>Ga0068858_100001700_pt1 | contig 22479 bp, 18 predicted proteins | sample KBSSwiS12_FD_66589 | JGI IMG/M metagenome (GOLD analysis project Ga0068858, IMG submission 66589) | Switchgrass rhizosphere microbial communities from Kellogg Biological Station, Michigan, USA - KBS Switchgrass S1-2 | ecosystem: Host-associated > Plants > Roots > Rhizosphere > Soil ...
GCGTCTATCGCAACCTACCGAAACAATGCCCTGCCTTTGGTCAACCGTGCAACCGACCCGGATGATTGGGCCCGCACCCAAGTGCTACTCGGCCGCTCTCAGCGAGCGCTGGGCGAACGCGAGACGGGAACCGCGCACCTCGACGATGCGATCGCCACCTATGGCCGCGCACTCGAGGTGTTTACGCGGAAGCGAAGCCCTGACAGCTGGGCTTGGTCGACAGCCGAGCTCGCCGCGACCAATCTTAGGCTCAGCGAACGCGAAACCGGGCTGTCCCGACTTAACCTTGCCGTCTCCGATTATCAGTCAGCGCTCGAAATACATACGTTGGCCGATCGGCCCGCCTCGTGGGCTGCCAACCAGATGGGTCTGGGGGCGGCATTTCTCGTGCTCGCCGGCAGGGAGAATAGCGCGACGCGGGCCAGCGCGGCAATCGACGCCTTCAACAATTCTCTCAAGGTGATGACACGAGACAAAATGCCATTAGGGTGGGCCGCAGTTCAAGTCAGCCTGGGAACTGCCTACGCGTCCCGCGGCGAACGCACCAAAAGTGCCGCTGACTTTTCTCTTGCAATTGATGCGTTCAAACGCTCGATCGAGGAAAACACGCGCGAGCGTACGCCGCTCCAATGGGCGACGGCGCAAAACAACCTAGGCGCGGCCTATGCTGGACTTGGTGAACTCACGTCGAGCGTACCGCGGCTCCGGGACGCGGTGAGCAGTTTTCAACTGTCGCTCCAAGAGCGACGAGGAGACCGCGTCCCGCTCGACCGGGCAACAACGCAATTCTATTTAGCCAACGCTATGTCAAGGTTGTATCGCCTGACGGGTGACCGGCAATCGTTGACCGACGCCTGGGATAATTTGAACACCGCTTATCCAGTCTTCAGGCAGGCCAACCACCTGCCGCTGCTCGACGCTTCAAACCGACTAGCTCTGTTCTTGAAGGAAGAAGCGGTACGCAAGGGTTGGACCCTACTGGACCGAAGCGGCGCGGGAGGCTTTAGCGGGACCGTTCAGTAAGCGGACACCTGGCCAACCGTTACCACTCGATGGATCCTCGAATGACCTATTCTCAAAGCGTCAGCAGCAGGTGGCAACATTTTCCTCCTGCGGATCAAGGCGACGGCAGCCATCTGGTTGCTGGTTCGCCATACCGCTGCTGTTAGACGCAGCGATTTGCCCTAGCGACGGCATTCCCTCAGTAAACGTCCGCTTTCGGCATCGTTGGTTTAAAATCTGAATGACCAACTTTGGGCGTAAAAACGACGCTGACTATCAGCGATCCGATCGACATTCGGGGCCGACCGCCCCCCCAATCACCCCAAACACCCCACAATCGCCTCCACCACCCGCTTGGTCTCCTCGATATCCCGCACCTTCACGCTGTCCACGCCCGCCGCCTTGACCGGATAGTCATTCCCGCCCGGAAAGATCGCGTCGCCCAGGAACAGCATATCGGCCAGCGTCAGCCCGGTCGCCTCGGCGAGCCGGTGCACGGCATAGCCCTTGTCAACGCCCTGGCGGGTGATGTCGATCGAGGACGAGCCGCCGATATTGATCGCAAAGCCGGGCAGCTCAGGATCGAGGATCGCCTTCAGCGCCTTGCGTTTGGCGGCATCCGGGTCCCAATTGCCCTTCACGGAGAGGGGCGCCTGCTGGCCGAGCGCCGAGAAGGTGATCTGGCTGCCGCGATCCTCGATCTGCTCGCCATAGGGCTTGTCGACCTTCAGCCCGGCCCGCTCGACCGCGGCCTCCAGCTTCGCCAGGATCGTCCCCCGCTCCTCATCGGAGAAGAGATCGGCATAGACGCGCGTCCACGCGCCATTCTCGAAGCGATACAGCTTGGTGCCGGTGGTCGGCATCACCAGGAAATTCTCGCGCTTCGCGGTCGCGGGCAATTGCCCGACCAGCTGTTTCTCGAACTGCGGCCAGTCGCCGCCCGAAATCACCGTCACCAGCGTAACCTGGGTCAGCCGGGCGAGCAGATCGCCCATCTCGGCGTCGATCGCCTGTTTGCTTTCGGCAAGCGTGCCGTCGAGATCGAAGGCGATCAGCTTCTTCATGCTGGCTCCGTGATTTTGTGGCTGAGGCGTAACGGTTGGATCAGTGCGGCGCAGAACGCACATCGCCGCGCTCCGTTGCGATGCCGGTGACGATTGGCGCGACTTTGGCTGCAACCGGGCACAGCCTTGCAGCAAGTGTATTATTCATGTAATACGCATGAGATGAGGACCACGGGGCGCCCGATATGATCCATGTGAGCCCGGATAGCCCGTGGTGGATCGCGGCGGCTGCCATGCTTGTCCTCGTCGCCCATATCGCGGGCGGCACAATCGGCCTGCTCTCCGGCACCGCGGCCCTGATCGCCCGCAAGGGCTCGCGCCGGCACCGCCTGGCCGGGCGGATCTTCATCGTGTCGATGCTGGTCATGGCCGCGATCGGGGCGATCGTATCGCCGTTCCTTGGGCACGGCGTCGATACGCTTGCCGGAACCTTCACCTTCTATCTGGTGGTGACGGCATGGCTGACCGTGAAGCGCAGGGGCGGGGAGACCGGCCGTGCGGAAATGATCGCCCTTGCCGTCGCGCTGGGCGCGGTCGTTGCCGGTGTGACTCTCGGGATGCTGGGCACCGGGCGGCCAAGGCATATGATCGCCGGCTATCCGGCGGGCGCCTATTTTTTCGTCGCGAGCATCGTGGCGCTCGCTGCCGCGCTTGACCTGAAGGTCATTCTGCGCGGGGGCATCACCGGCACGCCGCGCATCGCACGGCATCTCTGGCGGATGTGCATCGCCCTGTTCATCGCCGCCGCATCCTTCTTTATCGGCCAGCAGAAGATCATGCCGGTGTCGATCCGGGGCTCGTTCTTCCTCATGGTGCCGCCGTTCGCCGCGCTGGCGGTGATGCTCTTCTGGCTGGTACGGGTTCGCGTTGCGCGGCCCTGGGGCGTGAACGCACTGCAACGCTGAGGCTGGCGCCTCCCGCGCCTCGATTCAAATCAGCCGCTGATTGTTGCAGCAGGGCGTCCGGCGGAGCCTTTTGGAAAGGAGCCGCCTCGCTCTTTCTCATGAATGAACAAAATCGAGCTCCTGCTCCGACGGAAAGCAGGTCCTGCTACGCCTGCTCCATCACCTGCTCCTGAGGAACAGGTGTTGGATCACAAGCTATTGGCAATACTGCACTAAAGGCGCCGATAAATCCCCGTGCGGGGGCAAAAAAACAGAAAGCGCGAAAAGCAGGGGAAGCAGGGCATAACAGGTGCCGGCAGGCCCTGGAGCTGGCTCTCAGGATCAGCGCCACCCCGCATCGCGGGCGCGGCGTTCGGCCGCGGCGTCGAGCGGATCGCCCTTCATCATGTCCTGGGCGGACGCCATTAGCGGCGCATCGGCCGATCCGGCCTGGCGATAGTCGGTGGCGCCGGCGTGGAGCGGGGACCGCGTCTCGCGCAGCACCCACTGGCCCTGGTCGCGACAGGCGATCCCGTCGACCGCTGCGGTCGCGAACACCCGGCAATAGCTGCCCCGGTCATCGCGAAACGAGACGAGCATGCGCGTGTCGCCCGAAGCCGAGGCAAGCTGGGTATCGAGGGCATGGTCGAGCGACCCCGATGCGACCACCCGGTCGCCCGACACGCTGACCGGCCCGGACTGCCATTGATGGCCGATCGCAACCGCGAGGATAAGGCTGGCGGCAACCGCCATCGCCTCGATCCAGCGCCTGGGCCTGGGCGCCACGGGTGGGCTGATCGGCGTGACGTTCGACGCCAGCATCGCCGCGAACCGCGCCGGAACCGCCTCCTCGGCGACGGTGCCGAAAGCCTGGCCGAGCCGGTCGCGGAGCGCGCGGTGGGCCGCGACCATATCCGCCAGCGCCGGGTCGGCGGCGATGGCGCGCTCGACCCGTTTCGCCGTCAGCGCATCGAGCTCGCCATCGGCATAGGCCATCAGCGTCGCGTCATCGGGGATCATGCCGCCTCTCCCAGTGTCGCCATCAGCGCCTGGCGGCCGCGCACCAGCCGCGAGGTGAGCGTGCCCATCGGTATGTCGAGGATCGCGGCGGCCTCCTTATAGGCGAGCCCCTCGACCAACACGAGCGCCACCGCCTCGCGCTGTTCGTCGGGCAGCCTGTCCATCGCCGCCGCCACTTCGCCGAGCCCGACCCGCGCCTCGATCGCCCGCGCGCCGTCATCGCCGATCTCGAGCCCGGCTTCCTCGGGCAGGAAGGTCTCCGCGGCGCGGGTTCGCGATCTCGCCGTGTCGATCCAGCAATTGCGCATGATCCGGTACATCCAGCTATCCATCCTCGTGCCCGGCTGCCACTGCGCCCGGGCGTTCAATGCCTTTTCGAACGAGGCCTGGCAGAGATCGTCGGCATCGGCGGCGTTGCGCGACAGCGCCTGCGCGAAACGGCGCAAGCGCGGTACCAACCCAAGCAGTTCGTCCTCGAAGGCGGCCAAGCAATTTCCTCGTTCATGGATGAAACGGATGGCGTTGCCCGTTTCATCCCTATGCTGGCATATTTCCAACCATGAAGACCATGACGGGCCTGATCGGCGCAAGCCTCCTCCTCGCCGCGAGCGCGGCGGCGGCGCAGCTGTTGCCGGCGCTGCCGCAGCCGGGCGCCGTGGCCGGCGGCGTTCTGGGTGCGGTACGGCCGCTCACCGATACCGCGCTCGCGCTTCCTGAGCGCAGCGCGAGCCTGTTGGCGGCGGCGCGGCTCGATCGCATCGCCGATCTCGTCCGCGCGCACCCCGATCAGGTCGCGCTCGATCCGCAGGGCTTTCCGGCCCGGGCGAACGAAGTGATCGCGACTGATCCCGACGACGCGCTCGTATCGGCGGCCACCGCAAAGGGCTTCCGCCTGATCGAGCGATCCGAGACGCTCGGTATTGGCTATGCCCGGTTCGAGACGCCGCGCGGCATGTCGCTGAAGGCTGCGATCCGCGCGCTGGGCAAGCTCGGCGCCGCGCAGGTCTCGGCTGACCAGCTCCATTTCGAAAGCGGCGCCGTAAGTGCGGGGGGCGGTGGTGGCGCGGCGCTGGCCACAGGCAATGGCCCCGTGATCGGCATGATCGACGGCGGTGTCGCTGATGGTGTGATCCCGCAGCGCGGTTTCGCTGCCGGCGCGCCGCGCGCGAGCGATCACGGCACCGCGATCGCCTCGCTGATCGCCGGGCGCGGGCAGGTTCGCGGCGCAGCGCCCGGCGCGCGCGTGATCGCCGCCGATGTCTATGGCAGCGATCCCGCCGGCGGCAGCGCGACCGCGATCGTCAAGGCGCTTGGCTGGCTGGTCGGCGAGCGCGTGCCGGTGGTCACGATCAGCCTGGTCGGACCCGCCAACCCGCTGCTCGCCCGCGTGGTGACGGCGGCGCAGGCGCGCGGCGTCATCATCGTCGCTGCGGTGGGCAATGACGGGCCCGCCGCGCCGCCAAGCTATCCCGCCTCCTATCCCGGCGTGATCGCGGTGACGGCGGTCGACAGGCGGGGGCGGGTGCTGATCGAGGCCGGGCGCGCGACCCATCTCGATTATGCCGCGCCGGGTGCCGATCTGCTCGCGACGAACGCGCGGGGCGGGGCGTCGCCGGTGCGCGGCACCTCCTTCGCGGCGCCGCTCGTCGCGGGCACGATCGCTCTGGCCTATCCCGCAGCCGATCCGGCGCGACGTGGCGCAGCGCTGGCGGCGGTCGATGCCCGGGCCAATCGGCACGGCAAGGGTTATGGCCGCGGCCTCGTCTGCGGCGCGTGCGCCACCTTCGTGAAATAATTTTCGGCCGCCGGGATTAAACGCCCGGCGAGGTCCGTTCTCCGGATGAGGTTTCCGCAAAGGAGAAAGACCATGACCCGATATCTGTTCACGGCTGCAGCAATCGCCCTGTTCGCGGCCAATCCGGCGTCTGCGCAGCTGCTCGGCGGGGGCGGCGGTGGCGGCCTTGGCGGCGGATTGGGCGGAACGCTTGGCGGGCTCGGCGGCGGACTCGGTGGCGGCCTGGGCGGCGCTGGCTCCGGCACGCTCGGCGGTGGGCTGGGTGGGGGGCTGGGCGGTGACCCGATGTCCACCGAGACTCTGAGCCGCACCACCGGCTCAAGCCATGGGCGCGCCCATGTCGACCGTCATAGCGGCCGGGTGAGCGGTTCGGGCGACGCCTCTGGCGCGTCCACGCTCGACAGTGCGACCGGCGTTGCCGGACGATCGCTGTCAGGCAATGGCAATGCCTCTGGCAGTGCCGGCGGTAATGCGGATGCGCAACTGCTCGGCACGGATGCGGTTCGTGGCACGGCGCGGAACGCGGTCGGTACTGGCCGCGGACTTGCCGACACCACGCGCTCCGCCGTCGGGTCAGGCGCGTCGCAGGCAGAGGGTGCCACGCGGTCGGCCGGCAACTTCGCCGGCTCCGGCGCCGCTAGCGGGTCGGGCGCCGCTTCGGGCGGTCTCGGCAACCTGGCGCTCGCCGGCAGCAGCGCGGCAAATGGTGCCGGTAATTTCGCCGTTGCGCCCGGCATGGCGGTGACGGACGCGAAGGGCCGCGCGATCGGCACCGTCCAGGATGTGCGGACCACCGCCAGCGGCAAGGTGCGCGACGTGGTGGTCGCAGTCGGCAATCGTACCGCGACCCTGCCGGCGAGTAATTTCTCCGGCTCCGGTGACGTGCTGGTCTCGGCGATGGGCAAGGGCGCGGTCAAGGATACGGCGAAGGATCAGGCGGCCAAATAGGTCCACCGGACTCCGCACGCACGGGCCCGGCAATGGCGATCGCCGTTGCCGGGCTGTTTGTGAGCTAGGCCCGAGATGGCACTGAAAGGGCGCCACCCTATTGTTTTGCGCGCCGAATGTGTTTCCCTGTGGCGGATGAGAGGTGTGGGAACGCAATATGGTGAGCCTGAAGAAATCGATCGCCGCCTGTGAGGCCGGCATGCGCGCCGCACTCGGCGCGGACCTTGCCGAGGATGATCTCGCCGAGAAGCACAGGAAGATGCGCAAGAGCCCCTTCCTGTTCCTGCGCGCGACCTGCTGGCGCTGGGCGGAGCGGGCGCCCGAACTCTGCCCCGTGCTGTGGGATGCACCACGCGCACCCTCGGTCGGCGATGCCCATGCCGGGAATTTCGGGCTGTGGCGCGATGCCCAGATGCGGCTCGTCTGGGGCATCAATGATTATGACGAGGCCGCCAATGTGCCCTGGCCGCTCGACCTGGTGCGGTTGGTGACGAGTGTGGCGCTTTCCTGTCCGGATGCCGATGTCACCGACATCTCCGGGGCGGCACTGGAGCGTTACAGCGCCGCGCTCGGCGCGCCGATGGCGCATGTGCTAGAGCGCGACCATCTCTGGATCCGCAACGCGGTTGCCGCGTCGGACCACGAGCGTGCCGAATTCTGGAAGGATCTGGCGGCTGCCCCCGTTGCGGACCATGTGCCGCCGGCACTCGATGCCGCGCTGCGCCGGGCGCTGCCCGAGCCCGGCCCGGGCATGCGTGTCGCCCGGCGAACGGCCGGTGCCGGCAGCCTTGGCCGCCCGCGTTTCGTCCTCTCGGGCGAGTATCGTGGTGGGCCGGTCGCGTTCGAGGTCAAGGCCTGGCTGCCATCCTGCTGGGTGGATGGGCGCGAGCCCGGCCTTGCCGAGGCGATGGCGCATGGCCGCTTCCGCTCGCCCGATCCGGCCCAGCATTATGCGAGTGATCACACGATCCGCCGGCTGGCGCCGAACAGCCGCAAGATCGAGTTCGACACGTTCGATGCTGACCTGCGCAAGAAGCTGGTCGGTGCGATGGCCGCTGAGCTTGCCGCGGTGCAGGCGGTAGAGGAGCCGGTACGCCGCGCCATAACGGCTGACCTTGCTCAACGCCCGGCACATTGGCTCGCCCACGCAGCCGCAATGGTCGCGGACTGGACTCGCGGTGAATATGACAGCTACCGGGCCGATAGCGGCGGCTGAGACCCGGTTTGTCGGGCATTTTCGGGCTGAGCCGTGCGATCCGTCGGTTCTGTGCCCGATCGTTTCATAGTCGAGCCGCTTTTCGGCCGATATCTGCTGGTTGAAACTGGAGACCGGCGCAGGGGCGCCGACTCGGTGGCGCAGGGGGCGGTGATGGCGGCGAAAGCGTTGGTGGGTGCGGCCATGGCCATGGTTCTGCTCGTGGCCGCGGCCCCGGAGCGCAATGAACGCGCGATCGCGGGAGACGGCCTGGTCGATGCCACGCTGGCCGGCGCCCCCGGCCGGGTGCGGATCGATCCTGGCGGCACCGGGATGCCGATCTACACAGCCGCCTATGCCGACCGTGCCCGTCTGCGCGGCGGCATGATCGGTTTTGGCTATGCGATTGGCCCCGAACATGTCGAAGGCGCGACCGCTGTCGCCAGCATCGCCTTCGGTGCCGAGCCCCTGAAGCGGCGGGTCGGCTGGACTCGACGCCCTTACGCCGCAGGGGTCGACGGTGTGGTGGGCCCGGGCGGGCTGCCTGACCCGGTCGTCCGTTTCACCCTTCGCGCCCGAATCCCGGGGGAGCGCACCGTGACATTGCCGATGGTCGATGGTGGTGGTCTGATGGGTGGCCGTAGCGGGTTGTTCGCGCTGATCGATGTGGGTGGCGAACCGCTCCGCATTCGCTTCGACCCCTGGCATCGTCGCTCGCTTGCGACCGCCGGCGCAGGGGTTCGCATTGCCCAGGCACTTGGCGGGCGAGTCCTGGGCGAAACGCAGAGCGACGAAATCGCCTTTGGTGTCGAGCGCCCGACGCGGACGATCGTGCTCGCCGCGCCGTTGATGGTCGGCCCGCTCACGCTGAAGCGGCTCGGCGTGCGCACCAGCGATTTCGGCAATACCGCCGCAATCCAGGAGCTGGGCGATCCCGACGAGATCGTCGTGACCGGAAAGCGCCAGCGCGACCGCAGCCATGACCGGCTTTCCATCGGCAGCGACCAGCTCGATCATTGCTCCTCGATCGTTTTCGACAAACCGGCGAAGCAGATCTCGCTCACCTGCACGGGATGATACGCTTTTTGCAGGCAATGTAATGGCAGGAAGTGTGCCAATAACGATTGTGAATAGGGTGCTGGCAAAGCAGCTATGGCGACAATGGCGGTAATTGCCGAATAATTGCTGTCCAAACCGGATCAGAAAGGCTTATGATCATCTCGCACGGCGGCGGTCGCGCGGGCTGAATCCCCCCCGATGATCCCGCGAATTCTGTGGCATACGCCGCTCACCGTCGCCGTGCACCCTGCCGTTGATAAATCACCCCCTGATCGACATCTGGCTTTACCTCATCTGTTTTTGCTAGTTCGGCCAACAGCATGGATACTCTTGCCGCGACGCTCCGCACCCGATTGACCGCGATCGCCGAGCCCGATCGCGCGCCGGGCATGCAGGCCTATATGAAATCGGCGATGCCCTGTCTCGGCGTCTCGACCGTGCCGCTTCGAGCCGCCTGCAAGGCGGTGTTCGCGGATCTACACTATGCCGACAGCGCCGCATGGCAGCGTGACGTGCTGGAAATCTGGCACGGCGCGGAGTTCCGCGAGGAGCGTTACGCGGCGATCGAACTGACCGGCATCCGTGCCGCGCGACCGTTCCAGACCCTGGACTCGCTCGGCCTGTACGAGGAGATGATCGTTACCGGTGCCTGGTGGGACTATGTCGATGCCATCGCTACCCAGCGCCTCAGGGCGATCTACCAGCATGATTCCGCCGCCATGAAGCGCCGCATGCTCGCCTAGGCCCGGGACGAGAATATGTGGAAGCGCCGCAGCGCGATCCTCACCCAGCTCAAGGCCAAAGCGGAAACCGACCTCGATTTCCTCTACGCCTGCATCGAGCCGTCGCTGGGCTCGAAAGAATTCTTCCTCCGCAAGGCAATCGGCTGGGCGCTGCGCCAATATGCCTGGACCGACCCGGTTGAGGTGAGGCGCTATGTTGCCGCGAACGAAACACGGTTGAGTGGCCTCAGCCGACGCGAGGCCCTCAAGAATCTGAGGTCCTGAACGATGAAATCCTAGGCGTGAGGTTGAAGGATCGCCGCGATCAGGCCGATCAGCGACTTCGCGCCGAACCGGCGCATCAGCTTGGCGCGGTGAAATTCCACGGTGCGCGGGCTGAGATTCAGTCCCAGTCCGACCGATTTGTTCGAGCCGCCTCTGAACAACCCGATCACCACCTGACGCTCGCGCGGAGTGAGACGCGGCGACCGGGCGATGAGATCCTCCTCGCCCGAAATGGATTGCGCCGGCGCGGTCGCGCTGATCAGCATGCCGGATTCGACATTCACCACGCGAAAGCGGGATATCGAGACGTCCAGGGCTCTTGGGCGTGGCCCGAAATCGGGCTCGCGAATCCGCAGCCGTCCCTGCCACCAGCCCATTTCGGCGATCCGCGACCTGATGACCTTCAGTGACGGCGAGCAGGGCGACAGGATTCTGCCGAGGTCATGTCTGGGCAGAGGCGCTGTCGGTGCGACGCCGATCAGCCGTCGAGCGGCATCATTGGCGAAAATGGGCCTGAAGCGGCTGTCGCAGATCGCAAAGGCGATCGGTGCCTGGGAGACAGCAGCCATCAGCCGGTGCGCCGGGTCGAACGCGGGATCATTCTCTGCCAGCGGCCCGGAGCGGTCGTCCAGACCCGACATATCGAGGCGCATAACGTCATTCCCGCGTTTACAAGGTTTGTAACTCTGGTTGAAAAAATCCAGAATTTCCATCCAGTTGCGCTAGTATTCATACGAGTGGCGTTGCGCAATAGATACGATTACGGCGCGGTTGTGGGATCAAGCAGGGTCTCCTGGAGACTATATAACATGCTCGTTTCGCACAGCCGCGCACATCGCGGCGTTTTTTCTCGTGGCGTGAGAGCCCAGTTCCTTATTGGCTCGGGCATTGGCGCACTTGCCATGATGGCAATGGCGCAGCCGGCGTTCGCTCAGGATGAATGCGGCGCCGCTGCGAGCGGTACGGTGGTGTGCGTCGCGGCGAACAATCCCTATGCGAACGGCGTCACGTATATTGCCCCGCCGGTGGATCTCACGATCGTTCTCAATCCCGATACGGTGATCGATACGAGCGCCGGCACCAATAGCGGCGTGTCCGGATTCGCCATCGGCACCCAGTCGCTCACGCTGAACGGCGCGCCTGCGTCAAAGATCTCGACCGCCGCAAACGGCGCGTTCGGCGTGGTGCTCGGCACCGACTCAGGAAAGATCCTCGCGACAACCGGCATCATCCGGACCAGCGGCGCTGGCGCCGCCGGAATCACCGCCTCCTCCGGTGCAGGCGATATTACGGTGAACGGCGGCACGACGACGACAACGGGCGCCAATGCCAGCGGCATCGTCGCGGTGAGCGATAGCGGCGTGATCAGGGTAGGGTCGGGCATCGTCAACACCTCCGGCATCAACGCGGTCGGCGTGGCCGTTCAGTCGGGTGTCGGCAATGTCAGGCTTACCGTCGACAGCATCACTACCACCGGAAGCGGGGCCGGCGGCGCAGTCGTGGCGTCGGGTGGCGCGGGTAACGCGGCCATACGCGGCGAGACGATCTCCACCAGCGGTGCAAATGCCACCGCCGCGACCACAGCGACGGCGCTCGGCACCGCGAGTGCCAACCTGACCAGCGTGACGACCACCGGGGCCGGCTCGGAGGGAATCCGCGCCACCTCCACCGGCGGTGCGGCGGTCGCCACCGTCGGCACCCTGTTGACCAACGGCGTGAATGCACGCGGAATCGTCGTGACTGGTGCCCAGGGCGCGATTGTCAACTACGGCACCATCACCACCACAGGCGATGGTGCGACGGGCATCGCGATCCCGGCGGCGGTGCCGTTATTGGGGATTATTGCCTCGTCGACGGCAACGGTCACCGGGACGGGCCGCATCAGCACGACAGGAACGAAAGCCGATGCGATCAACGTGAACGCGACCGGCGCCGTCACCGTCTCGACCACCGCCACAGTCGCTACGACAGGCGACAAGAGCCGCGGGATTGTCGCGCGGGGTGGCGCTGCCGTCAGCGTCACCGCGGCCGGCGTCACGACGCTCGGTACGGGATCCACAGCTGTTGGTGCGGTCAGCACCGGCGGCTCGGTCGGCGTGACCCTTTCAGGCGTGAATAGTGCGAAGTTGGCGGACGGGGTTGCGATCGCGGCTGCGACCACCGCCAACCTGACGCTTGTCGCCGGGAGCTCGCTGAACGGCGGTGACAACGGGGCGACGATTACCTCGGGCACCGGCACCAGCGTCAACAACGCCGGCACGCTTGGTGGCAATGTCTATGCTCTTGCCGTCACCGGCGGCGCGGCGAATGTGACCAACAGCGGCACGATCAACGGCGCACTCGCGCTGACTGACAATGCCGATACCGTGGTCAATAGCGGCAGCTTCAACGCCAACGTCGCCAGCAACTACGGTGCCGGCAATGACCAGTTCACCAATAGCGGTGTCTACAACGCCAATACCGGTGCCGATTTCGGCGCCGGCACCGACACCTTCACCAATAGCGGCACCTTCCGCGTGCTGGCGAACTCGGCGACGGCTGGGACGATCACGCTTGCCGGGCTGGAGACTTATAACAACTCCGGGCTGGTCGATCTGCGTAACGGCCATACCGGCGACATATTGTCGATCCCCGGCGCCTATAAGGGGTCCGGCGGCGCTATGCTTGCGCTCGACGTCAAACTGGTCGGCGTCGGCAGCACCGGCGATCAGCTCCGCATCGGCGGTGCCGCTACTGGTTCGACCCTTGTTGCGTTGAACGCGCTCAACACCACACCTGCGGTGCTGGGTGCGACGGTGCTGGTCCAGGCTGGGGCCGCCTCGTCCGCCAACGCGTTCTTCATCGCCGATGCGTCCGTTGACCAGGGCCTGGTCCAATATGGCATCGCCTATAATCCCACGACCTTCGCCTACAGCCTGGTCGGCGCGCCCGGTGTCGGCGTGTACCGCACGGCCATCTTCGCCGAGGGCGTCCGCAACCTCTGGCTCCAATCGGGCGACGCGTGGACCGGCCATATGCGCGAGCTGCGCGACAATATCGCCGCCAATGGCACTGGCGGTGCCGGTGGCCGGATCTGGGCGCAGACGCTCGGCCAGGTCGAGGAGCGGACAAACACCCGTGCGATCACCAGCCTCGGTGTCACCAGCCAGGTCAATCTCGGCTATAAGCAGGACTATTTCGGTGGCCAGATGGGCGTGGATTTCGGCAGCGGCGGCTTCGCCTTCGGCGTCACCGGTGGCTATCTCAATTCGAACCTGAACTTCGCGAATTCGGCTGATCGGATCAATTTCGACGACGTGAATGGTGGCGTCTATGCCAATTACAGCATGGGCGGCTTCTTCATAAACGCGCTCGGCAAATATGATTATTACTGGGGCCGCAATAACAGCCAGACCGGTCGCTACAGCCGCGACATGAAGGGCTCGATCTACGGCGCAAAGGCGGAAATCGGCTATCGCTTCGGCACGACCCTGTTCATCGAGCCGGCGGCGAGCCTCTCCTATACGCATGCCGATATCGGCGATTTCACCGTTGCGTCGGGCGCCTTCGATTTCGATGCGCAGGATGGCGTCCGCGGCAAGGGTGGCGCGCGGATCGGCTATACGATGTCGGCCGGCCCCGCGAAGCTCTCCTTCTATGGCGGCGGCAACTATGTCCATGAGTTCAAGGGCGAAGATCGCGTTTCGTTCGTCAGCGGCGGCCAGACGGTGACCTTCGCGAACACGCGGATGGGCGATTATGGCGAAGGCACGCTCGGCCTGAATATCGGGTCCGATCATGGCAAGATCAGCGGCTTCTTCGAAGCGCGCTATGCCAATGGCGGCGACTATGAAGGCTATGGCGGCCGTGCCGGAGTGCGATTCCGCTTCTGAGCGCGCCATTGCCGAATGCGACTATGGGCCGTTCCCTCATGGGGGCGGCCCATCCTGTTTGCGGGCGCCACGCGCTGGAATAGCGCCAAAGCCGATATTATAGAGATGGGAGCAAGGGCCCTGGCGTGTCATGTTCTGGCGAACAAGCTCGTGCAGGGAAGGGGACAGCTATGGCTGCCGAATGCTCCGTGGAAGGCCAAGTCGCCGAAGCACCGTTCACGCTCAGGATTCACCGCGGCGAAGGCATGGCGTTGCTGGCGATGAACTGGCGCGATGGCCAGCCGCCCGACGACTTTGTCGGCTTCGCGATCGAATATCAGGAGCCCGGCGGCACCGCTTTCTTTGCGGTGAAGAACCGCCTCACCTTCGAAGGCAGTGCCGGCTCGCTGCCCCCGGCGTCCCGTCCGCCCAGCTTCTCCACCCTGGTCGCGCCGGTCCAGAAATTCCGCTGGGTCCATTTCCCGTTCAATGCGGATCTGCCCGGCCTCTTCACCTACCGCGTCACGCCGATCATGATGAACGCCGCTGGCGAGATCAGCCAGGGCATTGCCCAGACCGCCAGCCTGGAGCTCGCGCGCGAAACCTATCCCGGCGTGCTCAACGTCGCCTTCACTCGGGGGTTCGTCTCCTCCCAGGCGTTCGTCGATCGCTATATTTCCAAGGGGCCGATCAGCACCTTGCTCCCCGCCTCGAGCAAGGACGGCTTGACCTTCGTACCGACCCATCCGCAAGCGGCGGATGCCTATAAATGGATGGGGTTCGAGGCGCATGCCGAGATCCTCGCCGCACTCGATGCTGCCATCGCCGACCCCCAGGCTCAGGTCGGGATCGTCGCCTACGACTTCGATCTTCCCGAGGTCATCGACCGGGTGAAACAGCTCGGCAAGGACCGGGTCCGCGTCATCATCGACGATTCCGGCGCGCATCACGGCGGTGGCGCCTCCGAAGACGGCGCCGAAGCGGCGCTCACCGCGCTCGGCATTCAGGTCAAGCGCCAGCATATGAGCTCGCTGCAGCACAACAAGACTCTCTATGTCGACGGACCGACGGTGAAGCGCGCCGTCTGCGGCTCGACCAATATGAGCTGGCGCGGCCTCTTCGTTCAGTCCAACAACGCGGTGGTCGTGCAGGGCGAGAGCGCGGTCGCGATCTTCAAAGCCGCCTTCGATCAATATTGGGATGACCCTGACGGCTTCAACACCAGCCCGTCGGCGAGCTGGACTCCGTTCGGACTGGATGGGGTCGACGCGAGCATCGCCTTTTCGCCGCATGCCAAGGCGAATTCAGTGCTGAACGGCATCGCGACCGATATCGCCGGGGCCGGCTCCTCGATCTTCTATTCGCTTGCCTTCCTCTCGACCACGCCTGGCGTGATCCGCGATGCGCTCGCGGCGCAGACCAGCAAGCCCGATCGCTTCGTCGCCGGCATTTCGGACAAGCGCACCGGCATCGCGGTGGCATCGGGCAGTTCCAACGCGCCGCCGACCTATGTCGAGCCGCTCGACAAGGACGTGCCCCCGCCGTTCAGCGCTGAGCCTACTGGCCTGGTCGGCAGCGTGGGGACGCGGATGCACCACAAGTTCATCGTGATCGACTTCAACACCCCGAACGCCCGGGTCTATCTCGGCTCGTACAACATGTCGAAGGCGGCTGACGGCTCGAACGGCGAGAATCTGGTGCTGATCAAGGATCCTCGGGTCGCGACCTCCTACATGGTCGAGGCGCTGAGCATGATCGACCACTATCAGTTCCGGGTGGCGCAGAAGGATGCCACCAAGCGCAAGGCGACCCTGCAGCTGAAGCGCCCGCCGGCCGCCGGCGAAAAGGCCTGGTGGTCCGAGGACTGGACCGACCCGCGCAAGATCACCGATCGGCTGCTGTTCGCTTAAGGCTTTCGGGCCCTCGCGGTCACGAATACCTGCCCGGAATTTTGCGAGGCTTGCGTCGTCAAACCGGTCGCCTGCCGATCGAGCGGCCCAGCTGTGGCGCAGCCCGGCATTCTTGCAAGAAAGGCAATCATTCCAAGCGCCTTCGGAACATTTTCTTCATTCTTTCCCAAGCGGAGGCCTGTCCTTGCCTCGACTGCGCGGGCGAAGGTAGGTGCCCGACGGGTGGCTCGGCGTCGCCCTTGCCCGGCCTGGGCGAAAAGAAGTGATCGAATTTCCCGGTTAAAGAACCAAACAGGTCGGCATCGCGCGGAGTTTGTCCGCGGTCAGCGGTCACGTTCGGCCACAATTGCGAATATTGCGCGTTCAGCCCGAGCCATGGTTCGGCGCGCGGATCGGTATCATGCGCGATGGCATCGATCGGGCATTCAGCAATGCAGCATAAGCAATCAGTGCAATGCAACGGGTTGATCACGAGCATGTTCTCACCCTCGTGAAAGGCATCAATCGGGCACACTTCGACACATTTCATGTGCTTGCACTTGATGCAGGTGTCCGTGATGACACTCGTCATTCCCGATTCCCCCTGCCATCGCCGCCATCGCGGATCCGCGCGATCCTATGCCCCTCAACGCGCCCGGTCATTCTCGATCACGCCGAAGCCATCCTCGATCGCCGCAAACAGGGATTTGAGATCATGCGGCTTTTCGAGGAAATCCAGCGCGCCTAGTTGCATTGCCGCGACCGCGAGCGCGATATCGTGGCGGTCCGAGCGGGCGATGACCGGAAAGCGTGTCGCGCAACACCGAATCTCGGTCAGGAGATCGAGGCTGTCCATGCCGGGGAGATCGAAATCGATCAGGACCACGCCCTGTTCGAGCATCGCCAGTTGGCCGAGAAATGCCTCGCCCGACGCGAAGCACTGGACGCGCGTTTCCGGGCGGCGGCTGGTCAGCACGCCGAGCAGGGCCTGTATTTCCTCGCTGTCGCCGACGACGTGCACAAGACGGTGGCGCGACGGAGCCCGGGCTGGTGGCTTCGTGTCCGCTGAGGAACTGCGTGAAGGTGTCTGTGGCAGGGCAGGCGAGGCCTCGCGCTCCCTCTCGTCGCGTGTCACCAGAACAGACGCCCCCGCGATCGATGGGAAATGGGTGGAGCGAATATTGCCATCGTGACGTTGTAGCATGGATGCAGCGCCCGTGCTTCTGGGGCCTACCCGGATTGGGGGCGACCTTTCCCATGCCGGGACTCGAGCGCCCCGCGCCCCCATGAGCAAATTCGCCTTGCGTCCGCCGGGTCGCTGGTTCGCAAGGGCGCATGACCTCGCCCTCGAACGACCTCGTTCCTGACACCTGCCGCCGAAACCGTGAAGGACGGTGCGGACGAATAGGTTCCAGCCGGTCGTCAGACCGCGCGTGCGCCGCCCGCGAGCCAGCGCGCGCAATCAGGGCCGAGTTCCCGCACGCTGCGGGTCTCATATTCCTTGTTGTCGGGGAGCGTCAGCGTGTCGCGCCAGCGGCCATTGACGCCCTTGTTCATGAAGGTCTCGGCGCCCCCATCCCAGAACGCGCCGCCGAGCGGGGCGGACTTTGCCGCATTGGCCTTCATCCAGTCGAAGCTGCAATGTTCGACCATCGCCGGGAAGCGTGCCGCATCGACATCGATTTCAAGGAATTCGGCGATGCGCAGCATCTCGCCGACCAGATCGCGCTTCAGGTCCTGATAATGGACGAGCATCACATTGGGTCGGTGCTTGATCGCCCACCAGCTTCGCACATTCTCCCAGAACGGCCAGAAGGGTTCGCCATCATTGTCGAGCCAGTTGAGGAAATAGCGGCGCAGATCGGGGTCGGCCGGCGGCACGGGCGGGCCGACCCGGCCCGGCGTATCGTTGATTGCGGAGAACCATGCCGCATTGGCGTTGGCATGGTGGTTGTGCATGCTCCAGATCACGTCGCGGCCGTCGCGCGCGATATAGATATATTTGGCTACGGAATCGAACACGAGCGCATCGACCGGGAGATGCGTCTTGAGGAAGCGCCGATGCATCTGCGCCTCGATCGCGGGCAGCTTCACTTCCTTTGGCGGCACGCGCAGATCGACCCAGGGCGAGAGCTCGGCGACATTGACCTCGGCATCGCCATTGAAGATCAGCTGACCCACGATCTGCTGCATCCAGGTGGTGCCGGACTTGCCGTAGGTGGCGATGACGATGTCGTCGTCGCGAAAAGCGAAATCATTCCAGATCGTCGAATCGAAATGATGATTGTGGAACTCGCGCGTCTTGATCGGCGCTTCCGGCGCCAGCTGCGTTGCCATCGGTCAATCCCCTGATGGGCCATTTGGCCCTATTCTTGCCCCCAAATACGGACCAAAGCCGCAGTTGGATGCGTACCCTCTGGGCGCGGGATGACCGAAAGCGCCGCGCGCGGCGACACGCCTGCGTCCGGAATGCGACGAAACGACGAAGATGCGTCAGGGCGCCCTCAGGCGATCCGGCACTCCATCACGCCGAAAAGGGTTTCGGCGCCCCGGGTGACGGGGATAATCGTGCCGTCAGCGGCGAGGGCGAGCGGGCGGCGCGTGACCGAATTGCCGACATTGCCGCCGATGATGTCGATCGAGCCGCTGTTGACGGCTACCACCAGATCGGAATGGCCCTTGTAGACGCCGCCCTTCTGGTGATCGTAATCGACCCCCGCCTGGCGCGACCAGCAGACCAAGTCACCGACCTTCGGCTCGTAATCCGGCAGGCGGTGGCACCAGTAACCGGCATCCGCCCTTTGGCTCGCCAGATCGCGAATCCCCTGCGAGATATAGGTGGCGTGCAGCGTCGAATAGCGGAACCGCGTTCCAGCGCCGGCCTTGCGCATCAGGTACGAGATGAATGTCGCTGACCAGGGCGTGTCGGTGTTCCTGCCGTCCAACCCGTGGGTGCCGGTGCCCTCGAGCCAGTAATCCCCGATCCGCGCGAACCAGGCCTGTTTACCGGGTTCGGTCGCCGGTTCGGTTTCCTTGTGGCCGCGTTTCGTGGTCGCGCCGGTGAGGCCTTGAGTGTTGTCGCCGAAGAAATGCCATTCCTCGACAGCGATCGCGGCGGCACGGGCGGCAAAACCGGCTGCGGCTGCGGCTGCGGGGGAGGGCGTGGGGCCGGGGGCTGCGGTGGCGACAATTGCGCGTGCACCGCCCGCGAGCGGCTCCTGACTAAGGCCGCCGGTCCAGCAAAAGCCGCCATCGGTGAGGCGCGCCCAATCGCTGTTGCCGGACACGAGCGTGCCCGGCACGATCTCGGCGATATCGACCGAAACGCCCGGGGACAGGGTGGCGCGGATCGCCCCCGACAGATCCGGGGTTTCCCGCCGGCGCAGGCTCACCGTCGTGCGGGCGGGGCCCTTCACGATATGGTGCGAGCCGATATTGGCGGGGGCGCCGGAACAGGCGCGGTAGGTGGTGACGATGTCGGCGAGCAGCCCGGCATAGCTGCGCCCGCTGACTTCCAGCGCCGAACCGGGATCCGACCGGCGGGCCGGATCGAGCATCTGGTGCCCGACCACGTCACGTGATGGATCGAGGCCGTACAGGCTGCACAGATAGGCGAGCAGCCAGACGTAGCGGTTATAGGCCTGGGTCGGATCGATATGATTGCCGTAGCAAAGCTCGACGCCGATTGCCGCGCGGTTCGCGTCAACGCCGTACAGGCTGTTATCGGTCGGCACCGAATAGAGCACATGGCGGGCCTGTTCGGGGTCCGACAGCGCTGGGATAAGCTCAAGGATTTCCTGATCGTCGACGAAGATCTGCGCCGAGCTCACCTGGTTCGGCGGGGGATTTGGCGAACCGAGATAGAAGCGCAAATGGTCCCGCGCGGTCGCGCCCGGATTGGACGTGTCGTGCGCAACCAGGAAGCGGACCTTCGGCGCCATTTTCAGCCCCGGGCGTCGCGCGCAGATCGGGATAAGCTGGCGCGTGACGGCGAAGCGTTGTTCGAAAGCCATGGTCTTTATCCGTAAACCAGTTGTTCGCCGCCGCCCGATCCGCCGCCGTCCCCGGCAACTGGCGCGTCGGGTGCGGCAGCGGGGGCGACGTCAGCCCGTGCGCCGGGCCTGGCGGCTTCGCCATGCGCATCCTTGGATGCCTCGTCCGGGCTCTTCTCATTGGGCTTTACGGTGGAGCGAATGACGATCAGCCGGCCGAGCAGATCGAACCAGAAGGGCGCGCCGAGCATGATCGCGAGCGCAGTGGTGATATATCCGACAGCCAGCAGGAACGCCGCCAGGAGCCATCTCGCCCAGCCGGTATTGTGGAACCCGGCCAGAGTCTGCTTCTTGCTCGCATCGGACCAGCCGATCGGCAGCCCGATCTTTTCGAGCTGGTCGCTATAATCGTGATAATAGGCTTCGGGCGTCGGCGCGGCGCTTGCCGAGGCCGGCTTCGCCACGGGCGCGGGCGTAGGGGCGGGTGTCGGGGTGGGTGGAGCCTCGACGACATTCCCGTCGGTGCTGTTGCCGGCTACCGTTCCCGGCGTTTCGGCAGCCGCCGCCGGCGTTGCGACAGCGCCTCCGGCCCCGGCAGCTTTGCCGGCCGCGAGCCAGCCGGGCGCGTGGGCCGACGCGTCGGTGGCGATCTGCACCGCCGCCTTGCGGGCTTCCGGCGCATGCGCGAGGTAATTGGCGATCGTCACGCTGTTCACATTCGCGAGCACCGCGACCAGCAGGCCCATCCAGAGCAACCGCGCCTGGGTGCGCCTTTTGTACCAGCCGGCGGCACGATCCATCGCATTGTCGTACCAGTTCTCGATCCCTTTCCGGGTCGCAGCGGGATCGAAGCCGGTCGCGCGGGAGATGGTGCCGATCGCCTGCTGGATGCGGTCGTTCACTTGGCCCTTCTCGTGCAGTTCAGTCAGCACGGCTGAAAAGAGATCGCGCGGGATATAGGAGGGCAGGTTGCGGCCGAGCTTGCGCGACGCGGTGTGAGCGTCTTTCGTGCCGCCGAGCAGTCTGGTTCCGGCCGGCACCTGCTTGCGTTGCTGATAGGGGCCCGGGAAGAGCGCTGAAATCAGCGGGTGGTCGTAAAGCGCGTTGAGCGCGCTCTCGTCGCCCTGCAGCATCTCGGCGATTGCCCGTTCGAGATCCACCGCGCGCTTCTTGAAAAAGGCTTCGATCGCTTCCGACAGCGATGTCATGGCCAGGCTCACGAGAAGATAGACCAGCGCAAGGCCGATCCCGACATCGAGCGTATCCGTGATGAGCAAGTCCCGCCTCCCAAGCTCCCGATTCACCTTCAGCGCCAGCTGTCACGATGAAGGACGATCAGATCAGTTACGCAAAAACATGTTCAGCCAAGCCACCCCTGTATGGACATATCAGCTGCCAACACGCCGAGGCTAAGCACGAAATTCGGCACTGTCTATGTGCGCTTCGGCTTCGGCGTATAGTATCGTTGCGACGCGGGCGACCTTGTCCTGTACCGTAGGCCAGCCACCCGAGCCTGTCTTGACTGATGTGAATTCGCCGACACAAATATAGCCAAAGCCGTTCTATTTCGATGGCGGCGATATCTGGTGCGCGCCGCGGCCGGCGAGCGCCCGTTTTTCCGGCTGTCAGGTGTTTTGCCCCATCGCCATTGACGCGAGCGCCCCGAGCGCCGATATCAGCCCCGTTGGCACTCCTGCATCGCGAGTGCCAGATCGCTTCCGGCAGCGCTGGCTACCGCTTGTGAAAGCGACCCTTTTGGTCGCGGCCCAGCGTGGAGCATTCGCCCATGGCATTCCGTCCCCTGCACGACCGAGTCCTGGTGCGCCGCATCGAGGCAGCCGAAAAGACTGCCGGCGGCATCATCATTCCCGAAACCGCCAAGGAAAAGCCGCAAGAGGGCGAAGTCGTTTCGGTCGGCACCGGTACGCGCCTGGAGGACGGCACGATCCAGCCGCTCGACGTCAGGGCGGGCGACAAGATCCTGTTCGGCAAATGGTCAGGCACCGAGGTCAAGCTCGACGGCGAGGACCTGCTGATCATGAAGGAAAGCGACCTGCTGGGCATCCTCGGCTGAGAGCGTCGCCCGGCCAAGGCCGGGTAGGACACGCACACCTAGCCGATAACGGCCCCGGCCTCCGCCGGGGCGACGAAAAGGAACAGCCATCATGGCAGCCAAAGACGTGAAATTCTCCCGCGACGCCCGCGAAGCGATCACCCGCGGCGTCGATATCCTCGCCAACACCGTGCGCGTCACGCTTGGGCCGAAGGGCCGCAACGTCGTGCTCGACAAGGGCTATGGCGCGCCGCGTATCACCAAGGATGGCGTCACCGTCGCCAAGGAAATCACGCTCAGCAACAAGTTCGAGAATATGGGCGCGCAAATGCTCCGCGCGGTCGCGTCCAAGACGCATGACCATGCCGGCGACGGCACCACCACCGCCACCGTGCTCGCCCAGGCGATCGTGCGCGAGGGGATGAAGTCGGTCTCGGCGGGGATCAGCCCGATGGATTTGAAGCGCGGCATCGATCTCGCCGTCGCGGCGGTCGTCGAGGATCTGAAGGCGCGCTCCAAGCCCGTTTCGGGCACTGACGAAATCGCCCAGGTCGGCATCATCTCCGCCAATGGCGACGAGGAGATCGGCCGCAAGATCGCCGAAGCGATGGAGAAGGTCGGCAAGGAAGGTGTGATCACCGTCGAGGACGGCAGCGGCATGGAGTTCGAGCTCGAAGTCGTCGAGGGCATGCAGTTCGATCGCGGCTATCTGTCGCCCTA
>Ga0068858_100001701_pt1 | contig 22475 bp, 14 predicted proteins | sample KBSSwiS12_FD_66589 | JGI IMG/M metagenome (GOLD analysis project Ga0068858, IMG submission 66589) | Switchgrass rhizosphere microbial communities from Kellogg Biological Station, Michigan, USA - KBS Switchgrass S1-2 | ecosystem: Host-associated > Plants > Roots > Rhizosphere > Soil ...
AGTAATGGTTTGAATCCATCCGCAGGACTTATTCAGACGAGTGACGGTACTTTTTACGGTACAACCTACTACGGTTCTCCCGACACCAGCTATGGCGCCGTTTTCAAGCTCACGCCCAGTGGAGCTCTGACCAGCGTGGCCAATTTCAAAGGAAATTCCTCTGCGCCACTTATTCAAGGAAGCGACGGTAACTTTTATGGCGTGGCATACCAAGCCGCGAATCAAGCAGGCTACTCAGGTACAGCGCCGGGTTATGGCTATATTTTTAAGCTTACGCCGAGTGGTACTTTTACCACGTTGTTTAGCTTTAATAACACGAATGGGGCGAATCCCTCCGCAGGATTGGTTCAAGGTAACGACGGCAATTTTTATGGAACGACTTCTTACGGTGGCCCTGGGAGTTTTGGAAGTGGCGGAGGTTCGGGAAACGGCACTGTTTTCAAACTCACACCGAGCGGAACTCTCACCACCCTGATCAATTTCAATGGTACCAACGGGACTTATCCTTACGGCGATCTGATCCAGGGAAGCGACGGGAATCTTTATGGCACCACAAGTTATGGCGGATCCTCGAATGCCGGCACTGTCTTTCAAGTCACACCGGGCGGTACTCTCACCACGTTGACTAATTTCAACGGCACCAATGGGGCTTGGCCGTATGCCGGACTCATTCAGGACAGCAACGGGAACTTTTATGGCACAACCTATCAAACCATCGATCAAAGTCAGGCCTCATCAGCGGGCACGCTCTTTAAGCTCACGCCGGGTGGTAATCTGACCACTCTTTTCACATTCGATTATGCGAGTGGTGTTGCCCCTTACCTGGGACCGCTCATCCAAGCCAGCGACGGTAATTTTTATGGAACGACAGAATTTGGAGGCCCCTCGGCATATGGAACAGTTTTTAAATTCAGCCCGGGAAGTCCGCCTACAACCTTGGTCAATTTCAATGGAACCAATGGTCGAAATCCCTACGCCGGTCTTATTCAAGGCAGTGACGGCAATCTTTACGGCACGACCTATGGAGGTGCCTCGTCAGGTTATGGCACCGTCTTTAAGGTAACCACTGGTGGGACTTTGACTACCTTGATTAATTTGAATGCTCCTAATGGTGTGTATCCCTATGCGGGACTGATCGAGGACACCGGCGGCAATTTCTACGGTTCAACTTCCGGCGGTGGTTCTGGAGGTTTCGGCACTGTTTTCCAACTTACGCCAACTGGTTCACTGAATACGCTGGTCAATTTCAATACCACCAATGGCGCTGGGCCCTATGGCACACTCCTTCGGGGCAGCGATGGCAATTTGTATGGTACAACATACTATGGCGCTATCACAAATAGCGGCCCCATTGGATATGGAACTGTATTTGAGCTCAAGTCAGGTGGAACTTTTATCACCTTGCACAATTTCAATTCTACCGATGGGGCTTATCCTTATGCAGGGCTCATTCAGGACAGTAATGGAAACTTTTATGGAACAACCGAAAGTGGTGGTTCATCAGGCTATGGCTCTGTCTTTCAGCTTACGCCCAGTGGCACCCTGAACACTTTGCTCAATTTCAATTCAGCTAACGGGGCAAATCCCTACGGCGGACTCCTTTTGGGCAGCGATGGGAATTTTTACGGCACTACTGAGGCAGGTGGTTCCCAAAATTACGGCACGGTATTCAAACTTACACCTGGTGGCAGTCTAACCACTTTAGTCACTTTCAATAAGACCAATGGAGCCAACCCGACCTCTGGATTAATTAAGGGCATTGACGGAAAACTTTACGGTACAACCCAGTATGGCGGCACAGCCACTTCTGGAGGTTCGGCCAATTGTGGAACTGTTTTTCAGCTTAATCTGGGTGCCGCTGAAAATTTCTCGTTCAATTCCGCTTCCACGATCCCTGTTGTTGCCTCGTCATATTCCATTAACGGTTCTGTTCTTAATGTCGCTTTAGGATATGCACCCTTGCCGGGCACGGTTCTTACCTTGGTACAGAACTCTGGAAGCACCCCCATCAGTGGAACTTTCACGAATTTGCCCAATGGAGGTACCATAACCGCTACCTACGGCAGTACAGTGTATACTTTTATCGCCAATTACTCTGGCGGTACTGATGGTCGGGATATCACGCTGACACTCAGCTCGAGTTCGCCATCTAACTCCACAGACACTCCGGTTCTTCCTCCCTGGGCTTGGTTCGTCCTGATTGGAAGTTTGTTTATCACATGTTGTCGTAAATCGATTCCCATCAGCGCGGCTAACTCGTACCGGAGGGAGTGAAAGCGAGGTCAACTTTCGACACTCGACAAAAGCTCGCCATCTTTGGCCTCCGGTTCGGGATCGGTTGAAGACGATTCGAGATTGAAATCAGAAGCCCAGAGTTTTTGGGCGAGGCGGAAGCTTTCGGGCATGAGGGTGTAGCCGACGTGGCCTTGCGGATAGGCGGCAAAATGGGCGCCGCCCCACGCGCGGGCGAGGGCATCGATTTCGTCGGGCGGTGCGATGCGGTCATACTGGCCTGCGATCAGGAGCACGTGGTGGGGATCGAGAAGGGGCTTGAGTTTGCCGGGACAAACGAGGCGCATGGCGCGGGCGGTATCGTCGGGCGTGAGGCCGACTTTTTTTAGCGCGGCGCGGAGCGTGACGGAGCTGGGGGATTTCCAGATGGCGTTGTCGATCTGGAGAATCGGCTCGACGAGAATCATGCGCTTCAGTAGCGGTTCGAAGCAGCCAAGGAGGCCCATCATCCAGCCGCCGTAACTGGTGCCCCAGCCGCCGAAGAGGCGTCCGCCTTTTTTGTAGAGTTGCTGGAGAACGATGCGGCACTCGACGACGGACTGGCGAATGCCCGCCGCGTTGCGCAGGAGATCGCCACTGATACAGAGCTCGCCATGGAAGTGACGGGGGAGCCGTCGCGAATAGTGGTAGGGGAGATGGACGAAGATGGCGTTCCAGCCCAGCGCGTTGAGGCGACGGGCCCAGAGGCGATAGCCGAAGTCGCTGACTGACATCAAGCCGTGCGCGAGGAGCATAGTCGGCGCGGTCCAACCCTGCTTGCAGGGAAAGAAATCGAAGGCGGCGAAGTTGTTGGGCGTATGGTCGCCGGGATAAGGGCTGGGAAATTGGAGTCGGCCTTCGTCCGGCAATTCCGGTGGGACGAAATCTTCGGGCACTTGATAGTAGTCCTCGACGGGACGGCTGGCCCATTCGGTATTGAAAGCGTCCCATGTCTGTCGGAAATCGGGCGGAAGGGGATGGCGCGCCTGGAGGAGGTTCACGAAGCCGAAGCTGGCGACATCCACGGCCAGGGCGCGCATCTCGTCGAGGCGTTCAAGGAGGGGGCGTGATTTCATGCGTGCGTGAGGCGGGCTGGCGTGGGCATAAAGGTGATGTGTGTTATCACAACCCGTCATCCCGAATTTGTCGAGGGAGCAATCGATGAAAATTCTCGTTGTGGGCGCGGGGTTGGGAGGACTGGCGGCGGCCATTCGTCTGGCTCACGCCGGTCACTCGGTGGAGTTATGGGAAAAGAACGGGGAGCCGGGAGGCAAATTGAAGGAATTGCGCCAGGATGGTTTTTCCTGGGGGACGGGACCCTCATTACTGACGATGCCGCATGTCTTGCGGGAGCTTTACGCTGATGTGGGTGAACGGATGGAGGATCACCTTGATCTCGTGCGGCTCGATTCGGCCTGCCGCTATTTTTGGACGGACGGTACCGTCATTGATGAAGACGCCGCTTTCTGGCAGCAGCCTGAGGTGGCGAAATTTATCGAGTATGCCCGCGGCATCTATGAGCTTTCCGGGGAGGCCTACCTGAGTCGCCCGCCGAGCGAATTCTGGCGCGCGTTTACTCCACGCAATTGGCCGAAGCTGCGGCATCTCGGCAAGGTGGCGACGACGCGATCGCTGGCCGCTGAGGTGGAGCGACGGATTTCCGATCCGCATCTGCGACAAATCTTTCTCCGGTTTGCGACGTACAACGGATCGTCGCCTTACCTGACGCCGGCAACGTTCAACATCATTCCGTATGTCGAAGCGGAGTTCGGCGCGTGGTATGTGCGGGGTGGCATGGCGAAAATCTCAGAAGCACTGATGGCTCTGGCGCAGCGCAAGGGAGTGACGTTTCGTTTCAATACCACGGCGACCGCATGGAGCGGCACCGAGGCTACAGCGCAGGATGGCACGCGCAGCCCGGTTGATTTCCTGGTCTGCAACGGCGATGTGATCGGGGCTCAGGCAGGCTTTCTTTCCTCCCAATTCACCTCGGCTGATCGCGAGAAAACGCAGCGTCCGCCGCTTTCCACCTCGGGCTTTATCCTTTTTCTGGGTGTGCGCGGATGCGATCCTCGATTGGGGCATCATAACATTTTCTTTTCGGACGATTACCCGTATGAGTTCGATGAGATTCATCGACAGAAGATCACTCCGAGCGAGCCGACGATTTACATTTCGACAAGTTCAAGGACCGACCCCGGTCACGCGCCGGAGGGCCACGACAACTACTTCGTTTTGGTCAACGCACCCGCCCGAGATCCGCGCCAGCCGTGGACCTATGCGGAGACGAAGGACTATCGCGATCTCGTCATTAAGCGGCTGGAGCGATTTGGCCTCGATGGATTGTCGGAGCGCATCGTGACAGAGAGCGTCTTTACCTCGACCGACTTCGCGGCGAGAGATCTGGCATGGCACGGATCGCTTTATGGCTGGGCTTCGCATTCGATCGGGGCGTCATTGTTTCGTCCTCCGCTACGGGCGGCGCGGGCGAAGAATGTCTTTTTCGCGGGTGGTACGACTCATCCCGGAGGAGGCATTCCCCTTGTTCTTTTGAGTGGCAAGATGGTCGCCGAACTCATCCAACGGGAGGCGGCATGAAGAAATGGAACCGTTTGGAGAAAGCCTTCTTTGGCGCGTTCCTTTTCTGGAGCGTGATGGGACTGATTTTCACGATCGGCCACATCACTCCGGGTAACGTGGCGGGCTGGACGATTCCGGCATGGCTGCGCCAATTTATTCAGCTTTGTCTCCAATACGGCGATCCCCTTTTGATCCTCCTCGCTTTTGCCAACACGCATCTGCACGCCGCACGGCAGTGGTCGCCCAAGGTGGCCCGGCGCTGGGGATTGATGGTAGTCGCCTGTTCTTTCGGTGTTGAAACGCTGGGTGCGCTAACCGGATTTCCTTTTGGGGTGTATCACTATACGGATCGCTTTGGGCCGTTGCTGGGCGTGGTGCCGATGACGATCCCCTTGGCGTGGCACGTGGTGGTGACGAATGCGCTTTTCGTTGTCCGGATGGCGGCGCCCTATCTTGGGCGGTTAAAAGAAGCCGCCTTGGGAGCACTTCTTTGCACGGGTTACGATTTTATCCTCGAGCCGTTTGCCACCACGGTGAAACGCTACTGGATTTGGTCGAGCGGAATCCCGCTTTCCAACTTCGTCGCGTGGTTTGTGATCAGCGGGCTTTTGCTGTGGTTCCTTGCGCCGACACACGAGACCCGCTTCCGGCGCGATCCGCGGCCCTGGGTGGTCCTCGGCGTGACAGTGCTAATTTTTCTCGCAGGACGGTGGGCTTAGGTAGATTACGCCTTCTTCACCGGATGCCAGTTCTTCACATCGACTTCGAGATGTCCCCAGTTGAAGTAGGCTTGATCGATGCGGCCTCCAATCACGATCTTCTGGCCAATGGGCAGGGATTTGTCATCGCCGTCGAGCAGGATGGTGCCGGTACCGTCCGTGAAAATATAATCGCCATTCTTGGCCACGCCGGTGATATGGCCGATCAGCGTCACGTACCGGTCATCCACATCCATGTTATCCTTGGTCGAGACCACCCAGCTTACAGTCGTCAGGTGGTAGGTGGAATTGGTATCGGCAGCCCGGGAGGAGGAGAACGAAACGGTGGAAAGCAGGGAGAGGGCGAGAAGGGGGAGCCGTAGTTTCTTCATTGCCTAAACTATGCGGATAGGCTGCCAATTTTTCAAATGAACTTCATGTAATGGCAGATGTGGTCGATTTGTATAATAGGGGTATGAGCAAGGATACGGGACGATTCACAACGATAAAGATCGAGCCACGGCGGTTGACTTTTTCAAACTTTTTGGTGTCCTATGTTTAATTTTGCGCCCTTTATGATAACTCCGGTATCTACGAGCGATAATTTTGCCGAACGGTTACGGTTCTGGAGAGCCAGCCAGAACCTGACCCAAACCGAAGCCTCCGAACAACTGAATATTGACCGGAGCTATCTTTCGCAGATCGAGCGTGGACGTCCGCCGGGAAACGCCCTGCGCGCCCGCTTCTTCCTGTTGGAGAAGTCGTCCGCGATCAAGAGTAACGGCCCTGCCGCGGTGGCTTTCGGATTGCGCAATTTGCCGGTGCTTTCATGGTCGCAGGCGGGAGACGTCACCGAGTTCAGCGAAATCACGCGCGAATGGAACGAAGTCGTGCCGAGCGATGTCGGGGACGAGAAGGCTTTTGGCGTGAGGTTGCGGGGGGATTCGATGGAGCCCAAGTTTTCTGAGGGAGATATCGCCATCCTGCTACCGGGAAGCGCGCCGACCAACGGTGAGATCGTGGTGGCCAACCTCAAGAACCAGGGCGTACTTTGTAAAATCATGCACGTGCAACTGGACAAAAACCTGGTCAAACTTTCGAGTTACAATCCGGCCTATCCAGCCACGGAATATCACCGGCAGGATTTCCACTGGATTTTTCCGGTGGCCTCGATCATCAAGGTCTTGCGGAGGCGGTAGAGCAGGACCACTTACGTTAAGACTTCTCGTTCCCAAGGTATACTCAGGATCGAGAAATCTGGTTAAGCTTTAACCGGCTCAGTCGTCGCAGCTGTTGCCGCGGGCGGCGGAGGAATTACCGGGGGTAACGGCGTCACCTTCCAGAACAACGGCTCGAAGCGGGCCCAATTCGCGAGGATATCCTTGGCGCGAGCGCTTTCGGTCAGCTCGAGATGTTTATAGATCAGACCCTTGAGTGCGTTAATCTCTTCGGCCCCGACGAGTCGACTCAGCGTGACCATCGCGGTGTTGCAGCGCTTCTCGAAGCTGCCGTCCTGGTCGAGCACGTAGGCGAGACCACCGGACATGCCCGCAGCAAAATTCTTGCCGGTGACACCGAGAACGACCACCTGACCGTTGGTCATGTATTCGCAGCCGTGATCGCCGATGCCTTCGACAACGGCAGTGGCGCCGCTGTTACGAACCGCGAACCGTTCACCCGCGCGACCACGAACGTAGAGTGCCCCACCAGTGGCTCCGTAGAGGACCGTATTGCCGCACATCGCATTTTCACCCGCATCAAACTTGGAGACAGCGGCCGGGACGAGGATGATCTCGCCTCCGTTCATGCCTTTGCCGACGTAGTCATTGGTCTCGCCGGTGAGCGTGATCCGCACACCTTTGACCAGGAATGCGCCGAGACTCTGGCCTGCACTGCCGCTGAGTTGGATGTCGAGCGTGTCCGGGGGGAGGCCTTCATCTCCGTAGCGATAGGCGATTTCGCCCGAAAGCTGCGTGCCGATACTGCGATTGGTGTTCTTCACCTTATACTTCAAGGTCTGCTTGTGTTTCGTCTGCAGGCAGCTCTTGGCATCTTGAAGAATGACGTCGTCCAAGGTGCGATCCTCGAGCTTGTCGTTCCGTTCCCACGTGTGGAAGCGGGGTGAGCCGTCGTCGATCTTCGGCATCGCGAGGAGGCGGGAAAGATCGATGGAGTTGGCCTTGGGATGGTTCGCAATCTGGCGCTGCTCAAGATAATCGGTACGGCCGATCACCTCGTTCAGACTCCGCGCGCCGATGCTGGCGAGGTAACGCCGGACTTCTTCCGCGACCGCGTTGAAGAAGAGAACGACGTTGTCTGCCGTGCCCTTGTACTTGGCGCGGAACTTTTCATCCTGGCTAGTGACGCCGACCGGACAGGTGTTGAGATGACACTTGCGGACATAGACGCAACCGGTGGCAATGAGCGCCGCGGTGCCGAAGTTGAATTCCTCTGCGCCGAGCATCGCCGCGATGAGGATATCCATGCCGGTCTTCATGCCGCCGTCGGTACGAAGCGTGACACGATTACGCAGGCCGTTGAGGAGGAGCACCTGATGGGCTTCGGCAAGGCCGAGTTCCCAAGGTCCGCCCGCATTCTTGACCGAGGAGAGAGGAGACGCGCCGGTGCCGCCATCGTGGCCCGAGATGAGCACGATATCGGCATAGGCCTTGGCAACACCAGCCGCGATGGTGCCGACGCCGGCCTCGGCGACGAGCTTGACGCAGACCTTGGCGCGGGGATTGACCTGCTTGAGGTCATAGATCAACTGAGCCAGATCCTCGATGCTGTAGATGTCGTGGTGCGGCGGAGGTGAGATGAGCATGACGCCGGGCGTGCTGTGACGCAGCTTGGCGATCAGGCCGGTGACCTTGGCACCGGGGATTTGTCCGCCTTCGCCGGGCTTGGAACCTTGGGCCATCTTGATTTCGATTTCCGTCGCGCTGGAAAGATATTCCGCCGTGACGCCGAAGCGGCCGGAAGCAACCTGCTTGATGCGGCTGTTCTTCGAGTCGCCGTTTTCCATCGGAGTGAAACGCGCGCGATCTTCGCCGCCTTCACCGGAATTCGATTTGCCGCCAATACGGTTCATGGCAATGGCGAGCGTTTCGTGGGCTTCGGGGGAGAGCGCGCCGAGCGACATGCCGGCCGTGGTGAAGCGGCGGCGGATGTCCTCGATCGGCTCGACTTCCTCGATCGGAATCGGCGTGCCCTTCTTGAGGGTGAGACACTGGCGCAGGGCGACCGGCGCGGCTTCTTCGACCGCGGTCATGTACTTCTCGTAGTCTTCCCACTTGTTGGCCTTGTCCATCCCCTTGATGCCGACAAAGGTGTGGAAGCTTTGCAGGACGGCAGGTGTCCAGGCATGGAGTTCACCATCGCGGCGATAGCGATAGACGCCCTCGTCGGAGAGCTTGGCTTCGGCGCTAAAAGCGCGGGCGTGGCGGGCGAGTGTTTCCTCGGCGATTTCCTTGAAGCCGAGTCCCTTGACCTGCGAGGGCGTGCCGACGAAAGCGAAGTCGATGACATCGGGATGAATGCCGATGGCCTGGAAGGTTTGCGAACCGCTGTAGCTGGCCAGCGTGGAGATGCCCATCTTGGACATGATCTTGAGCAGGCCCTTCTCGAGTGAGTAACGATAGTTCTTCGCCGCCGTGGCTGCGTCGGCGATTTTGAGTTCACCGCGTGTCAGGAGATCGTTGAGCGTCGCGAAAGCTGCATACGGATTGACCGCCGACGCGCCGTAACCGAGCAGGCAGGCGAGTTGGTGGGTATCGCGGACCTCGGAGGTTTCGCAAATCAAGCTCGCCTTGGAGCGGAGATCGGCGCGGATCAGATGATGATGGACGGCACCTGTGGCCAGCAGCATCGGGATGGCCGCGTGGCTGGCGTCGATGTCCCAGTCACTCAGAATCAGGATCGAAGAACCTTCCTTGATCGCTTGCTCAGCTTCGGCGCAGACGCGATCAAGATGCTTCTTGAGTCCGTCCGGGCCTTCGCTGACGGGGAAGCGGCAACTGATCGTGCGGGAACGGAATCCCCCATTGGTCAGGGCGAGAATTTGCGTGATCTCGGGATTGGTCAGCACCGGCGATTGGAGGCGAAGCAGCTTGGCGTGCTCCGGGGTTTCCGTTAGCCAGTTGCGATGCGCACCGGCAAGAACCTCGACCGACATGACAAGCTTCTCGCGGATCGGATCGATCGGTGGATTGGTCACCTGCGCAAAGAGCTGCTTGAAGTAAGTATAAAGAAGCCGGGGGCGCTTGGAGAGCACAGCGAGGGGGGCGTCGTCGCCCATCGAGCCGATGGCTTCTTCACCCGATTCGGCCATGGTCTTGAGCAAACCGGGAACAACACTGATCTCCTCTTCGTTAAATCCGGCGGAGAGTTGCTGCTGCAGCAGGCTGGCGCCAGGTGAGGGCTGGGAGTCGAGGGAAAGCTTCGCTTCGATATCCTTGATATTCTCGCGGAGCCACGTGCCGTAGGGCTGTTTTTTTGCGTAGAGCGCCTTGATCTCGTCGTTCTTGAGCAGGGTGCCCTTGATCGTGTCGATGGCGATCATTTCACCGGGTCCGAGCCGGCCCTTTTCGATAACTTTGGCGTCGTCGATGGGGAGCAGTCCCGTCTCGGAACCGAGACAGATCAGGCCGTCATCGGTAATCTTGTAGCGGGAAGGACGCAGGCCGTTGCGATCGAGGCACGCGCCGATGGTACGGCCATCGCTGAAAACCAGCGCGGCGGGGCCATCCCATGATTCGTTGAGGGTCTGGTGATACTCGTAAAATTCTTTGACCTCCTGAGGCGTGGAGGCATCGCCCTGCCAGGCGGCGGGGACGAGCATGAGCATCGCGTGGAGGAGATCGCGTCCGCCCATGACAAGAAGTTCCAGGGCGTTGTCGAGCGCGGCGGAATCACTGCCGCCGGGTTGGATGATGGGACGGAGTTTCTTGATCGCATCGCCGAAGAGCGGGCTCTGCAACTCGGGCTCACGAGCCTTCGTCCAGATGCGGTTGCCGGGCACCGTATTGATTTCGCCGTTATGGCTCATCATGCGCAGCGACTGGGAAAGCGGCCACGTGGGGAAGGTGTTCGTGCTGTAGCGCTGGTGGAAGACCGCGAGCGCCGTGGTGTAGTTCGGATCGCGCAGGTCGAGATAGAAACGTTCCAGCGTGGGCGCGGCGACCAGCCCTTTATAGACGATGGTGCGGCTCGAGAAGCTGGGGATGTAGAAATCCTTGATGCCCTGGCTTTCGACCTGGTCTTCGATTTCGTTGCGGCAGAGGTACAGTTTCCGTTCGAACTCGTCGTCGCTCATGGCGGCGGGATCGGGGCGACCGATAAGGATCTGCTCGATGGCCGGGCAGGTGCGCAGCGCTTTTTCACCGAGTACGGTCTGGTTCACCGGAACCACCCGCCAGCCGAAGATGAAAAGCTTGTGCGCCGTCAGGACGGTTTCCGTGATGTGGCGACACCGGGCCTGAGTATAGGGATCGTTGGGCAGGAACATCATGCCCACGCCGAGATCGGTATCCTGGAAAAGCTTGTGGCCCATCTTTTCGACTTCCGCGCGGAAGAGGCGATAGGGGATTTGCGTAAGGATGCCCGCGCCGTCCCCGGTCTTGGCATCCGCATCCATCGCGCCGCGGTGAATCAGCGAGCAGACGCAGGTCAGGGCCTTGCGCAGGATCGCATTCGAGCGCTGGCCCTTGATGCTGGCGACGAAACCGACGCCGCAGGCGTCATGTTCGAAGGCCGGATCATAGAGTCCGTGGAAGTTTTCCGTGCGGTCGAGGATGGCTTGATTGAGAGACATGGGGATACGAATTTAGTTTGAAGAGAAAAACTCACAAGGGATATTTGAGCGGAAGGGCAATAAATTTGATCTTATTTTCAGCCTGGGGGCGTTAGAACGGTTGGAATGAAACCTCGCCGCCTTGATCTCGAACTGGTCGCGCGCGGATTGGTGGAGTCTCGCGAGCAGGCGCAACGGCTGATTTTGGCTGGAGAAGTCTGGGTGGAAGGTCAACGGTGGGACAAGGCTAGCAAGCTTTGTGCCGCAGGCGCTGTAATCGAAGTTCGTGGGGCAGACCGCTATGTAAGCCGGGGCGGGCATAAATTGGAAGGGGCCCTGAAGGGGTTTAACCTGAACGTCACCAACTGGCGTTGTCTCGACGTTGGCGCCTCGACCGGGGGATTCACTGATTGCCTGCTGCAGCACGGTGCCGGGGAGGTGGTTGCGGTCGATGTCGGCCATGGTCAACTCAACTGGAAATTGCGCAACGATCCGCGGGTCAAGGTGCACGAGGGCGTCAACGCGCGCGATCTCGGCCCTTTTGCGGAGGAGCATTTCCCCGGTGTATTCGATTTTATCGTCGCCGATGTCTCATTCATTTCCCTGCGCAAGGTCTTGCCTTCCGCTTTCGATCTGCTTGGCTCCGGCGGGCAGGTTTGCGCGCTCATCAAACCCCAATTCGAGGCTGGACGCAGCGAGGTTGGTAAGGGTGGAATTGTCCGCGACGAAAAAGTCCGCGCCAAGGTCGTGGACGAATTAAAAGTGTGGGCACAGGATTTTCCGGTAACGACGGTGGGCGTGATCCCGTCGCCGCTGCCGGGTCGGGATGGAAACGAGGAATTTTTATGGCTACTGCAAAAAAAGTGAATGTCGGCGTGATCGTCAACCGCTCCAAACCGGCGGCCAAGGCGGTCCTTTATCAACTCATCGAGTTCGCGCAGGCCCATCCCAATATTCGCCTTCACTATGAGAAGCGCAGCGGAGCGTTGATCGGGCAGCCGGGCGTTTCCGAATCGGAGCTGGCCAAGAAATCCGACATCCTGCTGGTCGCCGGTGGCGATGGCTCGTTGCTCGACGTGGTGGCGGCGGTGTATCCGTCGCAGGTGCCGATCCTCGGCGTGAACATCGGGAGCCTCGGTTTTCTCACCGCAGTAGCCGAGACCGAGATGGGATCGATCCTGCCTTACCTGGCGGAGAACAATCTTCTCCTGAGTCCGCGCCTGGCATTGGAGACTCATTTTCATACCGCGAAAGACAAGAAAAGGGTCATTCCCTGCGCCTTGAACGACATCGTCATTGCGCGGGCCAATGCCTTGCGGCTCGCCCGGATCCGGGTTGAAGTCGGCGATTATTTCGTGACCGAATATGTGTGCGACGGGTTGATCGTCGCGACACCGACCGGCTCGACCGCGTACTCACTCGCGGCGGGCGGACCGATTCTCAGTCCCGATGCCGATTCAATTGTCCTGACGCCGATCTGTCCCCACACGCTGACCAATCGCGCCCTCGTGGTCGGCAACGACCAAGTGATCCGGATTCGGGTTGTCCCTCAAGTCGGTGTGCCCGCGCCCTCCGTGCAATTCGATGGCGAAGCCGGCGGAAACCTTCGCGCCCACGACTGGCTCGAGATCAGGCCCGCCAAGGCGAAGGTGCAACTCGCGTACCTGCCTCACTCAGACTTCTATCGCGTCCTGCGCCAGAAGCTGAAGTGGAGCGGCGCGAGTGTGTAGTGAAGTGCGGTTAATTCAGAACTTAACTTGCACACGATTTTCTCTCACGTGTGCAAACATACATAAGCAAGCTCGCCATAATCACCAAGCCCCATTGCGGCATGGTGGGGGTATCGGTTGGTGCGGGTTCCGTGATGTTGGTTTCGACGTAAATATCCCCATTTTTTACATAGAGTTGACTCACGCCAACGGATGATGGGCCAAAGATATATAAACCAGCAGTGATTAGTCCGTTGCTGTCGACCGTCAAACCCGAGTAATCGGAATTGGAGCGTCCCTGAAACAACAGGTAATCCCCGTCGATTCCCAAGTAACCATTGGTCAGATCGTTCAACTGGACCAGGTTATTGTTGAATCGAACCTCACCGGGAATGTCGACCGTCAACCCGATATAGCTGCTGCTGCCCGCAAAGGTCAGGCCCGAGCTGTCGCTCGGCGCGGCACCCGAGCCAAGATTGAAGGAAAGCTGGGGTGTATTGAGTGTGGCCCCGCTCGGTGCACTGAAAATCAACGCCGGTACCACGGCGCTTGGAGCAGTGACGGATAGATAGCCCTGAGCCGCTGAACCCGATGGCGCGCCGCCTGGTGAAATCCACCCCCCGCTGGCAACGGTGATGGAATTACCCGAGGCGGGTGTGATTGTGCCTGCTCCTCCAAGGGTTGCTCCGCTGTTGACGATCACGTTTCCGGTGCCGGTTGCCCCGGTGCCATTGGCCAGCAATGTTCCCTGATTGATCGTTGTGCCGCCGGAATAGGTGTTGCTGGTGCTGGTGTTGGTGAAGGTTTGCGTGCCCGATCCTGTCTTGATGATCGCCATCTTCCCGACATTCGAGTTGCTGCTGTCGTGATCTTGAATCAAACCTGCGTAGGTGTAATTGGTCGTTCCCGATACGTTCAATGTCAACGTACTGACGTTGCCCGCCAAATTGCTGTTGTTCTGGATAATGCCATCACCCGTCGTGGAACTTTGAATGCCGCCAATCGTTTCCGACTGACCGAGCATGCGCAAGACACCTGCAGTATTCCCATTACCGCCCTGAAAGGTAATGACTGAACTATCGGCGATTTCATTCTCGTTACTCGCCACGGTCGTGCCGGAAAGGCTGTTATTGAGAACTAGGATAGCTTGCGCCGATATAAATGAACTCTGACCGAGGAGAATATTTCCGGAGATGGCCGAGGCAGTGCCGGTCTTTTCCAAACTGACAACAGTTTGTGTTGACCCGCCGGGAAAGCTCCCGATCGCCGTTGCGCCCGTGTAAGTATTGCTGGAGGCACCACCGATGATGATTGGATTGGCCCCTGCGCCTTTCAGCGAAAAATCACCCGATCCGCTAATTACTCCGTTGAGCGATTGAGCCACATTGGCGTTCGTCAGATAAAAGAGAGTACCGCCATTCAGCGCTATATTTCCACTCAGGCGAATGCCGGCGGCGGGTCCAGAATTAGCAATAACGGCATCGTTGTTTACCACCCAGTTATTCGTGATGTTGGAGTTGGCTGCCATGGCATCACCCAATTCCACCACACCACTATTCAGGGTGATAACTCCGGAGCCAAGGCTGCTGGAGGCTTGGGCAACAACCGCCCCATATCCATTTACAACCAGTCCCCCGCTAAAGGTGTTGTTACCCGAAAGGATGAGCGTTCCGTTGCCCGCCTTGGTGATCGCCAGCTTGCCGACGTTCGAGTTGCTGCTGTCATGATCTTGAATTACGCCACTGTAGGTATAGCTGTTTGTACCGGATACGTTCACGGTCAGCGTACTGACATTGCCGGCCAAATTGCTGTTGTTTTGGATGATACCATCATTCGGCGAGGAACTCTGGATGCCGCCAATCGTTTCCGACTGACCGAGCATGCGGAAGACACCCGCATCGTTCCCATTGCCGCCTTGGAAGGTGATAACCGAGCTGTCCGCGATTTGGTTGCTACTGTACCCGGAGACGTTGCCATTGTTCAGGACCAGGATTTCCTGCACTTGGTTCGTCCCCGTGCCTGAACTTGTGCTGACTCCGAGCAGAATATTGCCGGAAATGGCCGTGGCGGTGCCGGTCTTTTCCAGGCTGACAGTGGTTTGTGCCGCCCCGTCCTGACGACCCGTGATCGAGGTCAAGCCTGTGTAAGTATTATTGGACGCACCGCCGATGATGATCGGATTGGATCCCGCACCCTCCAACGTAAGCCCACCCGTGCCTGATACGGTTCCGGTTAGCGACTCGACCTGATTATTGCTGCTGATGTAGTAGAGGGTACCTCCATTCAAGGCGATTGAACCGCTGAATTTCACATTGTTAGCATTGCTGCCATTCAGAAGGACGGCATCGTTATTGACCACCCATCCATTGGTCACATTGGCATTTGCCAGCAATCCGTTGACTTGGATCGATCCGCTATTGAGAGTGATCGTTCCCGTGCCCAGTGCGCCAATATTACTTGAAATGACGGAGCCCAGGCCATTGACAATCAATCCACCGCTGAAGCTGTTATGGGTGGCATTCAGGGTCAGGTTGCTGTCACCCGCTTTGACGACGGTAACCGATCCTCCCGCGTTGTCCGTAATAGCCGAGTTAACCGTGATACCGAGCGTAGCGGTGCCTGTACCATTGACTGACGAGGAGTTGAGGATGAGTTCCCGGGGAGTCGCGCCTGTAGTGGTGTTGGCGGACGTCAGGGTGCCGCTATTGACCGCTCTACCAATCGTGAATTGATACGAAGCATTGGGGCTGGTTGCTGTCATAAGCCCGTTGACCGCCAGGATCCTGTTAGATTGAATATCAATTGTGAATGCGCCGTAAGTATCGCGGATCGTGTTGGCGGTGCGACTGGTGGAGAAGGGCATCAAGGTGCCGCCCAAGGCAGTTACGGTAGTGCCACTGATGGTGTAATCGCCGCCTGCGGCAAATGTTCCACTGGAGGTTACGCTTACACCATTTGCCGCTGTGATTGTTCCGCTGCTGCTGAAGAGGGCAAAGTCATTGGCCACGTCGCCTGAACCGATCGTACTTGCGCCATTATTGACAATAAAAGCCCAAGGCGTCGCCGACGTTGTCGAAAGTCCCGCTGAGTCGATTACCACTTGATTTTGCGTGGTTCCCAGATTGTTACCGGCAAAAGTCATGGTCGCTCCCGCTGCACGATTAAGGCCGGAGAAGGTCAGGACCGAGGTATGGCCGCTCGAAGCAGTGTTTGTGAAGACTTCAGAAGCACCTGTCAGAACATTCATCTGGCCCACGGTTTCTGAATAACTGGCGTTACTGCCGGTATCGCTATCATTAAGGAAACCGAGGATTCCGCCGTAAAAATTGATGGGAGTTGAATCGGGCAAGCGATCGGTAGGCTGCGGCGTGGCAATCATCTCCAGAATGCCAAGCGGATTCAAATTGATGGCGGTAACACCTGGCAACGTCCCGGCTGAACCACCCGCCAGAAACAGTTGGCCAAAGGCCGTCCATGCCGCCTGGTTGTTGGAAGTGAGATTGCCGCTGCTCGGAAAAGATGACGGGGAGACTGCCGCTGCATTGATCGCGCCGGAGACATTGAGAGCGCCGACAAAATTCTCAGTATCGTCAAACACCACAGCCGCGCCCGCGGTGCCGTGTGGTGAAACAGTCACGTTATGATTGCCCGTGATCGTGTCCGCCTGGACAATATAGAGGACGCTATCTGGGCCCGTGTTCCCGTAGACGACATTAACTCCTCCGCCACCTAGTTGATAGCCTGCCGTCATATTGGGACTGAGGGACCCAGCGAAGATATAGTGGCCCAACGCTCCGAGCGCCACGTTGGGAAGATTGCTGAAATCGAGATTATTTCCGCTATCTGCGCCAAGAGCCACGACTCCAGAGGAGGAGGAAGTTACTTGGTTCAGGAAAGTCTGGTCGATGGAATAGCCGGTGCCAACCGTGCCGCCGCTAATAACCGTAATTGAGCCGGTGGGAGATACCGATCCAGCCGTTCCAAAACGCAGTATGCCCTGCTCGACCACCGTGCCACCTGTGTAAGTATTTGTACCGCGCAGATCCAGGTTGGCGGAGCCGAGTTTAACCAAAGTACCTGCCCCACTGATTGAGCCGTTCAACGTAACCGTTGCACCATATAAATCGCCGGCCGGCATGAAAATCGTACTCGTGCCAGTACTGCTGGTAGTATTGCTCACATCAATGCCAGCTGCGCTGCCTGCGGCCAGAACGATGGAACGATTCGTTTCATTATTACCGGAAAAGGTTGTCGACATTTGCAACGTGGCCAGTTGGCCATAGCTGCCAAGATTGATTTGACTGCCGGAACCGATCGAGCTGGAGACTCCACTATCAGCCAGCAAATTAACGTTAAGAATACCGGACGTAATCGAAGTTACTCCGCTATAGGTATTGGTGCCCGAAAGGATGAGCGTTCCGTTGCCCGCCTTGGTGATTCCAAAGCTGCCGCCGCTCTCGCTGATGGTCCCGCTTTGTGTCGCATTACCTGAGGAAATCGTAAGGGTAGTGGGATTAGTCCCTGACGTCAGGATAATGGGACTACTTTTATTATCTCCGTTATTATAGTTGATGGTTTGCTGCGCGCGTGACGTCGTCAACGTCAGCATCAGGAAACACCCTCCAACAATCCCTCCCAGGATGCGGTGATGGCAATAATTCTCCATAAGTCTTGATGATCGATCGCAAAAGAGTCGAGAGGGTTGACGCACTCTGAAGAAGCGTTGTGTAAAGTCAACTTTACGGCAATGGTTTTCAGGCAGGGAAGATGCTGCTTCCATTCATTGCTCAAGAGATTGGTCTCTCAAATTAACCCGTAGTTGTCATGAAGCCGTCGAAGCGTATAACCAAATCCGTTGAAGCAACCTCTCCTTTACATTCTATGAACACCAAATATCTCGGCGCGGCATTTTTTCTTGGCTTGATCCTCTTCGGAGCGCTGATCGTCCTGCTCTTCTTTACGGCGACGGTCCAGACGGGAAATGTGGGGGTGGTCACCAATTTCGGAAAGATCACGGGCAAGGTCCTTGATTCCGGCTGGCACATCGTGGGGCCGGTCGATCACGTTACCGAGATCAGCATTCGGACGATCACCACGCAGTCCGAAGCGACCTGCTTCTCCAGCGATTTGCAGGCGGTCCACATCACACTCGCCGTCCAAACTTTCATCACGAAGGACACAGCGACGAACATCTACCAGAATTACGGAACTGAATACATGAGTCAGGCCGCACCGAAGATCATGGACGCGTTGAAAGCCGAGACCGCGAAATACGAGGCGGCGCAGATCATCGCGAACCGGGACAAGATCCGCAGTGAGGCGCTCAAGGCGGCTCAGGGGCGCTTGCAGGGTTTCGTTCAAGTGGCCGACTTATCCATCGTCAACGTCGCTTTCTCTGACGATTACGAGCACGCCATCGAAGCGAAGCAGGTCGCGCAGCAGCGGGCGGAGCAGGCCAAGTACGAGCTCCAGCAGGCCCAGGTGGAAGCGGACAAGAAAGTCGCGACGGCCAAGGGTGAGGCGGAAGCGATCCAAATCAAGGGTGACGCGCTGGCGAAAAATCCCGCAGTCATCGAACTGGAGCTCATCAACAAATGGGATGGAAAAGCGCCCGACAGCCTCGTCAGCAATGGGGGAGGGGCGACTTCCATTATTCTCCCTCTTCCGCATAAATAAGCTATACTGGGATATCGTATGAGACTTCTACGAATCCTCGCTCTTATAGTGGCTGCAGCGTTCGGACTACTCCTGATCGTTGGATTCGACAATGTCCTCGCGCTCTTGCGATCACGAGTGGCGATCTTCCTTTTCATCGCGCCGATTTTCGTTCTTTTCCTCTGGTGCATCTACAAGGCTTTTCAGCCCCAGAAGCAACTTCCGGAACGTCCGGTCCGGGATAAAAATTCAGTTTAATCGGGGATCGATTACCGCACCAAAAACGGTTTGCCGGTCACGGGATCGTAGACCATCTGGGCATTGCGGACGCCGGGTACTTTGAAGATGGCATCGCTATAGGGCGAGTGGACGAAGCCATTCACGTCGAGGATACCAAACTCCAGCGGGGCGGGCGCAGGGGCTGGAGTCGTCGGGGCAGGCGCGGGAGCTGGCGCGACAGCTTGAGGCGGCGGAACGGATTCGGGAACAGGAACTGGGATCGGCTCCACGTACGAGCTATAGGAGTAGCCAGTATAAATCGCCGGAATGTAGCCACCATAATAGCCGTACCAGGCATAGTTATTGTAGCAGGGGTAATTGTAGCCGCAGCGATACCCATTTCCGTAGCAATTGGGAGTGTAACTGCAGCGACCTCCTCCCGAGGAAGCGTAAAACCCGCCGTGATATCCGCCGCCATAGCCATGTCCACCATAACTACCGCCACCGACCGTAAAACCGCCGTGGACGCTGCCACCGGAAAAAGAAACATGAACTCCTGCCGACGCAGGGATAACTGCGAGCGCCAACATTCCCACCATTAAGAGAAGGCCTTTCATGGAGCGACGATTAATTTTACAACACTTTTACCTAATGGCAATGGATTGCTTAATCAGAATGTCCTGAAAATAGACGGTTCGCCAGATTGGCGGGAAAAATGCTTTATCGCAGGCAAGATATATTGACAGATGAATAAAAACCCTGCAAAAAATCACCCCTGTAAATGAACTTGCGCTCCTTAGGACTTATTGGTGTCTTAGTCGCTGCTTTCGGCGGTTCGGCCTATGCTTTTGCGGTTGAACCGGTACTTCTCACGATCGATTTGACCGATCCCTGCAACGCCGTCATTACCGCCACGGGCGCGTTTTCTTCGACGGACGATTCCAGCACGGTCGAGGGAGCTGGGGTGGATTTGAACAACTTCCTGGTATTTTCACCCGAGGGATCGAGCACTTCCAGCTCGTATGGTTCCTTGACGCCATCAGGAGCGGAAACTTCCTATGATACCGTCGGTCTCGATAACGCTTCGGGCAGCTGGGTGGATTTGAATCTGTATGTCAGTGGTGGATCGGTCGAGACGCAGTCCTTCTCCAGCACCTCTTCCGCTTTCACGGGCACTTGGACCGTTGATCTGTCCCAATATGTAGGTGAATTACCCAGCGTGGGAACCACGGGGAATATCATGGCCGGGTTCAGCCGGACGGAAGGATCGACCATTGGTCTTTGGGAAATCGTATCGGTCCCCGAACCATCACAGTACGGCCTGTATGCTTTTCTCGGTTTCGCTGCGCTGATCGGCTGGCGTCGGCTTTCGACCAGCCGCCTTGCGCTGCGCGCTTAGTAACACTGTCCCGCAGTCTGCCACTTTTTTATAAAACTGACACCCATTGGGGCGTCACAAATTCCTCTCCTGGAACGCTGGTCCGCAGAAATGCCTCGTAAAAGTTTGCAGATATCGCCACTTGAGCCGGATTATTTAGAGACTAAAGTTTCTGGCCCGAAAAATGCATCAGTAGGCCTCAAGCCTTTTACATGACACCCAATTTTCTCATCGTTCATCCCGATTTGGTCCTGGCTGGCCGCTTCAATTCTCTTATTCCTCACGATATCGAGGCGACTGTGGGTTTTGCCGCCTCTCAGGAAGATGGGATTCTGGCTCTTGATGACTACACCCATCTCGATCTTTGCCTGTTTTGCATGGAGTACCCCGATGGAGACGGCTCCCTTTTGGTTGCCGCCGTGAAGGAGAAGTTTCCGCGCACGCGTTTGGTGGTAGTGACCGATCTTCCCTCCGAGTCTTGGTCCCGGCTTGATCCCAGCTGGCTTGTGCTTAATTTACCGTTGGATACGGGGCTATTTAATTCCCTGTGTCGCGAAACGCTGGGATCCATGCGTGGGGCCCAGCTGTCCAATTTTGTGATTCAAGAGCGATTCCGATCCGATCGGTGGGGTGACTGGTATGATGCCTACGACACCACGCTAAAGCGTGAGGTGGATGTCGGCATTCTCCACACGTGGGCCACCCTGGGGGAAGCCCGGCATTTCCGCGAAGCGGCTTCGCTCCGGGCCCGGGCGGCGCATGATCACGTGCAGACGGTCTACTTTGGCGGTGACCACGAGGGATTCAGTTTCGTTTCCCATGAAAAGTGGGAAATGCCCAGCTTGGTCAAGCTGGCGGAAGAGGGAACGAAAATCGATGCGCGGACTGCAGCGCGAATCCTCCACACCGTTACGTCCGTGCTGACCTTCTGGGATGAGAACCAGTATCCCCATCCTCCTCTTGAGGCCCGGCAGGTAACTCTTTCGCCGCATGGCGTAGTCAAAGTGGAAAACATCATCGATCCGGCCTTGCCCTACAAGCAGCTGAAAACCTCCGATCTGGTCCCGATTGCCAACGCCGTTCAGGAGCTATTACCCTCCTTGGAGCAAATTCCGCGTCAGCTCCGCGGACTGCTCAATAAGCTGCGGGCTCCGGAGCAGGTGATTTTTGAAACCAGCCTGGGTGATATCGTTGTCGTACTGGATGACACGCTGGCACCGCGCACGGTGGCGAATTTTCTCGCCTACGTGGATAGGGGAGCATACGACGATACGCTTTTTCATCACGTCATATCGGGTTTTGTTGTCCAGGGAGGGCGGTACACCCAGGAGATGACCAAAATCGATACGGCTCCTCCAATTCCCAATGAAGCCTCCAATGGCCTGCTCAACTTGCGGGGAACTCTGGCTATGGCGCATGGTAAAGATCCTAACAGTGCGACCTCCCAGTTTGTTTTCAATCTGGTCGATAATGCCTCGTTGAATCCTAGTGAGAACCGGGCTGGCTTTGCCGTTTTCGGTAAAGTTGTCCGTGGGATGGAGGTCATGGACAAGATCGCAGAGGTGGAAGTCATTTTTCAGGAGAAGTACTATCTTCCTGTTAACCCGGTTGTATTATTCCGGATTCGCCGTAATCCATCCATCTCCATGGCGGAGGTCACTGCCGAGGCCCAAGCTTTGGATATGCAGCTTGCTGCGGGTCAGCAAGGTGATGCCAAGTCCTTCGAGAGACGGGGAGACACGGCATGGATAAGGGCCATGACGTCCACAGACAAAGCCTTGGCCTCCATGTCGCATGCAATATTGACGCTCTCCGGCTCTCTCAAGAAAAAGTCCACCACAGGGCTGAAAAAAGACGATACGGGGAAGAAATAAAGTTGCGGGAAGTGAGTTCGTCTCATTTTTGATAAAAGACTGTTTATATCATCGTACCAGAGGTATTTCTTGCCAAACCTCGATGGCTTCTTGGGGATTTGAGACGACCATTAATGAATTTTCTTTGCCATCGCAAAAATTTATTCAGGGGTATGAGAGGTAAATGAAAATTTACTCAAGTTTCGATTGCTACTTTCACAATTGTAATCCATATTCAGCGCATGTCCCGTTTTATCCAGACGTGCCTCCTCTTCACTTTCTTAACCTTGTTGGCCTGTTCACCTCAGGCACGAGCCCAGC
>Ga0068858_100001706_pt1 | contig 22449 bp, 17 predicted proteins | sample KBSSwiS12_FD_66589 | JGI IMG/M metagenome (GOLD analysis project Ga0068858, IMG submission 66589) | Switchgrass rhizosphere microbial communities from Kellogg Biological Station, Michigan, USA - KBS Switchgrass S1-2 | ecosystem: Host-associated > Plants > Roots > Rhizosphere > Soil ...
CCAGGGATGCCTTGCGAGTGCCTAGCCCTTCGCCAGCCCGGCGATGTAGGCGCGCCAGCCGCCGAGCGCGGTGATGTCCTCGGCCCCCGCAAGCGCGCGCGGTTCGGCGACGAAGCTCTTGACGCTCGATCCGTCGGCCAGGGTCACGGTCCCGATCGCCAGTGGCGGCGGCACTTCGGCGACGAATGAGCCGAACTCGGCCACGCCCAGCTCGTAGACCTCGACGTTGATCGCCGCGCCACCCGCATCGTGAACCAGAGCGGGCTTGGGCGGCACGCTGTTTGCCATGGCATAGAGCCGGTAGGTCGGCGCGGTCTCGGTGGCGGCGACGAGCCTCGCGTTGCGGCTGGTCAGCTGCCAGTGCAGCGGCATGCCTTCAAGGTGCGCGCCGACGACGGCGAGGTGGATCGTTGCCATGTGGTCTCCGGTATCGAGTGCGGGGGCGGGGGCGGGCGTGCCCCAGGTTTCGGCGAGCGCGAGCAGGGCGCGATCGGTCCCGGCTGGGGCGAAGAAGCTGATGCCGAAGCCGGTGCCGTTGGGACGGTAGCCGGCGGGGACCGCGACGGCGGCCATGTCGAGCAGGTTCACGAAGTTGGTGAAGGTGCCGAAGTGGCTGTTGAGCGCAACCGGGTTCGCCAGCAGCTCGGTCACGCGATAGATCGTCGGGCTGGTGGGGACGGCGAGGGCGTCGACCTGGCCCCACAGCGCCTCGGCCGAGCGGGCATGCTCCATCAACCGGTACTGGCCGCGGAACGCCTCGACCGCCGACAGGCCCGCGCCGGCGGCGACGATCTCACGCACGGTGGAGTCAATCGCGTCGGGCTGGTCGCGCAGCATCGCTTCGAGCGCGGCGGTTCGCTCGGCCACCCACGGGCCGTTGTAGAGCAGCGCCGCCGCTTCGAGCAGGGGCTCGAGGTCAACCGGTTGAAGGGTGAAGCCGAGCCGTTCAAGCCGCGCGAGCGCCTGCTCGTAGAGGTGCTCGGCGGCGGTGTCGCCGAACCACGGGCGCTGGCTGGGGAGCGGGACCCCGAGGCGGGTGCCGGTGAGCTGTCGGTCCGGTAGAGCCCGTGAGTAGGGATCGGCCGGATCGAACCCGCAGGCAATGCCGTCGATGAGCGCGGCGTCGGTCGCGTCGGCGGTGAACACGCTGATGCAGTCGAGCGAGCGGCAGGCGGGGACGAGGCCGGTGGTGGACCAGCGCCCCTTGCTGGGCTTGTGGCCGACAAGGCCATTGAAGGCGGCCGGAACCCGGCCCGAGCCCGCGGTATCTGTGCCGAGCGCGAACGGGACCAGCCCCGCGCCGACCGCCACCGCCGAGCCCGAACTCGATCCGCCGCTGACATAGGCAAGGTTGAACACGCAGCGCGGCGCGCCATGGGGGCTGCGGGTACCGTTGAGCCCGGTCGCGAACTGGTCAAGGTTGGTCTTGCCGACGGGGATCGCGCCGGCCGCGCAGAGCCGCGCCACCACTTCGGCATGGGCCTCAGGCTCATAGGCGAAGGCCGGGCAGGCGGCGGTGGTGGGCAGGCCGGCGACGTCGATGTTGTCCTTTACCGCAAAGGGCACGCCGGCCAGCGGCAGGTTCTCGCCCCCGGCCACGCGGGCATCGACCGCGCGGGCACGTTCGAGCAGCACCGCGGGGTCGAAGCGGCTGATCCACGCCTGTGGCTGGATCGCATCGTAGGCTTCGATCCGGGTGAGGGCCTCGCGCATGACCGTTTCGGCAGTGGTTGCGCCTGAGCGAACGGCGGCGGCGATTTCGCGGGCGGTCATGCCGGCTCCAGGGCGAGGAGAGCGGCGCCGGGGGCAACCGGTTGGCGCTCGGCGACGAACAGGCTGCGCACCGTGCCGGCGTGAGGGGCGAGCACCGGGCTTTCCATCTTCATCGCCTCGATCACGGCGATGGTCTGCCCGGCCTCCACCACGGTGCCTTCTGCGACCGACCACGACCACAGCACGCCGCCGAACGGGGCCTCGATCACCTCGCAGCCTTCTGGCACCGCGATCTCGGGGGCGGCCGGCGCGGCCTGGGCCTCCTCGGTCAACGCCGCCACGCGGTCGAACTCGCCGCGCGCCTGCCAGTCGGCGCGTTCTGCCGCGAAGGCGGCCTCGCGGCGGCTCTGGAAGGCGGCGATGCTTTCTGCGTTGTCGGACAGCAGCGCACGATAGTCGGCGAGGCGGAACTCGCCCTCGTCGATCCGGATCTCGCGCCGGCCGAGCGGGAAATCGCGGCGCCACTCGGTCAGTTCCTCGTGGCTTACCGGGAAGAAGCGGATGCGGTCGAAGAAGCGCAGGAGCCAGGGCTTGCCTTCGGTGAAGGACTGCGTTTGCCGCCACGAGTTCCACACCTGGATCGTGCGGCCGAACAGCTGGTAGCCGCCCGGGCCCTCCATGCCGTAGATGCACATGTAGGCCCCGCCGATGCCGACGACATTGGGCGGGGTCCAGGTTCGCGCCGGGTTGTACTTGGTGGTGACCAGCCGGTGGCGCGGATCGACCGGCGTGGCGACCGGGGCGCCGAGGTAGACGTCGCCCAGGCCCATGACGAGGTATTCGGCATCGAACACGATGCGCTGGACCTCGTCGCGGGTGGCGAGGCCATTGGCGCGGCGGATGAACTCGATGTTGTCCGGGCACCAGGGGGCATCGTCGCGCACCGAGGCGACGTATTTGGCCACGGTCTCGTGGATCGCCGGATCGTCCCACGACAGGGGCAGCCAGACCGTGCGGCTGGGGATGGCGAAGTCGTCGAGGTTGCCGAGGCGCTCCTCGGCCCCGGCCAGTGCGGCGACGAGGTCGCGCTGCGGCAGCAGGCGACTGTCATGGTGGACCTGGACCGAGCGAATGCCCGGCGTCACGTCGATGATCCCGGGCAGGCCCATCGCCTCCAGCTCGAGCATCAGCGCGTGAACGCGCAGGCGCAGTTCGAGATCGAGCACGATCGGCCCATATTCGATGAGCAGGTGCTGGTCGCCCTGGCGGCGATAGGTGACCGCCGGGCGATGCGCGGCCGCGGCGATGGCGTGGACGATGGGGGAGCCGAGGCCGCCTTCGAGTTCCACCGGCGGCAGCGGCGCGCCTGCGATCAGCGCATCCTGTTCAGCCAGGGCGGCGGCGGCCCCCGCCTCGCTGACCGGCATGAAGCGCACGCTGTCGCCCGGGGCGAGCTGGCCCAACTTCCACAGGTCGGCCGCGATGGTCACGAACGGGCAGACGAACCCGCCCAGCGAGGGCCCGTCCGGGCCCAGCAGGATCGGCATGTCGCCGGTGAAGTCGACCGCGCCCACGGCATAGGCGTTGTCGTGGATATTGGAGGGGTGCAGCCCCGCCTCGCCGCCGTCCTGCCGCGCCCAGTGCGGCTTCGGGCCGGTGAGGCGCACGCCGGTGCGGCTGGAGTTGTAGTGGACCTTGTAGGCCGTCCCGGTGAGCGTGGCGATGTCCTCGGGCGTGAAGAAATCGGGCGCGCCGTGCGGGCCATAGAGCACGCGCAGGGTCCAGTCGCGGGTGAGGCAGGTCCTTCGAGACGGCTCCGCGGCCTGCAGCCTGGTTGCCTCCGCGGGACGACCGCGGGTGGCGAGAGCGAGATGCAGCGTATCCCCCGTCAGCACCCCGCGCCCGGCATGGCCGCCGAACTCGCCGAGGGTGAAGGCCGCGCGGCTGCCGAGGAACTCGGGCGCGGCGATCCCGCCTTCGACCAGCAGATAGCCGCGCAGGCCAGCCCCGCTTACGCGGCCGATGGCGAGGGTCTGCCCCGCGGCGACGGCGAGCGGCTGCCAGACGGGGACTGGCTCGCCATCGAGAGTGGCGGCGAACTCCGCTCCGGCCAGGCAGATGCGGGCTGCGGCATCGAAGCGCAGGGTCGGGCCGGCGGCGGTGAACTCCAGTCCAGCCTCCCCCTCGGCATTGCCCAGAAGCCGGTTGCCGAGCCGGAACGAGAGCGCATCCATGGGCCCGGAAGGCGGCACGCCGACGTTCCAGAACCCGATCCGGCCCGGCCAGTCCTGCACCGTGGTCGCCGGACCGCCGGCGAGGACGCGGATCGTCTGCGGGGCATAGGCGATCCCGGCCAGCGCCCGGGTGGAGACCTTGCCGCTGGTGAACACCTTCGAAGCGACGACCGTGCGCAGCCAGTCGAGGTTGGTCTCGATCCCGGCGAGGCGGGTTTGCGCCAGCGCATCCTGCAGCGCGGCGATGGCCTCGTCGCGGGTGGAGGCGGTGACGATCAGCTTGGCGAGCATCGGATCGTACCACGCACTGACCTGCGAGCCCGCGGCGACCCAGCCGTCGATGCGCAAGGACGCTCTGGGGCCCACCGGGAACTCCACCTCGGTCAGCAGGCCCGACGACGGGCGGAAATCCGCCGCCGGGTCCTCGGCATAGAGCCGCACCTGGATCGAGGCGCCGCGCGGCTGGGCCGTGAAGCCGTCGAGAAAGGCGAAGTCCCCGGCCGCTCCGCGCACCATCCATTCGACGAGGTCGATCCCGGTGACCTGTTCGGTCACGCCGTGCTCGACCTGGAGGCGGGTGTTGACCTCGAGGAAATAGAAATCGTCGCGCGCCGGGTCGTAGAGGAACTCGACCGTCCCGGCCGAGCGGTAGTGCGCGCCGGCGGTCAGGCGCACGGCCGCGTCGATCATCGCGGCGCGGGTCCCTGGCGGGAGCAGGGGGGCGGGGGTCTCCTCGACGACCTTCTGGTTGCGGCGCTGGAGCGAGCAGTCACGCTCGCCCAGCGCGACGACGCGGCCCTGCCCGTCGCCGAACACCTGGACCTCGATGTGGCGGGCGGTCTCGACATAACGTTCGAGAAACACGCCGCCGTTGCCGAAATTGCCCGCGCCCATGCGCACGACGGTGGCGAAGGCATCTGTCAGTTCTTGCGGCGAATGGCAGATCTTCATGCCGATCCCGCCGCCGCCCGCGGTCGCCTTGAGGATCACCGGATAGCCGATCGCCGAGGCCGCTTCGACCGCCGCTGCCGGGTCGGTCAGCAGCCCGGTGCCGGGGGCGAGCGCCACGCCGTGGGCTTCGGCGAGATCGCGTGCAGTGTGCTTGAGCCCGAAGGCCATGATGTTTTCGGGCGTTGGCCCGATGAACACCACGCCCGATTCGGCGCAGGCTGCCGCGAACTCGGTGCTCTCGGACAGGAAGCCGTAGCCGGGATGGATCGCCTGCGCGCCCGTTTCCTGCGCCGCAGCGAGGATCGCGGGAATGTTCAGGTAGCTCTCGGCCGCCGGGGCGGGGCCGATGCGCACCGCCTCGTCGGCCTCTGCGACGTGGAGCGAGCCCGCGTCGGCATCGGAGAACACCGCGACCGAACCGACCCCGAGCTTGCGAAGCGTGCGGATGATCCGGCACGCGATCGCGCCGCGGTTGGCGATCAGGACCTTGGTGAAGGGAGGATTGAAAGGCGGATTGGGCATCAGGCCGCTGCGCACACGATCATGCGCACCGCCGTCGGGTTGAAGCCGTTGCAGGGGTTGTTCACCTGCGGGCAGTTGGACACGACAACCTCGACGTCCATCTCGGCGCGCACGTCCACGGTCAGCCCCGGCGCGGAGATGCCGTCGACGATGCCCAGCGCGCCGTCGGCCTCGACCGGCACGTTCATGAAGAAGTTGATGTTGCTCACCATGTCGCGCTTGCCGCGGCCGACGCGAACGTTGGCGTCGAGGAAATTGTCGACGCAGGCGTGCTGGCTCTTGGTGTGGTGGCCATAGCGCAAGGTGTTGCTCTCGCAGCTGCAGGCGCCCCCGATCGTATCGTGGTAGGCGACGTTGGTCGCGGTCACGGTCATCATCGGCCGGCCCTCGTTCGAGAGCAGCACGGCGCCGCTGCGCAGGAAGATGTTGCCCTGAGCGGCGATGGTGTCCTGCGCCGAATAGCGCTCGGCGTCGTCATCGGCGGAATAGACCAGGAAGTCGACCGCCTGGTTGCCTTCCAGATCGACGATGCGCAGCGTCTCGCCCCGGCGCACCCGGTGCAGCCACGGCGCGCGGGCTGGGACAATCTCGTCGTGGATGACTGGACCCGGCAGGTCCGCGAGGTGGGGATCGGCCATCGGGATTTACCTCGCGTAGTAGTCTTCGGTGTTGAGGAAGGCGCGGGTCGCCTCGGGCGAGGCGGTGCGGACCGGATCATCCGCCGCGGCGGGCTCGCCCTGCCATGCCGTGGCTCGCAGCGCGGTAACCGACCACTCAGACCGCGGATCGAGCACGTGCGGGCAATTCGCCAGCACCACGATCATCTCCATCTCGGCGCGCAGGATCACCTGCCGGTCCGGCGCGAACGGTCCGATCTCGGGCACTGTCGCGCCGTCTTCCGCCACGCGTACGCCCTTGAACAGGTTGAGGCAGGGGTGGACATCCTTGCGCGACAGGCCGTGCTTGGCGACGCCGAGCATGAACCGGTCGCGCGCGTTGGGATGGGCGCCGTAATTCTTGCCGTCGCCATACTTGCGGGCATTGGAGGCCTCGTTCGAGGCGCCGCAGAACGCATCGTGCGTGCCGGCGGTGTCATCGAGGATCGAGGCGATGACCCGGCCCATGTCGGAGAGCAGCAGCTTGCCCGCGCCGAGATAGCCGTTCCACTGCACCTTGAGCGTGTCGGCGACGTTCAGCCGCTCCAGCGGGTTCTCGGCATTGAACGCCAGGAGCGAGGCGCAGGCATCGCCGTGCAGGTCGATCAGCCGCAGCCGCGTACCGCGTGCGATCCTGCGCGCGGCATAGCCCCCGGGCGCGATCGTCTCCTCCCACACCACGCGGGCGCCCGCGGGCGCATCGGGGGCGGCGGCGGGCACGACCGGCATCGCTTCGACCACGGTGCCGGCCATCGCCCGGGCATGGTGGCGCGCGGCGATGGGATTTGCGGTCAGGCTCATCGGGTGTCCTTGGCGGAGAGGGGCGGGAGCAGGGCGGTGGTGGTCACGAGCCGGCACTGCTGCACGCCCCGGGTTTGCCGCAGCGCATCAACCAGTGTGTGCAGGCGCAGCGCCGTTCCCTGGACGAGCAGGACCTCGAGGCTCTGGTCGTCTTCGAGGAAGATGTGCTGGCTCGAGATGATCTCGGCGACGAACCCCAGTTGGGTTTGCGCGAGGGCGTGGCGCACCCGCCCAGACTCGGCGCGATAAATCAGCGTGATTGTTCCCGCGAGTACCGAATCCGGACGCTCCCGCGCCGAATGCTCGGCCAGCTCGGCCCGAATCAGCTCGGCGATCATCTGTGAGCGGTTGGCCACCGAGCGCTCCGTGACCATCGCGTCGAGCTCGGCGAAGAGCTCTGCCGGCAGGCTGATCGAGAGCCGCACGAGCGAGGGCGAGAGCGGGGAATCAGGCGGGTTCGTAGCCATGGCTGAGGAGTATCCAGTGTTACGCTATGTGTAAAGCGTAATAAAATTGGTGCAGCGCAGCAGCCAAAAAATGGGCAGACTGCCTGCGGCGGTGCACAAGTTTTAGGCAGTCCGGCAGGGTGGCCATGTACGCAATATGGCGAAATCCGGGGAATGGGGGTGTTGGCACGGCGCTTGCAGGAGATGTCTCGCCAATGAGGGCAACACCACAATTCCTGAGGGGGAATTATGAAGAAGATCATCAAGGCCGCCCTGGCCACCACCGTTCTCGCGTCGGCCTTCGCCGCGGCTCCCGCGTTCGCCGAGGACACGCCGGCCATCAAGGTGACCGGCTCGACCACGCTCGCGACCGAATATCGCCTCCGCGGCATCTCGCAGACCGACGGTGATCCGGCAGTCCAGGGTGGCATCACCGTGACCACCGCGCCGGGCATCTATGTCGGCACTTGGGCCTCGAACCTCGCCGGCTATGGCGATTTCGGCGGCTCGCACATGGAGCTCGACCTGATCGCGGGCTATTCGCACAGCTTTGGTCCGGCCACCCTCGACGGCGGCGTCGTGTACTACGTCTATCCCGGCACCACCGGCACCGACTACTTCGAGCTCTACGGCTCGGTTTCGGGCAAGGTCGGCCCGGTGAACGCCAAGCTCGGCACCTACTGGGCGCCCAAGCAGTCGCACATCGGCGGCCACAACATCTGGGTTTACACCGACCTCGGCCTGCCGATCGACGGCACCCCGCTGACCCTCAAGGGCCATGTCGGCTACTCGAGCGGCAACAGCGGCTACACCAAGGGCATCGACGTGGTCGACTATGCGGTCGGCGCCGATCTGGCCTATGGCCCGCTGACCCTCAACGTCTCGTACGTCGGTACCGACGTGAGCCGCTTCAACTCGGCGCTGTGGGCTTCGACCCCGACGCAGACCGGCCACGACATCACCAAGGGCAAGGTCGTCGCGACGCTGACCGCCGCGTTCTGATCGTTGCGCAAGCCCTGCCGTCGGGGGGCGGCAGGGCTTCACTTTCCGGGGTCGCAATCTTCCCCCGCCAGACCATAACAACGACAACAAGAACGAAAGGCGGCCCATGCGGCTCGTCAACATCCGCCCGGCCCGAGGGCCGCGCATCCTGATCGGCGCCGTACCGATCGCCATCGTCCTCGTTATCTACGCGATCTTCTCGGCCGCCCGCGCCGACGCCAATCCCAACGACAAGGTCCTGCCAACGTTCCTTGCGATGGCTCAGGCCGCCTGGCGGCTGTTCACCCAGGTCGATCCGCGAACCGGCGAGATCACCGCGCTGGCCGATACCACTGCCAGCCTCTGGCGCCTCGGCGTCGGCATCGGGATCGCCACGCTCTCCACCCTCCTGCTCGGCATCGCGCTCGGTGTGGTTCCGCTGATCCGCTCGGCGCTCGGCCCGCTGGTCACCGTGATCGCGGTGATCCCACCGATTGCGGTCCTGCCGATCCTGTTCATCGCGCTCGGCCTCGGGGAGGCCTCGAAGATCGCGCTGATCGCGCTCGGCATCGCCCCCTACATGATCCGCGATCTCGCCGGGTTCGTCGCGGGGCTCCCCGCCGAACAGTTCCTCAAGGCGCAGACGCTGGGCGCCAGCACCTGGCAGCTGACCCTGCGCGTCGCGCTGCCCCAAGCGCTCCCGCGCCTCATCGATTCGCTGCGCCTCTCGATGGGCCCGGCCTGGGTGTTCCTGATCTCGGCCGAGGCGATCGCATCCGACGTCGGCCTCGGCTACCGCATCTTCCTCGTCCGCCGCTATCTCTCGATGGACATCATCCTTCCCTACGTCGCGTGGATCAGCCTGTTGGCGATCCTTACGGACTGGGCGCTGCAATTGCTCAGCCGCAAGGCTTTCCCGTGGGCCCACGGAGCCGCGCGATGACCGCCCCGATCCTTCAATTCAAGGACGTCTGGGTCGAGTACGGCGACAAGGTCGTGCTCGAGCGGGTGAACCTCTCGATCGCCGCGGGCGAGTTCGTCTCGGTGGTCGGGCCCTCGGGCGCTGGCAAGAGCACTTTCCTGCGCCTGATTCTCGGCCAGGAAGGGCCAAGCCGCGGTGAGGTCCTGCTCGACGGCACCAGGCTTGAGCCCGAATGCTCGCCCGATCGCGGCGTCGTGTTCCAGCGTTACTCGGTCTTCCCGCACCTGACGGCGCTCGGCAACGTGCTGTTCGGCCTCGAATGCGGGGCCGCGCCGTTCACCGCGCGGCTGTTCGGCGGCGCCCGCCGGCGCGCACGGGACGAGGCTGCGGCGATGCTCGAGGCGGTCGGCCTCGGTCACTCGCTGGGCGCCTACCCTGCGCAGCTCTCGGGCGGGATGCAGCAGCGGCTTGCCGTAGCCCAGGCTCTGGTGAAGCACCCGCGCGTGCTGCTGCTGGACGAGCCGTTCGGCGCACTCGACCCGGGCATCCGGCTGGACATGCACGAGCTGGTCGGCGGGCTGTGGCAGGAGCACAAGCTGACGATCGTCATGGTTACTCACGACATCAACGAGGCCTTCAAGCTGGGGACCCGCGTGCTCGCCTTCGACAAGCGGCGTCACGATCCCCATGCCCCGAACCGCTACGGCGCGACCGCGGTCTACGACGTCACGCTCGACCGCAAGGCCAAGGCGAAAGGCCCCCCTCCGGAACTGCTCGCCGCCGGCTGACCGCTTACTGCAGCGCCCAGCGCAGCGTACGGGCGAGCGCCGCCGTGCCGGCGCCGACCAGCGGGCGGGAGAGCGGGTCGACCGACAGGCCATGCATCCGCCGCGCCCATGCCGGCAACAGGTCGACTGCCGCGCGCTTGACCAGTTCGAACGGCAGGCCCTCGGCGCCGGGATGCGGGGGGTCGAGGATCAGCCGCGCCACCTCGCGGGTGCGGGCATCGGCACGCAGTTGGGGGCGGCTCGCGGCTACCAGATCCAGCATGCTCCGCCGCGTCGCCGGCACGTCGCCCGCGCCGAGCGCGCGCGCCACCACCGCCGTCTCGGCGAAGTAGCGGTCCTGCTCGGCAAGCGGAATCCGCCGTTCGCCGAAGCGCCGCCAAGCCTCGAGAAAGCTCAGGGTTTCCGTCGCATGGACCCAGCCGAGCAGCGCTGGATCAGTGGCCGCATAAACCGTGCCGTCGGGCAGTGTCCCGGTGATCCGTGCATGGATCGACCGCACCCGCGCAATCGCCGCTTCGGCTTCGCCCCGGCTGCCATAGGTCGTCACCGCGATGAACCGGGCGGTGCGGCGTAGGCGGCCCTGCATGTCGGCACGGAACCGCGAATGATCCCACACCCCGGCGAGCACCGCCGGGTGGAGCATCTGCAGGAGCAGCGCGGCCATTCCGCCGACCATCATCGTGGTGACGTCGCCGTGCACCCGCCAGGTGACCGATCCGGGCCCGAACAGCCCGTCCGCGCGCCGCACCACCGGCCGTTCGTCCGCCGTACGGTCATGAAACACCGAGCGGACCTGCCGGGAGATAAGTTGCTTGAGCATGTGACCGGCATCTCCGCCCGCCAATTCCCGGCATCAGCAGTGGCGCGAGCGGATGGCACGAGCGAAACGGCCACAGCTGCGGACCGGTTCCGGGTTGGAAGGGACCGCCGGCAAGGCAATCGGACTCAAGGAAGTGGCTGAGCAGTCGCAGATGCGCCTGGCTCATCGAGAGCCCAAAACCACTGCTCAAAGGAAAGTGGCGGGGGTTGCGCTTCTCATTTCTCCCCTACCGCGATGACTTTCGACCATTATTGAACATATGGGTTCGATTGTGTAGAGTGCATAAGAGAGCCTGCAAAGTTGGGCCGCGAATTGGAGAGAAAAGGGCGATGCCCGTTAGCGATGACACCATTCCGGCTGCCGGCACTCCGGAATTGAGCAGGCGAGGCGTTCTCGGCTTTGCTGCGGCAGGCGTGGTTGGGTTGGGCATGGGCGTATCCACGGCGCAGGGGCAGCCGCAGCGCATTCCGCTGCCCACGGGGGGGCGCAAGATGCCCGCCTCCTTCCTGTGGGGAGTGTCCACCTCTGGCCATCAGATCGAGGGCAACAACGTCAATTCCGACGCCTGGCTGATGGAGAACGTGAAGCCCACAATGTTTCAGCAACGATCGGGAGACGCGTGCGACAGCCTGAACCGCTTCCAACAGGACATCGACCTGGTCAAGGCACTCGGCTTCAACAGCTACCGCTTCTCCATCGAATGGGCGCGCATCGAGCCGAGTGAGGGTCAGTTCTCCGTGGCCATGCTCGACTATTACAAGCGGGTAATTGCTTATTGCCACAAGGCGGGCATCCGTCCGGCCGTCAGCTTCAACCATTATACTACGCCGATCTGGTTCGCAGCCTCTGGCGGGATGATGCGGCCTGATGGACCGGAAATCTTCGCTCGCTACTGTCGCAAGGCGGCGGAACATCTGGCGGACGGTATGCACTGCGCTTTCACCCTCAACGAGCCGCAGGCGCCCGCGATCATTGATACCCTCTCGCGCGGCGTATTCCGCAAGGACATTGTGGCGATGGCGGCAGCGGCGGCAAGGGCGGCGGGCAGCGACAGGTTCATCAGTTGGAAGACCATAGATCCTGAAGCAGGCGTCGCGCCCATGGTCTCAGCCCACAAGCTGGCCTTCGCTGCAATCAAGTCCGTGCGCAGCGACCTGCCGACCGGGGTGTGTCTGGCCTCGATCGACTACCGCGGGGTCGGCCCGAACTCCGTTGCCGATGTGCGCGAACGCATCGATGGTCCGTGGATGGCAGCGGTTAGGGAGGCGGGGGATTTTGTCGGCGTCCAGAACTACTGGCCACTCTTTTTCAACGACAAGGGGCCGACCATGGCCCCCAAGGGGTCTGAATATAACGGCTTCTTCGTGCTGGACACTCAGAGCCTCGCCAATTGCGTGCGGCAGGCTCACGCCGCGACGGGCAAGCCGGTGCTGGTGACGGAAAACGGCATCGACACGAACGACGATGCCAAGCGCATCCGCTACACGCTGGGCACTCTCCATGCGCTTGGACAGGCCGTGACGGAGGGGGTTCCCCTGCTCGGCTATATGCACTGGTCGCTGCTCGATAACTACGAATGGGGAACGTACAAGAGCCGCTACGGCCTGGTGGAGGTAGACCCGGCAACCTTCCGGCGCACGCCCAAGAAAAGCGCCCATGTGCTGGGCGCCTTCGCGCAGCGCGGGCAGCTGTAAGCGGCCGTGCGAGCTTTCTTTCGATCAGACGCGGACCGGCCTTGATGTCCGGCGTTTCACCGGCGCCATTCCGGACGGTCCGGAGTCAGGCGCCAATCTCGGGAAGCTACGCATGTTAGACGCATGCCGATCATTGGCCGTAGATCGCCGCACGATGCTCGGCGGAGGGCTTGGCGGCGCCTTGCTGCTCTCCTCCGGAATGTCGTTCAGCTCGCCCCTGCCAACTCCGATTTCCAGAATTGGTCTGGGGGCGACTAGTTTCTCAGATCAATTGTTTATCGAGGGTTTTACGTTCACCGACGGCAAGCGAGAGGCGCGCACCACCGCCGAATTGCAGCGCCTGATGATGGCGCACGGCGGCAACGAAGTGTTCACTCGGCTGGGCTCCTCGCGCATGGTGGTGGGCCAGCGTCGCGGCAGGGGGATTGCGGCCGCGCTGGTGCGCGCCGCCCTGGCCCGATCCGTCAATCTGCCACTTAACCCCGAACTGCTGCTCTGCGCCCATTACGGCGACATGGCCGGTCAGCCCGAGCCCGACTTCAGCGGCTTCCCCGAGATAAAGCTGTCGCGTCCCTGGCACGAACTGGCACTCGCCGAGATGTGCGAGGCCATGCGCATCTACGGCCGGCTCACAGCCAGGGAAATCCTCGGGACAGGCGTGAGAGTCAACGTGTGGGACATCGGTAACGAGGTCGAGTTCGGAATTGCCGGCGTCGCGATCCCCCCGATGGTTCCGACGATCGGCGGAGCGGACTGGCACTACAAGGCGCCGGACAACGTCGATCCGGAGATCGGCAAGATGTCGCTCGGACGCTTTTTCGGAATGGCCCCACCCGAGCAGGTTGCCTGGGGCAAGGCGCATCTGTGGCCATACGTGGGCAGGATCATGGCCGCGGTGGCGGAGGGTATCCGGGAGGTCGATCCGAAAGCGGTATTCGCAACCCACGCAAGCGCAATCGCCTCACTGATGCCGGAGGTTTTCGTCGGCTTCTATGAAGCAGTGGACGCTGCGGGCTTCCGCACACGTGACCTTGGCGTCTCCTATTACCCGACGAACACCAAGCTGATCCACGATCGCTTTGCCCTGTTCAAGAAGACCGCGAGCACTGCGATGCAGCGGCTCGGACGACCTGTTTACATCGCTGAGTTCGGTTATGCTGCCGGCCCCGTAACGTACGGCGGCCAAAATTGGGCGAACCCGGTAGACGGATATCCGTGTACGCCGAAGGGACAAGCCGACTTTTTGCGAGACCTGACTGAGTGGGGCGTCCGTTCGGGTATGCTATCGGGTATTCGGCCGTGGGCACCTGACTTCGTGGGGAGCACCTGGCAGGGCATGGCGCTGTTCGAGGCGCCCAAGGATGGCGTCTCCCTGGCGCGCCCGGCCCTGTTCGCCATTCAGGAAGGCAAACGGCTGGCCCGGCGTGGCAGAAGGACTTGAGCTTAGCGAGGAGGCCGGCAGGATGGGAGCGGCACCCGTAAATACGTGAGGGCGATCATCGGGTCACTTCCGGAACCGAACCAAGGCCCGTACGTCGAGGTGGCGGATTCGTTTGGGGCGCTTCAGGCGGCGGAGGCCGGTCCCCAAAACCGGACGGTCCGGATTCAGGGCGCGCGGCTAGTCACCTGAATGTCCGAAATGTTGGGGTTAGCGGACGTCAAGAACACCCCATTTTCATAATTCAACCGGCTCGAACTATGAAAAGACTTCCGCCGAATGAGCCTTGCGTGTCATCCACTCTCTAGATGGGGGCGTGAATAGAAGCCCGAATGCAATCGTCTGAGAAAAAAGTTTCACCGCAGTTATCCACTTTTCACCCATTAAGTCGCCTCGCAAAACAACCATCAGGCGGCAACCCTCCAATGAATAAGAGGATGCTGATCCACATCGCAATCTTGCTCCGGCGTCGCGATACCAAGAGCGTCAAGGTTGCCATCAATGCAAACACAAAAAGCTGGATCGAAACAATGAATCCGGCGCTTTTCCCAGCCCGCGATGCGAGCGCGACTGCGTTATCCCATCCCAAATAACTTTGAACCGCTCCAAGCAAAAACGATCCGAATATTAGCCTTTCGAACCAGGCAATTGACGTCGGCCGCATGATGCCCTCCCGCTTGATCCGGTCTTGCTTAACTTTGTCGCCGTATGTCCGCAATGTGGTCGATTCCGGATGGTCGGCTTTTGGCTCCGCTCCTCAACATCCGGCAGGTATTCGGCCCAGCCCGGCTGCGCGCAACCGCACGGGTGCGCGCTGAGTGCATCAGCGGGGGCGGGTGTAAAGTTTGGAAGCGGAGGCGCGCTGGACCGCCCACCTTCTCATGCAGAGATATTTCCCCGCCGGATCGAATTCGCAAGGGAGGGGCGGGCGCAATCTCTGGCGCATCCCCCAGCCGGACCGCAGCGGATCCAATTTGCGCGCGTCCAGAGTTGACGGGACAATCCTGGAGGGGGAGCCGAAATCGCTAGGTGGTTCCCCGGCCGGGCCGCTTGGGAATCGTCACGCAAACGCTAACCCGGCATCTTCTGTCGCAACCCTCACGCGCGGGCGCGCGCGATACCTGCGCAACTTCGCCGCACCCGTTCGCCTCCAACCGGTGACTGCCGCAAACCCATGTTGGGCGTAGTTACGGGCAGGAAGCCGTTGGGGCGTGGAAACCCCAGCTATTCTGAGGGGTGATGGCGGAGACGGAGGGATTCGAACCCTCGGTACCGGATTTACCAGTACGACGGTTTAGCAAACCGTTGGTTTCAGCCACTCACCCACGTCTCCGGATCGCAGCGGCGAAGCGCGGCCTATAGCGGCGGGGTTGGGGGGCGGCAAGTCTCTCCCGGCGGGAAATTTGGGTGCGCGCGATTTCGGCGCGTCGGGCCGTGCGGCCGGGGCTGGAGACTCCTCCGGTCGCAAAACCGACTCGGCTCATCGCCGGTTCATTGCAGGGGCGGCACGGCTGGATTCTCAAGCGAGACACGCACGCCGCGAGGGGCCGGGCGAAGGGATGGGAAGCATCATGCACAAGCCGAACTGGACATTCGCCCGCCATCCCCAGGGGCGCCGCCGCTTCGGGGCCGTGCTGGCCGCGCTCGCCGGTGCGGTGCTGGCAGTCGGAGCCCAGCCCGCCGCCGCACAGGTCCGCTCAGTCGATCCCGATGCCGCGATCGATGGCGATCTCGTCAAGAGCGGCCCGGCGCCCTCGATCAACGCCGCGCCTGTCGCCACCTACCCGGCGGCGAACCCGGCGACCTATCCGGCCACCTCCGCCAGCCCCCCCCAAAGCACCCCGCTGCCGAACGATCCGACCGCGAACCCGGTGGTCACTTCGCCTGATGCGGAGCGCGCGGCCGCGCAGGCCGCGACCAACCCGGTCAAGGCCGGCCAACAGGGCGCGACCTACAAGGAAGACGACCTGATCGGCGCGGCCGAAGGCGTGTTCGGCAAGGGCGCCAAGGGCCTCGCCGACCTCATCAAGGGCCTGCTCGCCAAGCAGGGCGAGCCCAATGCCTATGTCGTCGGCCGCGAAGGCGGCGGCGCGATCGTCGTGGGCCTGCGCTACGGCTCGGGCACGCTCTACCACAAGGTCGAAGGCCAGAAGCCGGTCTACTGGACCGGGCCGTCCATCGGGTTTGACCTTGGCGCCAGCGCGGGCAACACTTTCGTGCTGGTCTACAATCTCTACAACACCGAAGACCTTTACCACCGCTTCGGAGCGGGCGAGGGGCAGGCCTATCTGGTGGGCGGGTTCCACGTGAGCTATCTGCGCCGCGGCGATGTCGTGCTGATCCCGGTGCGGATGGGCGTCGGGCTGCGGCTGGGCCTCAACGCGGGCTACATGAAGTTCAGCAAGACCGCGCGGTGGCTCCCGTTCTGACGGGTTGCACGAGGCTGCCCCGGCAGATCGGCCGGGCTGTCCCGAAAAGCCTTTGCTGCATGCGCTAACGCCGCTAAAGGCGCGCGCATGTCCAGCAGCACCGTCCTCACGAACCTTCAGCAGCAGCCGGCCGACGCGCTGCTCGCGCTGATCAAGCTCCACAACGCCGACCCGCGGGCCGACAAGATCGACCTCGGGGTGGGTGTCTACCGCACCGATTCAGGCGCGACCCCGGTCTTCGCCGCGATCAAGGCGGCCGAGCAGAAGCTGCTCGAGACGCAGGATTCCAAGGCCTACCTCGGCCCCGAGGGCGACATGGACTTCGTCCACGCGCTGATGCCCTACGTGTTCGGCACGGCGAACCCGACCATGGACGGCCGCATCGATGGCATGCAGACGCCGGGCGGCACCGGCGCGGTCCGCCTCGCGCTCGCTCTGGCCAAGCGCGCGGGAATCGCGCGGATTTGGATGGGCACGCCGTCGTGGCCCAACCACGCCCAGATCGTTGCCGACCTCGGCCTCGAGCTGAAGAGCTTCGTCCACGCCACCAAGTCGGGTCTTGCCGACATGGACTCGCTGCGCTTCGCGATCGGCCAGGCCGAGGCGGGCGAGGCGATCCTGCTCCACGGCTGCTGCCACAATCCGCTGGGGATCGACTATACCCCGGCGCAGTGGGACGAGATCGCCGGCATGCTCAAGGCCAAGGGCCTGCTGCCGATCATCGACCTGGCCTACCAGGGCCTGGGCGAGGGCATGGAGGAAGACGCCTACGGCCTGCGCAAGGTCCTGGCCGAAGTGCCCGAGGCGCTGATCGCCTACTCGTGCGACAAGAACTTCGGGCTCTATCGCGACCGTGTCGGCGCGGTCTACGTGATGATGGCCGATTCCGCCACGGTCGCCGCGGCGTTGTCGAACGGGCATGCGCTGGCGCGCGCCGCCTGGTCGATGCCGCCCGATCACGGAGCGGCCGCGGTACGGATCATCCTTGAGGACCGGGCGCTGGTCGCCAGGTGGCAGGCCGAACTCGACGAGATGCGGGCGCGCATGCGCCAGGTGCGGGCCAAGCTCGCCGCCGCGGGCACCGCCGGCAGCGTCGACCTGACCCCGCTCGGGACCCAGAACGGCCTGTTCTCTGTCCTGCCGCTGAGCCCTGAGCAGATCCTGGCCATGCGCGAGAAGCATGGCGTCTACATGGCAGGCTCGGGCCGGATCAACGTGGCCGGGCTGACGGTGGGCAACATCGACCGGTTCATCGCTGCGCTGGCCGACGTGACCGCCGGCTGAGCCGCATCCCCACATCCGGATTGCGAATGGGCGCGGGGGCGAAGTCCTGCCGCGCCCTTTCCCGTTGCGGGACAGTGCACGGGTGACACAGGGTGACACGGTGTCACCCTGTTTTTCGAAGGGTTATTCCTGCGTTTTCCAGGATTTAGGCCACCCAGTACATGGGTGACGCTGACGCGGCGCAATTCACGTTCCAGCTGTCAAAGAGCGCAAGGCAAAGGTCTGCGCGAGGAGGATGGCAGAGGGTGGGCGTGTAGGAAAACGTTTTGCGCGGGCTCCGGTGGGATCGAGAGGTGAACGAAGGTTACTTGCGTTTCACCAACGCCGGCGCGCCCGGACGGGGCCGGTCGCAGCGGCGGCCCGTGGCCGCATTGCGCCATTCGGCGAGCTCGCCGACCCTGCGGCACAGGTCAACTGCACCCGCGGCGGCAATTGCCTGGCGAAACGGTGGTAAATAGCGGTGCAGAGGATCAGGCGTAAGTTTCGCGCAAGGTTTGCACGCACAGTACAAAAAAGTCCCGGATTTGCGCTGAATCAAACGTTTGCCGATGTCGTGTTTTTACAATGCGCGCGACGCCGATTGAAGTTAACGGCGGGATGATTGGGTACTGACTCTCCGTTTAAACACCCATTCTGGAGGAATATTATGAGGACGAACAAGGGGCATTCGCCTCGCGCTGCCGCGCGCCTGTTGAACACGGCCATTACTGGAGCAATCCTCTTGGCGGCCGCCGCTGCGGCACCGGCCTATGCGACCACCGCCGGAACTGTGGTCAATCCAGGGTTCGAGGATGGCACTTTCAACGGATGGGAAACGCTCGGCGGCTCCGTCGGCGCCACCAGCTATCCGATCGACATGAACTGGTTCACTGGTCCGGCCACCAAGGAAACCATCGTGGTGGCGAACCAGAACGATTCGTTCACGACGAACGGGATCGACAACATCACCGGCATCCCGGTCGTCTTCGCTGGCAACTACGCCGCCCGGATCAACGATCCGGTGAACGACTACAGTGCGACTGCCCTCCGGCAGACCATCACCGGCTACAACTCGAACAAGCTCTATTATGCCTGGAACGCGGTGCTAGAGCCGTCACATGGCGAGAACGACAGCCCGGCCTTCCTGATCAAGGTGACCGACAAGACCACCAACACGGTGCTCACCAACATCACCTACAGCGCATACACCGCGAAGAACGCAGGCAGCTTCTTCCGTGATACCGGCAACGGCTTCGTCACCAGCGACTGGAAGGTCGAGGATATCTCGACCATCGCGGGTCATGATTACGAAATGCTGTTCGTCGGGGTGGACTGCCCCTACGGCGGCCACTCGGGCTACGTCTATGTCGATGCCTTCGGCGGAGTCGTGCCGACCCCCAACGCCAACATCACCTTTGATCCGACCAAGGACGTGGTGCGCGGCGCGGTGATCACCGGCCAGTCCAAGCCGATCGACGATGCGGTCATCGACGCCCTCTCGGGTCTGAACGCCGGCACCCTGCTGCCCATCTTCAATGGCGGCACGCTGCACATCGACCAGGTCCCGGGCGGCCCGCTCACCGTGTCCTTTTCGGTCACCGACCTTGGCGGCGTGGTCGACACCAATGGCAACGACGTCGAATTCAGTGGCGGGATTACCGGAACCGGCATCCTGACCAAGATCGGCAATGGGATGTGGATGCTTTCGGGCATCAACCTCGTCAACGGCGGCGTCACGGTCAACCAGGGCGGCATCAACGTCGCAGGCACGCTCTCGACGCTGGTGCTCAACATCAACGCCGGGGCTACGCTCAACGGCCGGGGGCGGATCGTCGCCGCGGTCAACATCAACAATGGCGGTGTGATCTCGCCGGGCAACAGCCCGGGCACGCTGACAATCGTTGGCAGCCCGCTGGTGATGAATGCCGGTTCGCTCTACCGGGCGGAAGTGGACGGACGGACCTACAGCGCCGCGGGCGGCGCGGGTTCGTATGACCGCGTGGACCTGGTGGCCGGCGCGTCGTTCGCCGCGGGCGGGACGCTGACCCCGATCCTGCGCGGGATCACCGGTGCGGCCAACAACACTTTCACCCCGGTGCTGGGCGACAAGTTCCGCATCGTCGCCTCGTCGGACAACACCGGAACCGTGGGCAGCAGCGCCTTCGCCTCGGTAGTCCAGCCGGCCACTGGCCTCGCCGCGAACACCCGGTTCGATGTGCTCTACGGGGCGCAGAACATCGACCTGGTCGTCACCCCCGGCAGCTTCGCCACGCTCGGCACGGCCTCGGGATGGAAGACCAACGCGGTGGCGGCCGGTGCGGGGCTCGACGCGGTGCGTCCGGCGGCGGGCAGCCGCACGGGCAACCTGCAGTCGCTGTTCGACAGCCTCTATGGCTATGACGCTGCCGGTTATGGCGTGGCGCTCCAGCAGCTTGGCGGCGAAATCCATGCCGATGCCCTGCAAGTGGCGCGCGATGCTTCGGCCGACACGACCCGCATGGCGATCAATGCCGCGGGGACGATGGTGGGCCGCGAGGGCTGCGCCGAGCGCAAGCAGGACGGCGAGAAGTGCCTCGAGCCGACCGGCGCGCCGGGCCTGTGGGGTACGGTCTACTACGAAGTGGGCCGCTACAAGGCTGATGCCCGCGCCTCGCGCTTCCGCAACGCGCAAACCGGCTTCGCGCTGGGCTTCCACGTGATCAACGCCCCGGAGACCCGGGTCGGCGTGGGCGCGCGCTACTCGGAGAACGAGTTGACGAACACCATCGGCAGCCGCGCCGACGCCAACGGGTTCACCCTGTTCGGCTATGCCTCGCACGACTTCGGCCCGCTGACCGTGTCAGCCACGGCCGGCTGGGGCATCACCGACGTCCACGCCTCGCGCCTGCAGACGCTGACCACGGGCGTGAGCACCGCGACTTCGCGCTATGAGGTGCACACCACCAATGCGGCGATCGAAGCGCGGTATACCCTGGCGCTGGGAAATGTGGCGCTCCGTCCGGTGGCCGGCATCAGCTACGAACACCTGAAGGCGAAGGCCGCGCAGGAGCTCAATCCGACCGCTCCGGCCGCGCTGACCCTGCCGCGTGTGACGCGCAGCACGACCAGCACCAAGCTGGGCGTCGAAGCGGCGGTGGGCCTCGGCCCGGTCTCGCTGGTCGGCAACGCCGCGTGGAACTACGTGATCGACGGGAGCAGCTCGCTGGTCCGGCCGGTGGTCCTCGGGCCCGCCAGCTGGCAGGTCTCGACCCCGCGGCTCAACAAGAGCTCGTACCAGTTCGGTGGCGGCCTAAAGGCGGCGCTCGGCGCGCGGACCACGGTCACCCTGCAGTATGCGGGGGTGCGTGATGGCCACAGCCTGCGTTCGGATCAGGGCTTCCTGCGGCTGAGCCACGCTTTCTGAGTCGCGGCCCCTACGGGCAAACACGAAGGGCGCGCACCTCGCGGTGCGCGCCTTTTTTGTGCGTGGGAGTGACGCCGGGAATAAATCGTATTATTTCAATACATTGTAGGTATTAGCGGCCGTGGATCGTCCCTAAATAAAAATTCCGCAAATACAATGACTTGCGCCTGTTCGGCAGTTCGCAATTTGGAGAATTCGAACGCAGGCGAGTCGAACGATTGACTCGAATCGCTTTTAATCCAAAGGTTTACCTGTTCATTGTGATGTGCGGGGGCAATCATGAAAAGCGATCTGGCGTTCTATCGCCGCCGCCTGGCCGAGGAACTGGCTCGCGCGGAAACCGAATCGACCGAGGCGCTGCGCAGGCTGCATCGCGAGTGGGCCGAGCTCTATCGTGCGCGGCTGCGCGACATCGGCGATCTGGTCTTCACTATCGCGGCCTGACACAGGTTTTTCCGGACCGGGTGGAGGTGGGCGAGCGGGCGCCCGCCTTTCCCGGTCAGCCGCGCAGGCTCTGCATCCGCTGGAGATAGCGCGCGAGCACGTCGATCTCGAGGTTGACCTTCGATCCCGGTCCGAGATCGCCCAGGGTGGTGACTTCGGCGGTGTGCGGGATGAGATTGAGCGAGAAGTGGCAGGTGCCGTCCGGCTGGTCGGCTACGTCGTTAACGGTCAGCGAGACGCCATCGACCGTGATCGAACCTTTCGGCGCGAGATAGGGTGCGAGGCTGGCCGGCGCGGCGATGCCGATGCGGCGGGAATCGCCCTCCGGGCACACCCCGACGACTTCGCCCACCCCATCGACATGACCGGTGACGATATGGCCGCCGAGTTCATCGCCGAGGCGCAGCGCGGGTTCGAGGTTGAGCCGGCCACCGACCACCCAGCGCCCGGGAACGGTGCACGCGACCGATTCCGCCGAGATATCGACCGCGAACCATGCGTCACCCACCGTGCCGCCGCGTTCGACCACGGTGAGGCAGGTGCCCGAGCAGGCGATCGACGCGCCGATGGCGATGCCGGCCGGGTCCCACGGGCAGCCGATCACGGCGTGGAGATCGCCCTTTTGCGTGGCTTCGCGGATGGTGCCGATGGCGGTGACGATGCCGGTGAACATGCAAGATCCCTCAGGTTGCCCTGCGGCGCTCGTAGACTTCGAGGCTGTCGCTGCCAAGCGTCCGCCGCTCGGCCAGCGCCCAGCGCCCGTGTGCTTCGGCCAGCGAGGTCAGGCCGAGGTCGGCGACCCCGGGCCGGCCGCCGCCGATGACGATGGGGGCGCGGTAGATCGCGAGGCGGTCGACGAGGTCGGCGGCGAGGAAGGCGGCCGCAGTTTGCGCGCCTCCCTCGACGAACAGATACTGCACGTCCGGGTAATCGGCGATGGCCTC
>Ga0068858_100001710_pt1 | contig 22428 bp, 19 predicted proteins | sample KBSSwiS12_FD_66589 | JGI IMG/M metagenome (GOLD analysis project Ga0068858, IMG submission 66589) | Switchgrass rhizosphere microbial communities from Kellogg Biological Station, Michigan, USA - KBS Switchgrass S1-2 | ecosystem: Host-associated > Plants > Roots > Rhizosphere > Soil ...
AGGCCCTCGCCGCCTCGATCGATGCCGGGGTCTCGTCTTACGTGGTCGATGGCCTTGCGCCGCACCGGATCCGCCCGATCCTCGATCTCGCGGTCAGGCGGTTCAACGCCTTCGCGCGCCTGCAGGCCGACCTCGCCGAAGCGCAGGGCAAGCTGGCCGAGCGCGAGACGGTCGATGCCGCGAAGCGCATCCTGATGGACAGTCGCCGGATCACCGAGCCCCAGGCCTATGCCGAGCTGCGCAAGGCGGCGATGAACCAGGGCAAGCGGATCGCCGAGATTGCCGAAGCGGTGGTGACCGCGCACAAGCTGATGGGGGGAATCTGATGGGCCGTGATCTGGGCGAGTTGACGATCGGCTTCCTCCCGCTGGTCGACGCCTGCCTGCCGATCCTCGCGCGCGAGCACGGGTTTGCCGAAGCCGAGGGCCTGTCGCTCCGGCTCGTCAAGGACATGAGCTGGGCGACCGTGCTCGACCGCTTGCTCTATGGCCACTCAGATGCGGCGCATCTGGTCGCGCCGCTCGCGATCGCCACGACGCTGGGCCGCGGCCGCCCGGCTGCGGCGTTGTCGGTGCCCTTCGTGCTCGGGCTGAACGGCAATGCCATCACGTTTGCCTCAGCGCTGGCGGATCGGGTCTGCCCACCGGGCGTGCTTGGCGAGCCGAACGCGGTCGGTGCGGCGCTGGCGGTGGTCGCGCAGGAGCGCAAGGCTGCCGGCGAGCGGCTTCGGCTGGGGGTAGTGCACCGCTATTCGAGCCACAACTACATGCTGCGCTATTGGCTCGCCGCCTGCGGTATCCGGCCGGATGAGGACATCGAAATCGTCACCGTTGCCCCGCCCTTCTGCGCCGATGCACTGGAGGCCGGCGAGGTCGACGGGATCTGCGTTGGCGAGCCATGGAACAGCGTTGCGGTGGAGCGCGGGGCCGGGCGGATCGTGCTCGCCAGCGCGCAGATCTGGCGGCGCGGGGTGGAAAAGGTCCTGGCCTGGCGCGAGCCGGTGCTGGCGGACAAGCGCGAGCCGGCCGAGGCGCTGGTGCGGGCTCTCGTGGCCGCCGGCCGTCACTTCGTCAATCCGGAGCACTGGGACGCCAATGCGGCGATTCTCGCCCGTCCCGAGTACCTGGATGGTTCAGCCGAGCTGATCCGCCGCGCCATCTCTGACCGGCTCCTCCTCGCCTGTGGCGGCGAGCCGGTCCATTTTGCCGATTTCATGTTTCAATACCGCGAGGCGGCGAACTTCCCCTGGGTCAGCCAGGCAGAATGGCTCTACACCCAGATGGTCCGCTGGGAGCACACCCACTTCTCCCCTGACGAGGCCCGGCGCGCGGCCCGGGTATTCCGCCCGGACGTTTACCGCAGCGCACTCCTCGGCACCGGCGAACCCCTCCCGGGGGCCAGTTCCAAGGTCGAAGGCAGCCTTACCGGCCTCACCGCAGTTGGCACCCAGCAGGGCAAAATAACGCTCGAATCAAACAGTTTCTTTGATGGCATCGCCTTCGATCCGGCCGATCTGGAAGGCTACCTCCGCCTGCTGCCCTGACAGCGTTTTCTTGCTGCACCGCAAAAAACGCTTGCGCGAGGAAGGGCGAATCGCTTAGCATCGGCTCAAGGAAGCAGGACAGGCGCCCAAGGACGGGCGATCGAGCTGGCCGCTTCTTTGCAGCAACATCGCGTGGCAACGTCGCCGCCCGAACCATCCCTTCCGGGGCTGGATCGAGGCGGTTTTTTGCGTTGTTTCGCGCCCAACACGGGGACGGCGAATGAGCAGGACGGGGAACGGGTCGGGTTTCGGGTTCAGGCGCAGGGGGATGATCGTGGCCATGCTCGCCAGCGTTGCCCTGGCGGGTTGCGGCAAGGGTGGCGAAACGCCTGCGGCAAATGGCGATATCGCGAAGATCGCGGCGGCTAACGGGATCGAGAAGCCGAACGTGAAGCTCGGCTTCATCAAGCTCACCGACATGGCTCCGCTGGCGATCGCCAAGGAGAAGGGCTTCTTTGCGGAGGAGGGCCTCAATGTCACGCTGGAGCCCCAAGCCAACTGGAAGGTCCTGCTCGACGGCGTGGCCGGCGGCGAGCTTGACGGCGCTCACATGCTCGCCGGCCAGGCGATCGCTGCGGGTGCCGGAATCGGCGCCAAGGCCAAGCTGATCGCGCCGCTCAGCCTCGATCTCAACGGCAATGCCATCACCGTTTCGAACAAGGTGTGGGAAGCGATTGCGCCCAGCCTGCCCAAGGACGCTGACGGCAAGGTAAAGCACCCGATCTCTGCCAGCGCGCTGAAGGCGGCGATGGGTGCAAAAGGGCTCAAGTTCGGCATGGTCTTCCCGGTCAGCCCACACAACTACGAACTACGCTACTGGCTGGCTGCCGGCGGCATCCAGCCCGGATACTACCTGCCCGGCGACACGACCGGAATCACAGGAGCCCAGGTTCAGATCTCCGTCACCCCACCGCCGCAGATGCCCTCAACTCTGGAGGCCGGCACGATCGACGGCTACTCAGTGGGCGAGCCGTGGAATCAGGCTGCGGTGAAGAAGAAAATCGGCGTGCCGGTGATCACCGACGCCGAGATCTTCCCGGACAACCCGGAAAAGATCTTCGGCATGACCGAGGCCTTCGCCGCCAAGAACCCCAACACGGTCCAGGCCCTGCTGCGCGCGCTGATCAAGGCCCAGCAATGGCTCGATGCCGATGGTGGCAAGAACCGCGCCGAAGCAGTGAAGATTCTCTCGCGGTCCAACTACGTCGGTGCCGATCCCGACGTTATCGCCGCCTCGATGACCGGACACTTCACCTTCGCTCCAGGCGACACCCGTGATGCGCCAGGGTTCAACATCTTCTTCGATAAGTTTGCCGGCTACCCGTTCTACTCCGATGCGATCTGGGACCTGACTCAGATGCGTCGCTGGGGTCAGATCCCCGAGGATAAGCCCGACCAGTGGTACTTCGACACGGCAAAGGCCGTTTACCGCCCGGACCTCTATCTAAGCGCGGCCAAGGTCCTGGTCGACAAAGGTGTGATCCCGGCCGGCGCCGTGCCGCAGAGCGACGGATTCAAAGCGCCGCAGGGCGGCTTCATCGACGGCGTGACCTACGACGGCAAGCAGCCCAACGCCTATCTCGCCAAGTTCGCCATCGGTCTGAAGCAGGGGCAGAAGGTCACTCCGACCGGCGTGAAGTAACGCAACAGTCGAAACGAGGAATTCTGGTATGACGGTCGCTCCGCTCAGCAAGGAACAGTTCGAGATGGACCAGGAAGTCGCGGCGCCGGCTGACGCGGCGGCGGCTGTCGCACCGGAACCGACGGGAGAACGTCGCGCCAGCCCGCTCGCTCGCCTCCTGCCCGAAGGCGTGAAGCTCCCCACCGGACGCCAGGCGTTCGAGGCGGCCTGGCCGCCGCTGGTAGGCATCGTGGGATTCCTCGGCCTGTGGGCGCTGTTGGCGCCCCGGGTAACGACCTCGCTCGGAACCCTTCCGGGGCCCGCGGACGTGTGGAACGCCTTCACCGGTCTGCTTGCCGAATACAGCGCCGCCCGCGCTGAGGCCGCCGCGGCCGAAGCCGCCGGAGGCACCTGGTCGGGCGCGCCGACCTTCGTCGATCAGATCTTCACCTCGCTCAAGACGGTCGGCATGGGGTTCGTCCTCGCCAGCCTGGTGGCGGTGCCATTGGGGCTCGTCGCGGGAATGTCGCGGGTCTTCAACGCCGCCATCACCCCGCTGGTCCAGATCATGCGCCCGATCAGCCCGCTCGCCTGGCTGCCGATCGTCACCATGGTCGTCTCGTCCGCGATGACGAGCGACGATCCGACCATGCCCAAGAGCTTCGTGATCTCGGCCGTGGTGGTCATGCTCTGCTCGCTCTGGCCCACGCTGATCAATACCGCGATCGGCACCGCCAGCATCGACAAGGATCTCATCAACGTCGGCCGCGTGCTGAAGCTCTCGTGGTTCCAGCGCCTGACCAAGCTGGTTCTGCCCAGCTCGCTCCCGTTCATCTTCACCGGCATGCGCCTCTCGCTGGGCGTGGGCTGGATGGTGCTGATCGCGGCCGAGATGCTGTCGCAGAACCCGGGTCTCGGCAAGTTCGTGTGGGACGAGTTCCAGAACGGCAACCAGCAGTCGCTCGCTCGGATCATGGTCGCGGTGGTGACCATCGGCGTGATCGGGTTCGTCCTCGACCGGATCATGATGGCCCTCCAGGCCTTCGTCTCCCGCAACCGCACGATCTGAAGCCCGCCCACAAGGAGCGCCACCATGGCCGACATCCTTTCGCTCAAGAACGTGACCAAGCGCTACGCCGGCAAGTCCGGTGACATCACCGACGTCCTCGGCGGCATCGATCTCGACGTCCGCGAGGGTGAGTTCATCGCCATCCTCGGCTTCTCCGGCGCCGGCAAGACCACGTTGATTTCGACTATCGCCGGACTGATCGAACCCGATAGCGGCGAGATCCTCCTCAAGGGCCAGCCGATCAGCGGCCCGGGCAAGGATCGCGGGCTGGTGTTCCAGTCCTACTCGCTGTTTCCCTGGCTGACGGTCGAGCAGAACGTCGCGCTGGCGGTCGAGGCCACCCACAAGGACCGCCCCGCCGCCGAGCGCAAAGCCCTGGTTCGCCAGAAGGTCGAACTGGTCGGCCTCGGCCATGCCATGGACCGCAAGCCCGCCCAGCTCTCGGGCGGGATGCGCCAGCGCGTCGCCGTGGCCCGGGCCCTGGCGATGGAACCCGAGATCCTGCTGCTCGACGAGCCTCTCAGCGCGCTGGACGCCCTCACCCGCGCCAAGCTCCAGGACGAGATCGAGCGGATCAGGGACGAGGAGAAGCGGACCATTCTCCTTGTCACCAATGACGTCGACGAGGCCCTCCTGCTGGCCGACCGGATCGCCGTGCTGACGCCGGCCCCCGCTGCAACGATCGGCCGGGTGTTCGACGTGACCCTGCCGCGCCCGCGCAACCGCGAGGCCGTCAACGACAGCCCTCAGTTCCAGGCGCTCCGCACCCGCATCGTCGACTATCTGGGCTCGCTGGTCGCCACCGCAACGGGCCCGCTGGTCACGGGCGAAACACTGCCCAACGTGGTGCCGTTGGACCTGGCGCCGCTGCCCAAGGCCTATGTCGAGGCCGCCAAGGGCCGTAACGCGCGCCGCTATCTGGAGTTCTACAACCTTCACAAGGTCTACCCCACGCCGAAGGGGCCGCTGACGGTGGTCGAGAACTTCAATCTGTTGATGGACAAGGGCGAATTCATTTCGCTGATCGGCCACTCGGGCTGCGGGAAGTCGACCGTGCTGACCATGGCATCCGGGCTCAACCCGATCAGCAAGGGCTCGATCGTGCTCGACAACCGCGAGATCGACAATGCCGGTCCCGACAAGGCCGTCGTGTTCCAGGCGCCAAGCCTGATGCCTTGGCTGACTGCGCGCCAGAATGTCGCGCTGGGAGTGGAACGGGTCTATCCGCACGCCAGCCGGTCCGAACGACGCGAGATCATCGACTATTACCTTGACCGCGTCGGCCTGGCCGATGCCAGGGACAAGCTCGCGGCCGAAATGTCGAACGGGATGCGCCAGCGCGTCGGCATCGCCCGGGCCTTTGCGCTAAGTCCGCGCCTGCTGCTGCTCGACGAGCCGTTCGGCATGCTCGACAGCCTCACCCGCTGGGACCTGCAGGACGTGCTGGTCGAGGTCTGGAACCGGACCAAGGTGACTGCGATCATGGTCACTCACGACGTGGACGAGGCGATCCTGCTTGCTGACCGCGTGGTGATGATGACCAACGGGCCGCGCGCCACCATCGGCAAGGTGCTCAAGATCGATCTCCCGCGCCCGCGGGATCGCAAGACCCTGCTCAAGGACCCGCAGTTCTACGCCTACCGCCAGGAGGTCCTGCACTTCCTGGCCGAGTACGACCACGGGCCGGGCGCCAAGGCTGCCTGAGCTGAAATAGACGGGGGGATGCCTGACGGAGGCAACAATTCGTCAGGAGGGAATACGAAATGAGGACATGGCTTCTGGCGGCAACTGCGGTTGCCGCGACGATGGCGCTCGCCCAGCCTGCGCTGGCCGCTCCGGCCCAGCCGCAGTTTGGCGATCCCGTGAAGGTCGGCGACGGCTTTTCGATCGATCCGATCATCGACCTACGCCTGCGCTACGAGAACGTCACGCAGACGGGCGCTGCGGTAGATGCCGATGCGGTGACGGCGCGGCTGCGCGCCGGCTTCGAGCTGAAGCACGCAAGCGGCCTGTCGTTCCTCGCCGAGGGTGAGGGCACGCTCGGGATCGTTACCGATTACAGCGCGTTTCCCGGCACCTTCTCCGCCGCCTCGGTCGGCTTCAGCCATCAGCGCCGCCCGGGCTACGCGACCGTGGCCGATCCGCAGAACATCGAACTGAACCGGCTGCAGCTCCAGTATCGCAGCAAGCTGGCGACGGTCACCATCGGCCGCCAGCGGATCAACCTCGACGACCAGCGCTTCGTCGGCAGCGTCGGCTGGCGCCAGAACGAGCAGACTTTCGATGCCGCGCGGCTCGAGGCGAAGCTGGGGCCGGTGAGCCTCGATGCCACCTATGCCAACAGCCAGCGCACGATCTACGGCATCGATGCCGGCCCACGCCAGGCCTACGGCGGCGATTTCGTGTTCCTCGGCGCGGGCGCCAAGCTCGGCCCGGTCAATCTCAAGGCCTTCGGCTACCTGCTCGACTACGACGAGGCCATCTTCTTCGCCAACAGCTCGCAGACTTACGGCGCCCGCGCGACCGCGTCGTTCAAGCTGGCGCCGAAGACCACCCTGGCCCTCGCCGCCAGCTATGCCCGGCAGAGCTCCTACGGCACCAATCCGGTCCACTACGCCGCCGACTACATCGCCGCCGAGGCTGCCCTCGGCTATGACATCCTCACCCTCACCGCCGGCTATGAACTGCTCGGCGCAGACAGCGCGGCGGGCAAGTCGTTCCAGACGCCGATGGCCACGCTCCACAAGTTCAACGGCTGGGCCGACGCCTTCCTCGTCACTCCCGCCACCGGCCTCCAGGACATCTATGGCGGCGCGGCGATCAAGCTGCCGATGGTCAAGGCGCTGCCGGGGCTCAACGCTGCGGTGGTCTACCATGACTTCCGCAGCGATGTCGGCTCGGTGAAGTTCGGCGCCGAATGGGACGCGAGCCTCGGCTTCAAGCTCCACAAGGTCGGCCTGTTAGCCAAGTACGCCAGCTACAACCCGGTCGTGGGCCCCACCCTCGGCAAGTTCTGGCTCCAGGCCGAAGTGGCATTCTGACCGGGCGGCGGCGCATCGTCGTGCTGCACTGCAAAAAGAACTTGCCGCGTAGCCCCCGAATCGCTTAGTCTCCCTTCAAACGCCGGATGCGCCGCCCAATGTCGGGCGGATCACCCGCACCCGGCACTGCAGACACCATCGCGTGGCAACGAAGCCGCCCAAACCATCCCGCAAGGGGTCGTTGGGCGGCTTTTTTCGTGTTCACGCGCGGCGAAAGGAAGAAAGCAGCGTGAACGCCCCGAGTACATTCGACAGGCAGGACGGCAGCCTCGACGGGCAGGCCAGGCTGGCCGAACGGCTGGTGGTCATCGGCAACGGCATGGCGGGCTGCCGCGCGGTCGAGGAAATCCTCGCCCGTGATCCCGCGCGCTACGCGGTCACGATCTTCGGCGCCGAGCCGCGCGTGAACTACAACCGGATCATGCTCTCCCCCGTCCTCGCCGGCGAGAAGGCGTTCGACGACATCGTGATCAACGGCGCCGACTGGTACGCCGACAATGCGATCACGCTGGTCTCGGGCGATCCGGTCACCGCGATCGACCGCGCCGCGCAGACCGTCACCACCAGGAGCGGCCGCATCGAACCCTACGACCGGCTGCTGATCGCCACCGGCTCCGACCCGTTCATCATCCCCGTCCCCGGCCACGACCTGCCCGGCGTCGTCACCTTCCGCGATCTCGACGATGTCGAGCGGATGCTGGCGGCGGCCGAGGCCGGCAAGGCCAAGGGCGGGGGCAGCGCGGTGGTGATCGGCGGCGGCCTCCTCGGGCTCGAGGCCGCGCATGGCCTGTCCCTGCGCGGCATGCAGGTCACCGTGGTCCATCTCATGCCCACGCTCATGGAGCGCCAGCTCGACGAGGCCGCCGGCTACCTCCTCAAGACCGAACTCGAACGCCGCGGCCAGACGATTGTGACGGGTGGCGACACTGCGGCGATCCTCGAGCAGCATGGCCACGTCGCCGGCGTGCGCCTCAAGGACGGACGCGAGTTCCCCGCCGATATCGTCGTCATGGCGGTCGGCATCCGCCCCGCCACCGGCCTCGCCAAGGCCGCCGGGCTGGAGGTCGAGCGCGGCATCCTCGTCGACGATCACATGATCACCTCGGATCCGGCGATCATGGCGGTCGGCGAATGCGTCCAGCATCGCGGGGCCTGCTACGGCCTCGTCGCCCCGCTGTGGGACATGTGCCGCGCGCTCGCCGATGCCGCCGTCGGCGCGCCGACCGGCTACGCGGGCTCGGTCACCTCGACCAAGCTCAAGGTCTCGGGGATCGACCTGTTCTCTGCCGGTGACTTTTCGGGCGGCGAAGGGGCGGAAGACATCGTCATGCGCGATGCCGCGCGCGGGATCTACAAGCGGGTGATCGTGCGCGACAACAAGCTCGTCGGCGCCGTGCTCTATGGCGATACCGCAGACGGCTCGTGGTACTTCGACCTGCTGAAGCAGGGCGAGGACATCACCGCGATCCGCGAGGCGCTGATCTTCGGGCAGGCCTTCGCCCAGAACGGTGTCGGGGGAGGCGCCCTCGCGGACCCTAACGCCGCCGTTGCCGCCCTCTCGGACCGGGCCGAGATCTGCGGCTGCAACGGCGTTTCCAAGGGCAAGGTCGTCGCCACGATCCTTGATGGCGCGTGCAGCCTCGATGCCGTGCGCTCCCAGTGCAAGGCCTCCGCCAGCTGCGGGTCTTGCACCGGTCTCGTCGAACGCCTGCTCGCCCTCACGCTGGGCGGGGCAGTCGAGGCCGGCCCGAAGACGATGTGCAAGTGCACCAGCTTCACCCATTCCGACGTGCGCCGGCTGATCGTCGAGAAGCACCTCAAGGTGATCCCGCAGGTCATGCAGGAACTCGGCTGGTCCACGCCCGATGGCTGCGCCTCGTGCCGCCCCGCGCTCAACTACTACCTGCTCTGCGCGCTCCCCGGCGAATACGTCGATGATCAGCGCAGCCGCTTCGTCAACGAGCGGATGCACGCCAACATCCAGAAGGACGGGACCTACTCGGTCGTCCCGCGGATGTGGGGCGGGCTGACCAATCCCAAGGAACTGCGGGCGATCGCCGACGTGGTCGAGAAGTACAACGCGCCGATGGTCAAGGTCACCGGCGGTCAGCGGCTCGACATTTTCGGCATCAAGAAGGAAGACCTGCCCGCCGTCTGGGCCGATCTCAACGCCGCCGGCATGGTCTCGGGCCACGCCTACGGCAAGTCCCTGCGCACCGTGAAGACCTGCGTCGGCTCGGAATGGTGCCGGTTCGGTACGCAGGATTCCACCGGTCTCGGGGTCAAGATCGAACGGATGACCTGGGGCTCGTGGATGCCCCACAAGTTCAAGATCGCGGTCTCGGGCTGCCCGCGCAATTGCGCCGAAGCCACGATCAAGGACTTCGGCGTGGTCTGCGTGGACTCCGGCTACGAACTGCACGTCGGCGGCAACGGCGGGATCAAGGTCCGCGCCACCGATCTGCTGTGCAAGGTCGATACCGAGGCGCAGGCGATGGAGGTCTGCGCAGCCTTCATCCAGCTCTACCGCGAGGAGGCCTGGTATCTCGAGCGCACGGCGCCATGGATCGAGCGGGTCGGCCTCGATCACGTCAAGGCCGCGCTGTTCGACGATCCCGCGACCGTGCCGGCCCTCGCTGCGCGGTTCCGCTACTCGCAATCGTTCATGCAGGACGATCCCTGGGCAAAGCGCGCCGCCGGCGAGGATGCCGACCTGCACCAGCACCTTGCCGAAGTGCGCCCGTTCCCCGCTGCCGCCACCCGGATGGAGTTCGCGAAATGATCCCCATGGAAATGTCAGGCCTCTGGCTCGATATCGGCCCGGTGAGCCAGGTCTCGCCCGGCACCGCGCGTACCCTGCCAGTGGTCGGCGCGCAGGAGATCGCGGTGTTTCACACTCTGGAAGGCCAGTTCTACGCGCTGGTCAACGCCTGCCCCCACAAACGGGGGCCGCTGAGCCAGGGCATCGTCCACGGCACCGTGGTGACCTGCCCGCTGCACAACTGGAACATCTCGCTGAAGACCGGCGAGGCGCTCGGCGATGACAAGGGCTGCGTTCCCACCATCCCGCTGAAGGTGGACGCGGGGCGCATCTACCTCCTGCGCTCGGCCGTGGTCGGCACCGGCGCGCTGCGCGCCGAGGCGGCCTGAGGCGATGGGGGCGCGCCCGGTCCGCACCACTTGCGCCTACTGTGGCGTGGGCTGCGGCATCCTCGCCGAGGCCACGGGCGCACGCAGCGTGACGATCAAGGGCGATCCCGACCATCGAGGCAATTTTGGCAAGCTCTGCTCCAAGGGCACACACCTGGGCGAAACGCTCAGCCTCGACGGGCGCCTGCTCACCCCGATGATCGGCGACCGCCCGGCCGGCTGGGACGAAGCCCTCGGGCTCGTGACGGAAAAACTCAAGGCCACCATCGCCGAGCACGGGCCCGACAGCGTCGCGTTCTACGTCTCCGGCCAGCTCCTCACCGAGGATTACTATGTCGCCAACAAGCTGATGAAGGGCTTCATCGGCAGCGGCAACATCGACACCAACTCGCGCCTGTGCATGGCGAGCGCCGTGGCCGCCCACAACCGTGCGTTCGGCGAGGACGTGGTTCCGTGCACTTACGACGATCTCGATGCGGCCGACCTGATCCTGCTGGTCGGCTCCAACACCGCGTGGTGCCACCCGGTGATCTGGCAGCGGATCGAGGCAGGCCGGGCCGCCCGGGGCACGAAGATCGTCGTGATCGATCCCCGCCGCACCGAAACCGCCGAGCAGGCCGATCTGCACGTTCCGGTTGCGCCCGATGGCGACGTGGCGATGTTCAACGCGCTCCTGGCCGAGATGCATGCGCGCGGTCTGGTGGACGAGGCCTATCTGGCCGAGCACTGCGTCGTGCCGGCTGGGTTCTGGGAATCGCTGTCCCCCTCCCGCTTGCAGGAAGGGTCAGGGGAGGGCCTGCCATGCGGCCTTCCCGAACAAGCCCTCCCCCAGTCCCTCCCGCAAGCGGGGCTGGAGATTGCCGGCATCTCCGCCGAAATCTTCGCCCAGCTCGCCGATCTCGTCGCCGCTCATCCGCGCATGGTCACCCTGTTCAGCCAAGGCGCCAACCAGTCGCGCGGCGGGACCGACAAGGGGAACGCGATCATCAACCTCCACCTCGCAACCGGGCGGATCAACTGTGCGGGTGCGGGCCCGTTCAGCATCACTGGCCAGCCCAATGCGATGGGCGGGCGCGAGGTCGGCGGCCTTGCCAACATGCTGGCGTGCCATCTCGGCTTCTCCGAGGCGGAACGCGCCGACGTGGCCTCGTTCTGGAACGCGCCCAGCCTCTGCGCCGGGCCCGGCCTGAAGGCGGTGGACATGTTTCGCGCCGTCCATTCCGGCAAGATCCGCTTCCTCTGGGTCATGGCCACCAACCCGGCAGTGTCGATGCCCGATGCCGGGTTCGTGCGCGAGGCGCTCGCGCGCTGCGAGACACTCGTCGTCTCCGAGGCGATTGCCGATACCGATACCTCCCGCTTCGCCCACATCCGCCTCCCCGCGCTCACCTGGGGCGAACGCGATGGCACGGTGACCAATTCCGAGCGCACCGTCAGCCGCCAGCGCCCGATGCTGCGTGCGCCGGGCAAGGCGATGGCCGACTGGGCGATCCTGTGCGAGGTGGCGCGGCGGATGGGCTGGGGCCGTGCCTTCTCATTCGCTTCGTCCGCGGCGGTGTTCAGCGAATATGCCGCGATGACCGCGCTCGCGCCGCGCCATGGCAAGGCGCTCGATCTCACCGCCTGGAGCGGGATGAGCGATCACGCCTATGGCGCGCTCGAGCCGTTCACTTGGGGCGGCGCGCATCCGCTGGCCCGCCGCTTCAACCATGCTGACGGCAAGGCCCGGCTCATCGCGGTAAGCCCGCCCGCACCGCTCGCGGCCGACCCGCAGTTTCCGCTTAGCCTCAACACCGGTCGCTATCGCGACCAGTGGCACACGATGACCCGCACCGGGCTTTCGCCCACCCTCTCGCAGCACCGCCGCGAGCCGCTGCTCGAAATCCATCCCGGCGATGCCGCGGCCGCCGGTCTGGCGGACGGCGGTCTTGCGCGGGTGACCACCGCCGTCGGCGCCGCGACGTTCCGGGTCTGCGTCACCGACGCCCAGCGCCCGGGCGAACTGTTCGTGCCCATGCACTGGACAGACGCCATGTCCGGGGAAGGCCGCGCCAATCGCCTGCCGCTGTCCGATGTCGATCCGGTCTCCGGCCAGCCAGGGTTCAAGCTCACCCCGGCAAAGGTCGAGCCGGTCGCTCCGGCATGGCGGGCATTCCTCGTCACCGAGGTGGCCCCCGCGCTACCGGCCCTGACGTGGTGGAGCCGCGCCCGTATTGCCGGCGGATGGCTCTACGAACTCGCCGGCGACAGCCTGCCCGATCTCGATGCCATGCTTCCCGCGGGCGAGCAGAGCGAGGCGGCCGATCTCAAGCGCGGCATGCGGCGGATCGCGGTGCTCGGCCCCGACGGTGCGCTCAGGGCCGCCCTGTTCCTCAGCCGCAAGGGCCAGCTCCCGGCGCGCGAGTGGGTGGCCGACCAACTTGGCCGCACCGCGGCCACTGGCCTCGAACTCCTCGCCGGTCGGCCTGCAACGCCGCAGGCCGACCGCGGCCCGATCGTCTGCGTGTGCCTCGGGGTCGGGGCGAACCAGATCGGCGCTGCCGCCTGCGCCGGGGCGACGAGCGTGGCGGAGATTGGCGCGGCGACCGGGGCGGGCACCAACTGCGGCTCGTGCCGCCCGGCGATTGCCAGCGCGCTCCAGCAGGCACGCAATGGAACCGAGGAGGCCGCGGCATGATGTCTCGACAAGCGCATGGTGATCGGATGGATTTCGTTGATGGGATGGTCTGGCTGGTCGGCGCGGGCCCCGGCGACCCTGAACTGCTCACCCGCAAGGCCGAACGGCTGATCCGCACCGCCACCGTCGTGTTCTACGATGCGCTGGTCGGCCCTGGCGTGCTCGAGCTCATCCCGGGGTACGTCCGCCGCGTCGCGGTCGGCAAGCGCTCGGGCCGCCACTCGAAGGACCAGGGCACGATCGATGGCCTGCTGGTCGCGGCCGCACTGGCCGGAGAGCGGGTCGTGCGCCTCAAGGGCGGCGACCCGGCGATCTTCGCCCGCGCGACCGAGGAACTCGACGCTTGCGCCGCCGCGGGCGTTCCGGTCGCCATCTGCCCCGGCGTCACCGCGGCCAGCGCGGCAGCGGCGAGCCTCGGCCGCTCGCTCACCCTGCGGGGCCTCGCCCGCAAGCTGACCTTCGTCACCGCCCACGCCCGCGCCGGGGAAACGCTCGAGCTCGACTGGCCGGCACTGGCCGACCCGCAGGCCACGCTGGCGATCTACATGGGCAAGGCTGCCGCCGGCGGCATCGCCCGGGGGCTGATGGCGCATGGGCTCGCCGGCGAGACCCCGGTGGCGCTGGTCGAGAGTGCCAGTCTGCCCGAGGAGCGCCGGATAGTGACCCGGCTCGACCTGCTCGAACTGGCGGCGCAGGCGGGTCTCGGCGATGGCCCGGCGCTGCTCCTGATCGGCGCGGCGATGCAGCCAGGCGCAGCGACCTTGCAGGTTGCTTGCAGTGCGCTTGCAGAGGCGGCCCGATGAAGCTGCTGCGCGCCCTCCGCCACCTGCTGGATGCCGCCCACTGCGCCCGCTGCGGCCTTGTTTGGCAACGCAAAGTGCCGGACGGGCCGGCGTGCCCGGGCTGCGCCTACATCGCTCCACACCGCTGAAGGCGAGACAGCCGCCCACCGGGCTGCTATCCCTCCGCGCCACGCGCGCTCGCATTCCAGCGCGCTCGAGAGGGGAAAAGCCTGATGAATCCGCGCCTTGTTGCCCTTGTCCTGGCCCTGGGGGCGGCACCCGCCCTGGCCGGGGAACCCCGCCCGCTCGCGGAGGCGACGCTGGTCCGGCCCGACGGCAAGACTACCGGCCACGCGCGCTTTCTCCCGCGTTCTCCGGGCGTTGCGCTCGAGATCGAGGTCTGGGGCGTGGCTCCCGGGCCGCACGGCCTGCACCTTCACGCCGTCGGCCGCTGCGATGGTCCCGATTTCGCCAGCGCCGGCCCCCACCTCAACCCCGCCGGCCACGAGCATGGCAATCTCAACCCCAACGGCAGCCATCTCGGCGACCTCCCCAACGTCGTCGCCGACGAGAAGGGCCGCATCTCGGCCACGATCCGCTCCGGCACGCGCCCGTTCAAGTTGATGAGCGACGTGCTCGACAAGGACGGCTCGGCGCTCGTGCTTCACGCCACGGCCGACGACTACACGACCGATCCTTCCGGCAACAGCGGCGCGCGGATTGCCTGCGGCATCTTCGCCCGGCCCTGACGCCGCCCTCCGGACGGCAGCGACGATCAGGGCGATCGTAAAAGTCTGCTTGCCCTTTCGGGCCCCGACCGCCCATTTAAGCAGCAATGTTGCGCCAGTACGAACTTGTCGAACGCGTCAAAGCGTATGATCCGGACGCCGACGAGGCGGTCCTCAACCGGGCCTACGTCTACACCGTGCAGAAGCACGGCACCCAGAAGCGCGCCAGCGGCGACCCTTACTTCTCGCACCCGGTCGAAGTCGCCGGGCTGATGACCGAGCTCAAGCTCGACCAGGACACGATCATCACCGCGCTGCTCCACGACACGGTCGAGGACACCCTGGCAACCATCGAGGAGGTCGAGCGCCTGTTCGGCCCGGCGGTCAGCCGGCTGGTCGACGGGGTGACCAAGCTCTCCAAGATCGAAGCGATGACGGAGAGCGAGCGGGCGGCGGAAAACCTCCGGAAATTCCTCCTCGCGATGAGCGAGGACCTGCGCGTGCTGCTGGTCAAGCTCGCGGACCGGCTGCACAACATGCGCACGCTCCACTTCATCAAGAGCGAGGAGAAGCGCCGCCGCATCGCCCGCGAGACGATGGAAATCTACGCCCCCCTGGCCGAGCGGGTGGGCATGTACGAATACATGCGCGAAATGCAGCTCCTCGCGTTCGAGCAGCTCGAGCCCGAGGCCTATGCAACGATCAGCGGCCGCCTTGCGCAGATCCGCAGCTCGGAAGGCGGGCAGGTCGGCGAAATCGCCCTGTCGATCAAGCAGGCGCTGGCCGAGGCGGGGCTGCGAGTTGAGGTCTCGGGGCGGGAGAAGCACCCCTATTCGATCTGGAAGAAGATGGCCGAACGGCACGTCTCCTTCGAGCAGATCACCGACATCATGGCGTTTCGCGTGATCGTGGAGAACGTGGCCGACTGCTACACTGCGCTCGGCGTCCTCCACCAGACCTGGCAGATGATCCCCGGCCGCTTCAAGGACTACATCTCCACCCCCAAGTCGAACGGCTACCGCAGCCTGCACACCTCGCTGATCTTCGAGAATTCGATGCGCATGGAAGTGCAGATACGCACCCACGATATGCACGAGACGAACGAGTTCGGCCTCGCCGCGCATTGGGCCTACAAGCAGGGCGGGGTCACCCCCGATGGCGAGGTCGGGTGGCTCAGGGACCTGATCGAGATCGTCGATGCCAGCCACGATGCCGAGGAACTGCTCGAGCATACCCGCATGGCGATCTACCAGGACCGGATCTTCGCCTTCACCCCGAAGGGCGCGCTGCACCAGCTGCCCAAGGGCGCCACGCCGGTAGACTTCGCCTATGCCGTCCACACGGATCTCGGCTCGATGGCGGTGGGCGCCAAGATCAACGGTCGCCACATGCCGCTGCGCACCGCGCTCAACAACGGCGACGTAGTCGAGATCATCAAGAGCAAGACCAGCAGCCCGCAGCTGTCGTGGCTGTCGTTTGTGGTCACCGGCAAGGCCCGCGCGGCGATCCGCCGGGCCGTGCGCGCCAAGGAGCGTGAGGAGATCGCCGCGATCGGGCGCAAGCTGTTCGACGAGATCGCCAGCCGCCTGCCAACCAAGATCGGCAAGAAGGCCATTCGCGAGGCCGTGACCCGGCTGGGGCTCGATGACGAGGAAGACCTGATGGTCGCAGTCGGCACCGCGAAGCTCTCCGACGCCCAGGTGATGGAAGCGCTGGTGCCCGGCAGCGCGGCCAATCTCCCCGCGCCGGAAGACTGGCCCAAGCAGGAGCGGGCGATTTCGATCCGCGGGCTCACGGCGGGCGTCGCCTTCAAGCTCGCTGACTGCTGCCACCCTGTGCCCGGCGACCGCATCGTCGGGCTAAAGCGCCCAGGCGAGGGGGTGGAAGTCCACGCGATCGACTGCCTGAGCCTTGCCGACGGGGTTGATGCTGACTGGATCGACCTGTCCTGGGGCGAGCGCAGCACCGGCGCTGTCGGCCAGATTCGCGCGGTCCTGTTCAATCGCCCGGGCACGCTGGCGGAGATGACCGGCATATTCGCGAATGCCCACGCCAACATCGTCCACCTCCAGATGACCAGCCGTGACGACCTGTTCGGGACTTACGAGGTCGACCTCGAAGTGACGGACCTGGCGCACCTCACGCGGATCGTATCCGCCCTGCGCGCGAGCGAGGCCGTGGCGAGCGCCGAGCGGATCTAGCGTCGCGCTGGCTCAGTAGCGCAGCGTCAGCTCGGCTGCGTCGCCGTCGGCCAGACCTTCGGCCTTGCGCACGGCCGCCTTCACCGGGAGCATCCATTCCGGCGTCCCGTCCTCGGACTTCTGCGGAAAGACCGAGGTCTGCCAGGTGCTGTCGCCGATCGTCGCCACGACCCGCAGCGAACCGAACCCGCGCCCGAGCCCCTCGAGCTTGCGCATCAGCGCCGTCGCGGCGAGCGCCTCGGCCGGCTCGCCGCTGATCGAAATGAAATGCCACGTCCCGCCCGCGGCGCCGGTCCACCGCCAGAGCGAAGCGATACAGCGAATTTCTTCGTCCATCCCGCCAACCTGCCACGCTGCGCCGCCTTGCGAAACCCGCGGCGGACGGCTAGGGGCCCTCTTCCAGTGCACGCGGAGCGGTGGCCGAGTGGTCGAAGGCGCTCGCCTGGAAAGTGAGTATACGTCAAAAGCGTATCGAGGGTTCGAATCCCTCCCGCTCCGCCAGCAGCTTTGACACCACCTACCGGTTGCGGAGAAATCCGCTTCTCAAGTCTCGTATTTCTGCGGCTTTGGCGAACTATTGCGTGTGCTCAGAGAGCGTGCATCCAGGGCAAGCGGCAGTTCAGGTTGGCGCCCCTTCGGGGAGAGATGGAGAATTTCTCCGGGAGAGCGGTTCGCTTGTCACCGCGGTCCCACTCGCCGAATGCCACGGCGCGAACGTCCGCTACAGTTCGGCGTTTTGGGTGGGGACAGATTTGCCCAAACACGGGCGAGCACCCCAAGTCCGTGCCAGCGACACTGAAAATCGCTAGTGTTCGCAGCTCCGAACGGTAGAACCGGCGGAAATCCGCGGATTTATCAGGTGCGGGACTGAGCCGAAACAGGCACGGACTTGGCGAGAAACAGGCACGGACTTGGCCGTAAACAGGCACGGAGTTGGGGCCTAATAGGAACGGGGTTCGGGCGGTGGGCGGACCCTGCTCGATCGAAAAATTTGGCGCCGGCCTAGTCGTGACAACAGCGTCAGGCAGCAGCCAGCCGCAACAAGGGGGCCGGCCGGCTGCCCCGTTGTCACTGTCCCCCGAGGACCATATCGCATGGCCAAACAACCATCAGTCCGGTCGCTGAAGGCGGGCGAGGAGCCCGAGTTCGACTGGGAAGGCCTTGTTCTTGCCCCGCTGCACTCGAGCAATGGCGAGATGTTCAGCACTGCCGACGTGCTCATCCGCAAGCGCTACAAGCAGGCGTTCGATGGTGACGTCCGTGCTGCCCGTGACATGATCAAGGCGGCGCGCGCGAACGCAAAGGCGCGCAAGTCGCAGCAGGTGACCTACAACGAATGGGACGATCCGCTCGAACAGCGCCGCCGCCGGGCCAAGGAGCGTGAGGCGCGACTGGCCGATCCCGCCTTGCTGCTGCTCGGCATCGCGGCGGTCGACAACGAGGCGTTCCGCAACCTCGGCGAGCCGGGCGAGCCCGGCTTCGCCGGCCGCCTTGCGCGGCTGCGGCCAACTCATCTCGCGCAGTGGGTGGTCGACTACGCCAAGTCGCGGTCCGGCCACCCCGCGCGGGATTTGCCCTACAGTATGACCGGCTCAGTCCTGCCGGAGGACCATCCCGAGCTCAGCGTCTGGCGCGAGGCCGGCGACTGGCTGCTGGCCCACCTGGTGCGGACGAGAGGCCCCGGCGCTACTCGGTTCCAGGAGGGTATCTCGCCGAACCCGAGCGGGCGGCCGCGCGGGCGCAAGACCGAGCCCGAAGACGAGGATCTGCCGTTCGACCGCTTCTTCAGCGAGCTCACGGAGATCCCGGCTGGCGGGAAGCTGATCACGGTGACGCGGCTCGATGCGCTGATCTGGAAGCTCATGGTCGAGGCCGGCAAGGGGAACGATCAACTGCTCAACCTGCTTGCACCGCGGATGGTTGATCTGGTCACGTTGCAATGGAAGTCGCGCGTGCCGACCGCCATCATGGAGGACTACCGCGGATGAGCCCGTTGCCTTTGAACTGGTGCCTCAAGGCACTCGGCTACCTCAACTCGCGCGCCAAGCGCCGCACCTTGCTCCCCGCCGACCTGGTCGAGGCTGCCCTCGCGCGCATGCCCGAGCGGCGGTTTACCCGCGATGAGCAGGCGACCATCGTGCGCGCCGTGGCCAAGCCCACGGAGGTGAACTGGCCCGAGTATTGGGAGGTGCGGGGGTGAGGGATGGCACCTTGACCACGCCCAGGTCGTGACGCGGCTGGATCAGGCAGACAGCTGATCGATTCGCTGGCGGAATACTGGAGACGAGGGGAGCGACCTGGCAACAGGTGGCTCCCTTTTGCTGGCTCGTGATCGGTGCTCGGTTCACTCGCCCTGCGTTCGCGCCTGCTCGGGCGGCTCGCCGCTTTGGGCGTACTTGCTGGGCTCATGGCTCGCTCTCGCAAGGTCGTGATGAGGGGGCGCCGCGGTGCGGGTCGCCTACGCAATGACAGGGCGCCGGAATCTCCGTACGCCGCCCTGTTCATGGTGAGCCCCAACTCGCCTCCGAGATTATTCTGCTGCAAACGTCAGCCAATAATCCTATAGGAGAGAGGTCGCGTCTTGCTGGCCTATTCCGGAGGATCGCAAAGGTCCTCGGGACCAGCTCTGAATTGGCCCTAAGCGCCATTCGACACGTGCGCTGCCGAACTGGGAGGCAGGTGGGAGGAACTCGGCTCAGAGTTCGCGCGGGTCCTACCGCAGAAATGGCTGGCCACGGTGCGCTGAGGAACCGCTTTTTGTTAGCCGGCGGCTGTTTTTTCGCCATTTGGTCAGATGGAAGTTCCACTTTCGGTGAACTGTTCGAGGATTGGCGCGCTGGAAGTGGTCGCCCTTATCGGCAGGCGTCCCAATCGCCCGCGCGGCACGCGCGGACCTTCTCGCGCCAGTCTGCAAGCCGCCGTTCGTAATCATCCCGGGCAACGGCATAGGCGCGATCATCGGCGGATTCGGCGCGGGGCGACCGCGCTGCCGCCCATCCCGCAGCGTAGCCGGCGTCGCGCTGGCGCACATGGGCGAGCTGGGCGAGGTTGAGCTGGCGGATCTGTTCGCGGTCCCGCGCCCGAGCTGCGGCGGAACGCATTGCCGGGTCTTTCGGATCGTCGGCGAGCACTGGAGCGGTAAGCAGTGCGGCGGCCAACGCAAGCCGAGCTGATATCGATGACATGCCCGGTGTTCCTCCCTTTCGGTCTCGGCTCCGGATAACGCCGCCACGGCGCTTCGGCATCCGCTTTGCGATGAGCCGCGATGCCCCTGATGGGCGGTCGTGGCCTGGCGCAACTGGCTAGCCCCGGCGAACGGCTCGTGTCTCGCTGGCAGGCAGGCCGCCTATTCCGGAACCTCACGTGAATCCTTTGCGTTGCCGAACGCAAGGAGAGGCACGATGAGCCGTTTTGTTCCGTTGGCATCGCTGGTTGCAGGTGTTGCGACCCTCGCGCTGTCCGTCCCGCTGTCGGCAAGCCCCGGTGGTGGGCATGGCGGTGGCGGTGGGGGCGGCGAACATGGCCATGGCGGCGGAGGCGGTGGTGGCGGGCCCCACGGCGGCGGAGGCGGCCCGCATGGTGCTGACGGTGGAGGCCCGGGCTACGGCGCCGGTCCCAGCCATGGGCACGGCGGCGGGGCCGGCAATCCGTTCGCCGGCGGTCGCGCCGGAGGTAGTGGACGCGGCCATGGCAGGGCAGCGCAAGCGCACCAGGCTGCGCGCGGCGAGCATGGGCCGGGGCGGCAGCATGGCGCGGGCGGGCCGAAGGGCCGTGATCACAAGGCTGCGCACGGGAGGCAGACCGAGGGCGGCAAGGACCATGGCCGCGGCGCTGCCCGTGCCGCGATCGCCGGGGCTGCAGTAGGGTCCGGGGCCAAGGCGTTCCACGGCGGCGCTCGGCGCGGAGACGGCGGCGGCGGCGAGCGGGTCTCGTTCCGGGGCGAGCGGCCGAACCTGCTCGGCGGGTGTCCGCCGGGATTGGCCAAGAAGTACAACGGGTGCAATCCGCCCGGCCTGGTGAAGACGTCCTACGAACCATGGCGGGCCGACTGGTGGGGCTATCCCGATAGCGGCTACCGCTATTATGACGGCTACCTGCTGCGCACCTCCGGCCCGACCGTGCTCGGCTACGTGCCGCTACTGGGCGGTGCGTTGTTCATCGGCGAGATTTGGCCGGCGGCCTACGAGACATCCCCTGTGCCGGAGTACTACAGCGACTACTACAACCTCGGCCCCGACTACCGTTACTACGACGACACCTTCTATCGGCTCGAGCCGCGGACAGGGCGGATCGTCGATGTCGCGGGGTTCCTCACCGGGGACGAGTTCGTCGTCGGCGAGCCGATCCCGGCGGGCTACGACGTCTACAACGTGCCATGGGATTACCGCAACCGCTACGCCGACGGCCCCGACGCCTGGTATCGCTATGTTGACGGCTACGTCTACCGGATCGATCCGAAGACCATGCTGATCCTCGCCGCGATCCAATTGCTGACGTGAAAGGAGTAGGCATGAACAGAACGTGCGGAGCCCTCATGCTGGCCCTCGCGCTGATCGGGTCGGCGACCGGCTGCAAGAAGCACGAGACCGAGCCGAACGCATCTGCGAGCAGCAACGCCGCGAGCCCGGCACAAGCGGGGCAGCGGGAGGCCACGCTTGCCGCGGGGCTGACGAAGGCGGCGCCGTTCTCCACGTTGGCGGCGGCGATCAACGATACCGGTCTCGGCGGCGTGCTCGGCGGCAAGGCTAGCTATACGGTGTTCGCGCCGACTGATGCCGCCTTCGCCGCCCTCGGAGACAAGGGCCGCGCCTTGCGTCAGCCAGAACAGCGCGCCGCGCTTGCCGCGCTGCTGCGCGAGCACATTGTGCCCGGGCTGCTTACCGGGGACGATCTGGACAAGGCCCTGCAGCGCAGCGGGGGCAAGCCGCTCAAACTACGCACGATGGGCAAGGGCACGCTGACCGTGTCGCGCGAGGGCGGAACAGTGGTCGTCGTCGGAGCCGACGGTGCCAAGGCCCGTCTGACTGCCGACAGCGTCATGGCGGGGAACGGCGCGGCGCTGGGTGTCGACCGGGTGCTCAGAGCACTCGGTTAAGGTTGGGATCCGCAGCCTGGTCTATGGCGAGACTGATCTGGTCGAGGCGGTTCAGCGAGGTGTGGTCGGCGGCGAAGCTGTGCTCAATGCTCAAATGCGACGCAATGGCGGTTGCAAACTCGAAGGCGGCTTCGGGCAAGCGCAAGTCAGCTTCGATGCGGCAGTGCTCTCGGACGTGAACGTCCCCTCATCGACTATGGCCGTCGGCCCATTTGAGCGCTGCGCCCAAATGCTGCAGATTCCGTCGTTCGGCGTCTGACCAAAATCCACGAGCCTGCCCCGCCCTTGCTCTCCTCCAGCAAGGGAGGGGCACCACAACTGGGAGCGAGGGTGTCATGAACCCCAACGAAGTCCTTGTCGGGTGGGTTGCGTCAGTCGCCGTGATCGGCGCCGGCATTCTCTGCGCCGTACTCTCCGGTCGACGCCAGACGTACTTGGCCAGCTTGGCCACCGCAGCAGGCGGCAGCCTTGGGATGCTCTACGCCTTGCGGCTCATGATGCTGACCTCTGCATAAGCGCCC
>Ga0068858_100001711_pt1 | contig 22425 bp, 21 predicted proteins | sample KBSSwiS12_FD_66589 | JGI IMG/M metagenome (GOLD analysis project Ga0068858, IMG submission 66589) | Switchgrass rhizosphere microbial communities from Kellogg Biological Station, Michigan, USA - KBS Switchgrass S1-2 | ecosystem: Host-associated > Plants > Roots > Rhizosphere > Soil ...
CATCGTGGCCGAGCAGGTTCGGGCGCGGGCCGATCATCGACACCAGCGACATGACCAGTTCCTCGCGGATCGGGTCGATCGGCGGGTTGGTGACCTGCGCGAAGTTCTGCTTGAAGTAGTCGTAGAGCAGGCGCGAGCGGTTCGACAGCACCGCGATCGGCGTGTCGGTGCCCATCGAGCCGATCGGATCGTCAGCCTGGGTGCCCATCGGCTCGAGGAACTTGCCGATGTCTTCCTGCGTGTAGCCGAACGCCTGCTGGCGATCGAGCAGGCTCGTCGTCTCCACCGGGAGCTGGGCCAGCTCCGGCTCGACCACGTCGAGGTCCTTGAGGTTGTACTGGGCAGCTTCCAGCCATTCCTCATAGGGCTCGGCGCTGGCGAGCTGGGCCTTGATCTCCTCGTCCTCGATGATGCGGCCCTCGGCAAAGTCGATCAGCAGCATTTTGCCGGGCTGGAGCCGCCACTTGCGGACGATGTTGTCTTCCTTGATCGGCAGGACGCCGCTCTCCGACGCCATGACCACGAGATCGTCATCGGTGACGCAGAAGCGCGCCGGCCGCAGCCCGTTGCGATCGAGCGTGGCGCCGATCTGGCGGCCGTCCGTGAAGGCGACGGCGGCCGGGCCGTCCCACGGTTCCATCAGCGCGGCGTGGTATTCGTAGAACGCGCGGCGCTTGGGGTCCATCAACGGGTTGCCGGCCCAGGCTTCCGGGATCAGCATCATCACTGCGTGGGCGAGGCTGTAGCCGCCCGCGAGCAGGAGCTCGAGCGCGTTGTCGAGGCAGGCGGTGTCCGACTGGCCGTGGGGGATGATCGGCCACATCTTGTCGAGATCGGGGCCGAGCAGCTCCGATTCCATCGTGCGGCGGCGCGCGTTCATCCAGTTCACGTTGCCGCGCACGGTGTTGATCTCGCCGTTGTGGGCGATCAGGCGGAACGGGTGCGCGAGCTTCCAGCTGGGGAAGGTGTTGGTCGAGAAGCGCTGGTGGACGAGGCCCAACGCGGAGACGCACTCGGGATTGCGCAGGTCGTCGTAGAAGGAGCCGACCTGGGTGGCGAGCAGGAGGCCCTTGTAGACGATCGTACGGGTCGAGAAGCTCGGCATGTAGAGCTGGGTCAGCCCCGGCAGCCCGTGCTTTTCGGCCATCGCCGCGAGCGGGTTCTGAACCTGCTTGCGCACGGCGAGGAGCTTGCGCTCGAACGCGTCCTGGTCGGCGCAGTTCTCGCCCCGGCCGACGACGCACTGGCGGATCACCGGCATCGATTCGAGCACGGTCTTGCCGAGCCCGTCGAGCGTGACGGGCACGTCGCGCCAGCCGATCAGGGTCTGCCCTTCCTTCTCGAGGAACTTCTCGAAAGTCTCGACGATCAGGTTCCGGCTCGCGTCGTCCTGCGGCAGGAAGCACATGGCCACGGCATAGTCGCCGGGCTGCGGCAGTTCGACGCCAGCGTCCCTGGCCCAGGTCCGGAACAGCTGGTCCGGCAGCTGGATCAGGATGCCCGCGCCGTCACCCAGGAGGGGGTCGGCGCCGACTGCACCGCGGTGATCGAGGTTTTTGAGGATTTCCAGAGCCTGGGTAATGATCGCGTGGCTCTTGGCGCCCTTGATATGGGCGACAAAGCCGACGCCGCACGCGTCGTGTTCGTTGCGAGGATCATAAAGGCCCTGGGCCTGCGGAAATCCCATCGACTAATCCATCCTGTGCCGACCTCCGGACGGCCCCTGAACCGCTCAAGGCTCCGCCGAAGGTGAAAACGCGACTCACCCGGCCGCAAAAATGCAGCGGGTGTCGCAGCGTCGGCCAATGACGCGAGGGCGGGGATTTTGCAACTGCGAACCTGCGCTGAGGAGGCCTGTCGGGCGTGCCCCGGGCCGATTTGACGCAGATTCGCGATACCGAGGGGCTTAGGCGAGGGTCGGCTCAGGCCGCGCCGCTCATTCGCTGCAGCGCAGCCAGCGCCTGGCGCAAGGCCTGCTCGGTCTCTTCGGGGGTCGGCGGAGTGTCCATCCCGGGCAGCACGGTGGCAACCGGCGGGGCAGGACGGGCCTGTCCGGGGAACACCACCACCGGCTGCGGCCCGGCGTCGGGCGAGGGGAGGTCATCGAGATCTTCGACCCGCACGAAATCGGCTAGCGGCGGAGGCACGCGCGTCGAAGGGCGCATGGCGAGCAGCGAGCTGTAGCCATCGCCTGAGCCGGGATCCGGCGTCAGGTCTTCCGCGATATCCTCACCTTCGTCCTCGGGCTCAGGCAAGGCCCACCGCGACAGGTCGCCCTCATCCTCGTCCTCGTACTCGAGGACCTCGTCCTCGACGACCTCGTCGAGCGGTTCGGACATGGCCGTGAGCCCCGATTCGCGTGTCGGCCGGCGCGCAAGCAACGGAGCGACCGTCAGCGGGGCGAAACCATCGTCCGGCATGGTAACCGGTGCAGATTCGATATCGCCGAAGGCTTCGACCGGGGTTGCCGGCTCATCGAATGGTCGGCCAGCCGCGGGGATCGGACGCGCGTCGCGCGGCTCGGCGAACGGCGGCGGGGTGGCCACGGCCGGATGAGGTGCAGGTTCGTGGACCAGCGTCGGCTCGCCGGCGTGGCGCAGCGGTCGTGCGGCAAGGGCAAGGGCGAAGCGCTCGACGAGCTGGACCACGCCGAGGCTTTCCAGCGGAACGGCGCAGAGCCGCAGTGCCGCCGCGCCGGCAAGTTCGGACGCGGTGCGGAAGCGTGGCTCGCCAGCCATTCGCGGAGCAGTCTCTGGTACCGCGGGCACCGGTGGCGGCGGTGCGTCGCCAGCAGCCGCTTCGGGTTCGGGGGCAAGCGGCTCGAGTGCCGGCAGGGCCGAGATCTCGAGGATCGACGGCACGTCGGCCGCTTCGCTGGTCAGGCCACGGCGACGTGGCGCGGCATCCGCCTTTGCGGCGGCAAGCCGGGTCAGGTCCTCATCGTCAGCGACCGGATCCGGCTCGGACGCGATCACGGTCTTGGCTGGGGCGGCGCGTGATGTTGCCCGGGGGGCCGTGCGGAGAGGACGGCCGAGCGCAGCGAGACCGCGGCGGCGCAACACGCCGGCGGCGACATAGGCCGCGCCGGCACCGCCGATGGCGAGCACGAACGCCACCAGCAGGCGGGCGGTAAAGCCGAGTGGCGGGCGCGCCGCGGGAATGAGGCTGTCGAGGTGGACGAGGGCCACGGCGCGTTCGAGCGGGCCGACCGGAAACATCAGTCCCGCCACCGCGAGCAGCGCCGCCGTCCACAGCGCGACGAGCGCGGGGAACAGCGGATGCGCGGCCAGCGGCGCCTTGGCGGGAGCAGGCTGGCCTGGTTGGCCGGGGTTGTGCTTGGTCGACTTCATCGGCGTGAATGGGCCCTGTCACGGCTGCGCGGCGGGAAGGCGCGGGTTACTTCAGCTTGCGGTCTAGCGCGGCTTGGTAAACGGGTGGATAACGACGCGCGTTGACCGCCCAGTCGTGCCGCTCGCGGACGTGGGTGCGGCCTGCGGCGCGCAGCGGTTCCCAGCGGGAGCGGTCGCCCGCGAGGGAAGCCAGGGCGGCGGCGCATGCGGCCGGATCGTCTGCGGCGAACAGCGTGCCGGTCACCCCGTCGGTGATCAGTTCGCGGTGGCCGCCGACCGCCGATGCGGCGACGAGCTTGCCCTGGGCCATTGCTTCGAGCGGCTTGAGCGGGGTGACCAGCTCGGTCAGGCGGCTGGCCCGGCGCGGATAGGCCATGATGTCCATCAGCGCATACCACCGCTCGACTTCGGCATGCGGCACGCGGCCGGTGAAATGGATCGCCGCCGCCGCGCTCGAGGCCGCGGCACGGGCGCGCAGCTGCGCGTCCATCGGCCCGCCGCCCACCAGGATCAGCCGTGCGCCGGGCTGGCGGGCGATCAGCAGCGGCATGGCGTCGATCAGCACGTCGAGCCCCTCGTAGGGATAGAAGCTGCCGATGAAGCCGATCACCGGCCCGGCCTGGGCCCCGCTGTCGAGGCCGAGCGTCGCGGCGAGCGCCGGGTCGGGCGCCGGCGGATCGCCGAACAGCGCGAGATCGACCCCGTTGGGCGAGAGTGTGATCCGCTCGGGCGCGACACCGCGGGCCACCAGATCATCCTTCAGCCCGGCGCAGATGGTGACGACCGCATCGGCGCGGGCGACCACGCGGTTTTCGAGCGCGCGGGTCAGCCGGTACTTGAGCGAGCCTTCGTGGCCTTCGCCGTTGCCGACCGCCGCGTCCTCCCAGAAGGCGCGGATCTCGTAGACCACGGGGAGGCCGAGGCGTCGGGCTGCACGGACGGCGGCGAGGCCGCACAGTGCGGGCGAATGGGCGTGAAGCACGTCGGGGCGCCAGTCGGCGCAGAGGTGTTCGATCGCGCCGGCCAGCGCCGCGATCTCGCGCCACTCGCGCAGGCCCGCGGGCCCGGACGGGGCGCCTGGGGTGCGGTGGAAGGTGAGGCCGTCCACGTCTTCGGGATCGGGTCCGGAGCCGGCGTGACGCTGCCCGGTGATCCCGCGCACGTCGAGCCCGAGCGCCGCCTGCGCCTTGAGGATCGCCCGGGTGCGGAAGGTGTAGCCGCTGTGCAGCGGCAGGGAATGGTCGAGGACGTGGAGGATGCGCATCGGCGCCCGCTCTAGCCCAACACGCTTAACGCGCCGTCAACCGCGCTGCGCTAGGGCCGACTGGCATGGTCGACCTATTCGCTCTCGCGCTCAGCCACGCGCTGCTGGCGCTTGCCGCCTGGCGGCTGGTGCTGCGCGACGACCTGGACGCAGACCGTGAAGCGGGCCGCGCGACTGGGCGGCGCAAGCCCGGGACAGGGCCGGGCGATGGTTGACCTCGCGCTGTTCCTGTTCGCCATGGGGCTGCTGGCGCTGTCGCTCAGGCGACCGTTCCTGGCGGTCCTCGCCTATCTCTATGTCGACATCGTCGCGCCGCAGAAGATCTCGTGGCATCTCCTTGCCTCGATCCCGATCTCGCTGATCACCTTCCTCGCCGCCTTCGGGCTGTGGCTTGTCGCCGACGACAAGCGCGACAGCCGGTTCACGCTGCGCCAAGGGCTGCTGGTGGCGCTGCTGGCCTATTGCGGGGCCACCACGCTGACCGCCGACTTCCCGGTCGAGGCGGCCGAGAAATGGGCGTGGGTGTGGAAGGCGCTGCTGTTCGCGATCTTCCTGCCGCTGACCTTGCGCACGCGCCTGCGGATCGAGGCGGCAAGCCTGTTCATGGTGCTCTCGGCGGCCTCGATCATCATCACCGGCGGGATCAAGACCGCGGTCTCGGGCGGCGGCTACGGCGCGCTGCGGTTCTTCGTGCAGGACAACACCGGGCTCTACGAGGGCTCGATCATCAGCTGCGTGGCGGTCGCGATCATCCCGCTGATCCTGTGGCTGGCGCGCTACGGGACGATCTACCCGCGCGGGCCGCTGGTCCGGTTGTTCGCGATGGCGCTGATCTTCGCCTGCCTGCTGATCCCGGTGGGAACGCAGGCGCGCACCGGCCTCCTGTGCATCGGCCTCCTCGGCGTGCTGACGCTGCGCACGGTGCGCCACCGGTTCCTCTACGTGGGCGGTGCGGCGGTGCTGGCACTGGCGGCGGTGCCGTTCCTGCCCGAGAGCTTCACCAAGCGGATGGACACGATCGGCAACCACCAGGCCGACCAGTCCGCCTCGACCCGCCTGGCGGTGTGGGCCTGGACCTGGGACTACGTGAAGGACCATCCGCTCGGCGGCGGGTTCGACGCCTACCGCTCGAACCGGCTGGTGATCGAGACGCGAAGCGCCGAGACCAGCGGCAGCACGACCGACATCGAGACGAGCACGGTGACCGACCAGGCCCGAGCCTACCATTCGAGCTACTTCGAGATGCTGGGCGAGCAGGGCTGGCCGGGGCTGTTGCTGTGGCTGTGGCTGCATCTTTCGGGGCTGTGGCAGATGGAGCGGCTGCGCTCGCGCTGGCGCAAGCGGGCCCTGGCCGAGACAGCCGCGGGCGGTGACGGGGGGGCATCGCAGTGGCAGGCGCCGCTCGCCAATGCGCTCCAGCAGGCGCAGCTCGTCTACCTGCTCGGCGCGGGGTTCGTCGGCATTGCGTTCCAGCCGTTCATCCTGATGCTGATCGGGCTGCAGTGCGGGCTGTGGAGCTATCTCAACCGGATCGAGCAGCCCGCTGGGGCGGCACTGGCGGCGCGCCAGTCTGCGCCGGTCAACCGGGGGGCTGCCGCGCTGCCGTGATCCGTGCGGCGCAGGCGTTGCGCGGGGCAGGGTTCCGGTCCATGCTGGGTCCCGGGGGCATCATGGAGACCGGCATGCGATTGGCTGAGTTTGCGCAAGGCATCGGATCAACCCGGACGACCGACTGGGTCGTGCTCGACCAGGCCCGGATCAACCAGTTCGCCGATTGCACCGACGATCACCAGTTCATCCACGTGGACCCGGAAGCCGCGGCCAAGGTGACCGGAACCGGCGGGACCATCGCTCACGGGTTCCTTACCTTGTCGCTGATCGGCGGCATGGGCATGCGCCAGATCGAGGACGTCGAGAAGCAGATGGGCCTCAACTACGGCTTCGAGAAAGTGCGCTTCCTCACCCCCGTGCCCGAGGGCAGCCGGGTGCGCGGCGTGTTCAAGCTGGCCGAGGCGGCCGAGCGCAAGCCCGGGCAGTGGCTCCTCCAGTTCGACGTGACGATGGAGATCGAGGGCTCCGAGCGGCCGGCGCTGTCGGCGCAGTGGCTGCTGCACTGCACCGCCTGAACCGCGCCGATCAGGCCGGCTTACCCTTGCGGGCCCGGTGCCGGGCGATGAACCGTTCCACCACCGGGGCGATCTCGGTTCGCCAGCGGCTGCCGTTGAAGATGCCGTAATGGCCGACTTCGGGGGCGAGCAGGTACTGCTTGCGGCTCTCCGGCAGGCCGGTGGTCAGCTTGAGCGCGGCGCGGGTCTGGCCGATCCCGGAGATGTCGTCGCGCTCGCCCTCGATCGCGAGGATCGCCGTATCGGTGATCGCGCCGAGGTCGACCGGCTGGCCATGGTGGCGGAACTCGCCCTTGGGCAGGGCGTGGCGCTGGAACACCTGGTCGATCGTCTGGAGGTAGAACTCGGCGGTGAGATCGGAAACCGAGCGGTACTCGTCGTAGAACGCCTTTTTTGAATCGGCACTTTCACCGTCACCTTCGACGAGGTGCTGGAACATCTGGTAATGGCTCATCATGTGGGTCTGCAGGTTCATCGACATGAACCCGGCGAGCTGCAGGAAGCCCGGGTAGACCTTGCGCCCGGCGCCCGGATAGCCAAGCGGGACGGTGGCGATGACATTGTGCCGGAACCACGAAAGCGGCCGGGTGACGGCCACGTCGTTGACACTGGTCGGCGCCTCGCGGGTATCGACGGGACCGCCCATCATCGTCAGCGACGCCGGCCGGCAGGGATGCCGCGCCGCGCCCATCACCGCCGTGGCGGCCAGGGCCGGGACCGAGGGCTGGCACACGGCGAGCATGTGCATCCCGGGCCCGAGGTGCTCGAGGAAGCCGATGATGTAGTCGATATAGGTGTCGAGGTCGAAGGTGCCGTCTTCGGCGGGGACCTGCTTGGCGTCGGCCCAATCGGTGATGAACACTTCCGCGCGTTCGATCAGCCGCGCCACGGTGCCGCGCAGGAGGGTGGCGAAGTGGCCGCTCATCGGCGCAACGATCAGCAGGCGCGGAGCGTCGGCGGGCAGCCCGGGGTGGGTGAAGCGCAGCAGGTCGCCGAACGGTCGACGGGTCACAATGGTCTCGGTGACCGGATGGGTCACGCCGTCGACAGTCACCTCGGAAATCCCGAACGCAGGCTTTCCGCGGGGTGCGGCGGCATGCGCGAAGACCTCCAGCGCCGAGGCAATCACCGGGCCGAGGCCGGAATAGCCGAACGGCAAGGTGGGATTGGTGAGCAGTTCGGCGGTGACGGAGGCGAGCGCACTGGCGCCGCTCAACCAGGCCCGCTGAAGTTCGTAGGCGTTGTAAAGCACGGTGGGTTGGGTTCCTGTCGTGTGCGCCGAAGCGCCGGACCGCGAGCCGGATGATACCGCACGGTTTCTTTTGCAATGCGACATAGATGGGGGGGTTCCCCCGCATGCCCGGATTAATTCTGCGCAATGGCGGTTAGTGCGGCTTTCGCGCGCGGCCCGGCTGCGCTAGGGGCGGCCGATGGCTCGCCGACCCACAGCCGTAGAAGTCCCCGCCGACGAAGCATCCGCCGCGCAGGCGAAGCCCGCGCGTAGCCTGGGGCCGCTGGCGATGATCTGGCGGCTGGGCGCGCAGTACCCGAAGCAGGTGGCTATCGCGCTGCTGGCGCTGCTGACAACCTCGAGCGCGACGATCTCGTTCCCGATGATGTTCCGCGGGATCATCGACAAGGCGTTCGGCACCGGGGCGAGCACGGCGGCAATCGCCCATGCATTCGAGGGCATGCTCGGCCTCGTCGTGGTGCTGGGGATCGCCACGGCCATCCGCTTCTATTTCGTGTCGTGGCTGGGCGAGCGTGTCGTCGCGGACCTGCGCGAGCAAGTCCAGGCCAACCTCCTGCGCCTGCCGCCGAGTTTCTTCGAGGCCAACAGCCCCAAGGAAATCTCCTCGCGCATGACCAGCGACACCGCGCTGATCGAGGTCGTCGTGGGGACCACCGTGTCCATCGCGCTGCGCAATGCGATCACCGGGATCGGCGGAACTGCCTACCTGTTCTACCTCGCGCCGCGGCTGACCCTCGAGCTGCTGGTGGTGATCCCGCTGGTCATCGCGCCGATCGCGATCTTCGGCCGGAGGCTGAAGGGGGCGTCGCGCACCAGCCAGGACCGGATCGCCGATGTCGGCGCGAAGACCACCGAAGTGCTTGGCGCGATGCGGGTGGTCCAGTCGTTCAACCAGGAAGCGCGCGAGGCGGAGCGGTTCGCCGACGTGGTCGAGCAGACGTTCATCGCGGCCAAGCGGCGCGTCCTGATCCGTTCGGTGATGACCGCGCTGGTGATGATGCTGGTGTTCGGCTCGATCACGCTGCTGCTGTGGCAGGGCGCGATGGGCGTCGCCAACGGGACGATCTCGGGCGGGACGATCGCGGCCTTCGTGATCACCGCGGGCCTCGTGGCTGGCGCGTTCGGGGCGCTCACGGAAGTCTATGGCGAGCTGCTGCGCGGGGCCGGCGCGGCCAGCCGCCTGAACGAGCTGCTCAACGAGAAGCCCGCGATTGCCCCCCCGGCCCGCCCCACCGCGCTGCCGGTGCCACCGCGCGGGCGGCTGGCGTTCGAGACGGTGACCTTCCGCTATCCGACCCGGCCCGATCTGCCCGCGATCGGCGAATTCTCGCTGAGCGTCGAGCCCGGCGAGACCGTGGCGATAGTCGGCCCCTCTGGCGCGGGCAAGTCGACCGTGTTCCAGCTGGCGCAGCGCTTCTATGATCCGCAGGCGGGGACCATCAAGCTCGACGGTGTGCCGCTGGTCTCGGCCGATCCCGCGGATATTCGCCGGCGCATCGCACTGGTCCCGCAGGAGGGCGTGCTGTTCGCCGCAAGTGCGCGCGACAACCTGCGCTACGGCAACTGGGACGCGGACGATGCCGCGATCTGGAACGCGGCGCGCGCCGCCAACGCCGAGGAGTTCCTGCGCGAACTGCCGGAGGGGCTCGATACGTTCGTCGGCGAGAACGGGTCCCGCCTGTCGGGCGGCCAGCGCCAGCGCATCGCGATCGCCCGCGCCCTGCTGCGCGACGCGCCGATCCTGCTGCTCGACGAGGCGACCAGTGCGCTCGACGCCGAGAGCGAGCGGCTGGTGCAGGACGCACTCGACCGGCTGATGGCCACCCGGACCACGCTGGTCATCGCCCATCGCCTTGCCACCGTGCGTCAGGCCGATCGTATCGTGGTGATGGACGGCGGCCGGATCGTCGAGCAGGGTACCCACGACGAACTCGCCCGCAAGGGCGGCCTCTACGCCCGGCTGGCGTCGCTCCAGTTCGACGAACGGGCACTCGCGGCCGGGTGAAATCGCCGGTCAACTTCGGAAGCGCCAACGTAGCCACTCCGAGCGCCTCGCCAAGGATACCGCTGCCCGTGACCCGTTTTCGTTTGCTGCCGCTTGCCGTTTCCGCTCTCGCACTCGCGGTAGTCGTCTCCGCCCCGGTGAGGGCCGAGCCGTCCGCCGCTGCGCCCACCGCACCGGACCATCCGGCGGCAGCCGAGGCTCCGGCCGAGGATGCGCTCACCGGCTGGGGCCGCTCGGGCATCCAGCGGCAGTGGAACGATCCGGCGGTGCGCCCGGGCGACGACTTCTTCCGGATGGTCAACGGCAAATGGATCGCGGCGCACCAGATCCCTGCCGACCGGACGAGCTACGGCTCGTTCGTGATCCTGCGCGACCTCTCGGAGGCGCGGCTGCGCGGGATCGTCGGCGAGCTCGTGGCGCACCCGCCTGCCGCCGGCACGCAGGAAGCGCGGCTGCTCGCGACGTGGCAAGCGTTCATGGACCAGGAGGCGATCGAACGCGCGGGCCTGGCCCCGGCGCGGCCCTGGCTCGACCGGATCGCCGCAGCCACGACCACGGCCGATCTCTACGCGCTGTTTGCCGCGCCGGGCTTGCCGAGCCCGGTCAACGCCAGCGTCGATCCCGATCCGAAGGAGAGCGGGGTCTACTCGCTTGGCCTCTCGCTGGGCGGGCTGGGACTGCCGGACCGCGACTATTACCTTTCCGACAACCCGCGCTATCCGGCCATCCGCACGCAGTACAAGGCGCTGCTGGCGCTGGTGCTGGGTGAAGCGGGCTATGCCGATCCTGCGGCGCTCGCCGAGCGGGTCTACCAGCTCGAGGCCGGCATGGCGCGGATCGAGTGGGACCGCGTGATCCTGCGCAATGACGATCTCACCTACCACAAGCTGACCCGGGCCGAACTGGCGGCGCTGCCCCACGGGGGCGATCTGGCCGGATTCCTGGCCGCGCTGGGCCCCGGCGCGGCGGGAGCAGGCGCAGTGCGGCTGGCCGAACTGCCCTTGACCGCCGAGCAGCTGGCCGTCCTCAAGCTGACCCCGACCCAGGCGAGCGCGAAGATGGGCGGCGGCATCCCGGCGATGCTCGACTATGTCGCGGGGCAGCCGGTCGAGCTGTGGCGGGCATGGCTCGCCGCGCGGTTCCTGCTTGGCAACGCGCCGATGCTGCCGAAGCGGATCGACGAGGCGAACTTTGCCTTCTACGGCAAGGTGCTTGGCGGCCAGCCCGAGGAGCGGCCGCGGTGGAAGCGCGGGCTCTCGGTGCTGGAAGGCCAGCTCGGCGAGCAGCTGGGGCGGATCTATGCCGAACGCTATTTCCCCGCCCAAAGCCGGGTGCAGATGGCCGAGCTCGTCGGCAACCTGCGCAAGGCGATGTCGGTCGAACTTGCCGGGCTGACCTGGATGGGGCCGGAGACCCGCGCCGCGGCCGAAGCCAAGCTCGCCGCATTCACGCCCAAGATCGGCGCGCCGGAAACCTACAAGACCTACGAGGGCATGGCGGTCTCGGCGCGCGACCCCCTGGCCAACGCGATGGCGAGCGCCAGGTGGCAGGCCCAGTTTTCCGATGCGCGGATCGGCAAGCCGGTCGATCGGGCGGAGTGGTTCATGTTCCCCCAGACGGTGAACGCCTACTACAACCCGCCGATGAACGAGATCGTGTTCCCTGCCGCGATCCTCCAGCCGCCGTTCTTCAATCCCGCCGCGGACCCGGCCGCGAACTATGGCGCGATCGGCGCGGTGATCGGGCACGAGATGAGCCACGGGTTCGACGACCAGGGCTCAAAGTACGACGGCAAGGGCAACCTCGCCGACTGGTGGACCGCCGAGGACAAGGCGCGGTTCGTGGCCCTGACGGATCGCCTCGCGGCCCAGTACGACAAGCTCTGTCCGTTCGATGCCGGGCAGACTTGCGTCAACGGGCGGCTGACCCTTGGCGAGAACATCGGCGATCTTGGCGGGGTGCGCCTCGCGTGGCGGGCCTACCAGCTGTCGCTGAAGGGCAAGCCGGCGCCGGTGATCGACGGGCTCACCGGAGACCAGCGGTTCTTCATGGCCTTCGCGCAGGTCTGGCGCTCGAAGTACCGCGAAGAGACCGCGCGCCAGCTGCTGCTGGTCGATCCGCATTCGCCGCCGCAGTACCGGGTCAACGGGATCGTGCGCAATTTCGACGAGTGGTACCGCGCCTTCGGGGTGAAGCCTGGCGACAAGCTCTACCTGCCGCCGGCGGAGCGCATCAGGATCTGGTAAGTGAGCGCGGTCCGGTGGGCCCCCGCGCCGCCGCCGCTCATGACAATTCGGCAATTCGGCCATGCCCGACTTGCGCCCGCAACGTGTGGGCGGCATGACCGGCGCCCATGACGCTGACCATCACCGCCGTCCTGCTCGGCATCGTCGAGGGGCTGACCGAGTTCCTCCCGGTCTCCTCGACCGGACACCTGATCCTCGCCACCGAGCTGTTCGGGTTCGATGCCGACACCTGGAAGGTGTTCAACGTGGTGATCCAGCTCGGCGCGATCCTCGCCGTGGTGGTCCAGTACTGGCGCACGTTCTGGGCCGTGGGCCTGGGCATACTCAAGCTTGAGAAGGTGAGCCTCGCCTTCCTGCGCAATGTGCTCGTGGCGTTCCTGCCGTCCGTCGTGGTGGGGCTGGCCGCGAAGAAGTACATCGACGTCCTGCTCGGCAGTCCGCTCGTGGTCTGCGGCGCGCTGATCGTCGGCGGCGTGGCAATCCTGGTGATCGAGCGGACGGCGCGGCCGGGCCCATATTCGGGGATCGGCCAGCTGCGGGTGGGGCAGGCGCTTGGCGTGGGGCTGGTCCAGTGCGTCTCGATGATCCCCGGGGTGAGCCGCTCGGGCGCTACGATCATGGGCGCGCTGGCGATGGGAATCGAGCGCCGCACCGCCGCCGAGTTCAGCTTCTTCCTCGCCGTGCCGACGATGCTCGGGGCGACCGTGCTCGAGCTGCATGACAACCGCGACGCGCTGATGAACGGGCTGGGCCCGGTCGGCTGGAGCGAGATCGGCATCGGCTTCGCGGTCTCGTTCGTGGTCGCGCTCGGGGTGATCAAGGGCTTCGTTGCCTATATCAGCCGCTCGGGATTTGCGCCGTTTGCATGGTATCGGATCGTGGCCGGCGCAGTCGCGGGGGCGATCCTGCTGAGTCGCTGAGGCACGGCACAGACAAATCGGTTTGCCGCAACCGGGGAACCACAGGCCCTGCGGATATTTCTTTGTGCAGACAGCAGCACAAGGACTTACCGTCATGGGCCTTATCATTCTTATCATCGTGGGCGGCATTCTCGGCTGGCTTGCCAGCATCGTGATGCGCACCGACGGCCAGCAGGGGATCTTCCTCAACGTGATCGTCGGCATTGTCGGCGCTCTGCTTGCCGGGTTCATTCTCAATCCGCTGATCGGCGGCGGCAACATCATGTCGGGTGACTTCAGCGCCAGCGCTCTGCTGGTGTCGTTCATCGGCGCGGTGGTGCTCCTCGCGATCGTGAACCTGTTCCGTCGTGGCGCGGTCCGTTAATCGGACGATGTGACGGCGGCAAAAGGGACGGTGGCGCCAAGCTGCCGTCCCTTTTCTTTGGTGTGAAAGCAAAGAAGCAAAGAAGGGGATGACCATGAAGCATGTGTTTGCCAAAGGCGCGATCCTGGCCGGAGTGGCCGCCATGGGGCTGAGCGTCGCCGCGTGCGACAGCAAAAAGGAAAACGCCGCCGAGGACCAGGCCCAGGCCGTCCGCGAGTCCGGCGACGCCCGGGCTGATTCGATGGAAGCGACCGGCGAGGCCATGGGCGGTGCGGCCGAGAGCACGCTCGACGCCAAGGCCGATGCGGTGCGCGACGCGGCCGACAAGAAGGCCGACCGCATGGAAGACAATGCCGACAAGATGGACAAGTCGCCGCAGTAACGCGCACGTCCGTTCAGCGACAGCCGAGGCCGGCGGACCATGTGTCTGCCGGCCTTTTGCATTGTCGGCCCGATCGGCGCATTCTCGCCGCCTGCGCGACTCCCGGGGGCGATCATGGCGAAACTCAAGCGGCGCGAATATGCCGACCTGCTCAAGCCCATGCAGCAGGAGCTGGAAGTGGTAGCCCGCTGGGCCGAACATACCGGCGCGCGCATCGTCGTGCTGTTCGAGGGCCGGGATGCGGCGGGGAAGGGCGGGGCGATCCATGCCATCGCCGAGAAGCTCAACCCGCGCCAGTGCCGGATCGTCGCACTGGGCAAGCCCACTCCGCAGGAGGCGGGGCAGTGGTATTTCCAGCGCTATGTCGCGCACCTGCCGGCCGCGGGCGAGATCGTGCTGTTCGACCGCAGCTGGTACAACCGCGCGGGCGTCGAGAAGGTGATGGGCTTTGCCACCGACGATCAGGTCGAGCGGTTTCTCGATCAGGTTCCGACCTTCGAGCGGCTGCTGGTGGACGACGGGATCCTGCTGTTCAAGTACTGGCTGACCTGCGACCAGGCCGAGCAGGAGGAGCGGTTCGCCGAGCGGCTGGATGATCCGCTCAAGCGCTGGAAGCTGTCGCCGGTCGATCTCGCCGCGCGCGACAAGTACGACGCCTATACCAAGGCCCGCGAGACGATGCTCGCCGCCACCCACACTCCGCAGGCGCCATGGACGCTGGTCGATTTCGACGACCAGAAGCGTGGCCGGCTGACGCTCGTTCGCGACCTGATCGATCGCCTGCCCGAGCGCGAGGTGCCGGAGGAGCCGGTCACCCTGGCGCCGCTCTCGGGCAAGTCGGGCAAGGAGCGCTACCGCACGGTCAAGCCGATCAAGCCGTTCGAGGATTGAGCGGCCACGACCCGCCTTGACTTTCCGGTGATTCCCCCGCAGAGGCCGCAACCTTGCCGGGCGGTGCAGACCTGCTGCGCCGCTCGATCCGTTTTCACTTCAGTGCTTCAGGAGCGCTCGCCATGGCGAAGCCCGCAACCGTCAAGATCCGGCTGGTTTCCACCGCCGACACCGGCTTCTTCTACGTCACCAAGAAGAATCCGCGCAACTCGACCGAGAAGTTCACCTTCAAGAAGTACGACCCGGTCGTGCGCAAGCATGTCGAGTTCAAGGAAGCCAAGATCAAGTGATCCGCGCTCCGGTTCTGCGGAACCGGCCAGGATCACCTGAACTCCTGCCCGGTTCCACGGAACCGGTCAGGTTCATGGGCAGTTCAATGCGCGCCGTTCACAGCGGAGGCATGAGCACCTTGATCCAATCTTTCCGCAAGTCCCTGAGCGCCGCGGCTTCCGCGGCGCTTCTCGCGTCCGCGCCACTCGCTCTCGTCGTGCCGGCCACGCCCGCCGCGGCCCAGGCAGAGACCGATCTCGACCGAGCGGTGGCCGCGCTGCGCGGCATCACCACGATGCAGGCCGATTTCCAGCAGACCGATCGCAACGGCCAGCGCGCGGCGGGAAAGCTGACCATCAAGCGCCCGGGCAAGATCCGCTTCCAGTACCAGCCCGGCGTGCCGCTGCTGATCGTGGGCGACGGCAAGGCGCTGACGATGATCGACTACGAAGTGCGCCAGGTCCAGCGCTGGCCGATCGGCAACTCGCCCCTCGGGGCGCTCCTCGATCCGAGCCGCGACGTGAAGCGCTTCGGCACGCTCCAGCCCGCGACTGATCCTGGCATCGTCTCGATCGAGGTGCGCGATCGTTCGCACCTCGAGTATGGCGTGATCACCCTGATCTTCGCGCGCAGGGCCGGAGCGCCGGGCGGACTCGAGCTGGTCAGCTGGGTGGCGCTCGATTCGCAGAATCGCCGCACCACCATCCGTCTCGCCAACCAGCGTTACGGCATGGACGTTCCTGATTCGGCTTTCCGCTATGTCGACCCGCGCCAAACGGGTCGTCGCTGACAGTCGGCAGGTCATCCCGATTGTGACATGACTGCGCGACAAACGGCTACAAACCTGCAGTTTTCGTTCACCCGGGAGCAATCCGCAGCCGCTATAACGGTCTTCGACAAGGCGGCGCGAGACGGGTTTCCCCCCTGTTGCCCGAGCCTCCACATCGCTTCCTTGTCAGCGTGACGAACGCAAAAGGAACCCTCGTGCCATTGCCCCCGGCACGAGGGTTTTCCTGTTCCTGGGCCATATCCGCGCCGCGGCGGGCTGCAAATAGCGGTGCCCTGCGCTTCCGGTGCTCCCGACGATGATGGTCTCACCGCGCCGGTGCTCGGTCGCCGCTATTGTCGCCGCATCCCGACCTTTTTTCAGGATCCATCTCGCGGCCAAGCGAAGGTGTCGCGATCGGGGCAACGAAACCCCCGCGCCTCTGGCAAAACCCTTTAGCCGTCCCTAAAGCGTCTCGCATGGTCTCCATTGCCACCTGGAACATCAATTCGGTCCGCCTGCGGGCCGATCAGGTCGTCCGCTTCCTCGAGCAGGAGCAGCCCGACGTGCTGTGCCTGCAGGAGATCAAGTGCGCCGAACACCTGTTTCCGCACGAGGTGTTCGAGGCAGCCGGATACACGTATCGGGTGGTGCACGGGCAAAAGGGCTATCACGGCGTCGCCACCGTCAGCCGCGTGCCATTGCGCGAGTTCTCGCGCCATGACTGGCAGGACAACGGCGAGGCGCGACACGTCGGGGTGGAATTGCTCGGCCCGGGGCAGGGGCTGGTGCTGGAAAACGTCTACATCCCGGCGGGCGGCGATATTCCCGACCGCGAGGCCAATCCCAAGTTCGGGCAGAAGCTCGATTTTCTCGGACGGATGACCCGTTGGGCCGGGGCGATCGAGCGCCCGACGCTGATCGTCGGCGACTTCAACGTCGCCCCGCTCGAATGCGACGTCTACGATCACAAGGCGCTGCTCAAGGTCGTCAGCCACACGCCCGTGGAGGTCGAGACGCTCCAGCGCTTCGCCGATGCGCATGGCTGGGTCGATCTCGGCCGCAAGCACCTGCCCGCGCCCGAGCGGAACTACTCATGGTGGTCCTATCGCAGCTACTGGCGCCAGAAGGACCAGGGGCGCCGGCTTGACCACATGTGGGCCTCACCGGAGCTGGCGCCGCAATCGGTGAGCCACCGCTTCGTCGAGGAGACGCGGCGCTGGGACCAGCCTTCCGATCACGTGCCGCTGGTCACCGAGTTCGCTCTGTGACCAGCCCCGAGGCCAGCCCGACACGCCGCGTCGCGCTCGCGCTCGACGCGCTGCGTCACGGCTGGCCGGTCATCATTGACGGCACGCTCGCCGTGCTTCCGGCGGAGACCGGTTTCGGCCCCGGCGTTACCGCGCCGACCATGCTGGTCTCTGCGGCCCGCGCGGTCACCCTGAAGCTCGCCAACCAGCGTGAGGCGGCGATCCCCGAGGCGCCGGTGCTGATCCGCGGCGCGGAAGCGTTCGACCTGGCTCACGCGCGGGTGCTGGCCGATCCGGCACTGGACCTGCGCTTCCCGCTAAAGGGGCCGTTCCGCGCCGAGCACATCGAGGCCATTGAACCGGCCCGCACCGCAATGGAGCTGGCGCGGCTTGCCGGGATCCTGCCCGCCTTTCTCGTCTCGCCCGAACCGATGGGAGAGGCGACCACCGTCAGCAGCGCCGATCTGGCCGCGTGGCGCGATCCGGCAGGGCTGGTCATCGCCAGCCGCGCGCGGCTGCCGGTCGCCGCGTGCGAGGACACCGAGATCGTCGCCTTCCGCTCCGCCGACGACCTGCGCGAGCATGTCGCGCTGGTCGTCGGCGTGCAGAACGGCGACCGCGCCCCGCTGGTCCGGCTCCATTCCGAATGCCTGACCGGCGACATCCTCGGCAGCCTGAAGTGCGATTGCGGGCCGCAGCTCCACGCCGCGCTCGAGGCGATGGCCGCAGAGGCGCAGGGTGGCGGCTGGGGCGTGCTGCTCTACCTGCGCCAGGAGGGCCGCGGCATCGGCCTCATCAACAAGCTTCGGGCCTATCGCCTGCAGGATTTCGGGTTCGACACGGTCGAGGCCAATAACCGGCTCGGCCTGCCGACCGAGGCGCGGGATTTCCCCGTGGCCGCGCGAATGCTCGAGCTGCTCGGGGTCCATGCGATCCGGCTGATGACCAACAACCCCGCCAAGGTCGCCGCGCTGGCCGAGTGCGGGGTCGAGATTGCCGAGCGCGTGCCGCATCAGCTTCCGGCCAACCCGCATAACGAGCGCTATCTTGCGACCAAGCGCGACCGGACCGGGCACCTGCTGGGTTAGGGCCGGACCGGTCGCGGCCCGGTCAGAACGCCTTCCAGAGCACGCCGGCGAGCAGCATTACGAACAGTCCGGCCACGGCCAGTCCTCGCACCCACTCGCGCGGGCCGAGGCGGTCGATATGGGCAGCGCGGAAGGCGCGGTAGGGCTCCGCGATGCTCTCGTTGCAGGCCAGCATGGCGACGTCGAACGAGGACGCCTCGTCGGCGAACCAGTCGGTCAGGTCGCGGTGCGCTTCGGGGGTGAGGTGCGGGTACTTGGCGAGCAGGCGCTCGATCTCGGCGCGGCGCTGCGCGCGCGCGGGCGTATCGCTGGACATGGGTGATCTCCTGAAACTGCATGGGTCTGCGCGCAGGTGGTGCGCGGTGGGCAGGTTCAGGCGAGAGGCGGCGCGCGGGGTTCAGGCAGGGCCGCGCGCGGGCGGGTGGCGGGTGGTCCGGTCGAATCCGGGCGCGCGGCGAACTGCGGGAGCGCGGCATTGCGGCCGGGAATGGGCTGTGGGGCGACCGCATCCGCCAGCGGCGGCGCCGGGTGAGGGGCGATGCGGGCCGCCTCGGTTGACCGGGTGGGGGCCAAGGCGACATCGGCGGTGCTGGCGCTGAATGCGGAGCCGCGGGTAGGTTCCAGGGGGGACCAGCCCGGCGTCGCCGCCTGGAACGCGGCGGCGAGCAGCAGCAGCGCGGCGAGCAGCCGGAGCGGACTGAAGCGCCGGGTGCAGGAGGCGAGGGCCGGGACCATCGGCTGACTCTAAAGGCGGCTGCTCTCCCAGGCAACCAGCTGGAAAATCACCGTTTTTCGAACCTGACCAGGCCTTCGCCGAGCGCATTGGCGCCGATCGCCAGCGGATCGCCCGACCAGTCGGCCACGAACACGCTGCGGCGCGAGAGGCCGGGGACGAAGCGGGCGACATTGCCGTCGACCGCGAGGCCGGCCGAGCTGTTGTACTTGCCCTCGGCGGCGACGGCGATGAAGGCGGAGTGGTTCTCCTTGTCGCGGCCCTGGACCAGCCAGTTGCCGGCGATGCGCCCGGTCGCGCCGTTGGGCAGGTCGATCATGTAGTTGGTGGCGCGGCCGGCGGAATCGTCGAAGCTGCAGTCGATTACCGAGATGCGGCGGGCGCGGCTCTTGAGGTAGTGGCCGCCGCGGCCCGCCTCGAACCGGCTGCGGGTCACGGTGAGCGCGCCGTATTCGCCGATGTAGACCGAATGGGCGCAGCCGCCGCCGCCCTCGCAGGTGCCCAGCCGGGTAAAGGTGGACTTGTCGATCGTGATCGAGCCGGCGGGATCGCCGGCCGAGAGGATGCCCTGCTGGCTGTCGTGAAACCACGCCTGGCTGACGGCGAGGTTGCCGCGCTCGAGCCGGATGCCGGCGCCGTTGAAATCGGGCACGCGGATATCGGCGAAGACCAGGCCTTCGACCCGCGCCGAGCGGCCGCGCAGCACCAGCGCCGCCTTGCCCTCGCACGCCGCGCCACCGAACGTGGCCGCGCCCGGGGTGGCGGCGACGTAGGCGATGTCGCCGCGCTCCTGCACCGCGCACTCGCCATGCTCACCCGCTGCCACGCGGATCGTGCCCATTCCGTCGCCGATCGCGTTCACCGCGTCCTGCAGGCGAGTGAAGCGCTGGCCGGTCTCGACTACGGTGTAGGGCGCGTCTGACTGGGCGAGCGAGGGCGCCGCGGCGAGCATCAGCGCGGGGGCCGCGAGGGTGGCGAGGGCGAGGAGCTTCCTGTTCATTGCCCCAGGATAGCGCGGATCGCGGCGGCGCGGGCGGGCAACCGGGGCAGTGTCCCGCGACGGGGCAGGTTGGTGCCGGGTGCGGCTCAAGCGGTCGCCATCCCGGTATTCACGACCGGCTGGGTATCGCGCTCGCCGCACAGAACGACCATCAGGTTCGCCACCATCGCCGCGCGGCGATCGTCGTCGAGGTGGACGACGTTCTTTTCCGACAGCTGGGTGAGCGCCATCTCGACCATGCTGACCGCACCCTCGACCAGCTTGCGCCGTGCGGCGATCACCGCTTCGGCCTGCTGGCGGCGCAGCATCGCGCCGGCAATCTCGGGGGCGTAGGCGAGATGGGTGAGGCCGCATTCGTCGACGGTGATGCCGGCGGTGACGAGACGGGTGTTGAGCTCGGTGCGCAGCTCGGCGTTGATCTGATCGTGGCTGCCGCGCAGGGTCACTTCCATGTGCTCGATATCGTCATAGGGGTAGCGCGAACCGATCGAGCGGACCGCGGCCTCGATCTGGACGAAGACGAAGGCCTTGTAGTCATCGACGTCGAACAGGGCCTGCGCGGTATCGGCGACGCGCCAGACCACGTTGGTGGCGATCTCGATCGGGTTGCCGCGCAGGTCGTTGACCTTGAGCTTCTCGGAAACGACGTTGTTGGCGCGGACCGAGATGCGGGTCTTGCCCATCCACGGCCACACCCAGCGCAGCCCGTGATTGCGGTCGGTCCCGCGATAGGAGCCGAACAGGGTGATCGCGGCGGCCTGGTTGGGCTGGATCATGTAGAAGCCCTTGGCGATCACGATCAGCGCGATCGGCAGGAGGAACACCCCGCCGACGAAACTGCCGAGCTGCCCGTCGGTCCCGTCGAAGGTGCCGATCCGCACGACGAGCAGGAAGGCCAGCGCCAGGAACACGACCAGCATGAGGTAGCCGCTGGTGCTCCAGGCCGGACGCTCGCGGCTGGTGGTCATCGCCGGATGGTCTTCGCTCATCGCCCGTAGCTCCCCCTCGCCATGCTGCCTCGCGAGGATAGCAGGCGTGTCCTTTCGGGCAAGTTGATCTCCGCGACGTCGGGTTACGCTTGATGTCGGACCGAACCATCCTTATTATCGTCAGTGCGGACCGGGCCCCTCTGGCGCGGCGCGAACCGGACCTGCCATCCCCTACCCCTGCGGCAGCAATCCGGACCTGGCCATGATGGCAGGTGCGCTGCGTGATGTCGGACCGCATCGGATGTTGCCGATGTCGTGGCCCGGGTCTTCCCCCCGTTCGCCCGCAAGCCCGACGTCGGCGCATCCGATCGAAGCAACCTTGTGTTTCGAGAGGAGCATTTGCATGTCCGACCGTATCTTCCGCCTGCTGGAACGCCATCGTCGCGTCGACGACGCACTGCGCGACGCGCAGCGGCGGCGCTGGGTCGATCCGTTCGAGATCGTCCGGCTTAAAAAGCTCAAGCTGGCCCTCAAGGACCGGCTTGCGCGGCTGTCCCGGCGCCAGGCGCACGGCTGATCCACTACGACGGCGGTGCCGGCCTGCCCGGGGCCGCCGTCAACAGGGACATGACCCATGGAATTCCTGACCGCTGACTGGCTGGGCACCCCGGCCTGGTTCTGGCTGGCCTTCATCGGCCTCGTCGGCCTGCTCACCGCGTTCGATCTCGGGCTCCTGCACAAGGAGGACCGCGAGATGGGCGTGGGCGAATCGCTCAAGCTCTCCGCCTTCTACATCTCTGTCGCGCTGGCCTTCGGCGCCTGGGTCTGGGCCGAGAAGGGCGCCGACCTCGGCATGAAGTACTACACCGGCTTCTTCATCGAGAAGGCGCTGTCGATCGACAACATCTTCGTCATCAGCCTGATCTTCGCCGTCTTCGCCATTCCACCGCGCTACCAGTACCGGGCGCTGCTGTGGGGCATTCTCGGCGTGATCGTGCTGCGCGGCGCGATGATCGCCGCCGGCGCGGCGCTGGTGAACGAGGCCTACTGGGTGCTCTATATCTTCGCCGCCTTCCTGATCTTCACTGGCGTGAAGATGCTGATGGGGAGCGACCACACCCCCGACGTGGCGCAGAACCCGGCCGTGCGCTGGCTCTCGCGGCACATGCGGGTGACACCCGAACTGCACGGCGAGCGGTTCTGGGTGAAGGTGCCGGACGAGCGGACCGGCCGAATGGTCCGCGCCGGCACCCCGCTGCTGCTGGCGCTGGTGGTGATCAACCTCGCAGACCTCGTCTTCGCGGTCGACAGCGTTCCGGCGATCTTCGCGATCACCACCGACACGTTCATCGTCTACACCAGCAACATCATGGCGGTGCTGGGCCTGCGCGCGCTCTACTTCGCGCTGGCCGCGATGGTCGAGCGGTTTGCCTACCTCAAGTATGCGCTGGCCGCGGTGCTGGTGTTCATCGGTGCGAAGATCTTCGTCTCCGACTTCCTGCTCGGCGGCGCGAAGTTCCCGCCGGTGCTGAGCCTTGGCGTGACCTTCGGCCTGATCGGCGCGGGGATCGGCTGGTCCTTGTGGAAGA
>Ga0068858_100001716_pt1 | contig 22394 bp, 15 predicted proteins | sample KBSSwiS12_FD_66589 | JGI IMG/M metagenome (GOLD analysis project Ga0068858, IMG submission 66589) | Switchgrass rhizosphere microbial communities from Kellogg Biological Station, Michigan, USA - KBS Switchgrass S1-2 | ecosystem: Host-associated > Plants > Roots > Rhizosphere > Soil ...
CTGGATTAGTCGAGCCTACCTCTTTGGCTTCCTTGGGACATGCCGCTAAACGCGCGCCTGGGACTCAGGAGCAATACCGTTACGCCAGGCTGGGCGACCGCTTTATCGCCTTTGTGCTCGACACCGCGTTCCTGTTCGGCCTCTATGCTCTTGTGGATTCCTGGGCGTTTATGCGTTGGGGTTCGGTGGAGGGCAACGAACTACGGCTCACGACAGCGTCTTTGCTAATCGCGATCACAATGAATGCCGCCCTGCTTTTTCTCTATGGTTTTCTGCTGGAGGCGGCATGGGGCGCCACACTCGGCAAGGCCATGGTCGGAATCAAGGTTGCGGGAGCGGGACGACCGCGCTCTATATCAAATTGCGCCCTACGCAATCTGCTACGGATCATAGACGGGTTGGGCTTTTATCTGGTGGGGACGGCCGTCGCTGCCTGCTCCGCTGCTCGCCAGCGCATTGGCGACATCTACGCTCGCACGGTCGTCATTGAGGACAGCTTCGGGAGCGGTATCCGGGTGGCTGCGATTGTGTTATGGGTTGGGAGCTTGGCCGGAGCAGGATGGGCTGTACCTCGCGTTTGCTCGGTCAATCGCTTGGTCACACCGCTGTACCTCAGCCAAGTAATCATCCGGGTCGGTAGAACCGAAAGCTCGGCTTATTTCCAGGTTAGCGGTTTCACTGTGAACGTTCAGTTCGCCTCGAAGTCCCCCGGCTCATAAACGCTCGGGCATCAGCCAAACGACGTTATCCCGGTCGAGAATCCCCGTTCCAGCCCTCGGGGTAGTTGTTCGCCTCTTCTATATATGCGATGGCCAGGATGAGCAGGCGCTGATCTGTTCCCCCAGTCGGCCCCTGGTCGCAACCTAACCCTTGGCACTGCCCTTGTCTAATGCCGGCTTCCCAGCAATCAGGTGGCTCGCACGAAAGTATCGGTCGGCGCATGCCCTGCGGGTCAGTATGAAGATCGCTCGATTACAACTAGCGAGAATGAAACTGCAAGCCGAGTGTTAGCACCCGTGTACTGTTGTTGAGGCCAGCAATCTCCTGAATACTAGCCGGCGTCTGAAAAACTATTGTTCAAGAACTTCCGGGAAGACACAAAGATGAAGAATACAGCGCAATTGTCGATGATGATTGGCCTTGCTCTGGCATTATCGTTTGCCGCTCCTGGGAACCTGCATGCCGCCCCGGTGCCTGGAGACAACAAGCCTGACAGGAAGGTTACTGACGCCACGGCTGACCAACAGCAGATGAGGGGTCTCGACGAACAGGTTCAGGAGGTCAAGTCAGACGTCCTCAGCATTGCGGCCGAGCTGAACCAGCTGGAGGAGAAACTGCTGTATCCGTCAGGGACACAGGTCGCGATCTTTGTCGCGCTGGCCAAGGGCGACCAGCTGCGTCTTGACGCTGTGCGGCTCGAGATCGACGGGCAGCTGGTTGCGCATTACATCTACAGCGCCAAAGAACTCGAAGCTCTGCGCAAAGGCGGCGTGCAACGTATCTACGTCGGCAATATAGCGACGGGGGACCACCAGCTCAACGTGCTCGTCGACGGCAAGCTTAAGACCGGCACTGACTTCAGCCGCACCGAACACTTTACGTTTCACAAGCAAGTGAAACCAAAGTTGGTGGAACTGACGGTGAGCGGTCCGGAGTCCGGCAAGACTCCGATTGCCTTTGGAGAGTTGTAATCGATGCGAGCGACACCCGCAATAATCGGATTCTCTCTAATCTTGGGACTCGCTTCCCATCCGGCCTTCGGTGACGACGTAAAAGACCTCTTTTTCGGCGAGGCGCTCTATCACGCCGACCAGGGACAGTATTTTGAGGCAATCCAGCGGCTCGACACCGAACTTGCCCAGTACCACGGTCTGGACGAGCCCGAACTCGATTCGCTTCACCATCACGTCAACCAGGCTGAATTTTCAGTCGGCGATTTTGAGCTTGACTACCGCATGCATCACCGCGCAGGGCGCGCGATCAAGAGAGTGCTCGAAGGCAATGTCGATGATGTCGTACGAAACGAAGCCGCGTTCAGGCTCGCCCGCATTCATTTCCAGAAGGATCAGTTCGATGATGCGCTGCAAGCGCTCGGGCGGATCCACGGACCGGTGCCCGAACAAATAAAAGACGACGTGGAGCTTCTGCGCGCGAATATTTATATGGCGACAGGCCGGCCAGGCGACGCGGTCGAAGTGCTCAGACATTTGCAGAACGATCAGAGTTTGTCAGGGTTTGTCGCTTACAACCTCGGTATTGCTTTGTTGCAGGCCGGTCGGCAAAAGGATGCGGTTGAACAACTGGATAAGGCCGGGCAAGTGACGGCGGACGATCCCGCTGGGCTGGCGATCCGCGACAAGGCCAACTTAGTGCTCGGTGCTCTCCTGTTTGAATCGGGAGACTTCGAGCGGGCAAAAAAGTCATTGGACCGCGTCCGCCTCGATGGACCGTTCTCGAACCAGGCTCTGCTGCGGGCAGGGTGGGCCGAGGTCTCGGCACAACAATTTGATCGTGCGCTTGTTCCCTGGAACATCCTGGCGAATCGCGAACCGACCGATGTCGCAGTCCAGGAAGCCATGCTTACCGTCCCACATGCGTACGCCAGCCTAAAGCTGTACGGCCGTTCCGCGATCATGTACGGGCGCGCACTCGAGCTGTTCAGCAACCAGATCAAGAAGGTGGACGCGTCGATGGATAGCGTCAGGGAAGGGCGGTTTCTCAAGGCGCTGATCCGTGAGGAGAGCCGTGAGGACCAAACCTGGGTCATCCGCCTGCGCAGCCTGCCGGGTGCGCCGGAGACCTACTACTTGATGGAGTTGATGGCGTCCCACGACTTCCAGACTGCTCTGCACAACTATCTAGACCTGGAAGACCTGCGATCGAAACTCATGACCTGGCAAACCGGCCTCGACGCCTTTGATGACATCATCCGTCTGCGCAAACAGAACTACGATCCGCTGTTGCCAGTTGTCGACGCACAGTTCCAGGAGTTGGATTCGCGCATGCGCCTGCGACTCGAGCAACGTAAGCACCTGGCCGAGCGCCTGCAGACGATGTTGACCGCCCCGCGGCCCGACTATCTGGCAACCGCAGACGAGCGGAATGCAGGTGAGCGCATTGCACGTATCGAAAAGCAACTCGGCAACTCTGATAGCGCCGAATCACTCGCGCTTCGCGAGCGCGCCGCACGCCTGAGGGGTGTGCTCACGTGGAAACTCGAAACTGAATACCAGGACCGGCTGTCCGCAGCTTATGAGCACCTCAACGAATTGAATACGCAGGTTGACGTTCTCACCCGACAGTACGAAGCCTTCGTCAGGACAAGGCAGGCAGCGACGCACAGCTATGTCGGATACAACGCCCAGATCGCACAGCTTCGCGAGCGCGCGCGCCGCGCGCTGGAGCGTGTCGACACCTTGATGGCCCAGCAGGGACACATGATCGAGACCGTCGCCATCAACCAGCTCCAGGCCCGCCGGGAACGACTGGTGGCCCAGCAGACCGAGGCGCGTTACGGCGTCGCCGATAGCTACGATCGAACTGCGCGCCTCCAATCCGGCGCGGAGGGACACTGATGCGTCGCCATACCGGTGCCATCGTGCTTGCGACAGCTCTCCTCGTCGGCTGCACCGCGCATCACAAGCCAACGCGGGCGACACTCGCCGACCTGCATAACATGCGTCCGGACGTGCAGGAGGTAAAGGTCGATCAGGGTCTCGATCAAGCGATGCAAAGTTACCGGCGCTTCCTCGAGGAGACCCCCGAGACGTCGATGACTCCGGAAGCGATGCGGCGTCTCGCGGACCTGCAAATCGAGAAGCAGTTCGGCATACACACGGGCGATCTCAAGCCGCGCGAAATGGCCACTCCCAAGCCCGGTGAGGCACCTGCGAACACCGCAGCCCATGCGCCCGATTCGGCAGGCGCAGTTGTTGGCACCGGCCCTCGCGAATCCGAGCGCGAATTCGAGCAGCGCACAACTGCGGAGACTCCGATCGTCGCAAGCAGTGACGCGAGCGCTTCCCTTGCAGGCGTGGTGGGTGGTGCTGATGGAGCTCCCAAGGGTCCCTTCGAGGCAATAGCGATCTACCAGCGGCTGCTCACCGAATACCCCAGTTACAAAGACAGCGACCAGGTTCTCTATCAGATGGCGCGCGCCTACGACGAACTCGGCCGCACTGATGACGCCATGGAAACCATGGAGCACCTGATCCGCACGAACCCGCACTCCGAGCACTACGACGAGGTGCAGTTCCGGCGGGGTGAGTACTTCTTCACGCGCAGGAAATTCCGCGATGCCGAGAACGCCTATTCGGCCATCACCAAGCTGGGCCCTAATTCCTCGTACTACGAACTCGCTCTCTATAAGCTCGGGTGGACGTTCTACAAGCAGGAACTCTACGAGGATGCGCTGCAGAGGTACATGGCGCTGCTTGACTATAAGGTTTCAGCTGGCTATGACTTCGATCAGAAGCACGAGAAAGAGGACGAACGCCGCGTTGACGACACCTTTCGAGCCGTCAGCTTGAGCTTCACAAATCTCGGCGGGCCCGATGCGGTCCATGAGTACTTCTCGAAGTTCGGGAACCGATCCTACGAGGACCGCGTTTATAGCAATCTTGGCGAGCACTACCTCGACAAGCTGCGCTACGATGACGCGGCAAAGACGTACAACGCTTTCATAGCGCTCTATCCTTTCCACCGGTCTGCGCCGCGTTTCAGTATGCGCATCGTGGAAACGTTCACCAAGGGCGGATTCCCCAAGCTCGTGCTGGAGTCGAAGCGGGAGTTCGCGTCCAGGTATGGACTGCAGGCCGAATATTGGCGACACAACAAGCCCGAAGACTTGCCAGAGGCTATCGCTTACCTGAAGACGAACCTGAAGGACCTCGCGAACCATTACCACGCTGAGTATCAGAGCGCGCAGGACGCGAACGAGAAACTCGCGAATTATCACGAGGCTCTCCGATGGTACGGCGACTACCTCAAGTCATTCCCAACGGACGCCGAGTCACCCGCGATCAACTACCGGCTCGCCGACCTTCTCTTTGAGAACAAGGATTTCGGCGAGGCGGCCAAACAGTACGAGCGCACGGCTTATGAATACCCGACGCACTCGCAATCCGCGGCCGCTGGTTACTCCGCGGTCTATGCCTACCGTCAACGACTGAAGGACGCGGGCAAGGAACAGCAGGACGCCGTTAAGCGTGCGACGATCGCAAGCTCGCTGAAGTTTGCTGACACATTCCCGGACCACCCACAGGCTGCGGCAGTGCTGGGAGCAGCCGCCGATGACCTGTACGAGATGAAGGACTATCGCGCCGCGATAGCCTCCGCTCAGCGGGTCGTTGATAAATATCCAGGCGCCGAGCTGCCCACCCGGCGCTCTGCATGGATTGTGGTTGCGCACGGATCATTCGAACTTGCCGAGTACTCGCAAGCCGAACACGCCTACGCCCAGGTGCTGAGGGTCACGCCCGAGAGCGACGAGTCGCACGCTGGATTCGTTGATAACCTCGCCGCCTCTATCTACAAGCAGGGCGAGCTTGCAAGAGATGCGAAGGATTATCGCGCAGCTGCCGACCACTTCCTGAGGATTCGCACGGCAGCGCCTACGTCCACCATCCGTCCTACGGCCGAGTACGACGCGGGCGCCGCGCTGATCGCGCTGCAGGACTGGAACTCGGCTGCGGAAGTGCTCGAAACGTTTCGCAGTGCCTACCCCAAGCACAAGATGCACGGCGAGGCGACCAAACTGATCGCGCAAGCCTATCGGGAAAGCGGACAGTTGTCGCGCGCCGCTGGCGAATACGACCGACTCGCATCCGAGTCCGAGGACCCGGTATTACGCGGCGATGCGTTGCTTGCGGCTGGGGACCTCTACCAGCAGTCGAATGCAAACGAAAAGGCGTTGGATGTGTACCGGCGCTACCTCGACCAATTTCCACGCCCAGTCGAGGCGGCGATCGAGACTCGCTTCAAGATCTCGGAGATATACAAGGCAAGGCATGACGAGTCTCTCTATCAGAAAGAGCTGGCGGAAATCGTTAAGATCGACGCCACCGCGGGATCGGAAAGGACCAGCCGTACCCGGACCCTCGCAGCACGTTCGGCACTGGTCCTCGCGGAACAGCTCTACCGCGATTTCGTAGCCGTGAAGCTCCACCAACCATTTGAGACCAGCCTGAAGGGGAAACAGCAGCGCATGGACGCCACCATCGATGCCATGAATCGGCTGGTGGAGTACGGAATTGCCGACGTGACGGCCGCCGCGACCTATTACATGGCGGAGACCTACTTCGATTTCAGTCGCTCGCTGAAGGAGTCGGAGCGTCCGACCGACCTGCAGCCCGCGGACATGGAAAAGTATGAAGCAGACCTCGATGAGACAGCATTTCCGTTCGAGGAGAAAGCCATCAAGGTACACGAGAAGAACATGGAAATGCTGCACGCCGGCATTCTCGACGAGTGGACTCAGAAGAGTCTCAGCAGGCTCGGCGAACTGATGCCAGGCCGCTACGCGAAAAACGAAGTGAGCAGCGGCTTGCTCGACGGGATCGACAGTTATGTGTACCGAGAGCCGGTGTCGCAGGTCTCCGTGCCAGCATCGGGCGACGCCCCAGCGACGACAGGTAAGCCGGACCAGACGATGCAACGTCCAGTACCCATGGCGATGCACGAGGGAGGAGTGAAAGATGCGAGCGTGCAATAGAACCGGTGGCATAAAAGCGATGTGCCGCGGAATACCGTGCCTGGCCCTGTCCATCGCCCTGGGTTGCGCACCTGCTGCCCGGCGCACGAGCACTCCGACGATGGCTAAACCCTTGTTGGCGCCGTCAGCCACTCCCGTTAATGTCGCGCACGATGCAGGCGGGTTTACGATCACACAGACTGTGCCCGTTACCGAGGCAGTGCGCGCCGACTATGAAACGGCGGTTCGCATGCTAGAGGAAGCGCAGTATGAGCGCGGCATCGCTTTGTTGCTCAAAGTAACCGAACAGGCGCCCACATCAACGGCAGCGTACATCGATCTCGGCATCGCATATGAGCACACCGGCGACCTGGACCACGCTGAGGCCAGCCTGAAAAGGGCGCTGGAGTTGAATCCAAACCACCCCGCCGCCTACAACGAGCTGGGCTTGGTACAGCGGCGCAAAGGAGAGTTTGCGAAGTCGCGTGCCAGCTATGAGGCGGCCCTGGCACAGTTCCCCGACTTTCACTATGCGCACAAGAATCTTGCGGTCCTGTGCGACATATATCTTGGGGATTACAAGTGCGCAATGGAGCATTACGAAGCCTATAGCCGGCTCGTTCCGAATGACACCGAAGTTGGCAAGTGGATTGCCGATCTTCGCAACCGCGAGAGCCGCAAGGAGAAACCATGAGCCGACATATATTAATCGTGTTGCTGCTGGCGACAGAGGTCGCGCTGGCCGCTAAGAAGCCTGAGGCGAAACACGTCACTGCTGCGGCTGAGAAAAAGACGGCGGTAGTTGGTGGACAGACTCACGAAGCGCAGGCAAAGACCAAGGGCACAGAGGTACCGACCGGAGTAGTGCAGCCAGAGATACAAGAGTCACAAGGGCAGAGTGAAACGGCAGAAACACAAGACCCGAGCGAAGCGGCGGCACAGTCACAGGCAGATAAAGAAGGAAAGTTAACCTCCGTCCCAGGGGGGAAGGCGCTGGGTATGTCCGTGCTAGGCAATCAGGAAGCGCCGACGTCTCTGGTCATTGTTCCCTGGAAGACTTCGGAAGTCGGCCGCTCACTGAGCACCTCGCCGATGCTCGACGATTCCAGGCAGCCCGTGGATAAGGAAGTGTTCATGCGGGCCCTGCGCTACTACGAGATCAGATCGGAAACGAAGCAATGAAACGCAACGTCGCGTTTGGTTGAAAGAAACAGGAAATTACTGAGGATTGCAGAATATAGCGGCGATACCCGAGCTCTGTCATTTCGAGCGCCCGGACGATCCTGCGGAGTCGAGAAGCCTGCTTCTACCGCACTGGTTGTGAACAACAGGTTCCTCGACTGTGTCGCGCTATCGTGCGGACACTGCAACTTCGCTCGGAATGACACGGCTAGATGAGTTGACACTATATTCTGCGATTCTCAATCATTGACCCATCTATCCCACCTGATTTGGGTATAAGCATTCCTGCTGGGGCTCTACCGCCACAGCATCAGCCAAGCTGATGTCTGTCATGCAGGGAAGCTCATTTACCGCCTGGAAGCTCTCCTCCTACTAAATCCGAATAGTAAGTCCTACGATTGTGCTGATTCCGTCCTCCTGTCGACTGCTTGTGGCTCCCGCCTTTCATGCTCATGCCGTGCCTCCTTCTACGTACGTGACCTCGCACGAAGGTATCAATCGCGCATGGCCCTGCGGGTCACAACGAGGAATGAAATGAGTCGCTGCGGTTACCTCACCCGTGTGCTCTTGTTGTCGCGCACCATCTGCTCAACACTACGTGAAGTCTGAAACTGCCGTACTAAGGCTGCGAGGGAATACAGACATGAAAAAAACATTTCATTTGTCCGTTGTGATTGGCGTGGCTTTGGCAGAGACGGAAGCCGCACAGGGACAGACCGAAGATGCGCAGGCACAGACGGAAGTCGATCTCCGCTCCCGAACAGCGCGGTTCGGCATTTCCATTCTAGGCACCTAGCTCGGCCTTGGCAGCGTCTTCGTCACCTCGATGATCCTCGACGCCTCGAGGGAACCAATTCACAAGGGAGTATTGATGCGGATGCTGAGTTATTACGAAATCAGGTCGGAAGCCTTGCGACTCGCCGATGTACTGACCAAAACCAACGCGGCGCAGCTCACCACTGCGACGCACAGGAGGAAGCAATGACCTTTACGGAGCTGTTGAAAAACGTCGGCCTATTCGGGGCCGCCGTGATGTGTTGTCTTGTCGCGCTGTCCATCTTTTCCGTGGCAGTGATCGTGGACAAGCACCGGCGTTTCCGCTTGGCGGCGCGCCAGTCGCAGATTTTCAAGCCCATGTTCACGAAATTTCTCCACGGGGGAGAAGTGCAGGAACTGATCGACGCCGTGCAGCAGCACCCGAATTCCCATGTGGCGCAGGTGGTCTCGGCGGGCATTCTCGAGTACGACGGCGTGCGTCAAGGGGGCGGGGATCCGGTTGCCTCACTCGAGCTCGTCACGAGCGCACTGAGAGATTCGATTTCCGAGACGCTGATTCAGTTGAAGCGGAGCCTTGGGCTCCTGGCCACTATCGGCTCGACCGCCCCGTTCATCGGCCTGTTTGGCACGGTGGCCGGAATCATCAACGCTTTCCGGAACATCGCAGCAACGGGCTCTGGCGGAATGTCTGTGGTCTCGGGCGGCATCGCTGAGGCCCTGGTCACGACGGCCCTGGGTATCTTCGTCGCGATCCCAGCGGTGGTTTCCTTCAACCACTTCACCGGCAAGATCGAGACTTTCCAAGTCGAGATGAATCGCGCCTCATCCCAGCTTGTGAACTGCCTATTCAAAGTGCCACAGATCATGGAGCACCCGCAGATAGAGCCGGAGGTCAAGGTAGCGATGGAGGCGAAAGCTTATGCGGCTCGGTGAACCAGCCAAGATGCAGGCGGCCATCAACATTACGCCGCTGGTCGACGTCGTGCTGGTGCTCCTGATCATTTTCATGGTGATGGCGCCGCAGATGCGGAAGGGACCGGAGGTGAACGTTCCGCACACGACGAAACCAGCGAACCAGGGTGACGAGAGAGGCCGGATCCTGGTTTCCATCGACGACGCCGGCAAGATATGGATCGACGATCGGCAGGTCGCACCCGAGCATTTCGGCGAAGCGCTTCGAGCTGCAGTCGGTGCCGAGACCGATCCCAAGGTCGTGATCCGGGGCGACGCAAAGCTCAATTTCCGCGAAGTCCGGCTAGCCATGGCCGCGATCGAAGAGTCCGGCTTCCGCGGGGTGGGATTGATCGCCAAGCCCGCTGGGGCTCGGGGAGACTGACATCATGCACTTCAACACAGGCGATTCCAGCTCCAGTCTGCAGTCCGAGATCAACATCACGCCGCTCGTCGACGTGGTGCTCGTGCTGCTGATCATCTTCATGGTCGTCGTTCCCCTGCTCATGCACGGCTACGACGTCGACATCCCGCGAAGCTCCGCGGGTGCCGCGCAGGCCCAGGAAGCACGGCTCATTCTGAGCATTGAGCCGACGGCCTGCCACATCGTGGCGCCCCCGGCTGGGGAAGGACTTCCGGCGGACTGTCGCGTGACCCTGGCCGACCAAAAGATTCCTGTGGCCGAATTGCCCGCGCGGGTGGCAGCAATCCTGGCTGACCGGCCGAGCGAAAAGCGCGTGCTCTTTCTGGCTGCTGATGACCGCCTGAACTATGAGGGCGTTCTGCGCATTCTCGATCTAGCGAAATCGGGCGTCGAGGATTTGCAGGTCGAATTTATTACGAGCAATTGAGGTGGCTGCTGTGACGACAACCATGGAAATCGGCAGGCACATGTTCAAAGAATCCGGAGCTCCCTCCGTCCGCAGCATGGCGGAGAGCATGGTGCTCCATGCCCTGGTCCTGGGTTTACTGATGCTCGTGTCGGCGTCATTGCTGCTGCACACGGTTCCCCAGAACAAGAAAGAGGTGGACATTGTTTTCTACCGTCCGCCGTCGGTTCCGGTTCCAGCGCGCGCGCTTCCTCTGACAGCAGGAAAGGCAGCGGTCCCACCCGGGGCGCCAGCACCCGCACTGAAACCGAGACCGACTGCTCCAGAAGGACCGGAAGGGCCTGGGAAGCCGGAACTCCCGTCGGGTCCGCATGAAGGCTTCTCCGCGGAGGCACAGCCGCCGCAACCACAGCCGAACGTGGGAAAGGCCGGGATTCTGGCGTTCAAGGATAAGTTCGCGAGCCTCGCACAGGACAAGCTCGCTCCGCGCCTCGGAGCTGATGCGCAGTACGGTGCCGCCGATGATGTGGGTCGGCCATCGTCCCTGTCCACATTGGCGACCAACACGCCGGGATCCAGCGGTGGTATTGACGTCGGTTCGCTCAATCACACCGTTGGAGGCGGTGGCGGAAGAGGTGGTGGCGGTGGAGGTGGAGCCGGAGGCACCGGCAGCGGTGGTGCGGGAGGCGGCATTCCGATAGCCCGTGCAACCAGCTCAATCGCCGCGATCGGCGGCGGCGACCGACCCAAGGCCCGTAGCGGGCCGGGAGCTTCCCGCACCGACGAAGAAATACAGATTGTGTTCGACCGCTACAAGTCCGCGTTCTATCGGCTTTACAACCGGGAATTGCGCAATAACCCCGCTTTGCAAGGCAAGATGGTGCTACGCCTGACCATCGAGGCAGACGGCAGCGTCTCGATGTGCACGCTGCAGTCAACGGACATGAATGCGCCCGATCTCGCCACTCAGGTTGTGAACCGTGTCCGGACGATCAATTTTGGCGCCAAGGAAGGCGTTCAGGCCGTGACCATCGTTTATCCGATCGACTTCCTGCCGGCGGCGTGACAGCCGGTGTCCGAATTGGAATGCGTTTGCAACAGGAGGTTGCCAGAGCTACGAATCTGATCAGTTGATTCCGACGCGATTTTGACAAAGGCAAAGCCATTGAAAGATGGCGACGCAAAGTCACCGGTCTAACGGGCCTCAAAGCCCCATGACGGCGGGACCGCCGAAATCCAGCCACGTATGGCTGTCTCGGTCCCGACAGCGACAAATCGCTAGTGAGTGGAACGAGGGCGTAGATGAGTTCTAACGACACGGATAATGCGAAGCCGCGAAGCAGCTGGATCACAATCCTGCTGTTCCCGCTGGCACTGTTTTTGCTGAGCGCGCTCCCGGCGCATGCGGAAAACTGTGTCGCCGACTTGGGCGGCGTGATTGATGGCTATGTCAACCCTGTACCACCCTCGCAGGTCCAAATCGATGGCAACTGCACGTTCAGGAATTTCCCAGCTTCCAACCCGCTGACAACCAACATCAGTTTCTTTACGAACCCGGGCAACAACAACCAGAGATGGCTGGTTATCTTCGACAACGTTGACTTCATCGGCAATATGGCCTGTAACGCCGTGCAAGGAAACCACATCTGGTTCGTGAACGGCTCATTTACCGATCTCCGGCCAAACTGCCAGAACCTTTTTATTCCCGTCGAGAAAATCGACAAGCAGAACCCCGCGGGTCAGACCACCGCCGCGATTGGTGTGCCCTTCACCTACAAGCTCACAATCCCGGTGCTGTTTGACTCCCAAAGCGGCATCGTCATCAACAACCAAGGATCGCCGAATGACTTGCACAGCGTCGTCATTACGGATGATCTCAACGCAACCGGCGCGGTGCTCAGCTACGTAAGCCACAACGCTTACTGGAAGGGCAGCGGAACTCCGGTGTCGCATTTATTTTCCAATGCGGGCGGTGTGCTCACTTTCAGCAACTTTCCGATCATTCCGGCCGGACAGCAAATCGTCATCGATCTCACGGTTGTACTCAAAAACGACCCGGCAAACACACCGGGCACACAGTTTTTAAACACCGCTAAATGGGAATTTGGAAGGCTCATCGACGGGATCTTCTATCAACCTCTGCCGGGCGAGTCGGGAATGACGCCGCCGATGACCATCGTCGCTCCCGATCTGGTCATGACGAAGACGGGACCTGCAACGATGAGCTTTGGACAATGGTCGCAGTTTGCGCTCAACGTTCAGAATATCGGCAACGGTAATGCGTGGAATGTCACGCTTGTCGATAAGCTGCCCCGGGGCAATACCGGCGGCACGTGCTCCACGACACCTCAGATACTCAGCGCACAGGTTTTCCAAGCGGACGGCACTACTCCAGTTGCGGGCAAGGGACCTCTGGTTCCCGGCACCGACTTTTCTATTAACTACACGGGGTCGCCCACGTGCCAGCTCACGCTGACCATGCTCACCGCGGCCGGCACAGTCGGCCCGAATGAACGTCTGATCATCACGTACCGGACGCAGCTCGACACAAACAGCCAGACTGGCGCCCAGCTCACGAACATAGCGGGCGCGGTGCAGTGGTTCAATGCCGATAGCAGCGTCTCCACGCGCCAAGCCGTCACGCACACGCTCACCGATGGCACGCCCGGCGTCCTCGATTTCCAGGACGCACACACCATCACGGTTGTGGTCAACGAACTCAACATCACAAAGCAAGTCAGCGTCGTGGGCGGTGGCGCAGCATTGCCGGGAGGACAGCTCGACTATCTGGTGCACGTAACCAATGTCTCGACAAGTCCGGTGACTCCGGTCGTGATCACGGATGACCTGAGCACTGCCGGCCCGGGGCGGCTCACGTTCGTGAACTCATCCGCAACGATGAACGGCTCTGCGAATGGCGTGACCATCGTCGGCTCGTTGCTGACCGCCAACTACTCCGCTGTGTACGGGCCGTTGCAGCCTGGACAATCCATCGACGTGCGATTCCGCGTGAACATCGCCCAGGGGCTTCCCGCGGGTACGACTCTCACCAACACTGCCGTCGTAACGTGGAACAGCCCGCCGCAGACTGCGAGCGCCAGCGTCTCAATCGATATTGGAGGAGTCCCCGGAGCGGGCAGTTTGAACGGCACCGCTTGGCTAGACGCCAACTTCAACAAGACAGCCGACCTCGATGAGCCGCGGCTTCAGGGTTGGAGAGTTGGGCTCTACCGGAATGGGGTGCTGGTGCAATCCGTGGTCACGGATTCCAGTGGCGCTTATCGCCTCGCTAGCGTGCCGCCGACTGATGGGACGACCCAGCGCTACGAGGTGCAGTTCACCGCGCCAGGGGCGGGGCCAAATACAGCCAAGCTCGGCAAAGCCGACTCTGCCTTTACCAACTGGCTGCAGCGCATCACCGACATCGCCGTGCCCTCCGGCAGCAACCTTCAGAACCTGAATCTGCTGATCAGTCCGAATGGCGTCGTCTACAACTCGATGACGCGCGCTCCGCTTGCGGGCGTGAGGCTCAACATGCTGAGCGCCGGCAGCCGCACGGTATTGCAGGCAGCCTGCTTCGACGACCCCGCTCAACAGGGCCAGATGACCCAGGCGGATGGCTATTACCGCTTCGACATCAACTTCTCGGATCCGTCCTGCTCTAGTGGCGGCAGCTACCTCATTGAGGCGACCGCGCCCACTTCGACATATGTGGCCGGTGAGTCGAAGCTCATACCAGCCACTTCGGGCGGCGCGACAGCGTCCTTCTCGGTACCGATGTGCGCAGGAAGCGCCAACGATGCCCTTCCAACAATACCCTATTGCGAAGCACAAGCGTCGGAGTTCGCGCCGCCAGCCTCTGTGCCCGCGGGCAGCACCGGGACCCGGTACTTCCTGAATCTCACACTCGACGGTAGCGCGGTGCCCGGATCGACCCAGATCTACAACAACCACATACCTCTCGACCCGCAACTGGCGGGCTCATTCTCGATCACCAAGACGACGCCGCTGCGCTACGTCACTCGCGGGCAGCTCGTCCCTTACACCATCACGATCAACAACGTGTTAGGAGCATCGATGCAAGGCGTGCGCATTGTGGACAGCTATCCGGCAGGCTTCCGTTACGTCCCAGGATCCGCGCGCCTCGATGGTGGGCCGGCAGAGCCGACGCTGGCCGGACGCCAGCTCGTTTGGAACGGCCTCAGCTTCGGCAACTCCGATCACCGCACGATCGTGCTGCTACTCGCCGTGGGCGCAGGTGTTGGCGAAGGGGAATTCGTCAATCGCGCGCAGGTCATCGAAGGCGCGACAGGCAAGCCTCTATCCGGTGAGGCAACCGCAACGGTCCGTGTTGTCCCAGACCAGACCTTCGATTGCACAGACGTGTTTGGCAAGGTCTTCGACGACGTTAACCGAAACGGCCAGCAGGACGCCGGAGAGAAAGGCTTGCCCGGCGTGCGGGTCGTCACGGCACGCGGTCTGGAGGCGATGACCGATCCGTACGGGCGCTTCCACATCACCTGCGCGATCACGCCGGACGAGAACCGCGGCAGCAATTTCGTGTTGAAGCTCGACGACCGGAGCCTGCCCAGCGGCTACCGGCTGTCGACAGATCAGCTGCAGATCAAGCGCGCGACGCGCGGTAAGGCCCTGAAGTTTGATTTCGGAGCCTCAATTTATCGGGTTGTCGCAATCGATTTGTCGGATGCGGCATTCGAGCCTGGTAAGACGGAAATCCGCCCCCAGTGGCGGCCCCGCCTCAACTTACTGCTCGAAGAGCTGCGCAAAGCACCGTCGGTGCTGCGCCTGTCCTACATTGGGGACACCGAGGATGCCGCAGTTGTCGAACGGCGCATGCAGGCACTCAAGCGGCAGTTGGCCGAAGAATGGCATGCCGGGAAAGACAGCTATGTGCTGATTATTGAGCCTGAGGTTTTCTGGCGGCTCGGCGCCCCGCCGAAGCGGCTCGACGTGCATTTGCCGGAGAGCAGGTGAACGGAATGAGCAAACAGCGCCAACTACTGCTGATTGTTGCATCCTTGATAATGGCCATCCCCGCCGGCGTCGGCCAGGTCAACATGGTCAAGCCGGGCGAGCCGGTGGAGCGGCATCTGTCCAGCGACCAGACATTCCAGGAGTGGTCACACGACTCGAATCGGACTGAGGACGTCAAGCGTGTCAAGGTCTGCCGTGCGGAGACCGTCTGCAAGATGCGATTCAAGGAAGGCGAAACGCCGCGGACGCGCGTGAGGAACCTTGTCCTGCCACTTCACCATGAGGACGAGACGGGTCCCATTTTCGACACCTTCACCAGACAGGTACGGCAGGCGCTCGAGAACTTGCGCGACAAGCACGGCCTGACGGTCCGCTTCATCGGCTACACCGACGACGCGCCTCTGACTGTCGGCGACGAGAGCACTTACGGAAACCAGTTGGCGTTGTCAAAGGCAAGGGCAAACCGCGTCGCCTTGGAAATACAGCGAGTTCTGGGATTACCGGCTTCTGCAATTGATAGCGATGGTCGCGGGGCGTCCCATCCGGTTGCCTCCAACGAAACGGCGCAGGGACGCGCGTTGAATCGTCGCATCGAGGTGGAATTCTGGTACGACGATCCTCTCCGGGAGTTGTCGGACGAGCCGCAGTTGTGCCCGGACGATGGCGACGAAACGGTGACAAAGGTTTACGAACCTTCCTGGGGCAGCATTCCGATTCTTAAGCTCGCGAACGGCCAGCCAATCGTTCCGCCTGGCTACGCAGCCAATCTGCGTCGCGCTCTGACCGACATCGCGAATCGGTCCAACGCGCGACTTCGGTTTATCGGTTACACGAAGAACGAGCGACTCGACCGCCGCACTGCGTCTGTGTATGGCGATGACATCGGACTCTCCGCGGCGCGAGCGCGCCGAGCCATGGACCTGCTCATGCAGGATCCGATTCTGTCGGGCGCCCGATCCGAGCACGAGGGACGTGGCTACGTCCAGTCCGATGATGTCGTGAACACCGGCTTCACCCCAGGTGAAGACTCGTTCGTGCGCGTACAGATCGTCTACGACGAGCCGTTGCCGTTGGACAACTACGAGGGTGTGGATATCACGCGTGTCACCCAGGAGCTTCACCCGAAGAGCCCGTACGAACTCAATGTGATGCACATCACCGTCGATGGCAAGCCGATCGATGATCCAGGCCGCAGCTCTTCCGACGTTCAACGCTGCACAGACGTGGCGCTCGACAATGCCAACATCCATTTCCACTTCGATAACCTTGAGGCGCGACGGCGTCTGAGCGTCGCCGCACATCCGGTTGCTGTGGCAATATTCGACCCAAGCGGCAGTCCCGCCGCGTCGGTCCATTTCCGCATGTACAACAACTATGCAAGCTTCATTAAGCGTGCGGAAATCCGAATTTTCGATCAGCAGCAGTCGTTGCAAGACGTGCCGCTCACGACTATCGCGGTTGACGATGCAGGACTTGCGGAATGGCAGCCGACGACAGAACTTCTGCCAGGCTCGGCACGCGAACTCAAGTATCTGCTGCGTGCTTATGACTCGAAAGGAAATTTCGACGAAACGGATGCGCACCCACTACGGCTGTACCGCGAGCAATCGCCTGACGTCGCGAAGTCTGAGGAGCCGCCGGAGCGCACGCTACTGGCCGCTTACGGAGAGAACGACCTGGCGCGCCAGCAGATTCCGCTCGGCAGCGGCACGGTGAAGGTGCAGGGCAGCGGCATACCGGCTGGCCACACGGTTTGGGTGGCCGGACACCAGATTCCCGTCGATCCGCGGGGCAATTTTGCCGCGGAAGAGATTCTCCCGACAGGCACACATACTGTCGAAGTCTCGGTCCTCGACGATGCGGGCAACGGCTCTTTGTATCTTCGCGACCTGGAGTTCAAGCGCACGGACCTGTTCTATGTCGGTGTTGCCGACTTGACCGTATCGAAGAACAGTGCGAGCGGGCCGGCAAAACTGCTGCAAGGCGAGAATGCTCAGCAGCCGTACGACTCGTCGTTGGATGGGCGGCTGGCATTCTTCGTGAACGGCAAGGTGCGTCAGAACTGGCATCTGACAGCGAGCGCCGACACCCGTGAAGGCCCTGTGAAAGACCTGTTTAGCAATTTCCTGGACAAGTCGCCTGATTCGTTATTCCGGCGCATCGATCCCGACTATTATTTCCCCTCATTCGGCGACGACAGCGTGGTGGAAGAAATGGCGCCGACCATGGGCAAGTTCTATGTCAGAGCGGAGCGTGGTCAGGATTACGGGATGTGGGGCAATTTCAAAGTCGGCTACCGAGAAAACGAGCTGGCTCAAGTCGACCGCGGTCTGTACGGAGCCAACGCGCACTACGCGACTGCACTCACCACCGGCTTCGGTGAGCGACGGCTCACGCTGGACACCTTCGCCGCAGAACCGGGAACAATGCCCAGCTACGAAGAATTCCGCGGAACCGGCGGGTCGCTCTACTTCCTGCGCCACCAGGACGTCCTGACGGGCTCCGAGAGCGTACGCATCGAAATCCGCGACAAGGCCTCAGGGATCGTCACCGGTGTAGTTAACCTGCGGCCCGACATGGACTACGACATCGATTACCTGCAGGGCCGACTGCTGCTTTCTACACCGCTCTCTTCGATCGCTAACGACAACCTTCTGGTGCGCAGCAGCGGATTGAGCGGTGACGAGGCCTATTTGGTGGTGCGGTACGAGTACACGCCCGGCTTCGACAAACTGGACGAAGTCGCCGTCGGCGGTCAGGGCGATTACTGGTTCAATGACCACGTGCGGCTCGGCCTGACGGCCAATTCCAACCAGGGAGACGCCGCCAGCAATCTCGGCGCCGCAGACCTGACTTTACGGAAAAGCACCGAGTCCTGGTTCAAGGTGCAGACCGGCCGCAGCAGCGGTCTTCTGTCCCCTTCACTGCAATCGGGCGATGGCGGGTTCGGATTCCAGAGCCCTGATGACCTCTCGTTTACCGGCAAGAAGGCGGGAGCGTACCGCGCAGACGTGAGCGTCGGGCTCGGCGATTTCTTCGAGGGTCGCAACGGTCGCTTCACCTTCTATACGCAGAATCTCGACGCGGGTTATTCGGCGCTGGGGCAGGCGACGATCAAAGACACCGAGCAATATGGCGGCACGTTCAGAATGCCGGTGTCCAGCCGACTGAGTCTCGCTGCGAAGGGCGATCAGAAGACCCAGGAACAGGGACTCGAGACCCGTGCGATCGAACTGGATGCGGTTTATAAGCTGACACAGAAATGGAGTGTCAGCACTGGCGTGCGCAACGACCTGCGTAAGGACCGTTCGCCGGTTGTTCCGCTGACCCAGGAACAGGGCGAGCGCACAGACGCGGTCGCGCAAGTCAAGTTCGATCCCAGCGACTCCTGGCGCGCCTATGCGTTCGTCCAGGACACCGTCGCCGCAAGCGGAAGCCGTCCAGACAACGGTCGCATCGGCGCGGGTGGCTCCTATCGCGTAACGAAACGCTTTCGCATTGATGGGGAAGCTTCCGGCGGAGAACTCGGACCCGGCGGAAAGGTCGGCACCAGCTTCCTCTATTCCGAGCGGACCAATCTTTACCTGAACTATTCGCTGGAAAATGAGCGGACCGACAACGGCCAGTTGCTCCAGGGTAGCCAGGGCAGTCTTGTTTCGGGTGCGAAGACGCGGCTCTCTGACAGCTCCAGCGTCTATGTCGAGGAGCGTTATCAGGACGGGGCGTCGCTTTCCGGCCTGACCCACGCCACCGGAATCAATCTCACAGCGGATGAGCGGTGGAACTTGGGCGGTAGCGCGGAATTCGGCAAACTGCGCGATGCCCAGACCGGCGCCGCGACCGATCGCAAGGCGGCCGGAATGCGCGTGGGTTACGGCTTCGATAAGATGCAGTTCTCGAGCGGGATCGAGTATCGCCGGGACAACGCAGAACAACTTGACGGGACCCATGTTGAAAGGAGCTTGTGGCTTTTCCGCAACAACTTCAAATTCCAAGTGACCCCCGACTGGCGGATAATCGGTAAGTTCGATCACTCGATCAGTGATAGCTCGCTCGGCGAGTTCTATGGAGGTGGCTACACCGAGGGCGTAGTCGGGTACGCTTACCGACCCGTGCGAAATGACCGACTGAACGCCCTGGTCAAGTACACATACTTCTTTAACGTCCCGACTACGGATCAACTTGGGTTCCAGAACACCGCGGCCGAGTTCCTTCAAAAGAGCCACGTCGCGGCACTGGATCTGACCTACGATCTCACGGCGAATTGGTCCGTTGGAGGCAAGTACGCCTACCGCTTGGGACAGGAGAGCCTCGATCGCGTGAACCCGAATTTCTTTGACAACCCGGCGCAGCTCACCGTCTTGCGCGTCGACTGGAACTTTCTCAAGCAGTGGGACAGCATGGCCGAGGTGCGAACGCTTAACCTCACGAATCTCAGTCAACGCCGCCGCGGCGCGCTGGCTGCAATCTATCATCATGTCGGCAAGAACCTGAAGGCTGGCGTCGGCTACAACTTCACCGACTTCTCCGACGACCTGACCGACCTCAGATATAACCACAAGGGAATATTCCTCAATCTCATCGGGACGAAGTGATGACGGCGTGGGCTCGCATTGCTGAAGCACGCCACTTTGGTGAAGCGCCCTTCGAGCATTCTCGCTCCGCCCGCTCAGCTCTCACCTCAACCCAGACCATCCCAGAATGCAATCGCATCTGCGCAGCTTAAAGGAATCTCCTGACGCCATGGACGATTTCGAATAAGACGTCGGCCTTCGTCTACTGCGTGCTCTCGGCGCATGACTTTGGCCGAACCATCATGCGGAACTTGGCTGGACCTTTTCGTCTCATTTCGATAGCGACAGCAGGCGCTAAGTTCTCTAGGGTGCAGCGCAATCCGGCGAAATAGAAACTTAGCCAGGAACTTGGGTGTTGGTGGGGTCCGTTCAATACCTGCTCAGATGCTCCGATAATTGGAGCGCAGCCTGCCGAAATCTGCGCTCCAAATATTCGTTGAACAAAATTTAGAATGCTGTAGTGCCCATCGGCGTACCAAGGCCGCTCGGACCATCGTAGCCAACTTTTCCCGTGCAGAGATATGAGCCCCCGCAGCTTCCGTTACTGCCCGAGGTCACGTCGAATACTCCGGACTTGTGCGAGTACGGGTACGATCCATCGATCGTGTTTGCGCCATTACCTGCTAAGGCATACACAGCAGCGATAAGCGGCGAGGCCAAACTTGTTCCGCCAACCTGGAACCATCCTGACCGGCCCTGATAACGCACGCTGTCATACACCGCCGCACCGGTATTAGGATCCGCATCGGCTGAGATGTCCGCAACTGTTCGGCGAACGCAGCCGCTGTCGGTCTGCCAAGTCGGTTTAGGTTCATAGGCGCTGCAACCGCTACCTGCGCCGTTCCATACAGTTTCGGTTTTCCGCGTGTTGTTAGCGTTTAGCGTGAGCGTCGTACCGCCGACAGCATTCACGAAGCGGGACGCTGCCGGATATTCGACACCGTAACCATTGTCACCAGAAGAGAAAGTAATCGGAATTCCGGGGTGGTCGAAGTGGCCATCGTACGCGCTGGTGGTCTCGCTGGAGAACTCACTTCCGCCCCAGGAATTCGAAACAATTTGCGCATGTGCTGCTGCATAATCTTCTGCAGCTATCAGATTGGCGAAGGAAGTGGTGGTTGCTTCCACTAGGAGGATCTTACAGTTCGGGCAGATGGCGTGGACGGTCTCAACGTCAAGCGCAATCTCCAACGACCAACCCGCATCCTTGCGCGGATAGTTGGACCCGCCGGTCTGATTCACCTTCTTGAAACACCCGTTTGCTGTCGTGCAGGGTGGAAGACCGAATTGGCTGCTGTATACGGCTAGGTCGCTTGCAATATTTGGATCATCGTACGCATCTACGATCGCGACAGTTGTGGATGAGCTTCCCGATGACGTCAGGCCGTACGCAGTCCGGAACTGTACTGGGCCATAACCGGAGGGTGTAGCTGCGGCATTGGGTACGCCTCGGCTATCGGTGACAACGCGGGCATGACAGCGGCCGGTGCCAACCCCAGCTGGTCCCGGACAAACAGGGCGATGATCGGCAGCGATCGCCGCGGCGGACAAAAAAAGCGTAACGAATACAGCTCGCAAAAACATTACATTCCTCCGTCGGTGATATTTCTCAAAGCTGCGGAATTGTAGGTTCGTTTTCCGATAAGAGTCAATCCGTAAAAGCTTGCATGGTTAGGCCAGTGACCGGTCGTCCAGACCGGATTGGATCCGCTGTCCGGCGAGCGGGACAGTTCCGGCATGAAGCATTCCGATGTCTTGACCGTTTTCGTTGGCCAAGTTTAGTAATCGCTGGCGCACAGATGCCGGCAAGTTCGTTGCTGCCCTTTTCATGTAATCGACTCCAGGTAAGGCTGCATCACCCGCGCCACTCTTTACCGATCTGGTTCTAATGCCGACCGGATCAGTTTCTGGGTGCATGTGATTGTAGCTACCTCCCGTGGTGACGTGCATCACAGAAGACCCTCGCGTTAGACATATGAACTAAGAGTGTAGGTGAGGGTTAAGGTTCCGCAATCTGGAATTGATGCGGAGAGCGCGATTTCAAGGAAATAGAGTAGGCCGCATCATCGCAAAAGACATGTCCGAATCCAAAGTCATCGTCCGTACAACGGCGCACGACCGCTTCACTATTGGGGGCAACGTCAGCCCAGGCTTCGAAGCTGTACGCGAGGCCTTCGCTGAGAACTTTGTTCGGCGCCGCGAGTTGGGGGGAGCCTGCTGCGGCTTTAACGGCGGCGAGAAGGTCGTCGACCTGTGGGGTGGTATTCGAAACAAGCAGACGGGCGAGCCTTGGGAGAAGGACACCATGGTCATCGTGTACTCCGCTACTAAAGGCTTGGCGGCGATGACGCTCGCCATCGCACACTCTCGAGGTTGGCTCGACTACGAAGAGCG
>Ga0068858_100001718_pt1 | contig 22389 bp, 16 predicted proteins | sample KBSSwiS12_FD_66589 | JGI IMG/M metagenome (GOLD analysis project Ga0068858, IMG submission 66589) | Switchgrass rhizosphere microbial communities from Kellogg Biological Station, Michigan, USA - KBS Switchgrass S1-2 | ecosystem: Host-associated > Plants > Roots > Rhizosphere > Soil ...
CAGCAGGTGGCCACCGACCGTCTCCAGCCAGCGCGGGTCGATGTTGGCGAGACCGCGGGCGTAGAGCCGGGTGGTCTCGACCAGCTCGGCGGCGACGATCCAGCGCCCCGGCTTCTTCGACAGGTGCGAGCCCGGATGGCGATGGAAGCGGATGCCGCGGGCGCCGAGGTAGGAGTCGTCCTCGTCGCTCTTCAGGCCGATGTTGCCGAGCAGGCCGGCGAGCATCGACAGGTGCAGCTGCTCGTAGGTCGCGGGCAGCGTGTTGACCCGCCAGCCGTGCTCCGTCACCACCTGCTGCAGCTGGGCGAAGACATCACGCCACTCGCGCACCCGGCGCGGCGAGACGAAGTTGTCGCGCAGGAGCTGCTCGTGCTTGCGACTCGACAGCCGATGCTCGCCGTGGCCGCCGCGTGAGCTCTCCAGCCATGACCACAGCTTGAGGACGCCGAGAAACTCCGACTTCTCGTCGTCGAACTTGACGTGCGCCTGGTCGGCGGCCTGCTGGTGCTCCAGCGGCCGGTCGCGCACGTCCTGCACGCTCAGCGAGCTGGCGATGACCAGCACCTCGCGCAGCGCCTCGCGCTCGCGCGCCGCCAGGATCATCCGGCCGACGCGCGGATCGAGCGGCAGCTTCGCCAGCTCGCGGCCGATCGTCGTCAAGGCGTTGTCGTCGTCGGTGGCGCCGAGCTCGTTCAGCAGCTGGTAGCCGTCGGCGATGGCGCGCTTCGGCGGCGCCTCGAGGAAGGGGAAGTCCTCGACCGCGCCGAGGTTGAGCGACTTCATCCTGAGGATCACGGCGGCGAGCGACGAGCGGACGATCTCCGGCTCGGTGAAGCGCGGCCGGGCGGCGAAGTCGGCTTCGTCGTAGAGGCGGATGCAGATGCCGTCGGCGACCCGGCCGCAGCGGCCAGCGCGCTGGCTCGCCGCCGCCTGGCTCACCGGCTCGATCGGCAGCTGCTCGACCTTGCTGCGAAAGCTGTAGCGCTTGATCCGCGCCGTGCCGGCGTCGATGACGTAGCGGATGCCGGGCACCGTGAGCGAGGTCTCGGCGACGTTGGTGGCGAGCACGATCCGGCGGGCGCTGTGCGGCGCGAAGACCTCGTCCTGCTGCTCCTGGCTGAGGCGGGAAAAGAGCGACAGCACCTCGACCCCGGGCGGATGGTGCTTCCTCAGCTTCTCGGCGGCGTCGCGGATCTCGCGCTCGCCGGGAAGGAAGACGAGCACGTCGCCGGAGCCGGCGGCGGCGACGCCGCCTTCGCCGCTGCCGAGCGTGCCCCGCCAAAGCTCGTCGACCGCGTCGCAGATCGCGTCGCCGAGATCGTGGTCGCGGCTTTCCTCGAAGGGCCGCCAGCGGATCTCGACCGGATAAAGGCGGCCCGAGACCTGCAGCACCGGCGCCGGCCCGTCCTTGGATGAGAAGTGGTTGGCGAAGCGCTCGGCGTCGATCGTCGCCGAGGTGACGACGATCTTCAGGTCGGGCCGGCGCGGCAGGATCTGGCGCAGATGGCCGAGCAGGAAGTCGATGTTGAGGCTGCGCTCGTGTGCCTCGTCGACGATGATGGTGTCGTAGGCGCGCAGCAGCGGGTCGCTCTGGGTCTCGGCGAGCAGGATGCCGTCGGTCATCAGCTTGACGCTGGCGCCGGCCGAGAGGCGATCCTGGAAGCGGACCTTGTAGCCCACGACCTCGCCCAGCGGCGTCTTCAGCTCCTCGGCGATCCGCCGGGCGACGCTCGAGGCGGCGATCCGGCGCGGCTGGGTGTGGCCGATCAGGCCGCCGCCGTTCGCCCGGCCGCGGCCCATTGTCAGCGCGATCTTCGGCAGCTGGGTCGTCTTGCCCGAGCCGGTCTCGCCGCAGACGATCACGACCGGATGGTCGCGCATCGCGGCGGCGATCTCGTCGCGCCGGGCCGACACCGGCAGCGTTTCGGAGAATTCGATCGGCGCCAGGCCCGCGGGCAGGCGCGCGGCGTTGCCGGCGCTTGCGGAAGTCTGCGGTCCTGCCATCCGGGTGGATTATTCCCGTGGGCGCCGCCTGTCGAGGCCGCTCGGGTTAACGCCCTGTTCCCGTCGGCGGCCGTGGACTAACGTCTCGCCGCCGGGCATCGCGCAGCGCCCCGGCGGGCGCATGCCAGAGGGCACAGGAGACACGAAAGGAAAATCATGACGCAAGTTCCATCCGACCCCAAAGCCGGGCGGCGCGCATTCGTCCGCACCGGCGTCGCCGCGACGGCGACCGCGCTTGCGGCGCCGTTCGTCGGCAACGCCCAGGCGGCGACGACGACGACATGGAAGGTGCAGACGTCGTGGCCGGCGGGCGTCGGTCTGGCGACCTTCAAGGCGTGGGCCGCGACCGTCAAGGAGAAGACCAGCGGCGAGCTCGAGATCAAGCCCTTTGCCGCCAAGGAAGTCGTGGGCGACTTCGAGCTGCTCGACGGCGTCAAGAACGGCGTGCTCGAGGCGATGAACTCGTTCACCCTGTACTGGGCCGGCAAGCTCCCCGCGACCGCGTTCCTGAGCTCCTACCTGATGGGCCTGCGCTATCCGCACGAGTGGGACATCTTCTTCTACAGCAACGGCGGCCTGCAGGCGGCGCGCGACCTGTTCGCCAAGCAGGGCCTGTACTACGTCAACCGGATCCACCACGGCCCGAACATCATCCATTCGAAGAAGCCGATCCGCACCATCGCCGACTTCAAGGACCTGAAGCTGCGCGTGCCCGGAGGCATGATCGCCGAAGGCTTCGCGGCGATCGGCGCCAAGACGACGCTGCTTCCCGGCGGCGAGGTCTTCTCGGCGCTCGAGAAGGGAACCGTCGACGCCGCCGACTACACCGGCCCCGCGGTCAACTGGGACCTCGGATTCCAGCAGGTCACGAAGTACATCTGGACCGGTCCTCCGGGCCTCGAGTCGATCTACCAGCCGGTCGACCTGATGGACTTCGTCGTTCGCATGGACGTCTGGAACAAGCTCTCACCGCAGATGAAGCGCTGGCTCGACGACGAGATCCAGGTCTACTCGAACGAGCACCACGGCGCGATCCAGAAAGCCGACATGGAGGCGTGGGGCAAGTTCGAGAAGGCCGGCGTCCAGGTCAACCGCCTGCCCGCCGAGGAGTTGCCGAAGTTCCAGCAGGTGGCGGTGCCGATCTGGTTCAAGTGGGCGAACAAGGATCCCGACGCGGCCAGGATCTTCAAGCTGCAGTTGCAGGTGATGGAGTCGCCGAGCGTCGGTTACGTGACGCCTGACATGTACAAGGGCCTGAAGATCGGCTGAGTTCGCTTCAGGGGCGGCGCCCGTCGCCGCCGTTCGCCACCGGCACGCCGCCTTCGGGCGGCGTGCGCTCGTTGACTGACCACGATGCCGTCGCTCAGCTTCGTTCTGCCGCATTGGCTCTACTGGGGCGTCCTGCTCCTGTTCCCCCTACTGGCGATGGCTCTCGTCGCGCGCCAGCGACGCCGCGGCGCGCCGCGCGAGCCGCTGCTCTTCAATGCCTACCTGTTCTGGCTGACGAGCGGCTTCATGGGCCTGCACCGGATGTATCTGAAGAGCTGGTGGGGATTCGTCTACCTGCCGCTCTTCGTCGCCATCCTCTACTGCAACGGCGAAGTGCGCGATAGCCGCGAGGACGTCTCGCGCACCATCGCCGAGTACGAGCAGTCGCAGACGGCCCTCAAGCGCGTGCAGCCCCTGGACGCGGCTGCGGCGACGCCCGAGGAGCGCAAGGCGCTCGCCGATGCGCAAGCCCTGGGCAGCACTAGGAAGACGGCGCTCGACGCAGCGACCAAGGTGCAGGACGACTGGAAGGATCGCGCCCGGATGGTCGGCTACGTCGTCCTGGCCTTGCTGCTGGTCGACGCCGTGCTGCTGCCGGCCCTGGTGCGCAAGCGCCGGGCGCAGGCGACGGCCGCCGGCTATGCGGCCGACCCGGTCGCGCACGAGCCGGAGGTCGCGCAGCAGGGCACCGGAGAGGACCCGACGCTGCGCATCCACACCCCCTTCACCGACCGCATCGACGCGGTCAGCGCCAAGGCGGGCGAGTACGTCGCCTACTGGGCCGTGGTCGCCGTGTTCGCCTACTACTACGAGGTGCTTGCGCGCTTCGTCTTCAATTCGCCGACCAACTGGGTGCACGAAAGCATGTTCCTGATGTTCGGCATGCAGTACATGATCTCCGGGGCGTACGCCTACCGCGAGGACCAGCACGTGCGCGTCGACGTCTTCTACACTAAGTTCTCGCCGCGCGGCAAGGCGATCGCCGACGTCATCAGTTCGGTGTTCTTCTTCATCTTCACGATCACCCTGCTCTGGACCGGCTGGCGCTTCGCCGGCGACGCGGTCGCCAACCGCGAGACCTCATTCACCGAATGGGGGATCCAGTACTGGCCGGTGAAGCTGACGATGCCGATCGGCGCCGCGCTGATCATCCTGCAGGGAGTGTCCAAGCTGATCAAGGACATCCTGATCCTCACCCGCGCGAAGGCCTGAGCCATGGGACTCGAGATTCCGATCGCCTGGCTCACGGTCCTCCTCTTCGGCTCGCTGGCCCTGCTGCTCGCGCTCGGCCTGCCGATGGCGTTCTGCACCGGCAGCCTGGCCGTCATCTTCCTGTTCATCTTCGGCACGCCCGCGGTCCTGAACATGATGCCATCGCGCATCTTCCCGTTCATGACCGACTACCAGCTCTCGGCCGTCCCGCTCTTCATCTTCATGGCGGCAATGCTCGAGAAGGCCGGGATCATCGAGGAGCTGTTCGACGTCATCTACAAATGGCTCGGCTCGCTCAAGGGCGGCCTGGCGTCGGCGACGGTCATCGCCTGCACACTGCTCGCGGCGATGGTGGGCGTGGTCGGCGCGACCGAGGTAACGATGGGGATGATCGCCCTGCCGGCGATGCTGCGCCGCGGCTACGACCCCAAGCTCGCTTGCGGCTCGCTCCTCGCCGGCGGAACGCTCGGGATCCTGATTCCGCCGTCGGTGATGGCGATCGTCTACGCCGTGGTCGCGCAGCAGTCGCTCGGTGAGCTGCTGATCGGGTCGGTCTTCCCCGGGCTGCTGCTCTCGGGGATGTACGTCCTCTACATCACGGTCCGCTGCTACATCAATCCGAGCCTCGGTCCGGCGCTGCCGATCGAGGAACGCGTCGACATGCGCGAGAAGCTGCGCCTGCTGCGCAACACGATCGCGCCGATCCTGCTGATCCTGCTGGTCCTCGGGATCATCTTCTTCGGCGTCGCCACGCCGGTAGAGGCCGCCGGCATCGGCACCTTCGGCGCGCTCGCGGTCTGCGCCCTGCACGGCCGCCTCAACTGGATCAACGTCGAAGACGCGGCAAAGGCGACGCTCAAGGCCACCGCAATGGTGATGTGGATCTTCTTCGGCGCGACGATGTTCGTCGGCTTCTTCATCGTCAAGGGCGGCCAGACCTTCGTCGCCGAATCGATCCTCGGCACCGGCCTGGGTCCCTACGGGATCCTCGGCCTGATGATGGTGATCCTGTTCGTCCTCGGCATGTTCCTGGACTGGGTCGGCATCCTGCTCCTGACGGTGCCGATCTTCGTGCCGATCCTGACTGCGCTCTCGTTCGGCGGCGTGTTCGGTATCGCCGGGGTCAAGCCCGAGGACATTTCGCTCTGGTACGGTGTCATCTTCATCGTCAACATGCAGATGGCGTTCCTGAGCCCACCTTTCGGCTACTCGCTCTTCTACCTGAAGAGCGTCGCGCCGCCGCAGATCACGATGGCGACGATCTTCAAGTCGGCAGTGCCGTTCATCGGCCTGCAGGCGACCTGCAACGCGCTCTGCATCGTCTTCCCGCAGATCATCCTCTGGCTGCCCAGCAAGTTCTACGCGGGGCATTGAAAGGGCTAACACGGTGAGCGAGCGTGCCCAAGCGGCCACCCGGGCGATCTGGGAGGACGCCGGGCTCGCGCCCTCGACGCTGTCACGCCTGACCCTGACCGGCAGCGAGCCGGGCCTGCCTTCGTCCTTCGCCGTCTCGACCGCGGCCCAAGGCTCGCTCGCGGTCGCGGCGCTCGCCGCCGCCGAGATCGGCCGCGCGCGCAACGGCTTGGTGCAGGCAGTCGGCGTCAACCTGGTCGACGCGGCCATCGAATGCACCGGTCGCTTCACCCTCGACGGCGTGGCGCCCGCGGTCTGGGACAAGATCGCCGGCCTCTACCGCTGTGGCCCGGCCGCCGACGGCGAGTGGGTCCGCCTGCACACCAATTTCGCCCACCATCGCGACGGCGTGCTGCGCCTGCTCGGCCTGCCCGAGGGACCGGCGACGACGCGCGAGCAGGTCGGCGCCGCGCTCGCGTCCTGGCGCGCCTCCGACCTCGAGGACCGCGCGGCCGAGCTCGGCCTGGTGGTCGCGCGCCTGCGCCGCTTCGAGGAATGGGATCGGCATCCGCAAGGCGCCGCAGTCGCAAGCCTGCCGCTGGTGGAGATCGAGCGGATCGGCGATGCCGAGCCGCTGCCTTGGCCCGCGCTGGCCGTGAGCTCGCCGCCGCTGGCCGGCCTGCGCGTGCTCGACCTGACGCGGATCCTCGCCGGCCCGGTGGCCGGACGCACCCTCGCCGCTTATGGCGCCGACGTAATGCTCGTCAACGCGCCCTCGCTGCCGAACATCGAAGCCATCGCCGACACCAGCCGCGGCAAGCGCTCTGCGCTCGCCGACCTGCGCGCGCCGGCCGACCGGGCGGCGTTCACCGCCGCACTGTCCGAAGCGCACGTGATGCTGCAGGGCTACCGTCCCGGCGGGCTCGCGGCCCTCGGCTTCGGCGCCACCGATGCGGCGCGGCTGCGTCCCGGCATCGTCTACGTCTCGCTTTCCGCCTATGGCCGCAGCGGTCCCTGGTCCGGCCGGCGCGGCTTCGACTCGCTGGTTCAGACGGCCACCGGCTTCAACGCCGCCGAGGGCGAAGCGGCGAATGCGGCGGAGCCGAAGGCCCTGCCGATGCAGGTGCTCGACATGGCGTCGGCGTTCCTGCTGGCGTTCGGCGCCGAGGTCGCGCTGCTGCGCCAGCGTGCGCAGGGCGGCAGCTGGCACGTGCAGGTGTCGCTGGCACGCACGGCACAGTGGCTGCGCTCGCTCGGCCGCGTCGCCGACGGCTTCGCCGCGCCGAAGCCCGACTTCGCTTCGCGGATGGAGGGCAGCGAGTCGGGCTTCGGGCGCCTGGTCGCGGTCCGCCACGCGGCACGCTTCTCGGCGACGCCGCCGCGCTACCTGCGCCCCGCGGTGCCGCCGGGCACGGATCGCCTGGCCTGGGACTGACGAGCCCGCAGCTCGCGTGACAGAATCGCCGCGGCCGCCAGGCGCGCCCGCGTCGCTCTCCGCACTCAGACCGTGAATCTCGTCTTCCCGCACACCTTCGTGCCGTGGTTCCGCACGGTCGCTCCCTACATCCACGCCTATCACGGCAAGACCTTCGTGGTGGCGATCGCCGGCGAGCTGATCGCCGCCGGCAAGCTCCCCTCGTTCGCCCAGGACGTGGCGATCCTGCATGCGATGGGCATTCGCCTGGTGCTGGTGCACGGCTTTCGGCCGCAGGTCAACGAGCAGCTGCGCTCCAAGGGCCACGAGTCGCGTTTCCATCAGGGCCTGCGCATCACCGATCCGGTCGCCCTCGACAGCGCCCAGGAGGCGGCCGGCCAGCTGCGCTTCGAGATCGAGGCCGCGTTCTCGCAGGGCCTGCCGAACACGCCGATGGCCAACGCGATCGTGCGCGTGGTCTCGGGCAACTTCCTGACGGCGCGGCCGGTCGGCATCGTCGACGGCGTCGACTTCATGCACAGCGGCTTCGTCCGCAAGGTCGACGCGGCGGCGATCCGCCGGGCGATCGACATCGGCGCCCTGCTGCTGCTCTCGCCCTTCGGCTTCTCGCCGACCGGCGAGGCCTTCAACCTGACGATGGAAGACGTGGCCACGAGCACGGCGATCGCGCTCCAGGCCGACAAGCTGCTCTTCGTCACCGAGGTGGCCGGCATCCACGAGGACCCCGCCGACCCCGCCAGCCCGATCGACACCGAGCTCGCGCTCGCCGATGCCGAGCGGCTGCTGGCATCGCTGCCCGGCCCGAACCAGCCGACCGACACCGCCTTCTACCTGCAGCACTGCGTGCGCGCCTGCCGCGGCGGCGTCGAGCGCTCGCACATCCTGCCGTTCGCGGTCGACGGCGCGCTCCTGATGGAGGTGTTCACGCACGACGGCATCGGCACGATGGTGGTCGACGAGAAGCTCGAGAGCCTGCGTCAGGCGACGCACGACGACATCGGTGGCGTGCTGCAGCTGATCGAGCCGTTCGAGCGCGACGGCACCCTGGTCAAGCGCGACCGCACGGAAATAGAGCGGGATATCGCCGACTACACCGTGATCGAGCACGACGGGGTGATATTCGGCTGCGCCGCGCTCTATCCGTATCCGGAGGCGAAAACCGGGGAAATGGCCGCGCTCACGGTATCCGGGCAGGTGCAGGGCCAGGGCGACGGCGAGCGGATATTGAAGCGGGTCGAGCAGCGCGCCCGCGCGCTCGGCCTCGAGAGTATCTTCGTACTCACCACCCGGACGATGCACTGGTTCATGAAGCGCGGCTTCGTCCAGGTCGACCCCGACTGGCTGCCGGAGGCGCGCAAGCGCAAGTACAACTGGGACCGACGCTCCCAGGTATTCGTCAAGAAACTGGGCTGAGCGCCCGGCCGGAAATCCTGGAGAAACCGATGCCGAGAATGATTCAATGCAGCTACCTGAAGCGCGAAGCCGAGGGCATGGACTACGCGCCCTACCCGGGTGAGCTGGGCAAGCGGATCTATGCCTCGATCAGCAAGGAAGCCTGGGCGGCATGGATGAAGCACCAGACGATGCTGGTGAATGAAAACCGCCTGAATCTGGCCGACCAGCGGGCGCGTCAGTATCTCGCCCGGCAGATGGAGAATTTCCTTTTCGGCGCCGGCGCGGAACAGCCTGCCGGTTATGTGCCGCCGACCGCCTGAGCCGGTCTAGAATCCCGAATGCCCTGGCGGGGCCTATAAACGGGAGATTTGGCCGTGGCGACATTGAAGGAATTGCTGGCGCAAAAGGAAGCGATCGAGCAGCAGATCGAGCACACCAAGAAACAGGAGCGCGGCGACGCCGTGAACAAGGTTCGCGCCCTCATGGCCGAATATGGCCTGACCGTCGCCGATATCGGCGGCAAGGCCGCTGCGAAGGGCAAGTCCGGCGGAACCGGCAAGGTCCCGGCGAAGTATCGCAACGCCTCCACCGGGGATTCATGGAGCGGGCGTGGCCTGCAGCCGCGCTGGCTGAAGGCGGCGCTGGCGAGCGGCAAGAAGCTCTCCGACTTCGCGGTGTAACCCGTCCCGGCAGAGCCGGGAACGGGCAGCCGTAGCGCCCGCAGGGCGCCGGCTCGTGTCTAATTCTTGGGTGATTCCGCCGGCTTTCGTCCACGACCTGCTCTCGCGCATCGACATCGTCGAGGTCGTCGGCCGGTCGGTCGACCTGAAGCGCGCCGGCACCGTCAGCAAAGGCCTGTGCCCCTTCCACGGCGAGAAGTCGCCGAGCTTCACCGTCAGCCCCTCGCGCCAGACCTACCACTGCTTCGGCTGCGGCGTGCACGGCAACGCCATCGGCTTCCTGATGGAGCAGCACGGCATGGGCTTCATCGACGCCGTCAAGGACCTGGCGCAGCAGGCCGGCATGACCGTACCCGAGGACACGCGCTCGCCGGCCGAACGCGAGCAGGCGGTGCAGCAGCGGCAACGGCAGGCGACCCTCGAGGAGGTGCTCGCCAAGGCGGCGGAGAACTATCGCCGCCAGCTCAAGGGCAGCCCGCGCGCCATCGCCTACCTGAAGGGCCGCGGCCTGAGCGGCGAGATCGCCGCCCGCTACGGCCTCGGCTATGCGCCGGAAGGCTGGCGCGGCCTGGCGAGCGTCTTTCCGAGCTACGACGATCCGCTGCTCGAGGAGAGCGGCCTCGTGATCGCGCAGCGCGCGGACGCCGAGGGCGACGGCGAGGGCACCGATCCGCCGGCGGCCGAGAAGCGCTACGACCGCTTCCGCGACCGGATCATGTTTCCGATCCGCGCCGTCCAGGGACCGGTGATCGCCTTCGGCGGCCGGGTGCTCGACCGGGGCGAGCCGAAATACCTGAACTCGCCCGAGACGCCGGTGTTCGTCAAGGGCCGCGAGCTCTACGGCCTGTTCGAAGCGAGAACGGCGATCCGCCAGCGCGGCTACGCCCTGGTGGTCGAGGGCTACATGGACGTGGTCGCGCTGGCCCAGTCGGGCTTCGGCAACGCGGTCGCGACGCTCGGCACGGCCTGCACCGCCGAGCACGTGCAAAAGCTGGTGCGCTTCACCGACGCGGTCGTCTTCAGCTTCGACGGCGACGCCGCCGGCCGCCGGGCGGCCGGCCGGGCCCTCGAGGCGAGCCTGCCGCACGCCAGCGACACGCGCAGCTTCCGCTTCCTCTTTCTGCCGCCAGAGCACGACCCGGACAGCTACGTCCGCGAGCTCGGTCCGGAGGCGTTCGAGCAGCGCGTCGCCGGCGCCGTGCCACTGTCGAAGCAGATCGTCGCCGATGCCGGCGAGGGACTGGACTTCGCCACGGCCGAAGGCCGGGCGCGGTTCCTGGCCAATGTCCAGCCGCTCTGGACCGCCCTGCCGGAGGGCATGCTGAAGCGCCAGCTTCTCGGCGAGATCGCCTCCCGGGCGTCGCTCGCCACCGAGGAGCTGGCGGCGCTCTGGCGCGTCGGCGGGGCGGCGCGCGGCCGGCCGGCGCCGATCCCGGGACGGCCGAATGCAGGCCCCTACAGGCAGCGGCGGCCGATCCGCCAGGCCATTCGCAAGCCGCACGACCGGGTCGCCTGGATGCTGCTGCTCGAAAGCGGCTGGTGGGAGGAACTGGCCGCCGCCGACCATGCCCTGCTTTGCGCCCTGCCCGGCTGGCATGGCGAGGCCTTCCGCTTCATCGATCGCGAAACCGCCGAGCACGGGCGACAGTCCTGGGCAGTGTTGCGCGAGCGCGTCGCCACCGAGCCGTGGAGCGAGGCGGCGCTGGCCCTCGTCGACGGCGAAGACCCGGCGATCGAGCCCTCGCTCGAGGATCTGCGGAGCTCGATGGCGCAGTTGCGCGGTGCCGACGAGAAACGGGCTGCGGCCCAGGTCCTCGGGCGGGCCGGATAGAGGAAATCGGCTCGCAAGATCCACTCCTGTCGAGGAGAACGAGGTATAATCCTCTGTTTTCGCGAAACGGCGAGTGACGGCAGCACCTCCGGGCCCCGGCCACCCTCTGAACGAGGGTCTACCCAAAAGGCCACCCTTCCCCGCAAGGACTGCAACATCGGACGGCACGCAGCGCCGGCCGGTCACCCCGCAACGGTTCGTCGCACGTTGGAACCCGCAAGGTTTCGCGTCGCGCGGACCGTTTGTCGCATTTGCACTCGAGAGACCGAAGCCTTGAATTCGCCGCACTCGCGCGCAGTTCCTGACTTGGGTCGCCCGAGCCGCAGGCCCACCACCGTCCGAGGATTTGCATGACCGCCGCCAAAAAAGCCGCCCCCGCCAAAGCCGCCCCTGCCGCCAAGCCGGCCAAGGCCGCCGAGGAGATCAAGAAGCCCGCCAAGGCGGCCGCGAAGGCTGCCGTGGTGGCTCAGGCGTCGGCGCCGGCGAAGGCCAAGGGCCCGGCGGCCAAGGGCAAGGCGGCGGCGGGCAAGGCCGGCGACAAGGCCGCCAAGCCGGAAGCCTCGGACATCGACCTGTCGGAAATCGAGGCCGATCTCGAAGGCGAGCCGGTCGTCGACGCCACCGCCAAGGCCAAGCCGCTGCGGATGAAGGTCTCGCGCGCCAAGGAGCGCGCGCTGATGCGCGAGTTCGGGCTCGACGAGACCGCACTCACCGAGGAAGAGGTCGCCAAGCGCCGCCAGGAGCTGAAGACGCTCATCAAGATGGGCAAGACGCGCGGCTTCCTGACGCACCAGGAAATCAACGACCACCTGCCCGAGAAGCTCGTCGACCACGAGATTCTCGAGGCGATCGTCTCGATGCTCAACGACATGGGCATCGCCGTCTACGAGCAGGCACCCGACGCCGCGACCCTGCTGATCGCCGGTGGCGGCGCCACCACCGCCACCGAGGAAGAGGCCGAGGAAGCCGCGGAAGCCGCGCTGTCGACGGTCGACTCCGAGTTCGGCCGCACCACCGACCCGGTGCGCATGTACATGCGCGAGATGGGCACGGTCGAGCTGCTGACGCGCGAAGGCGAGATCGAGATCGCCAAGCGGATCGAGGGCGGCCTGCAGGCGATGATGTTCGCCATCTCCGCCTCGCCGACGACGATCGCCGAGATCCTGGCCTACGCCGACCGAATCGCCTCGGGCGAAATGAAGATCTCGGAAGCCGTCGACGGCTTCGTCTCCGAGGACGAGGCCGACGACTACGTGGCCGAGGAAGACGTCGACTTCTTCGACGAGGAAGACGACGACGACGGCAACGGCGGCTCGAAGGCGCTGACCAAGAAGCTCGAGGAGCTGAAGGCCGCGGCGCTGGTGAAGTTCGACGCCCTGCGCATCAACTTCGACAAGATGAGGAAGGCCTTCGAGAAGGACGGCTACCAGTCGCCGGCCTACAACAAGGCGCAGCAGGCGATCAGCGCCGAGCTGATGACCATCCGCTTCACCGTCAAGACGATCGAGAAGCTCTGCGCCATCCTGCGCTCGCAGGTCGACGACGTGCGCCGCTACGAGCGCGAGCTGCGCAAGATCCTGGTCGACAAGTGCGGCATGCCGCAGGAATACTTCATCAAGAACTTCCCGCCCAACATCCTCAACCTGAAGTGGGCGGAGAAGGAAGTCGCGGCCGCCAAGCCCTACAGCGTGGTGCTGGCGCGCAACCTGCCGCCGGTGCAGGAGCTGCAGAAGAAGCTCACCGAGCAGCAGGCCCGCGCGGTCGTGCCGCTCGAGGACCTGAAGCGCATCAACAAGCGCATGAACGAGGGCGAGAAGGCCTCGCGCGATGCCAAGAAGGAGATGATCGAGGCCAACCTGCGCCTCGTGATCTCGATCGCCAAGAAGTACACCAACCGCGGCCTGCAGTTCCTCGACCTGATCCAGGAAGGCAACATCGGCCTGATGAAGGCGGTCGACAAGTTCGAATACCGCCGTGGCTACAAGTTCTCTACCTACGCCACCTGGTGGATCCGCCAGGCGATCACCCGCTCGATCGCCGACCAGGCGCGCACCATCCGCATCCCGGTGCACATGATCGAGACGATCAACAAGATGAACCGCCTCAGCCGCCAGCACCTGCAGGAGTTCGGCTTCGAGCCGGACGCGCCGACGCTGGCCGAGAAGATGGAGATCCCCGAGGACAAGATCAGGAAGATCATGAAGATCGCCAAGGAGCCGATCTCCATGGAAACCCCGATCGGCGACGACGACGACTCGCACCTGGGCGACTTCATCGAGGACACCAACAACACCGCGCCGATCGAGGCGGCGATGCAGGCGGGCCTGCGCGACGTGGTCAAGGACATCCTGGACTCGCTCACGCCGCGCGAGGCCAAGGTGCTGCGCATGCGCTTCGGCATCGAGATGTCGACCGACCACACCCTCGAGGAGGTGGGCAAGCAGTTCGACGTGACCCGCGAGCGCATCCGCCAGATCGAGGCCAAGGCGATCAGAAAGCTCAAGCACCCGAGCCGCTCGGACAAGCTGCGCACCTATCTCGACACGCTCTAGCAACACTCGCCTTCGAAGAGGGCTCCAGCCGCGAGGTTGGAGCCCTTTTTGCTAGGCAGACCGCTATAAACTTGGCAGCGATGCACAGCATGCACCCAACGGCATGACCCAGGTCTACCAACGTACCGTGCTGTTCGCCGACCTGCGCGGCAGCACTTCGATGTACGAGACCCTCGGCAATGCCGAGGCGACCACTGTCGTCACGCGCAGCGTCGCCCTGCTCGCGCGGGTCGTCGAGGAGCATGGCGGCCAGGTGGTCAAGACTCTCGGCGATGGCCTGATGGCGATCTTTCCCGAGCCGTCGGCGGCGATCCAGGCGTCCGACGACATGCATGACTCGCTGAGCCGGATCGGCCTGCCGCCCGCGAGCGCACCCGAAGCCGCAGAGCTGCGCGTACCGCCGATAGCGCTCAAGCTCCAGGTCGGACTGGCGCACGGCGAGGTGGTCGAGATGTCGGGCGACGTCTTCGGCGATGCGGTCAACGTCGCCGCGCGATTGCTCGACCATGCCGGCGACAATGAGACCCTGGCGACGGCGAGCGTGGTCGACGGCCTCGAGGACTGGGAGCGCTCGCGCTTTCGCAGCCTCGACCGGATGCAGCTGCGCGGCCGCGTCGAGCCGGTGCACGTTCACCTTCTGGAGGCGGTGCGGCGCTTCGGCGACACCGCCGCCACCGCCTTCGGCGACATGGCGCCGGCGTCGATCGAGCCCGAGGGCATCCGCCTGATCTGGCTCGACCTGAACCGCATCTACTCGGGCACCAGCCTGCCAGTGATCCTGGGTCGCAGCCCCCAGGCCACCTACATCATCGACGACAACCGGGTATCGCGCTCGCATGCACGGATCGACTGGCACGGCGGCACCTTCCAGCTCACCGACCTCAGCTACAACGGCACCTACGTCCGCTTCGACAACGACCCCGAGATCATCAGCCTGCGCCGCGGCGCCTGCACCCTGCACGGCGCCGGCGTCATCGGCCTGGGCACGCCGCCGAGCGAACCGGTGAGCCCGTGCGTGCGCTTCGAGGTGATGAAGTTCGCCGACACGCAGCGCCAGGCGCCGTTCGAGTTCGGGCTCAAGCCTTGAGGCGGCGCCAGGGGTCGGGGCGATGAGCTTCGCGCCCGAGCCGGCCTTCAGCCACGGAACGGCCGCGAAGACCGCGGTCCTGATCTGCAACCTCGGCACGCCCGACGAGCCCACGCCCAAGGCGGTGCGGCGTTACCTGGCCGAGTTCCTCTCGGATCCTCGGGTGGTCGAGATTCCGCGTCTGCTCTGGTGGCCGATCCTGCACGGCATCATCCTGCGAACCCGCCCGGCGGCGTCGGCGCGCAAGTACGCGCGCGTCTGGATGAAGGAAGGGTCGCCGCTCAAGGTATGGACCGAGAAGCAGGCGCTGCTGCTCGCCGGCTATCTCGGGCAGCGCGGCCATCCGGTGCTCGTCCGCCACGCGATGCGCTACGGCCAGCCTGCGATCGCCGGTGCGCTCGATGCGCTTCGTGCCGAAGGCGTCGAGCGGGTGCTGGTGCTCCCGCTCTATCCGCAGTACGCGGCGGCGACGACGGCAAGCGTCGGCGACGCCATCGCCGACTGGATGAAGCGCCGCCGCAACCTTCCGGAGCTGCGCTTCGTCAAGCACTGGCACGACGACCCGGGCTACATCGGCGCCCTGGCGCGCCGCGTCAGCGACCACTGGATGACGCACGGCCGGCCCGATCGCCTGGTGCTCAGCTTTCACGGCCTGCCGAAGCGCTCCCTGACGCTGGGCGATCCCTATCACTGCGAATGCCTGAAGACCGGGCGCCTCCTCGCCGAGCGCCTGAAGCTGCGCGAGGAAAACGTGGTCGTCACCTTCCAGAGCCGGTTCGGCAAGGCCGAATGGCTGAAGCCCTACACCGAACCGACCCTGGTCGGCCTGGCGAAAGAGGGCGTGGCCCGGGTCGACGTGTTCTGCCCCGGCTTCTTCGCCGATTGCCTGGAGACGCTCGAGGAGATCGACCTGGAGGCGCGGGCCGCATTCCTGGCGGCCGGCGGCAAGGAATTCGGCTACATCCCCTGCCTCAACGACCAGCACGAGGGGATCGCGGCACTGGCCGGCATTGCGATACGGCACATGCAGGGCTGGGAGCAGGTGCCCGCCGATGGGAGCGGCCCGGATTCGCTCGAGCAACAACGCATGCGTGCCGTCGCCGCAGGCGCCCGATCCTGACATGGCCTTGGGGTTCGGCCGGTTGCGGCCCGACCTGCGCCCGCGATAGTCTGCGGCATTCGAAACCCGGGCCACGCCTCGCGTCGGGCCTTCCTTTCCTGAGTGAGAAGTCATGAGATTCATCGCCAAGATCCTTGCCGTCGCAACCACTTTCACGGCCTTCGGTGTCGCAGCCCAGGTCCCCGCCGGCTATCCGGCCGGCTACGCCGACACCATCGCTGCGGCCAAGAAGGAGGGCAAGGTCGTCGTCTACAGCACGACCGACACGGCCGCCGCCGGCTTCCTGGTCAAGGACTTCCAGGCGCTCTACCCGGGGATTTCGGTCGAATACAACGACATGAACTCGACCGAGGTCTACAACCGCTTCATCAGCGAGAAGGCGGCGGGCGCCGGTTCGGCCGACGTTCTCTGGAGCTCGGCGATGGACCTGCAGATCAAGCTCGTCAACGACGGCGGCGCGCTCGCCTACGCCTCGCCCGAGATCGCCAGCCTGCCGAGTTGGGCGGTGTGGAAGAACGAGGCCTTCGGCACGACCTATGAGCCGCTGGCCATCGTCTACAACAAGCGGCTCCTCACCGGCGACGAGATCCCGCAGAGCCACGCCGACCTGCTGCGCGTCTTCACGACCAAGACCGACAAGCTCAAGGGCAAGGTCACGACCTACGACATCGAGAAGTCCGGCGTCGGCTTCATGCTGATTACCCAGGACAGCAAGTACAACCCGCAGTTCTGGGACATGGTCAAGGCGCTCGGCGTGGTCGGCCCGCGCGTGCAGTCGAGCGCCGGGACGATGATGGAGCGGATCAGCTCGGGCGAGAACCTGCTCGGCTTCAACATCTTCAACTCGTACGCCGCGCTGCGCGCGAAGAAGGATCCGTCGATCGGCATCGTCCTGCCCAAGGACTATGCGCTCGTGATGTCGCGCGTCATGTTCGTGTCGAAGACGGCGAAGAACCCGAACGCCGCCAAGCTCTGGGTCGACTACATCCTCTCCAAGCGCGGCCAGGCGATCATCGGCAACCAGTCGGAGCTTGGCTCGATCCGCGCCGACGTCGAAGGCGAGATGACCGCCGCCGGCTACGCCAAGATCCTCGGCGCCGCCGCCAAGCCGATTCCGGTCAACGCCGACTTGCTCGTCTACCTCGACCAGACCAAGCGGCTCGACTTCATCAAGCAGTGGCAGGCGGCCATGAAGGCCGGCAAGTAGGCCCTGGCGCGCGTTCATGCGCATCGGCCTCGCCCGCGGCAGCGTCATCGGCGTGACGGCGCTGGCCGTCTTTCTGCCGCTCGGCCTGATCTTCTACCAGAGCCTGCTCGATGCGCCGTTCTTCATGCCGCACAAGCCCGGCATCGGCGCCTTCGAGTTCATCTTCGCCGACGGGGACTTCTGGGATGCCCTGAAGAACTCGCTGGTGATCGCCGCCGCCATGGCGCTGATCGCCGTGCCCTTGGGCGGCATCCTCGCCTTCCTCATGATCCGCACCGACCTGCCGGGGCGCGGCTGGATCGAGCCCCTGCTGCTGATCCCGGTGTTCGTCTCGCCGATGGTGCTCGGCTTCGGCTACGTCGTCGCCGCGGGTCCGGTCGGCTTCTATTCGGTATGGGCCAAGGACCTGCTGGGCGGCGTGCCCTGGAACGTCTACTCGCTGACCGGCATCGCCGTGATCGCCGGCCTCACGCACGTGCCGCACGTCTACCTCTATTCGTCCTCGGCGCTGAAGAGCCTCGGCTCCGACGTCGAGGAGGCGGCGCGGATGACCGGCTCGACGCCGTTCCAGGTCGCCCGCGACGTCAGCCTGCCGATGGTGACGCCGTCGCTCCTGTTCTCGGGCGTCCTCGTCTTCTTTCTCGGCTTCGAGATCTTCGGCCTGCCGCTGGTCCTCGGCGACCCGGAGGGCCACCTCGTGCTGGCCACCTACCTCTACAAGCTCACCAACAAGCTCGGCATCCCGTCCTATCACCTGATGGCGGCGGTCGCGGTCTGCATCGTCGCCATGACCTTTCCGCTGGTCATGCTGCAGCGCTTCCTGCTGCGCAATGCCGGCAAGTACATCACCGTCAAGGGCAAGGCCGGCCGGCAGCGGCCCTTGCCGCTGGGCGGCTGGCGCTGGGTCGCCACCGCCATCCTCGCGCTCTGGCTCTTCCTCACCATCGTCGTGCCGCTCTCCGGGATCGCCCTGCGCGCCTTGGTCACGAACTGGGGCGAAGGCGTGCGTCTGGCAGAGGTGCTGACGCTCGACAACTTCCGCGAGGTGTTCACGCAACCGACGCTGGTGCGCGGCATCCTGAACACGGTGCTCATCGGCGTCGTCGGCGGCGGCCTGGCGGTCGTCTGCTACACGGCCGTCGGCCTGGCGACGCACCGCAAGGCGGATGCCTGGTCGCGCTTCGTCGACTATCTGGTGCTCGTGCCGCGCGCCGTGCCGGGGCTGCTTGCGGGTCTGGCGTTCCTCTGGGTGTTCCTCTTCTTTCCGCCACTGGCGCCCTTGCGCTCGACCATCCTCAGCCTGTGGATCGCCTACACCGTCGTCTGGCTCGCCTATGGCATGCGGCTGGTCTCGAGCTCGCTGCTTCAGGTCGGCCCCGAGCTCGAAGAGGCGGCGCGCAGCACCGGCGCCACGCGCGGCCAGGTCAGCCGCCATGTCACCCTGCCGCTGATCCGCTACGGCCTGCTCGCGAGCTGGCTGCTCGTCTTCATGATCTTCGAGCGCGAGTACTCGACCGGCGTCTATCTGCTCGGGCCCGGCACCGAGGTGATCGGCTCGCTGCTCGTGTCCCTGTGGGGAACGGGGGCGGCCGACACGGTGGCCGCGCTCTCGCTGATCAACGTGCTGCTCGTGGGTATCGGCCTCGCGGTCGCATTGCGCTTCGGAGTGAACCTGCATGACTGAAGCTTCATCCCTGGCCGCGCCCGCGAACGCGGCCGCCCCTGTCGCAACGACCAAGCTGCGCGTCGACGACCTGCATCTTTCCTACGGCGACAACGCCATCCTCAAGGGCGTGTCGATGCAGCTCGCCCAGGGCGAGGTCGTCTCGCTGCTCGGGCCCTCGGGCAGCGGCAAGACGACGCTGCTGCGGGCGGTTGCCGGCCTCGAGCTTCCCCACCGGGGGACGATCCGGATCGAGGACCGTGCCGTGTTCGACCCCGCCTCGAGCCTCGAGGTGCCGGCCGAGAAACGCAACCTCGGCCTGGTTTTCCAGTCCTACGCCCTCTGGCCGCACAAGACCGTCTCCGACAACGTCGGCTACGGTCTCAAGCTGCGCAAGGTCGCCGCCGCCGAGGTCCGCCAGCGCGTCGACTCGGCGCTCGGCAACCTCGGCCTCGGCCACCTCGGCGACCGCTTCCCGCACCAGCTCTCCGGCGGCCAGCAGCAGCGCGTCGCCATCGCCCGCGCGCTGGTCTACAACCCGCCCGTCATCCTGATGGACGAGCCGCTTTCCAACCTCGACGCCAAGCTGCGCGAGGAAGCCCGCGCCTGGCTGCGCGAGCTGATCCTGAAGATGCGGCTTTCGGCACTGGTCGTCACGCACGACCAGAACGAAGCGATGGCGATGTCCGACCGGATCCTGCTGCTCAACAACGGCGTCATCGAGCAGCAGGGGACGCCGCAAGAGCTGTACGGCCAGCCGAACACCCTGTTCGTCGCCGACTTCATGGGCAGCAACAACCGGATCGAAGGCAAGGTCGTCGAAAGGCGCGGCAGCGCGGCGCTGCTCGCTGGCGACGGCTGGCAGCTCTGGGGGGAAGCCCGGGGCAGCGGCGGGCAAGCCGGCCCGGCGACCGGGATGGTGCGTCTCGAGCGCGTCCGGCTGGCGGCCGGCGAAGGCGACAACACCCTCAAGCTCCCGCTCGTGACCTCCATGTTCCTCGGCGACCGCTGGGAGCATCTTTTCCATCGCGGCGGGCTGCGCCTGCGCGCTTACGGTCCGGTCGCGCTCGCCGGAGGCGAGCAATGGCTGGAAGTACCGCGGGACAGCCTCTGGATCTTCTGACGCGCACCCCGGGCACGGCACGAGGCTTGCCGTCAGAGGCGGGAAGCCCGGAACGGGACTGCTAATGGACAGGCTTCGGCTCGACAAGTGGCTCTGGGCAGCCCGGTTCTTCAAGACGCGCGCCATCGCCGCCGAAGAGATCGGGAAGGGCCGCGTCTCGGTGAACGAGCAGGTGGCCAAGGCGTCGCGCGAAGTCAAGGCGGGAGACATCCTCGCCTTTCGCCAGGGCATGGTGGCGCGGACAGTCGTCGTCCTCGGCGTCAGTGCCCAGCGCGGCCCGGCGCCGGTTGCCCAGGCGCTTTATCAGGAAACGGCGGAAAGCGTCGCCGCCCGGGAGGCCGCCGCCCTGGCGCATCGACTCTCGCCGGAGCCGGCGGCGGCGATCGAGGCCGGCCGTCCGACCAAGCGCGACCGCCGCCAGCTCGCCGACTGGAATCGCTGGAGCGCGTCGGTCGACGGCGACTGAAGGAGTTTCGGCAGCCGGGCGCGAATTGGCCCCTTGAAATGCAAGGGAATGCGCCCAAGTCCTTTTGATGACTGCCCAGAACCCCTCCTCTTCGTCCGCCGACGCCGGCCAGGACCCGGCCGCCTCCGCCACCCCTCCGGCGCTCGACCCGGCCGCCAACGCCTCGGCGGGCCCCGACGCCTCCCCGCCTTCCTCCACCCCCGACCTCGAAGCCCGGCACGCCGAGTTGTCCGACGCGTTCCTGCGCGCCAAGGCCGAAGCCGAGAACGTGCGCCGCCGGGCCGAGGAGGAAGTGGCCAAGGCGCGCAAGTACGCCGTCGAGGGCTTCGCCGAAAGCATGCTGCCGGTGAAGGACAGCCTGGAGGCGGCGATCTCGATCCCGGCGGCGACGACCGAGCAGATGCTGGAGGGCGTGCACGCCACGCTGCGCCAGTTGAGCGCCGCCCTGGTGCGCAACAAGGTCCTCGAGATCAACCCGGCGCCGGCCTCCCGGTTCGACCCGCACCAGCACCAGGCGATCAGCGTCGTGCCGGCGGAGCAGGAGCCGAACACCGTCGTTGCGGTGCTGCAAAAGGGCTACATGATCGCCGACCGGGTGCTCCGGCCGGCTCTCGTCACGGTCAGCGCTTCAGCCTGACCCGCGCTTGAAAAACAACTGAGTTATCCACAACTCGAACGCATCGAATTCAATCTCTCTGGAGAACTACATGGCAAAGATCATCGGCATCGACCTCGGGACCACCAACTCGTGCGTCGCGATCATGGAAGGCAACACCCCCAAGGTGATCGAGAACAGCGAGGGTGCCCGCACCACGCCGTCGATCGTCGCCTACCAGGAGGGCGGCGAGATCCTGGTCGGCGCCTCGGCCAAGCGCCAGGCGGTGACCAACGCCAAGAACACCATCTACGCGGTGAAGCGCCTGATCGGCCGCAAGTTCACCGAGAAGGAAGTGCAGAAGGACATCGGCCTGATGCCGTACAAGATCGTCGCCGCCGACAACGGCGACGCCTGGGTCGAGGTGCGCGGCGAGAAGCTCGCGGCGCAGCAGATCTCGGCCGAGATCCTGCGCAAGATGAAGAAAACCGCCGAGGACTATCTCGGCGAGAAGGTGACCGACGCGGTCATCACCGTCCCCGCCTACTTCAACGACGCCCAGCGCCAAGCGACCAAGGACGCCGGCCGGATCGCCGGCCTCGACGTCAAGCGCATCATCAACGAGCCGACCGCGGCGGCGCTCGCCTTCGGCCTCGACAAGACCGAGAAGGGCGACCGCAAGATCGCGGTCTACGACCTCGGCGGCGGCACCTTCGACATCTCGATCATCGAGATCGCCGACGTCGACGGCGAGAAGCAGTTCGAGGTGCTCTCGACCAACGGCGACACCTTTCTCGGCGGCGAGGACTTCGACCAGCGGATCATCGACTACATCATTTCCGAGTTCAAGAAGGACCAGGGCGTCGACCTGTCGAAGGACGTGCTCGCCCTGCAGCGCCTGAAGGAAGCGGCCGAGAAGGCGAAGATCGAGCTCTCGAGCTCGGCCCAGACCGACATCAACCTGCCGTACGTGACGGCCGACGCCTCGGGCCCGAAGCACCTCAACATCAAGCTCTCCCGGGCCAAGCTGGAAGCGCTGGTCGAGGACCTGATCGAGCGCACGATCGCTCCGTGCCGCACCGCCATCAAGGATGCCGGCGTCTCGGTCGGGCAGATCGACGACGTGATCCTGGTCGGCGGCATGACCCGCATGCCCAAGGTCCAGGACAAGGTCAAGGAGTTCTTCGGCAAGGAGCCGAGGAAGGACGTCAACCCGGATGAAGCCGTGGCCGTGGGCGCCGCGATCCAGGGCCAGGTGCTGGTCGGCGACCGCAAGGACGTGCTGCTGCTCGACGTCACCCCGCTCAGCCTGGGCATCGAGACCCTCGGCGGCGTGATGACCAAGATGATCCAGAAGAACACGACCATCCCGACCAAGTTCGCGCAGACCTTCTCCA
>Ga0068858_100001723_pt1 | contig 22353 bp, 26 predicted proteins | sample KBSSwiS12_FD_66589 | JGI IMG/M metagenome (GOLD analysis project Ga0068858, IMG submission 66589) | Switchgrass rhizosphere microbial communities from Kellogg Biological Station, Michigan, USA - KBS Switchgrass S1-2 | ecosystem: Host-associated > Plants > Roots > Rhizosphere > Soil ...
TCGGGCAGCGTGCCGACGACGATGCGAAAGCCGAAGATGTCGCTCACCTGCGCGAACGACAGGTGCTTCTCGCGCATCTTGGTGTAGATCGAGTAGAGCGTCTTCTCGCGGCCGAAGATCGCTGCCTTCAGCTTGGCCGCCGCGAACGCCTTCTCGACGTCCTTCTGGATGCGGTCGACGAGGTCGCGGCGGTAGCCGCGCGCCTTTTGCACTGCCTTCGACAGCGCCGCCTCGCGCCACGGGTGCAGGTGCTTGAACGAAAGCTCCTGCAGCTCGCGGTACGTCTGGTTGAGGCCGAGCCGGTGCGCGATCGGCGCGTAGATCTCGAGCGTCTCGGCGGCGATGCGCATCCGCTTGCCGGCCTCGACCGCGTTCATCGTCCGCATGTTGTGGAGACGATCGGCGAGCTTGACGAGGATGACGCGCACGTCGCGCGTCATCGCCAGCAGCATCTTGCGGAACGACTCGGCCTGCGACTCCTCGCGGGTCGAGAAGCGCAGCTTGTCGAGCTTGGTGAGGCCGTCGACGAGATCGGCGACCGGCAACCCGAAGCGCTCGATCAGCTCGGCCTTCGGGATGCCGCAGTCCTCCATCGCGTCGTGCATCAGCGCCGCCATGATCGCCTGCACGTCGAGCTTCCACTCGGCGCAGATCCCGGCGACCGCGATCGGATGTGTGATGTACGGCTCGCCCGAGGCGCGGAACTGGCCGAGGTGGGCCTCGTCGGCGAAGCGGTAGGCGTCGCGGACGCGGCGGATGTCGGCGGCGTCGAGATAGTCGAGCTTGACCGTCAGCGCCGCGAACGACGCTGCGGCCGCATCGGCGGCCGACGCGCCGTGCGCGGGCGCCGGCGTCGACGGCGGCGCACGCTTCTTCGGCGCGCGGCGGACGCCGAACATCGACGTGAGAGAGCCGAGCGAGCGCGCTGCCATGCCCGGATTTTGCGCCGGGTCGGCAAATCGCGCGCCGCGGACGCGCTGCAGCAGCCGGTGATCGAGGACGCGAGCGCCGCCCTCGGGGCGAGCGCTACACCGGGACCTTCTTCAGCATCTCGACGCCGATCTCGCCGGCGGCGATCTCGCGCAGCGCCGTGACGCCGGGCTTGTTCTTCGTCTCGACCTTGGGCGCATGGCCCTGGCTCAGCATGCGCGCGCGATACGTCGCGGCGAGGACGAGCTGGAAGCGGTTCGGGATCTTCTGGAGGCAGTCTTCGACGGTGATGCGGGCCATGGCGGATCGGTGAACGATGATGTGGGGCGCCTAGGACAGGCCAAGCGCGGAGAAGATCGCGGGCCGGGCCCGCTGGAGCGCTGCGTACTTGAGGCGCTGCGAGTGGACGATCGCCTTCAGGTCGAAGAGGGCCGTCTCGAACAGGGCGTTGATTATAACGAAGTCGAACTGGCTCGCCTTCGCGACCTCGGCGCGCGCGTTCTCCAGTCGTCGCTCGATGACCTCGGGTCCGTCCTCGCCCCGCCGCGTCAGGCGCTGGCGCAACTCTTCCCAGCTCGGCGGCAGCACGAAGATGAGGACCGCGTCGGGAAAGAGCTTCTTGATCTGCAGCGCGCCCTGCCAGTCGATCTCGAGGACGACGTCGAGGCCGCCGACGATGCGCGCCTCGATCGCTGCCTTCGACGTGCCGTAGAGGTGGCCGTGCACCTCGGCCCACTCGACGAATTCGCCGCGCGCGATCATCGCGCGAAACGTCGCTTCGTCGGTGAAGTGGTACTCGCGGCCGTCCTGGTCCTGGCCCCGTGGCTGTCTCGTCGTGTGCGAGATCGAGACCACGAGATGCGAGTCGAGTTCGAGCAGCGCGTTGACGAGGCTCGACTTGCCGGCGCCGCTCGGGGCGGAAACGGCGAACAGGTTGCCGGTCGGAGGGGCGGTGGGGGGCAAGGTGCGCGCGAGTTTATCGTTGCGCCATGGCAAGCCAGCCCTCGTCGGTCAGCGATCGCGTCGATCCGCGGTGCGATGTCGCGCTTGCCGCGGCCGGGTTGCCGAACGGCGCCATCGGCCGTCGGCCGCTCGTCGCCGCGGCGCTCGGCGCTGCCGCGGCCGTGCTCGCGCCGTCGATCGCGCGCGCCGCCGCCAAGCCGCTCGTCGTCGGCGGCTTGCCGGTGACCTGCAACCTCACGCTGCCGGTTGCGTGCGTCGCCAAGGCGAAGGCGAACGCCGCCGACAGGAGCGGCAGGCCGCCGCTCGAGTTCGAGTACAGCAAGTACAACGGCTGGCCCGAGATCAAGGAGTCGCTGATGGCCGGCCGCATCCAGGCCGGCTACATGCTCGCGCCGCTCGTCATGGACCTCGCCGACAAGAAGATTCCCGTGAGGATCGTCTCGCTCGGCCACCGCTCGGGCGCGGTCATCATGGTCCGCACCGATTCGCCGTACCGGCGCTTCCGGGACCTCGCCGGCAAGCGGATCGCGATCCCGAGCCGATTCGCGGTCGACTTCCTCTTCCTGCGCAAGATGCTCGCGCAGGAGGGCATGACGCCGAAGGACGTCGAGGTCGTCGAGATGGCGCCGCCCGACATGCCGGCGGCGCTCTATGCGAAGGCCGTCGAGGGCTACTGCACGGGCGAGCCGTTCGGCGCCGCCGCGCAGCGGGCCGGCTACGCGCGACCGATCCGCATGACACGCGACGAGTGGCGCAACTACATCTGCTGCGTGCTGACCGTGCGCGAGGAGCTGATCCGCGACGACCGCGCGCTCGTCCAGGACCTCGTCGACCACGTGCTCGGCGCCGGCGTCTGGCTCGACCAGAAGCAGGAGAACCGCGAGAAGGCGGTCCAGATCGCCGCCGGCCGCAAGTACTTCAACCAGGACCCGGCGATCATCCGCTTCGTCATGGAAAATCCGGTCGACCGTGTGACCTACGGCGACCTGCGAATGATCCGCGCCGAGTTCGACGAGCTGATGCAGCTGTCGATCGCGGCGGGCACGCTGAAGACGCCGGTCGCCTATGAGAAGTACGTCGACGAGAGCTTCGCCCGTGCCGCCAGGCCGGCAGCGATCGCGCTCTGAACGGACACCCCAAGGAGCCCGCCTTGCCGCGCGCGATCGCCGCTCTCTGCCTTGCCGCCTGCGTCTTCGCCGTCGTCGCCGTTGCCGCGTTCGCTGCCGGCGCCGCGCCGCCGCTGAAGGCGGGCAGCTTCGAGCCGCCGCGCGCGGCGCCCGACTTCGTGCTCGCCGGCTCCGACGGCGGCGCGCTGCAGCTGTCGAAGCTGCACGGCAAGGTCGTGCTGATGTCGTTCGGCTACACGCACTGTCCGGCGGTCTGCCCGACGACGCTGGCGACGCTCGCCGAGGCGCGCCGCAGCCTCGGCAAGGACGCCGGCGCCGTTCAGGTCGTCTTCGTCACGGTCGATCCCGAGCGCGACGACGTCGCAACGATGAGGCAGTACGTCGCCGCGTTCGACCCGAGCTTTCTCGGCGCGACCGGCAAGCCCGAGGCGCTCGCCGCGGTGCGCCGCAGCTACGGCGTCGTCGCCCGCAAGGTGCCGCTCGGCGGCGGCTACGGCGTCGACCACTCGTCGTCGATCTTCCTGATCGACCGCGAAGGGCGGCTGCGCGCGCAGATGCCGTACGGCCGCGACGCGCGCGACTTCGCGCACGACGTCCGCCTCCTGCTCGCGTCGTAGTGCGGGCAAAGCGGACCGGAGCGCTTGCCGCGCTCGCCCTCGTGGGCGTTGCGGCCGCAGCAGTCGCGTGGGCGGCGCTCGCGCCGATCACGGTCGCCTCGCGCGACGAGCTGTTCGCGATCCCGCAGGGCACGTGGGCGCGCCGCATGGCCGGCGACAAGGTCGAGATCCTGCCGGCGACGATCCGCCTGACGCTCGGCGTCAACGACGTGCTGCTGCTGCGCAACCTCGACGACGTGCCGCAGGTCTTCGGCCCGGCGCTGATCATGCCGGGCCAGAGCTTTCGCCTGCCGTTCGAGGCCGCGTCGACGTACAGCTTCGCGTGCACGGCGCATGCGAGCGGCCAGCTGCAGGTCGTGGTCGATCCCATGCCGGAGCCGGGATGGCCGACGCTGCGCTGGCGGCTGCGGCGCTGGCTGCGATGACGCGTCGCCGCCGCATCGCCAGGCTCGCGTCGCCGATCGCGGTGATCGCGCTCGTCGTCGCGCTCTGGTGGCTCGTCGTCGTCGGCACCGAGAGCGCGATCTTCCCGACGCCGTGGCAGGTCGTCGCCGGCGCCTGGGAGCTCGCCGTCGACGGCACGCTCTGGGAGCACATCGGCGCGTCGCTCTTTCGCGTCGGCACCGGCTTCGCGCTCGCCGCTGCGGTCGCGATTCCGCTCGGGCTGTGGATGGGCTGGTTCGGCGGCGCGTACCGCGCGCTCAACCCGATCTTCCAGATGCTGCGCCCGATCTCGCCGATCGCCTGGATCCCGATCGCGATCCTCTGGTTCGGCGTCGGCGACGTCTCGCCGATCTTCCTCATCTTCATCTCGTCGGTGTTCCCGATGGTCGTGCAGACGACGTCGGGCGTGCACGGAATCGAGCGCCGCTACCTGCGTGCGGCGGCCAATTTCGGCGTTTCGCGCGCAGTGCTCTTTCGCCGCGTCGTCATCCCCGCGGTGCTGCCGGAGGTCGTCGTCGGCATGCGGATCGGCATCGGCGTCGCCTGGCTCGTCGTCGTCGCCGCCGAGATGATCGCGCTGCGTTCGGGGCTCGGTTATCTGATCATGGACTCGCGCAACGCCGGCAACCGCTACGACCTCGTCATCGCGAGCATGGTCATCATCGGCCTGATCGGGCTCTGCCTCGACGGCGCGACGCGCCTGCTCGAGCGGCTGCCCACGGTGCGCTGGCGCTATGTCCGCTAGCAAGATCGCCGTGCACGGCGTCCGCAAGGCGTTCGCCTCGGCGGCGGGCGTGCTGCCGGTGATCGAGGGCGTCAGCCTCGACGTCGCCGACGGCGAGTTCGTCGCCATCGTCGGCCCGTCGGGCTGCGGCAAATCGACGCTGATGAACATCGTCGCCGGCTTCGAGACTCCCGACGCCGGCACGGTCACCGTCGACGGCGCAGCGCAGCGCGGGCCGAGCCCGAAAGGCATCGTCATCTCGCAGCACGGCTCGGTGTTCCCCTGGCTGACGGTGCAGCAGAACCTGATGTTCGGCCTCGACGGCGAGCACCGCCGCGAGGACGCCGCGCTCGCCGACCACTACGCGGCGATGGTCGGGCTGAAAGGCTTCGAGGCGAGCTATCCGCGCGAGCTCTCGGGCGGCATGCTCAAGCGCGTCGAGCTCGCCCGCGCGCTCGTCGTCAAGCCCGAGGTCCTCTACATGGACGAGCCGTTCTCGGCGCTCGACGCGCTGATGAACCTGCGCATGCGAAACGAGCTGCTGCGCATCCTCGACGAGGAACGGCATACGGTGCTGCTGATCACGCACGACGTCGAGGAGGCGGTCTACATGGCCGACCGCATCCTCGTCCTGTCGCCGCGGCCGGCGACGATCCAGGCGACGTTCGCGGTCGACCTGCCGCGGCCGCGGCGCCTGCCGAGCCCCGAGTGCCAGCAGTTGCGCGAAGCGGTCCTGAAAGAGCTCGGACTCTGAGGCGGCCCGGTGGGGTTCGCGGTGCGGCAATCGCTGTCACCCGCGCGAACAGTGGGTGATCGCAATCGACGGGCAGCCACCGATGAGGCGATCCGGGATTCCCGCTCCACGATCCGCCGTGGACCCGTATGAGCCTGCTCGGCGTGCCGCAGGTGCGGCACGCGGGTCCGCTGACGGCGCTTCGTCGCGAGCGGCCGTGCGCCGTGGCCGTCAGGGTCGCGGTCGGCACGCCGCCGCAGAGTGCCGTCGTGCGCGTCCTGCTCGGGGTCGAGCCCGAGGTCGCCGGCGGGCAGAGCAAGGACAGCACGTCGGCCGGGCTGACGGTCCGCGTTGCCGAAGCGGCGACTCCGGGCTAGCCGCCTAGAAGGCCGCACCGACCGAGAGCACGAAGACCTGCTCCGACGACCCCGGGTTGAACCAGAAGCCGCCGACGGTGATGCGGCGCCAGGTCGCCTGCACGAAGGGGCCGCGCTGGAGGTCGCGCTCGCCGCCGTAGGCTCGGGTGCGTTGCGCGACGAGGCCGGCGCGCAGCCACTCCACCGGCCGGAACCCGAGCTCGCTCCACGCGTACAGGTAGCTGCTGTCGCGGTCGCCGTGGTCGCGGACGTACTCGCCTTCGAGATAGAAATCGAACCGGCCCGCCGCAACGCTCGCTTCGACGCCGGGGACGAAGGCGCGGACGGTTCCCCAGGCACCGCCGACGATCGGCGTCACCTCCCACGTGACCGCCTCGCCGCCCGCGAAGGTCCAGCCGACGAACGCCGACCGCGCACCGACCGCCTCGTAGCTGATCCGGCCCTCGAGATGGAGCGGACCGCGATCGGCGGCGACGATGCCGGAGGTGTAGTCGTCGCCGTTGCGGACCGAGGTCGGGTAGGCGGTGGCGGCGAATTCCCACGACGGCTTCGTCGGCGGAGCGGCGCGCCGTCCGCTGCCGGCGTCTTCGCCGGCGAACGCCGCCGATGCCGCGGCGGCTGCGAGGAGCGCCAGCGTTCGCGCTGCCGCGCTCATCCTCCCAGTGCCTTGATCGCGCCGACGAGGAGGACGCCGAGCAGCGCCATCATGAGGCCGGCGCGCCACGCGCCGTAGCCCGCGTAGCGGCCGAGTGCGAGCCCGGCGAGGAAGAGCATCGCCAGCGCGATCACGCGCGACGCGTTCTTGGCGGCGCCGACGTCGTGCATCAGCGCGAACGGCAGGACGACCGGGAAGGTCGAGACGACCACGACGATGAAGATGGCGAGCGCAGCGAGCAGGTCGTCGCGGTTCAGCTTGGCGCGCGCGGCCGGCTCCGGAAGCGCGACGATGCGGCTGCGGATCGCCTCGACCTCGGTCGTCGCGACCAGGCCCGCCGCGACCGGCGCGAGCTCGCCCTCGATCAGCGCACGGCCGGCCTGCGCATCGGCGGCGGCGCGAACCGAGCGCATGAGCGAGAGCGAGCGGCCGCGCGCGACGACGGTGCGGACCAGGTACATCACGGCGTCGACGAGCCCCCACGCGAGGTTGCAGCCGAGCGCTGCGATGAAGAGCTCGCGCACCTGTTCGCGCCCGGATTGGGCGACCGACATCGCACCGGTGAAGCTGAGCGCCATGAGCAGGCCGAACAGCAGCTCCATGATGCGGTCGACCGGATGCAGCACCGGCGCGCGCGCGCGTTCGTCGACGCTCTCCCTGCCCGCCGTCTCGGTGGTCGTGGTCATCGCTTTCGATGCGTCGCCCACGGCGCGGGCTATTCGAGGTTCTGCACTTGCTCGCGCAGCTGCTCGATCGCGACCTTCATCTCGACCGAGATCGCGGTCATCTCGATCGACGACGACTTCGAGCCGAGCGTGTTCGCCTCGCGCAGCAGCTCCTGGATCAGGAACTCGAGGCGCTTGCCGATCTCGCCGCCCTTGGCGAGCAGGCGCGCGATCTCGTCGAGGTGCGACCGCAGCCGCGCGAGCTCCTCGGCGACGTCGACGCGGATCGCGATCGCAGCGGCTTCGCTCAGGGCGCGCTCCTCGATCGCCTCGCGCGTGACCGATTGCGCGGCGCCGGCCTTGTCGAGCGCCTCCTGCCAGCGCTCGAGAAAGCGCTGGCGCATCCGCTGCACCGCGGCGGGAACGAGCGGTTCGGCGGTGGCCGCGAGCGTTCGCAGGTGGGCGACACGCTCGGCGAGGACCGCGGCCAGCCGTTCGCCTTCGCGCGCCCGTGCCTCGGCGAGCATCTCGATCGCGCGCGCGGCGGCATCGACGACGGCGTGTTCGGGCTCGGCCGCGGCCGAGCCGCGGCACCACTGCAACGTCTCGTGGACCGAGAGCGCGCGCGCGTGCGGCAGGTGCTCGCGCACCGCGGCGTCGACGCGTGCGAGATGGGCGAGCTGTTCGGGAGTGGGCTCGGGAACCGCGCCCTCGGCGGCGCCGGCGGTCGCGATCCTGAGCTCGATCTTGCCGCGCTTGAACCGCTCCGCGAGCATCGCGCGCAGCTGCGGCTCGAGGCCGCGCAGCTCGTCGGGCAGGCGCAGCGCCAGGTCGAGGAAGCGGCCGTTCACCGAGCGGACCTCGACCGTCGCCGCGGCCTGCGGCCGGCCGCGCCCGGCCGCTCTGGCCGATGCTTCGTGCAATGCTGCCGCACCCGGTGCACAAGCGCCTGTCGAGGCATTCGCATAGCCGGTCATGCTGTAGACTGACAAGCGCTTTTGCTCCCGTTTTCTGTCGATCGATTATGTCAAAGCCAAAACCCGCGCCATTGCCATCCGGCACGGTCGTGGGCGGCTACCAGGTCATCAAGAAACTGGCGGCCGGTGGCTTCGGCGTGGTCTATCTGTGCGAGGACAGCGAGCGCAAGCTCGTCGCGCTGAAGGAGTATCTGCCATCCTCGCTCGCCGAGCGCTCGCCGGGCGAGCTGACGCCCCGCGTCAAGCCCGAGAAGCAGCCGCTCTACCGGCTCGGCCTGAAGAGCTTCTTCGAGGAAGGCCGCTCGCTCGCCCAGATCTCGCACACGAGCGTGGTTTCGGTTCTCAATTTCTTCCGCGAGAACGAAACCGTCTACATGGTCATGAATTACCTGCAGGGCGATACCCTGCAGGATTTCATCGTCACCGCGCGCGATCTCAAACGTGACAAGGTATTTCGCGAATCGACGATCCGCTCGCTTTTCGACGAGATACTGCGCGGCCTGCGCATCGTCCACCAGCACAAGATGTTGCACCTGGACATCAAGCCGGCCAACATCTTCATCACCAACGAAAACAAGGCGGTTCTGCTCGACTTCGGCGCGGCACGCGAGGTGCTGAGCAAGGAAGGCAACTTCATCCGCCCGATGTACACGCCCGGATTCGCGGCTCCCGAGATGTACCGCCGCGACGGCACGCTCGGGCCGTGGACCGACATCTACGCGATCGGCGCCTGCATCTATGCGTGCATGCAGGGCTACCCGCCGAACGACGCGCCGCAGCGGATCGAGAAGGACCGCCTCGCGCTCTCGCTCTCGCGCCTGCGCAACGTCTACAGCGACAACCTGATCGAGGTCACCGAGTGGTGCATGTCGCTCGATCCGCTGTCGCGGCCGCAGAGCGTGTTCGCGCTGCAGAAGGAGCTGTCGCGCGAGACCGAGCGGCAGTACACCAAGCTCAGCTTCAGCGAGCGGCTGAAGCTGCAGCTCGAGAACCTGACCGCGAGCGCCAAGGCCTAGCGCCATGCCCGTGGGCGCCTCACTGCGTTCGCCGACCCCCGAGGGGGCGTCGCCGAGCTTGGGGCGGCCCGGCGCGCGACGGCCTTGCGCGGCCGCGACCTAGCCATGCGCTTCTCCGTCTACCAGGTCAGCCGCAAAGGCGGCCGCGAGAAGAACGAAGACCGCATGGGCTATTGCTACACGCGCGACGCCGGGCTGTTCGCCCTCGCCGACGGCATGGGCGGCCATCCGGAGGGCGAGGTCGCCTCGCAGCTCGCGCTGCAGACGCTGGCCGCGATGTTCCAGCGCGACTGCAAGCCGACGCTGCCCGACCCGCTGCGCTTCCTCCACGAGGCGATCGTGTCGGGCCACCACCAGCTGCTGCGCTACGCGACGCAGAAGGCGCTGATCGACACGCCGCGCACGACGATCGTCGCCTGCCTGCTGCAGGGCAACGCGGCGTACTGGGCGCACTGCGGCGACTCGCGGCTCTACATGGTGCGCGGCGACAAGCTGATCGCGCGCACGCGCGACCACTCCTACTCCGAGCTGCAGCAGACGATGAGCCAGGTCGTCCCGATGGGCGACCGCTTCAACCGCAACGTCCTCTTCACCTGCCTCGGCAGCCCGGGCAAGCCGGTCGTCGATACCGTCGGTCCGCTCCTGATGCAGAGCGGCGACCGGTTGCTGCTGTGCTCCGACGGCCTCTGGGGCACGGTGAACGACAGCGAGATCACCGAGCAGCTGGCGTCGCTGCCGCTCTCCGACTCGGTCCCCGAGCTCGTCGAGCAGGCGCTGCGCAACGGCGGCCCGAAGTGCGACAACGTCTCGGTGCTCGCGGTCGAGTTCGAGGGCGTCGAGGGCGACAGCCAGCTCGGCGGCATCCAGACGACGGCGCTCGGCGAGGCGGTGTTCGCATCGACGATCCAGGCGAGCGTGCTCGGCACCGACGTGTCGCCGGACGAGCTGGACGACGCCGAGATCGAACGCTCGATCAAGGAAATCAACGAAGCGATCAAGCGCAGCTCGCAGCACAAGAAGGGCTGAACGCCTTTCTCGTGCTGCTCGTTGCGCTCGCTCGCGCGGCAGGATCGCTCCCTCCCCAGCTTCGCTCCCCTCCCTCCGGGAGGGAGGGGCGGGCGCCGTCGGCGCCCATGAGATGGCGGCGACAATCGAGGGATGACATTTCAACGTTCCAGTGGGCGGGCGCACGATGCGATGCGGCCGGTGTCGATCGTGCGCGGGTTCACGCGCCATGCCGAAGGATCGGTGCTGGTGTCGTTCGGCGACACGCGGGTGCTGTGCACGGCGTCGGTCGACGAGAAGGTGCCGCCGCACAAGCGCGGCAGCGGCGAGGGGTGGGTGACGGCGGAGTACGGGATGCTGCCGCGCTCGACCCACACGAGGAGCGACCGCGAGGCGGCGCGCGGCAAGCAGAGCGGGCGCACGCAGGAGATCCAGCGCCTGATCGGGCGCTCGCTGCGCGCGGTGTTCGACCTCGCCGGGCTCGGCGAGCGCACCATCGCGCTCGACTGCGACGTGCTGCAGGCCGACGGCGGCACGCGCACGGCGGCGATCACCGGCGCCTTCGTCGCCGCCCACGACGCCGTCTCGTGGCTGCTCGCGCAGGGCCGCATCGAGCGCTCGCCGATCCACTACCACGTCGCGGCCGTCTCGGTCGGGATCGTCGCCGCGACGCCGCTGCTCGACCTCGAGTACGTCGAGGACGCGGCGTGCGACACCGACATGAACGTCGTCATGACCGGCGCCGGCGGCTTCGTCGAGCTGCAGGGGACCGCCGAAGGGGCGAGCTTCTCGCGCGTCGAGATGGACGCGCTGCTCGCGCTCGCCGGCAAGGGCATCGGCGAGCTGGTCGCGATGCAGCGCGCCGCGCTCGCGGCACCGCTCGCGAGGGCGACGTGAGGCTCGTCCTCGCATCGAACAACCGCGCCAAGCTCGCCGAGCTCGCGGCGCTGTTCGCGGCGCTGCCGATCGAGCTCGTCGCGCAGGGCGAGCTCGGCATCGCCGAGGCCGACGAGCCGCACGCGACGTTCGTCGAGAACGCGCTCGCCAAGGCTCGCCACGCGGCGCGCGCCGCGAAGGCGGCGGCGATCGCCGACGACTCGGGGCTGTGCGTCGACGCGCTCGGCGGCGCGCCGGGCGTGGCGTCGGCGCACTACGCGACGGTCGCGCGCAGGGTGACCGACCGCGAAGGCCACCGTCGCGTCCAGGACGCCGCCAACAACGCGCTCCTCGTCGATCGCCTGCGCGGCATCGACGACCGACGCGCGCGCTTCGTCAGCGCGATCGTCGCCGTGCGCAGCGCCGACGATCCGGAGCCGCTGATCGCCGTCGGCCGCTGGCACGCCGACGTGCTCGACGCGCCCCGCGGCGACGGCGGCTTCGGCTACGACCCGCTCGTCTTCGTCCCCGCGCTCGGCAAGACCGTCGCCGAGCTCGCGCCGGAGGTGAAGAACCGCGTCAGCCACCGTGCCCAGGCGGCCGAGCGGATGCTCGCGCTGCTGCGCGACGAGTGGCGGCTCGGCGCCGACGCGCCCGCTCCGGGCTGAGACGAATGCCTGCGCTCGAGATCGTTGCGGCGGCAGCAGCGCCGCCGCCGGACTCGGTCGCCGAGCGCCTCGCGCGCTTCATGCGGCCGGGCGCGATCGCGCTGCCGGCGCTGCCGCCGCTCTCGCTCTACGTCCACGTGCCGTGGTGCCTGAAGAAGTGCCCGTACTGCGACTTCAACTCGCACGCCTGGCGCGCCGGCGAGGCGCTGCCCGAAGCGCGCTACGTCGATGCGCTGTTGCGTGACCTCGAGGATGCGCTGCCGTTCGTCTGGGGCCGGCGCGTCCACTCCGTGTTCGTCGGCGGCGGCACGCCGAGCCTGTTCGCGCCGGCGGCGATCGAGCGCCTCGTCGCCGCGATCCGTGCCCGCGTCCCGCTCGAGCCGGGCTGCGAGATCACGCTCGAGGCCAATCCGGGGACGTTCGAGCGCGAGCGCTTCCGCGGCTACGCCGAGGCGGGGGTGACCCGGCTCTCGATCGGCGTCCAGAGCTTCGACGACGCCAAGCTCGCCGCGCTCGGCCGCGTCCACGATGCCGCGCAGGCGCGCGCCGCGATCGCCGAGGCCAAGGCGGCGTTCGCGACCTTCAACGTCGACCTGATGTACGCGCTTCCCGGCCAGTCGCTCGCCGAGTGCGCGGCCGACGTCGCCGCCGCGCTCGCGTTCGCGCCGCCGCACCTGTCGGTCTACCACCTGACGATCGAGCCGAACACGCTGTTCGCGCACGCCCCGCCCGCGCTGCCCGACGACGACGTCGCGGCGGCGATGCTCGACCGCATCGTCGCGCTGACGGCGCAGGCCGGCCTCGACCGCTACGAAGTCTCGGCGTTCGCGCGTGCCGGACATCGCTCGCGCCACAACGTCAACTACTGGGAGTTCGGCGACTACCTCGGCATCGGCGCCGGCGCGCACGGCAAGATCAGCTTCCCGCACCGCGTCGTCCGCCAGGTGCGGCTGCGCGATCCGGCGGCCTACATGGCGGGCGCCGAGCGCGGCGCCGCAGTCGCTTCGGAGACCGAGGTCGCGCGCGGCGAGCTCGCGTTCGAGTTCATGCTCAACGCGCTCCGGCTGAAGGACGGCTTCGCGCTCGCCAGCTTCGGCGAGCGGACCGGGCTGCCGCTGTCGGCGATCGAGGCGCCGGTCGGCGAAGCCGAGCGGCGCGGCCTCGTCGAGCGCGACCTGCGCTGGCTGAAGCCGACGCCGCTCGGCTTCGATTTCCTGAGCGACCTGCAGCAGCTCTTCCTGCCGAAGCGCGCCTGAGGTCAGCCCGCGTTGCGCGGGAACGCCAGTGAACGTGCATTCGCCGCACTTGGACGACTCCGTGCCCTCATGAGGCGGCGGACCGGCGAGATGCCGCTGCTAGAGTGCCCCGTGCGCCCCGAGATCGAACCGACGTTCAGCAGCCTCGCCGGGCTCCAGCTCGACGGCGCGCTGCAGCTGCTGCAGCAGTCCGGCCACGCGCTCCCCGATCGCGCACTGTCCGACGACGCGTGGTTGCAGGCGGTCATCGACGGGCTGTGCGAGCTCTCGAGCCGCGATCCGCTCACCGGCCTCGCCAACCGCCGCCATTTCGAGCTGACGCTCGCGAGCGAGGTCGACCGCGTCGCCCGTGCCGGCGAGCCCGCGCTCGTCCTGATGATCGACATCGATCACTTCAAGCGCGTCAACGACGCCCACGGCCACCAGTCCGGCGACCTCGTCCTGAAGGCGATCGCGGTCGCGCTCGGCGAGTGCATCCGACCGATGGACACGGTCGCTCGCTTCGGCGGCGAGGAGTTCGCGATGATCCTGCCGAACTGCCCGCCGTCGTACGGGCAGGCGGTCGCCGAGCGGATCCGCAGCCACGTCAACGCCAGTCCGATCGAGCTCGGCGGCGGCGAACAGGTGCGCGTCACGGTCTCGATCGGCGGCGCGTTCGCGCCGCAGTGGGTGCGCTCGTCGCCGCTGCTCTGGGTCGAGCGCGCCGACCAGCAGCTCTACCGCGCCAAGTCCGAAGGCCGCAACCGCGCCTGCCTCGAGCAGCCGATGGTCTCGCACGTCAGCGCCGAGGAGAAGGGGCTGCTGTTCGGGACGTCGACGTTCGCGGAGCTCGAATGAAGCCGGCGAGCGCCGCGAAGGCGAGCGTTCTCGCCGTCACCAGCGGGAAGGGCGGGGTCGGCAAGACGTTCTTCTCGGCGAACCTCGCCGCCGCGCTCGCCCGCCGCGGCGAGCGGGTCCTCGTCCTCGATGCCGACCTCGGGCTCGCCAACCTCGACGTCGTGCTGAACCTCCATCCGAAGGTCACGCTGCACGACGTCTTCACCGGCAAGGCGACGCTCGAGGAGGCGATCCTGCCGGCGCCGGGCGGCTTCTCGGTGCTCCTCGCCGGCTCCGGCCTCGTCGAGTACTCGCGGCTGACGCCGCACGTGCGCGAGCAGCTCGTCGACATCATCGGCCGGGTCGCGCCGCGCTTCGACCGCATCCTGCTCGACACCGGCGCCGGCATCTCCGACGTCGTGCTGCACGCGATCTCCCTCGCCGACGACGTCCTCGTCATCGCGACTCCCGAGCCGACGTCGATGACCGACGCCTACGCGACGATCAAGCTGCTCGCGACGCAGCAGGGCCGGCGCGCGATCCGCGTCGTCGTCAACCAGGTGAGCGTCGCCGGCGAAGGCCGGACGATCCGCAACCAGCTGCAGCTCGTCGTCGACCGCTTCGTCGTGCCGCACCTGAACGGCGGCAGCGGCGAAGCGGTCGCGCTCGAACTGCAAGGCGAGATCCCGACCGACCCGGCGGTGCGCGAGGCGGTGCAGCGGCGCGCGCTGCTGCTCGAGAAGCTCCCGGGCTCGCGCGCCGCGCTCGCCGTCGTCGGCATCGCCGCGCGCATGGCCGCCTGAGAGCGCGGCGCATCGGTCAGCGCGGCACGCCGTTCCTCTCGTTCGTCTTCAGCAGGACGATGAGCGCGCCGTGGCCGCCATCGGCCGGGCGCGCGTGGGTGAACGCGAGCACGTCCTGGTGCTTCACGAGCCACGCCTTCACCTTCGCCTTCAGCACCGGCTCGCGGCCCGGCGAGCCGTGGCCCTTGCCATGGACGACGCGCACGCAGCGGTAGCCCGCGCGCGTCGCCTCGCGCAGGAACCGGGCGACGCGCTCGTGCGCTTCGTCGCGACGCAGGCCGTGCAGGTCGATCTCGTCCTGCAGCACCCAGACGCCGCGGCGGAGCTTGCGGACGACGTCGATGCCGATGCCGCGGCGGCGAAACGAGAGCGCGTCGTCGGTCTCGAGCAGCGATTCCGCATCGACGACACCGGCCATCGACTCGGCGAGCGCGGCCGCCTCGTCGCGCTCGCGCTGCCGCGCGACCGCCGTCGGCCGCACGCGCGTGGGGCGCTCGCTCGCCGCCTTGCGCAGCGGAACGACGCGGCCGATCGCGGCGGCGAAGTCGCCGCCGTCGCCACGCTCGGCGGTGCCGCGCTCGCGTGCCGCTTCGGTCGGCATCTCGCCGACGGCGTCACGCGCGGCCTCGGCGCGGCGACGCTCGTCGAGCTTGGCGCGCAGCATCGCGAGCTCGCCGAGATGTCGGCCCTTGATCGGCGGCGTCGTCACAGCAACCCTCGTTCCGCGAACGAGACGACGTTCGCCTGGCCGACGACCAGGTGGTCGAGCACGCGCACGTCGACGAGCGCGAGCGCGCTCTTCAGCGTCTGCGTCAGGAATTCGTCGGCACGCGACGGCTCGGCCGCGCCCGAGGGATGGTTGTGGGCGAGGATCACCGCCGCGGCGCCGAGCTCGAGCGCGCGCTTGACGACCTCGCGCGGATACACGCTCGTCTGCGTCAGCGTGCCGCGAAACATCTCCTCCATGCGCACCAGCCGGCTCTGCGCGTCGAGGAAGAGGACGGCGAACACCTCGTGGCCGCGATCGGCGAGCTGCAGCAGCAGGTAGTCCTTGACCTTGCCGGGCGAATCGAAGACCGGCCGCGCGCCGAGCTCGCTCGCGATCGAGCGGCGCGCGAGCTCGAGCACGGCGGCGACCTCGGCCCGCTTCGCCGGACCGAGACCCTTGACCCGCTTGAGCTCGTCGGGCCCGGCGCGCAGCAGGCCGGCGAGGCCGCCGAACGATGCGAGCAGCTGCTCGGCGAGCTGCAGGACTCCGGTGCCGGCGAGACCGGTGCGCAGGAGCAGGGCGACGAGCTCGGCGTCGGCGAGCGCCGCGGGGCCGGCGGCGAGCAGCTTCTCGCGCGGTCGTGCCGAGGCGGGGATGTCCTTGAACATGGCTGTGGGCACGGACCCAACGCCCGGCTCGTAAAATCCGTTGGCAGTCTAAGTCCCCCAAAGAGTGTCCCCTTGAAGCGCGTCGAGCCGGGCTCGTTCCTCACCTTGCATTACCGCTTGCGCGACGCCGAAGGCGTCGCGCTCGTCGACACCTTCGCGACGCGGCCGGCGACGCTCTCGCTCGGCAGCGGCGAGCTCGCGCCGGCGATGGAAGAGCGCCTGCTCGGCCTCGCCGAAGGCAGCGAGACGTCGTTCGCGCTGCGCCCCGGCGAGGCGTTCGGCGAGCGCGACCCGGCGCTCGTGCAGCGCGTCCGCCGCGCCGCACTCGACGCCGAGGGCGACGCCGACGGCGACTACCGCGTCGGCGACGTCGTCCGCTTTCCGGCGCCGGACGGCCAGTCGATCGCCGGCATCGTCCGCGACGTCGACGACGACATCGTCGTCTTCGACTTCAACCACCCGTTCGCCGGTCGCGCAGTGACGTTCGACGTCAAGCTGATCGGCGTGTTGTGATGGCCCTCGAGGAAGTCGTCCTCGCCGAGCCGCGCGGCTTCTGCGCCGGGGTCGAGCGCGCGATCGAGATCGTCGAGCGGGCGCTGCACAAGTTCGGCGCGCCGATCTACGTCCGCCACGAGATCGTCCACAACACCTACGTCGTCGAGGACCTGAAGAAGAAGGGCGCGATCTTCATCGAGGAGCTCGCCGACGTGCCGCCGGGAGCGACGCTCGTCTTCAGCGCCCACGGCGTCTCGCAGGCGGTGCGCCGCGAGGCGGCGGCGCGCGGCTTCTCGGTCTTCGACGCGACGTGCCCGCTCGTCAGCAAGGTCCACATGGAAGTCGCGAAGCTGGCGCGCGAGGGCTACCAGTTCATCATGATCGGCCACAAGGGCCATCCCGAGGTCGAGGGCACGATGGGCCAGCTCGACAGCGGCATCCATCTCGTCGAGAGCGTCGCCGACGTCGACCGCGTCGACGTTCCCGCCGGCCAGCCGCTGGCGGTCGTCACGCAGACGACGCTCTCGGTCGACGACGCCGCCGAGATCATGGCGGCGATCAAGCGCCGCTTCCCGGCGATTCGCCAGCCGAAGCAGCAGGACATCTGCTACGCGACGCAGAACCGCCAGGATGCGGTCAAGCTGGTCGCGCCGGGCGTCGACGTGCTGATCGTCGTCGGCAGCCCGAGCTCGTCGAACAGCAACCGGCTGCGCGAGCTCGCCGAGCGGCTCGGCACCCACGCCTACATGGTCGACAGCGCCGACGGCGTGCGGCCGGAGTGGCTCGAAGGCAAGCACCGCGTCGGCCTGACGGCGGGCGCGTCGGCGCCCGAGTTGCTCGTCAACGCGGTCGTCGAGCGGCTGCGCGCGCTCGGCGCGGTCTCGGTGCGAACGATCTCGGGCGCGCCCGAGAAGGTGCACTTTCCGTTGCCGCTCGGGCTCGGCGACAAGGCGATGCGAAGCGTCGCGAACTGACGCGCGCGCTGCGCGTGCCGCCCGCGGCGATCAGCGCGGCAGCCGGCGGTGCAGCGTGACCGGATGCGTCGTCGCGACCGGCTCGTCGACACCAGGTCGGCGCATCGGGTTGCGGTCGCAGCCGCTGCATCCGCACCCCGAGTCCTGCGCGGCACGAACGCGCAGCCACGCCGCGCACGCCGGCGGCAGCGGCAATCGGAGCGCGGCGCCGGCGAGCGTGCGGCGAAGCGATGCCGGCATCAGCGTCCACGCTGCGTAAAGCGCCGAGCCGGCGACGATGCCGCCGACGAGCAGCCATTGCAGCGCGGCCGGGGCACTCACGAGAGTCCACCTCCGAGCGCGAGCGCGATCCGGTACGTCGCGAAGGAGGCGACGTACGCGAGCGCGAACAGGTATCCGGCCATGATGAGCGGATAGCGCCACGAGTTCGTCTCGCGGCGGACGACGGCGAGCGTCGACAGGCACTGCGGCGCGAAGACGTACCAGGCGAGCAGCGAATACGCGGTCGCGAGCGACCAGCCCTTGGCGATGATCGGTGCGAGCGCGTCGGCGACCGAGTCGCCCGCCGCCGACATCGAGTAGACCGTGCCGAGCGCGCCGACCGCGACCTCGCGCGCCGCGAGGCCGGGGACGAGCGCGATCGAGATCTGCCAGTTGAAGCCGATCGGCGCGAAGACGTGCTCGAGCGCGCGGCCGATCATGCCGGCGACGCTGTACTGGATCGCGGGACCGGTCGCTCCCTCCGGCGGCGACGGGAAGCTCGACAGGAACCAGAGCACGACCATGAGCGTGAAGATGATCGTGCCGACGCGGCGCACGAAGATGCCGGCGCGCTCCCAGAGGCCGAGCAGGACGTTGCGCGGGTTGGGCATGCGGTACGGCGGCAGCTCGAGCATCAGCGGCTGGTAGCGCCGCTTGCTCCAGGCGCGCTTGAGAACCCAGGCGACCGCCATCGCGGCGACGACGCCGGCGACGTAGAGCGCGAACAGCGTCAGACCGCGCAGGTTGAACGGACCGACATGCGTTGCCGGAACGAACGCGCCGATCAGGAGTGCGTAGACCGGCAGGCGCGCCGAGCACGTCATCAGCGGCGCGACCATGATCGTCGCGAGACGGTCCTTCCAGTTGGCGATGGTTCGCGTCGCCATGATGCCGGGGATCGCGCACGCGAAGCTCGACAGCAGCGGGATGAACGCACGCCCCGAGAGGCCGACCTTGCCCATCAGCGTGTCGAGCAGGAACGCCGCCCGCGGCAGGTAGCCCGAGTCCTCGAGGAGAAGGATGAAGAAGAAGAGGATCAGGATCTGCGGCAGGAAGACGAGCACGCTGCCGGCGCCGGCGACGACGCCGTCGACGAGGAGGCTGCGCAGCGGGCCTTGGGCCATGTGGGTCGCGATCCAATCGCCGAGGCTCGCCATCGCCGCCTTGATCGCGTCCATCGGCAGCGTCGCCCACGAGAACACCGCCTGGAACATCAGGAACAGCACGACGGCGAGGATCGCGAGGCCCCAGACCGGATGCATGACGACGGCATCGATCCGCGGCTGGAAGCGGCGCGCCGCCGCCGCGCCGGGGGCGACGGCCGCGAGGATCCGCCGCACCTCGAGCTGGAGGTCGGCCGACGAGCGCGCATCGCGCGTCGCGGTCGCAGGCGCCGCGCTCGCGCTCGCCTCGACCGGATCACCGCCAAGGCGTGACTCGAGCAGGGCGAGCAGCTGGGCGTGGCCGTCGGCGCGCACCGCGACCGTCTCGACGACCGGGCAGCCGAGCTCGGCCGAGAGCTTCGCGACGTCGATCTGCAGCCCTTCGGCGCGCGCGACGTCGGCCATGTTGAGCGCGACGATCATCGGCTTGCCCAGCTGCGTCAGCTCGAGCACGAGGCGCAGGTTCATGCGCAGGTTGGTCGCGTCGACGACGGCGACGATCGCGTCGGGCGCGGCCTCGCCGTGGCGGCGGCCTTCGATCACCTCGAGCGTGATCTGCTCGTCGGGAGTCGCCGGAGTCAGGCTGTAGGCGCCGGGCAGGTCGACGACCTGCACGGTGCGACCGTTTCTGAGCCGCGTCAGCCCGACCTTGCGCTCGACCGTGACGCCGGCGTAGTTGGCGACCTTCTGGCGCGCGCCCGTCAGCAGGTTGAAGAGCGCGGTCTTGCCGCAGTTCGGGTTGCCGACGAGCGCGACGCTCCAGCGCGGCGTCTGGTGCGGAGCGTTGAGCGCGTGCGACACGATCGCTAGCGGGCGCGCGCGGGCGCGCCCGATCCTGCCGGCTCGACGGCCTCGACCTCGATGCACTGCGCCTCGAGCAGGCGCAACGCGAACATCGTCTCGCCGACGAGCACGGCGAGCGGCTCGCGGCCGCCGGGGCCGCGGCGCAACACCTGCACCGGCTCGCCCGGAAGGAAGCCGAGCTCGCCGAGGCGCCGCAGGGCGACGGCGTCGATCTCGGGCGACGCCGAGACGACGCGCGCGACCGTCGCCCGGCTGCCGTCGGCGAGCTGGTGAAGCGATCGGGTGGCTGCGGTGGTCATGGGTCCGGGCGGTGCCGGGATGCACATGCGAATGAGATTGTCTCTCATTTGCGTGACGTCGGGGGCCCCGGCGCGCGTCAGAAGGCCGCGTTCAGGGTCAGCCGGGCATTGCGCGGGGCGCCCGGCGAGATGTTGTTGTTGCCGTCGGCGGTCGGCGTGTACCTGCGGTCGAACACGTTCTCGACGTTCAGCGCCAGGCTCGTGCGGCCGCCAGCGAACGTGTAGTAGAGCGCCGCGTCGGTGCGCGCGAAGCCGGGCAGCTCGACCTGGTTGTCGAGCGTCGTGAACGAGCTCGACTGGTAGACGAAGCCGAGCCCGGCGGCCCATTGGGAGCCGAAGCCGACCCGGTTCCAGAGCGAGAAGAGATGCTCGGGGACGAGCTGCAGCGTCGCCCCGGCGGGCGCCGCCGACGTCGTCTGGGTGATGCGGCCGTTGAGGTTCGAGTAGCCGCCGTAGACGCGCCAGCGCGGCGTGATCTCGCCCTGCAGCGCGAGCTCGAAGCCTTCGGTGCGCTGCTGCCCGGTCTTGATGAAGAAGCCGGGGTTGGCCGGATCGGGCGAGCGCACGTCGTCGCGATCGAGGCGGAAGATCGCCGCCGACGCGGTCAGCCCCGGCAGCACGTCCCAGTGCGCCCCGACCTCGTAGTTGATCGCCTTTTCCGGCGCGAGGTCGGCGGTGTTCGGCGCCAGGCTGAGCTGCTCGCCCGAAGGCAGGAACGACTGGCTGTAGCTCGCGTACAGCGTCGCCGCCGGCGTCGGCGACCAGAGGACGCCGATCCGCGGGCTGAGGCCGTGGTCGGTGCGCGCGAGGTCGGTCGGCGCCACCGTCGTCCTGCGGTCGTCGAAGGTCGTCCGGAAGATGTCGTAGCGCACGCCGCCGACGAGCTTCCATTCCCGCGTGAGCGCGAGCTGGTCCTGGACGTAGACGCCGAAGATGTCGGCGCGGACGCGGTTGTCGGCGTCGCTGCCGTTCGGCTGGAAGCGCACCGCGGTCGCGAACGGTGCGGTTGCCGGCACGGTGATCAGGTTGTCGCTCGCGAGCGGGCCGAAGAAGCCGGTGTTGCGCTTGTTCTTGCTGTCCTGGTGACCGAGCTCGACGCCGGTGAGGAGGAGGTGCTCGATGCCGGCCGTCGTCGCCCTGAACGTCACGTCGGTCTGGTTGAAGACGTTGGTGCGCAGGTTCGCGTTGTTGTAGGCGGCCAGCCGCATCGTCCCTGCCGCGGTCACCGAGCTCGCGTTGGCATTGTCGGGGTAGACGTTCTGATAGAACTTGTCGTAGTGCGTGACGCGAAAGACGTTGCGCAGCCGCGTGCCGCCGCCGAAGTCGTGGTCGAGGATCGCGTACACGCCGTCGACGATCGAGCGCGCATCGCTCTGGTCGGCGTTGCCGAAGAACGTGCCCGGATCCGTCTCGTAGGGGCGGCCGTTCTGCGCCGGGATGCCGCGGTCGGCGGTGCGCTCGTCGCGCAGGTGCTCGAAGCCGAGCGTGAGCAGGCTGCGCGCGCCGAGCGCGAGGCCGACGGTCGGATTGATCGCCCAGCGGTCGAGGTCGACGCCGTCGCGAAAGCTTCCGGCGTGCTCGGCCATCGCGTTCAGCCGCCATGCCGCGCTGTCGTCGAGGGCGTCGCCGACGTCGACCGTGCCGCGCACCTGGTCCCAGCTGCCGACACTGAGCGACGCTTCGCGCACCGGCCCGAAGATCGGTTGCTTGGTCACCCGGTTGATCACGCCGCCGCCGCCGCCACGCCCGAAGATCATCCCGGCCGTGCCCTTCAGCACCTCGACGCGCTCGAGGTTGTAGAGGTCGCGGAACACCTGGGCGTCGTCGCGCACGCCGTCGACGTAGAGGTCGGCGCTCGTGCTGACGCCGCGCAGGATGAACTGGTCGCGGTTGCCTTCGCCCTGGTGGGCGAGGACGCCGGGAACGTAGCGGATGACGTCGGCGAGGCTGCGCATCGCCTGGTCCTTCATGACTTGCGCCGGAACGACGGTCACCGACGCCGGCACGTCCTTCAGCGGCGTGTCGGTCTTGGTGAACGTCGCCGATCGGGTCGCGCGGTAGTCGCCGTCGCTGTCGCTGTGGCCGGTGACGTTCACCGTCGAGAGCGTCTCCTGCGCCACGGCGCCGTCGCTCGCACAGAGGCCGATCGCGGCGAACGCAAGCGATGCCGCCAAGGCGCGGGCGGGTTTCGACGCGGTCGACACGGGACGGTCCTCCTCTGGGTGCGGTCTCAATATAAACGAGAATCGTTCTCATCCACAATATCCAATAAGAACTATTCGCATTCAGCGTACACTCCCACCCCGGTTCTTCGCCGACCCACCCCAC
>Ga0068858_100001728_pt1 | contig 22336 bp, 18 predicted proteins | sample KBSSwiS12_FD_66589 | JGI IMG/M metagenome (GOLD analysis project Ga0068858, IMG submission 66589) | Switchgrass rhizosphere microbial communities from Kellogg Biological Station, Michigan, USA - KBS Switchgrass S1-2 | ecosystem: Host-associated > Plants > Roots > Rhizosphere > Soil ...
ATCCGCCTCTTAAATCAGTTCGAAAACCGTAATTTCCGGCCGGCAATTGCATCGGATGTGCGGGAACAAGGTGCCCACACCCCTGTTCACATAAAGATAGCTCTCGCGTTGATCAAACAGACCTTCCTGATAAATCTTCCCCCATTGAGGAAGGATCAACGCTCCAATAACCGGCAGTCGCACCTGTCCCCCATGGGTATGCCCCGACACCTGCAGTTTGACCCGGGGATCGTTCAGAAGCGGAAATGAATCGGGCTCATGGGCCACGACAATGTGACGTGAGTTCTTTGGAGTCCTCGAAATGATCCTCAAATCCGGAGTACCTGCCCAGAAGCTATCCAGCCCGGTCAGAAAGCAATTCTCCTGGTCAGGCAAAGCAAAGGATTGATTGCGCAGAACCCGGATCCCTTTTCTCTCCAGCGCCTGCGTCACGGCATAGGCGCCCACCCAATGATCATGATTTCCCAAGGCCGCAAAGGAACCCAGTCGCGAAGTCGCACGGGAGAGTAAGTCTGCGAGGTCGTTTATCCGTGCGACCCGATGCGACATAAAATCTCCCGTATAGACGACAAGATCAGTCCCCAAATCGCAAATGCGTCTGGCAATCCGCTCCATGTAGCTTTCCTCGCAAAGAGGATCGAAATGAATGTCCCCCAAGACGACCATTTTCAACGGACTATTTAATCCGATCGAAAGCCTGACAACGGATTCTTCGAGGTCATGGGTATCTGTCTCATAATCCAAATAAGAAGCCCCAGCTGCGGCGACGGCGGACGTTGCAAGCACTCCTCGAACGAAGGTACGGCGAGTCATCATCAAAACCAATCGCGCGTAACCAACGATTTCTTTCCTAAAAGAGAACGTCTATCATTACATGATGTCCATCCAGCATCATCTCCAGATCGTCCTGGTCGAGCCGGAGATCCCACCCAATACCGGGGCCATCGCCCGCCTGTGCGCGGCCACCCATACCGTCCTTCACCTCGTAGAACCTCTGGGCTTCAAGATCGACGACAAGGCCCTTAAGCGCGCGGGAATGGACTATTGGCAACATGTCACCTGGCATTCCTGGCCAAATTTGACGGCTCTTCGCGAGGCTCACCCATCCGCCCGGTTCCACTTCCTGACCACCAAGACAAACCGTTCTTATACCGATGCCCAATTTGGTCCCGACGATTTTCTGGTATTCGGTCGCGAAACCAAAGGCTTGCCCGAGTCCTTGCTCAGGGAAAATAAAGCTGCTTGTTTGACGATCCCTATGTCTAATCCGGAAGTGAGAAGCCTTAACTTGGCGACGACCGCCGCCATTGTCCTCTTCGAGGCGTTACGTCAGGTACGAACCACTTAGTGGCTCATCGCGCCAAGCTGGCCCTGCGTCTCCCACGATTCCGGCTTGTTCCAGGGAACGCTGGAGACTGGCTGTCCGTTGGCGTCGAGATTGCTCGGGGCCGTGGCTGCGGCCGAGGCCGGATCGGAACTGGAGCACCCGGTTTGAAGCAGGAGAACGGGGAGCAAAAACAGGATCAAACGGAGACGAATCATGGCTTTAGTTAAGCACATAATCCCCAACTTGAATATCCCCTTTTGAATCCGGGAGGATATCGGCGACAGCAGAATTGGTATCCGCCGTCGTTACCTTGATCTTACCCAAAAAGCTGTTCTTGCGATAGACGATCAACTGTCCGTTCGGCACCACGCCATTAGAGAGACCAACGTCAATCACCACAAAGTTCCAAGTGCGATTCACAAAGGTAACTTTGCCGCTGACGCCCGGAGGAATCATGCCGATCTTGGAAGCGTTGATATCCTTCTTAAGTTGCTCAACCTCTCCTTTAGCCGCCTGCAATTGGTCGGCGATAATCTTTTGCTCGGACGCGCTCGACGCCGCATCGGCCACAGCTTTGTCGCGAGCGGCCTTGATATCGGCTACGGTCGAACCATCCAGCTGCTTGTTAAGCTCTGCCAGATCGGCAACCGCTTTGGCTCCGTCGGCCTTGGCTTGATCGAGCGCCTTCTGGACATCGTCCACCTTGGCTTGAGCGGCAGCAAGATCTGTTGTTTTCTTGGTAAGATCGGCGGTCTGGTCAGCCAGCTTCTTTTCAGCGTCAGCTTCCTTCAAGGCAGCCGCTTCGGCCAGTCCTTTTTGCTTCTTGGCGTCAGCGACAGCCGTTGCATTTGCCGCAGTCGCAGCTGCAATATCAGCGCGGCCCTTAGCGTAGAGCGTGCTTAAATAATAGCCCGCGCCAACCGAACACAGAACGCCTACGAGCGCGATATAAAGAAATATTTTTCCAAGTTGGGACATGTGATAAGTTGGCTAGGTCGTTGACGTAAAACGGCTCATACAAATCTCATAAACAGGATTCATCTGTCAAATCATTCTTACAGTCCAATGATAGAAATGACAGTTTTTTCGGTATAGGCAACCACTTCCGCAGTTTATAGCTGTTTTTACTTCCAGCGCGCGGATCGGTGAACCCGGTCCAAATCGTTGGCAAAAGATGCCCCTTCCCGCTCAAGTTCCTCTCGCAGCCATGATGGCGATGCCACCGCCGCATTGAGGGACTCGACGATCCGTCGCTCAGCCTCGTCGGCGGTAATAACAAGAATTTGTTCGGCCACGCCGGACGCCGCGACCAACCGCTCGATAATACTATCAGCAGTTTGGTCCGCAGTTGCGTAGGCTATGACCATATCCGTTGGTTTTCGTATGGAAGCGATGGCGGTTCCCATTTTACCGTCCAGAATTAGTGTGACCCGCCACGCCGTGGTGTCGTGGAGATGCTGCAGGCGGTCGGCCAGGACCTTGCGCGCCGCCGCCCGGTTTCGGGCATGGAGGGCGCGCAGGTCAGCCCACGCAAAGATCACGCTGTGCCCGTCAACAACGAGGTAACGGGCGCTCATGGAGGGATCGGGAAAACCCGTCCTTCAGTTACTTTGCAGCAGCTTTCGCGGCAGCAGGCTTGGCAGCGGCTTTCACCGCGGTGGTTTTAGACTTTAGTTTAACCCGCTTCTTGTAATTGATGCGGCGACGACGTTTTTGTACTTTATTCGACTGTTGACCCATAAGAAGTTGTTGCGAGAAATGGGTAGTTAGTCAAGCTTGCCGCTTATGGTGAAACAAAAAACGTATCGCATCGGGGTCATTGCCGATACCCATGACCGATGGATTCCCCAGATCGAAAAGCTTTTTCAGGACGTGGATGAAATCTGGCATTTGGGCGATGTCTGCGAGGAACCGATCCTCGACACCCTGCGCGAGATCAACCCCCGTCTCTCCGTCGTCCTAGGCAATAACGACCTCAGTCTCGACTCCCCGATGAGCCTCACTCTTGAGAGGGAAGGTGAACGATTCCACCTTATTCATATCCTGCCCCGGCAAATGCCCGTCGGTGTCGATTGGCTTCTCTTTGGCCATACCCACCGCCCTACCGATGAGATGCATGAGGGTCTTCATCTTTTCAACCCTGGATCGGCCGGCCGGGCCAATAAAGGAGCTCCGCTCAGTGTTGGTTTCCTTACCCGCGAACCGGGCAAAAAATTTCGCGCTGAAGTCGTCTTGCTGTAGACAACATTTCCACGCGAACGCGATTTACCGCTCTACTTTTGCCAGATTTTCCTCAAGCTGGTTTCATGTTCCTCGCAGGCGATATTGGCGGCACCAAAACCAACCTGGCCATTTATGTATACAAGGAGGGCCAGCTTGCGATGCAGCGAAACGCCTCATTTCCCAGCAAATCTCACTGCACGCTGGTGGAAATTGTGCGGGAATTTTTGGGTGATGAACCCAATCACATTCGCCATGCCTGCTTCGGTGTTGCGGGTCCAGTGAAAGACGGTGTTGTTCAGGTCACCAATCTCCCCTGGGTGGTCGATGCCGCTGAAATCCAGGCCGATCTACGCCTGCAGCGCGTCAGTCTTCTCAATGATCTTGAAGCCAATGCCTATGGCATCCAGACGCTCAAGCCCAACGAACTTCTCTCGCTCAATCCCAAGGCCAATCTACAGCAGGTGGGCAATCGGGCATTGATCTCCGCTGGCACAGGTCTCGGTGAGGCTGGCCTCGTCTGGGATGGCGTTTCTCACCGCCCCTTTGCGAGCGAAGGCGGTCACGCCAGCTACGCACCCAATAGTAGCATCGGCGATGAGCTCCTCATGTTCCTGCGCAAGGAACACGGTCATGTCAGTTGGGAACGCGTCCTTTCCGGCATGGGCATGCGAAATCTCTACCGCTTTTTCCGGCAACGCTCCGGAGTCCCCGAGCCCCAATGGCTCACCGATATGATTCGTGAAGGCGATCTCGCGGCCATCACCACGCAGATGGGTCTTGCCCAGAAGGACACCGTTTGCGTGGAAGCGCTCGATGCTTTTGCCCGCATTTATGGTGCGGAAGCGGGCAATCTTGCCCTTAAGATGCTTGCTCTCGGCGGCGTCTACATCGGGGGTGGTATCGCCCCGAAGATGCTTGAGAAACTCCAAAGCGATATCTTCCTGGAAGCCTTCCTCCACAAAGGTCGCTTGCGTCCACTTCTCGAATCCACCCCTGTCTATGTCATCCTCAATGACAAAACCGCCCTTCAGGGTGCCGCGTGGTTCGCCGCGCATTTGGGATAACTGCTCCCGAGGAGGAACTCAACCGGAACTCCGGATCAGTCTGGCGGATTAAACCTGAGAGCCTTCAGGCAATTTTTAACAACCTTCCGAATCACCGTGCTGAGGTATTTGTAGCCGTGGATGAGAAATCCCAGATGAAGCTGGAACATGACCATCAGAATCCGGAGCCGGATGGAGTCACCCAGTTCGAAAAGTAGCTTCTCGAATTTTTTCTTCTCTTCGGGCGTGGCCTGGTTGCTATCCATGATAACACAGTGCGAGAGGGCATGCGCCTGTCGACCTCTCTTCACCATTTCAAGAGGCCACCCCGCCTCCCGGAATCCAGGTTCAATCTGTTCGTTGAAGATCCGAATCAACCCGTAGAGAAGCTGTTCGAATCTTTTCGCCCGGACGCCTTTCGAATCAGACCAAAGCCGGGTTTCCGCCAGCGTCTCCGCGACATAAACGTTCCCGTAGCCTTTTCGGGCCAGATCCACGAATAGGAAGTAATCCTCACCATAATGAAAGCCGGCCAGGGACACCATGTTTTCAAGAGCGGAGCGACGGAACACCAGGACATTGGCCGCCACGCGATATCCCCAGGGCGATCCCAAGAGTGCATTGCGCGCCGCTTGAAATCCCGGTCGACGATAAAGCGTCTTTCCTGTGAGCGGGGCTCCTTTTTCATCGATCTGCAAGACATCGCCATGCGCACAAGAAGCCTCTGGAAATTTTTCCAGCCCTTCAACCATGCATTCCAGATAACGGGGCAGGATCCGATCGTCGGAATCGACTCGAGCCACGTAAGTCGAGGTCGCCTGGCGCATCACAAATTCGACGTTTCCGCCGATACCCAAATTCTTGGGCTGCCGATAATAACGGAGGTGCGGAATTTTCTTTGCGAATTCCCTGCAAATGGCTTCCGTTCCGTCTGTGCTCGCGTCGTCCGAGATTACGATCTCATCCACGGGATAGGTCTGGGCCAGGATGGACTCAATCGATTCTTGGAGAAATTCCGCCTGATTATAAGTCGGAATACAGACAGTGACTGTGATTTTTTTATCCAAAGACATTTAGAAAAAGCGAATTATAAGGGACTCCCGAGCTTTTCGCTTTAAAAGCGCCACGCCCACTTATCAACAGTATTTGTTACACATCGTCACCCTAAAGATCAAACGTGAAGGTTTGGATTAAATATCAGTCGAATTAATGATCCCAACCACAACGTAAGCTCCATTTCCGCAGCTCGCACGGCATATATTCAATTTTGACGCAATATGCGATTTTCCTCTAAAGCCCAAAAGATTCAACCGTTTAACCTAAAATGACTTACATTACATTCATCTCGTGGCATGTCGTATGCCGCTAGTAAGTAAAGACACCCCTATGAAAATACTTCCTGCTTTCACTCTATCGATCCTTGTTTCAGCGTTAGCCACATTGTCTGCATCAGCCGCGCCAGCGGGTGCAACGACCACGCCGACCACGACAACAACTGCACCATCCATGCCAAAGGCCAACACTAGCATGCCGGTGGCTAATACCAGTTCACCAGTCGTGAGTACCGCTACGCCTGCTGTAGGCTATCCCAATAATCCGGCACCTAACGCAGTAAACCCAACGGCAACCGGTACAACTACCCCAACCACGAGTGCTCCAACGGCTAATACCTCCGCGCCGGCCACAACCACCAGCGCCCCCTCTGCAACTACTTCATCGCCTACGATAAATACCACCACCCCATCCGGCACGTCGACGACATCGACTCCTGCTGTAAACACCTCCAATCCGGTTGTGAATACGGGGATCCCGAGCGGTACTCCTGCAGCAACGAGTACTCCATCTACGCATTAGTTTGGCGCTTTCGGTCGGTTGAACCCACTGCATAATCTTGAGGCAACGCTGGCAAATTCGTTGCGCCTTTATCACTTGTGCCTAACACACTAAAGTTGGTAATGGATACCCATGCGTGCGTTCCTTCTTGCCAGTGTTTTTTCCCTTTCTTTCCTCTCTTACTCAATATCCAGCCTTCGAGCCGATGATGCTCCCGCCGCACAGGATGGTCCGTCCCTTACAGTCGATGTAAGTTCTGATCGTCATCCCATTAGCCCCGACATCTACGGCATGGGCTATCCCGACCAGGCTCTCGCCAAAGAACTTTCGCTGCCACTCCGGCGTTGGGGTGGCGACGCCACCACACGTTTCAATTGGAAAAACGACACAACCAATGCGGGTGACGACTTTTATTTCATTGCCGGCATGCACGACGACAGAAATCCGGCCACCCCAAGCGGCGGCCCCGATCTCTTCATGAAAAACGCCAAGGACACCAATGGTCGCGTCCTGCTCACCATGCCATTTATCGATTACGTGGATAATTCTCCTGGCCCAGATTGCAGCTGGCCCGTTTCCATTTTTGGGCCCCAGCAAAAGGTAAATCCCTACGTCCATCCAACAATCAACGGTCAGCAGACTGATGCCGGCAACGGTCGCTCAGCAGACGGTAAACCTCTTCCCACCCTGACCAAGGAACAAGCCCTCCGAAACCAAATCGAGAATACACCCGAGTTCGAGAGCGGTTGGGTACAGCATCTCGTCGATACATTCGGCACGACCGACAAGGGAGGCGTCGCCTATTGGGAAATGGACAATGAACCGGACGGCTGGACCAACACCCACCGCGATATCCGCAGCAAACCCGTCGGCCATGATGAGCAGGTTCAGAAAGTCATCGATTATGGTGGCATGATCAAGAAGATCGACCCCAGCGTGCAGATCGTCGCGCCCGGCGATTTCCTCATGCACTACTTCTGGAACGATGGTAACGATGTGGACGGAGCCAAGCAACACGGCGGTGAAAACCAAACCACTTACTTCCTCAAGAAAATGAAGGACTACGACGACCAGAACCATCACCGGCTTCTTGATTACTTCGACGAACATTATTACTCCGTCGATCATGGCCCCGGAAAACCGGATGATCTTGTCCTGTCCAGCTCCCGCTCTCTCTGGGACCCGACCTATGTCGAGAATAATTGGGTGGGTAAAAAACGTGGCGCCATCAAGCTCATACCCCAGTTCCACGAGTGGGTGGACCAGCTTTATCCGGGAACCAAAATCTCCATCAGTGAATATGGCTGGGGCGACCAGAAGCAATTCATCTACGCATTGGGTGAAACCGAAGTTCTTGGAATTTTTGGCCGGGAGAAGCTCGATATGGCCTGCTTCTGGGGTTGTCCTAAACAGGCTGATGTCGGAGCCAACGCCTTCCGCATGTATCTCAATTACGATGGCGCCGGAGGCAAATACGGTGATACCTGGGTTCAATCGAAGAGCGTCGACCAAAATAAGCTGGCGATCTATGGCGCCCAACGCACCAGCGACAAAACCCTGACGCTCGTCATCATCAACAAAACCACGAACGCCCTCAAAAGTGACATCGCCTTGTCCGGATTCAACCCAAGCGGCAACGCCAAGGTTTATCTCTTCAGCGCCGCCGACCAGAGCAAACTCCTACCCCAACCAGACCAGAATGTCACCGCGAGCGGATTCACCGCCACATTCCCGGCCCACTCGGCGACGATGGTGGCGATTCCAGGCAGCTAATATTATTAGGCTGGGATTTTCCCTTTTACCTCCGAAAAGAAGGTGTAACCTTTGTCTATGGATGCCATTCGAAGCCTCTCGGGTTGGCACTTACTCGGTGCATTCCCAAACAACAAACCCGATGCCGTCGGTAGCTGGCTTCTCCACAATGATGGGGAGGCTTTGCTTTTGGAAGTACCCCCGGGTCTTTCTATCGAAGACGTTGCTGCCGGCCTCGCTTTCCTTCGCGTCGGCTTGCGGTACGTCACAACTTCGCATTTGCATGAGGCTCATCTCGACATCGATTGCTGGAACACTTTGCAGGAAGTGTACGCCGGCACTCATTTCATGCGTCCTACAGAAGCAAAAGTCGGCTCAGACATTTTGCTCAACCTCGGTGGCGAACCTCTTTGGTTGATCAAAGCTCCCAAACATTCCCCGTCCGATACCGTGATCGTTTTTCGCGGCGGGGCCATGATGGGAGACATCGAATTAAATACACTCGATTCGGTAAATGATGAAATCCTGCGCACCACCAAAGCGACGAGCATGGAGTATTTACGAAGCTTCGAAGAGAGAACCGGCTATCATATTCACACAATTGTCAGCGCTCACTTGAACGACTTCCGTCAAGGCGTGAATTGGCAGAGTCTTTTTGAGGTGGCGTCCGAATAGCAATTGGGTTCTATACCCATTTTTTGTTGCCACGTTTCAGCGTGCGCCTCGCTAATGGTTGCAATTCCTGACCATTAAACATTGCGGGATACCTCTTCGCGTTATTCACGATCACTGATTGTATTTACTCCCAGTCAGTAGCGAATGGCAGAGGGTAACTCAACCGACCACTGGCTGATCTTAAAGCGCTTAGATAGTCCTAATTGTAGCTAATGCTCAGCCTCCAATTTGAAGGAAGCGATCCGTATTTGTGATTTAGCGCTTCACTAATAGTCGACTTGTGGCATGGACGCCAAAGGAATAAATAGCATCGAATTAAGGCCGACTTTTCAAGTATCCGGCGGTCCCTTCCACGAGATCCCAAAGCAGAAAACTAACACAGCCCAAATCATGAAACACACCGCAACCGCAAAGTTCTCGATGGCACTTGGACTTCTTCTTGCCGCTATGCCACTGATGGGTCGCGCACAAACGGTCATCTACTCGGACTCGTTTGAAACCGATACGTTGAACACGACACACCCTGTGGGTTGGACCGATGTCGCGACGGGAGTTTCAGCTGGAGGCGGTTATGCCGCCGTACAAGGAACCGCCACTTTTTCAGGAACCTATAGCGGTCTTAATGGAGTTCATGCGGCGTACCTGTACTTACAGGGTCTCTCCGGTACAACGGCACCGTTCCAAGGCAACGATTTCTCCAATGCCAATATTGGACAAACCTTTGCCCCCAATACGACCTATACCCTCAACTACCTCTACGGTGAATACGGCGGCGGCGGACCGACCACCATCAGCTTCATGGGGAATGATTCGGTCGTTCTCACTACCCAGAAAACCATTGTGGGAGGAACAACCGCATTGACGGCTGGTTCCACGGTCACGATCGATACGGCATCCAACCCCAGGTTAGTGGGGCAGGATATCGGAATTGATATGAACTGGGCTCCTTATACGGGACTGTATTTTCGAAGCGTCGGCATTGATAACATTCAAGTCAAGTCCACACCGGATATCACCAAGAGCAGCATGGGAATCAACTTGGAGCCCAGTGAGTTTGTAGATTTGATCAAAGACCTGGGGCAAGGCGCCTTCAAGCAAGTCAACAAGGATGCCAATGGCAATTATGTTCCTGCGACACTTGATGCCAATGGATGGCCTACCCAGGACTTTCTCGTAGGAATATGGGGTAATGGGCATGCCATCGTCTTGAATGATGCTGAGAATTTTGACGTCAGCGGAACCTATTCCATTTCATTTCAATGTGCCAATCCTCATCCAGTCATAACCGGAACGCCCAATGCGCTAACGATTACTGGCTCAACCTCAACATCGGACGGAACCGGACAGTTTTTGATTACGGCAAACCTCTATCTCCCAGCACAGCCGCCTCGTGCCGATGGAACCGCTTCCTACTCGCTGAATTTTAAGATCACGGGTACGACGCAAGGCAGTATTTCGGGTGTGAGAAACATGAAGTTGATCCCACCGGGATATCCTTTGAACACGACACAGGTTTTCACGACCGATTACTTGAACCTGTTGAAGCCTTATAGCCTGCTTCGCGCCATGGACTTGAGCCTCACTAACGGGGCCCCTGTTTATCCTGCCGTCACGGCTTGGACTGACCGTACACCTCCTAATTATGCGACGACGTCGAGTAACGGGAAGTTCAATGGCGGGCAGCCTTGGGAATATATCATTCTCCTGGCCAACACCGCCAATGCGGATCTATGGATCAATGTTCCCATCGCGGCGACCGATGATTACGTGACCAAGCTGGCGCAACTGTTCAAATATGGCAGTGACGCCAACGGCAACCCCTATACCAGCGTTCAATCCAGTCCCATTCATCCACCGCTCAATCCCAATCTTCATCTCTATGTTGAATACTCCAATGAAGTATGGAACAAAAGCTTCACTCAAAGCGTCTGGAACAGGGCCGCAGGGCAGGATGAATTTACGAATGGAGCATCCCCGGTAACGCTTCCAGCCAATCTGAAGCCGCTGGGCGCCTCCGACTACTCAGACGCCACCTTTGCGGGGCCGGCCAACCGAGTCGCCGAACGCCTGGTACAGATCAGCAACATCTTTGGCAGCGTCTGGGGAGCCAGCGCCATCAATACCACGATCCGACCTGTTTATGCCTGGAAATTAGGCGGAGGTGATGAAGCCCAATGCGCTTGGATTCAGGCAAATTATGGTGCGCCCAAGAACTATATTTATGCGCTGGCAGCAGCGCCCTATCTGGGTACTGCCGTCACGCAATCCTATACGAGCACCGGTCTTACCAAGGAGGCTTGCATTGCGGACATGGAATCAAGCATCAAGAGTCAGCATCCTTACCTGACCAATCTCCGGTGCGGAGCCACCTACTATGGCCTTCAGGATATCACCTACGAAGGAGGTGTCGGCATGACCTATTCAGGGGATTTCCAGGCCAAATATGATTCCCAGTACCTGGTCGGAATCAACGGTGGCCAGGATGGCATCGATACGGTCCTGACTAAATACTATAACAATTACTTCGTCAACGAAGGCGGCGATCTGAACGTTTACTTCAATGTCAGTGGCGATTGGGAACAATATGGACTCTGGGGCATTGTCGAGAATAACGCGGACCCGAGGACCGCGACCCGGGCACTCCCGAAGTGGAACGCAATCAACTCGATTTCCGCTGCGCCACGGCCGGTAAGTACGGCGGGTATAGCCGTTCCAGCCACCGGTGTCCGGGCCAATATAGCCGACTATCTCATTGGAGTGAATAATCTGGTGTCCACGCAATTCGTCACGAATGGCATTTATCAATCCACAGATCCGGGCCACGCTTACTACAGAGCGTTCTTTAGTCCCCAGACGCCTTCAGATCCTGCAAATCCTTCAGTAGTCCTCGAATACTTGATCAACGTGGCGACGGCCGGCACCTACACCATCAAACAAAGCTGCGCCAGCACCAATCCCCAGACCCCCGTCAATGGAGATAATACCTCAGGTCCAGCGACCCTCCAGCTCTTCGTCGACAATTCTTTGACGCCCCCGCCCATCGTGAACGTTCCGACCACCACGGGTTACAATAATGGTTTCGTGGATGTGACGCTGGGAACTATGTTCCTAACCAAAGGATATCATACGATTCACGTCAATGTGCTCCATGCCGCAAATTCCACCAAGACTCATATCTTGGGTATAAGTCAGTTGGTCGTCACTCCGTAAAAATAAAATTCACCAGAATGTAAATAATCCGAGGTATTCTCTCGGACGAAAGCATATGAGGGCGAAAGTCCCTCTACAGTAACAAGATGAAGACGCAGGGCTTTCAGGGTATTATCCACCTTTGCCCGAAAAACTGCTAAATTCTAATCTCCAGCATTTCAGTAACTCCTGCACCATCGCTTCCTTGGTGTAGGCAGTATGTGTAGTGAATATATCAAACGCTTCACTAATAGCCATCTTGTAGCCTGAGCAACCTTAGAATAAATAACATCGAATTAGCTTCAACACCTCACCGTCCAGTAGACCCTCTCTAAGCGATCCATCCGTAGAAATCTATTAAAAACCAAACCCATGAAATACACCACAACCGCAAAATTCTCGATGGCTCTTGGGATTCTTCTCATTGCCATGTCGTTGATTGGTCGAGCACAAACTGTCATCTATTCGGATTCTTTTGAGAGTGATGCCTTGAACACAACACATCCGGCGGGTTGGAGCGATGTCGCCACGGGAGTTTCCCCGGGAGGCGGTTACGTGCACATTACGGGCACCTCAACCTACGCTGGGACCTATAGCGGGCTCGATGGCGTTCATGCGGCCTACATGTACCTGCAGGGCCTGTCCGGACAAACGGCCACCTCTCAAGGAAACGATTTTTATAATCCCAATATTGGACAGACCTTTGCGGCCAATACGACCTACAAGCTCACCTATCTCTACGGTGAATATGGCGGAGGACCGACCACCATCAGTTTCATGGGCAATGACTCGGTCATCCTCAGCACCCAGCAGACCATTACGGGGGGATCCACGGCTTTTGTCAGTGGCCCCACTATTACGATTGATACTGCCACCAATCCCGGATTGGTGGGGCAAGCTATCGGAATCGATATCAACTGGGCACCCTATACAGGCCAGTATTTTAGAAGCGTCGGTATCGACAACGTTCAAGTTACTGCAACCGCTGACATCGCAATAGGTAAAGGCAGCATGGGCATTAACTTGGGAGGCAATGAGTTTGTCGATTTGATTAAAAATGTGAAACAGGGGATCTTCGATAAGATCGGTCACCCCAAGGATGCCAACGGCAACTATATCCCGGCAAATGTGGATGCGAATGGATGGCCCTCGGAAGATGCCGTCGCGGGTTTTTTCGGTAACGGCCACATTGATTCCCTCAATGATGCTCAACCGGTCGAGATTGGCGGTACCTATCATATTTCGTTTCAATGCGCGACGTCCAATCCCACGATCTCTGGATATCCTTTCGCTTTGACGGTTTCACATTTTACCGCCGTAGCAGATGGAACGGGACAATATCTGATCAATGCGGATATTTACCTTGCACCCGTGGCCCCTAGTCCCACCGGTAGCTCGACAAATTCCTTCGGTGTTCAAATTACGAATACGACGGCGGGCAGCATCGCAGGCGCACGAAACATCAGGATCATTCCCCCGGGATACGCTGCCAACACCACGCAGGTTTTCCGGACCGATTATTTAAACCTGTTGCAGCCGTTCAGTGTGATGCGCGCCATGGATTTGAGTTCAACGAACGCGTCTCCCACTTATCCCGCCGTCACGGCGTGGACCGATCGCACCCTGCCTACGTTCGGAACGACCTCAGGAACAACCAAGCCCAACGGTGGATTACCCTGGGAATATTTGATCCAGTTGGCCAACTCCACCAATAAAGATCTGTGGATCAATGTTCCCATCGCAGCGACGGATGATTACGTGACCAAGCTGGCGCAACTGTTCAAATACGGCAGCGATGCCAGCGGCAATGTCTATACCAGCACGCAAGCCAATCCAGTTTACCCGCCGCTTAATGCCAACCTCCATCTCTATGTGGAATACTCCAATGAAATCTGGAATAACTTCCCGCAAGGGACTTGGAACCGGCTGGCGGCACAAAACGAATACACGAACGGGACGTCCCCGGTAACCGCCTCGGCTAATCTTAAGCCGCTGGGCAGCTCAGTCTATACGTACAACAGCAGCCCCGGGCCCGCCAACCGCGTGGCGGAACGCCTGGTGCAAATCAGCAACATCTTCTCCGGTGTCTGGGGTGCCGGTGCTATCAACACATCGATTCGTCCCGTCTACGCTTGGCAATTGGGTGGTAGTGACGAAGCGCAATGTGCGTGGATTCAGCTGAATTACGGTGCCCCCAAGAACTACATCTATGGCTTGGCGGCAGCGCCTTATCTTGGCACCACGGCCACGCAATCCAACACGAGTACAGGACTTACCCCAGCTGCATGCATCGCGGACATGGAATCGACCATCACGAGCGATCATCCTTATCTAATCAACCTACGCGCCGGAGCCACTTACTATGGCCTCAAAGACCTCACCTATGAAGGTGGCGTAGGAATGACTGGAACGGGCGATTTCCAAGCCAAATATGACTCTCAGTATTTGGTGGGAATCAATGGCGGCCAGGATGGAGTCGATACCGTCCTGACCAAATACTACAACGATTATTTCACCACGGAGGGTGGTGACCTTAATCTCTATTATTCTCAAAGCGGGTTCTGGAGCAAATATGGGTTCTGGGGCTTGGTTGAGTGGAACTCGGATCTAGCAACCTCGGCTCGGGCACTCCCCAAATGGAACGCAATCAATACCGTTTCAAATGCGGCCCTGCCCGCCAGCACAGCCGGTACCAGCGTTCCAACTGCAGGTGTCCGGTTCAATGAAGCGGACTATCTTATCGCGCTGGACAGCCTGACCTCGGCGCAATACGGCTCGCATGGCATCTATAATTCCACAGATCCAACCCCGGTCCACTTCTTCGAACTGTTTGGCCCCAATCTGCCGACAGATGCTCCAGCAGTGTTTGAGTACCTAGTGAATATTACGACGGCTGGCACCTACAACATCAAGCAAAGCTGTGCCAGCACTAACGCTCAAACCATGACGGTGGGTGATCCTTCCTCAGGCCCGGCGACCATCCAGTTGTATGTCGACAATCAGGCACAGCCTGTCGTGACCGTTCCGACAACGACGACGGTCAACAGCCAGTTCGTGGACGTTACACTGGGAACCCTGGCTCTGACGAAAGGATTGCACACGGTTCACATCAATGTGATCCATGCCGCAACCTCGAGCCATCTACATGCCTTGGGCTTGTGCCAGCTTGTCATCACGCCATAAAGAGTGAGTTAATCAGAAACACTTCCTCTGGCGGTGCGGGGCAAAAACCCGCACCGCCAGATTTGTTTGGAATCTCGGTAAAATGGCGTGACGCCTGCACTTAATTTATTGCATATGCATTTCAGCCTGGTTTAGAATTCCTCCGCTCGCCGTCATGTAAGAACATGCCCGCAACTTCAACGATGGACCGGAACGAACCAAGCCCAAAATCACTGGCTGATGTCGCTCGCGCTGCCCGCGTGAGCGTTTCCACCGTTTCCCTGGTCCTTCGGGACATGGGAACGATTTCTGCGAAAACCAGAAACCATGTGCGGAAAATCGCCCAGGAACTCGGCTATCGCCCGAATATCGCCGCATCGATGTTGGCTCGCCACAACCACACTCATACCTTACCTGCCATTCCGGTGGCCCTCATTGGCATGGGCGTCAAACGCCAATACACCTTTGCTTCAACAGCTTTCGTCAGGGCTTTTTCCGAATATGCCACTCAAATCGGGTTTCAAGTCGTCGAACCTGAAGTTGCTGATTGTACCGATATCCACAGCATGCTTCGTATTCTCTATTCCCGAGGCGTGCGGGGCATCATCGTCAATCATAGCTTCGATGCCTGTCAAATGAGTCCCGAGGAAGCGTCGCGCTTTAGTTTTTTGTTCTTAGGCCAATCTCTCTCCGACCATCGTTTCCACCATGTCAGCACAGAAGTATTTGAATCCACCCGGCTACTTTGGGAAACCGCCTGGGAACGTGGTTACCGGCGGATTGGCGCTGCTCTTTACCGTCACTGCCAGAATATTCAGGACGATTTTGCCCGGGAAAGCGCCGTACTCGGTTGCCAATACCGCTATGAAACGCAATCTGTTCCATTTTTCTTTGGTGAATACGACGATACTGCAGGCCTCATTGCGTGGATAAAGAAGTATCGTCCCGATGCCATCCTTGCTTTTAACGGCGCCACTGCGCAGGTCCTTTTAGATGCCGGTTTTAAAATCCCGGAGGACTTCGCCCTCTGTGTCCTGCATCGGGCTGAGTCCGAGACTCATGTAGCCGGACTATACCAGGACCATGATGAACTGGCACGAGTAGCAGCTCATCAGCTTGAATCCATGATAGCCCGCAATGAGACTGGCTTTCCCGCCCGTCCCCGCGCCCTACTGGTTGCCCCCGTTTTTAAGCCGGGAGAGACACTCCCCTTTCGCCCTACTCGTCCTCTTACAAAACCAGCTGTCCTGCGATAGCTGCTTTTCTTGATTCTGCGGTTGCGATCGGGAACAAAGTGGGGCCGACAAACTCAATGCCCTGATTAAAGTATCGAGTCTAGCTTTTGTGAAAAGTGGGCCCTATAGGATTCGAACCTAGTCCCCTTGCCTCCCACAGAGGTAACGCCCCCTGCATCAAAGGGAATAAAAGTGCATAAGATGGCACCATGTTTGGCACTTATACTGGTCTCAAACTGTTTCCACATTTTCGAAAATTGAGCCAAACCTTTTTCTTGACAGTTTGGATATCGATAGGCGATATCTTGTGCGCACTAAGGGTGCATCCGGATCCGCGGTAAGGGTATAACCCACCTCCAGAATCCATCACCAGAACCGTTTCTTGCCCGTCTTTGCGGATCGCGGGCGCAATTAGAAAGGGTTCTTATGAAGAAGTCCGTACGGTCTCTGCCTCCGACTCCCAGCCTTGAGCATCTGCGCAAGCAGGCCAAGAAAAAAGCCCGGGAGCATCCGCCGCTCAAGCTCGCTGCGGCACAACAGCAAATCGCCAGGGAATATGGCTACAAGAATTGGGCCGAGTTGGCCCGAGAGGTCGAGGCTCTCGCACATGGCGGAGGATCGAAAGGCTTTTTGCCTCTCCATGTCGCCGCCCGAAAGGCAAATGGACCGGTCGTTCGATGGCTTTTGGATCACGGCGCCGACGTGAACGGAGTGAATCCCACGGAGAATACGGCACTTTGGTTTGTCTGCCAGAGCGGTGCAGAAACCGGTGCGAGGCTTGATGTGGCCCGAATGTTGATTTCTGCCGGAGCCGACGTGAACCGTCGCTGTGAGAAGGGAAGTACGGCGCTTTGTTACGCAGCATGGCGGGGACCGGCGGTAATGGTGGAGCTGCTTTTGTCCCACGGTGCCCGGAATTGGATTACCGACAACGAGGGAAATATCCCCCTCGACTACGCCAAGAAAAGCAACGTATCAGAAAACAAGGATAGCATCGTGGAACTATTGAGCTCACCGCGCATGGAGGATCCCATCTTCCGGCAGGCGGTGGGCGCCATCACGGTTGGTGATTTAAAAACGCTTAAGCGGCTGCTGAAAGCACATCCCAATCTGGTCCATAGCCGTGCGGAAGAGAACGGGGGATATGCCGGGCCTTATTTCTCCCACCCCTTTCTCCTGGAGTTCATTCCTGAAAATCCGAGCCGCACGCGAAAACTTCCGCCTAACATCTGCCAAATTACCCAGACTATTATTGATGCGGGAGCTTCACTGGAGGCAATCAATAAAACTCTAGGCTTGGCTGCTTCTGGCAGTGTCCCCAAAGAATGCGGTGTCCAGGCAGAATTGCTCGAAGTCCTCGTTCGCAACGGCGGAGATGCGACGGAAGGATTAAATAGCGCCATTAGCCAGGGACAATGGAGCGCTGCAGAAATCATGTTACGACTCGGTGCCAAACTTGGTCTGGAGGCAGCGGCTGGCCTTGGGTGGATGGATCGCTTAAGGGAACTGCTCTCCTCGTCGCCAAACATGGAACAATTGGCCCATGCCGCTGACGCTGCGATTAGAGGAGGACATCGCAATTGCGTCGAGTTGTTGTTGGATGCCGGGCTCTCCGTAAATTCCCGCATTCCCAACCATCCCTATTCGCCGACTTTGCTCCATCAGGCCGCATGGTCCGGAAACCGCGCGATTGTTGAATTGCTGTTGGCGCGAGGAGCTGACATCACCGCGACAGACGTCCAGTTCCACGGTACGCCTGCGGGTTGGGCGTACCATGGTGGGAATAAGGAACTTTCGGAATGGCTACGCTTGAAAGAGAAGATATAGAAAGGAAAAGGGGACAGGCACCATTTTCGATCCTGACAAAACAATCAAACAATACCAATAAAGTGGGCCCTATAGGATTCGAACCTATGGCCTGCTGATCCGTAGTCAGCCGCTCTAATCCGCTGAGCTAAGGGCCCATGAGGGGAGAAGTGGCTTTCGACTCTTGTCTAAAGCTGCTTCTCGGGAAGGGAGAATGTACCACTTCAGCGAAGCGCGTAAAGGCTTTTTACAGGTTCTCTGCTGCTCCTTGCGCAAGGTCAATCCACGCGCATAATAGTCGAGTGCCTGCCTATCGCGTTGAACTTCATAGCCATTGCCATGGTGATCCGATCGATACTTACATCGGCCACACGATTTTTGAGCATATTGACCAGGCCAAGGAAGTCGGGCTGGATGCGATTGCCGTGACTTGGCATAAAAAGATTTGTGCTGAGGTTGAGGCTTTTGCCTACGCCAAGTCACGCGACCTCCTGCTCATCCCCGGCATGGAGGCCGAGGTAGACGGTCATAAGCACCTGGTCGTCATCAATGTGGCCGAGGGCGATATTTCTCCCACCCCGACTTGGGATGAGGTTCGGGCCGCACGTGCACGTAAGCCGGATATGCTGGTGATCGCTCCTCACCCATTTTACCCGCATCCCAGTTGTCTGGGCAGCCTGATGAACGGCAACGACGACTGCATCGACGCGGTTGAATGGTGCATGGTCCACGTTGGTTGGATTCCCTCTCGCGTAAACCCTAATTTGCGCGCTGCGCGTTGGGCCCAGCAACACCGCAAGCCAGTGGTCGCCTGCTCGGATGCACACTCCCTTACCGCAATCGGTAAGAATGCCAGCACGGTGGAGGCGGATGCTCTCACGGCGGAATCGATCATTGCCGGAATCCGTGCGGGCCGCGTTTCCTTCCATCGCAAATCGTTGGAGCTCGCTCCTCTCGTCTACCAAACCACCCGCGCTATGTCTTCCCAACCGCGACACATCGCCCGCTGGATAAAACTGCGCATGAGATCGCCACGGGTGACTTCCTGAGGCCATGGCGACTTTTCCTGATGCCGCGCTGCTCCTACTGGGCCACGGTTCGACGTTGAATGCCGATTCCAGCGCGCCAACCTACCAGCACGCCGAGGAGATTCGGCGACGGGGAATTTTTGGGGAAGTGCATGTCGGCTTCTGGAAGGAGGAACCCAACTTCCGGCAAACCCTCCGCCAGACCAATCTCCGACAAGTCTATGTGGTGCCTAATTTCATTAGCTCCGGGTACTTCACCGAGCAGATCATTCCACGTGAACTGGGCCTCGACGGGCCGGTAACCCATAGTGGCGGGCAGGATATCTTTTATTGCGAACCGGTGGGGCTGCATTCCTCGATGACCGAAGCGCTCCTACGTCGCGCCAATGAAGTCGTGTCGGCCTCAGGTGAAGAGATCGCCGAGCCCGCGAAGACCGCTTGCCTGTTCATCTGCGGACATGGGACTTCGCTCAACGATAACTCGACCAAGATCATTCACGACCAAGTGGAGATAATTCGGTCGCGCGCAATTTACGCCGATTGCCATGCCGTACTGATGGAGCAATCGCCCTTCGTCAAGGACTGGCGGACGCTGACCAGTTGCCCCGATGTCATTGTCGTTCCTTTCTTTATCTCGGATGGTCTGCATTCGTTTGAAGACATTCCCGTGCTGCTGGGCCTCACCCATAACGTGAAGGAACAGAGCTTCCACAATCCACATAAAGAAGCCGGTCGCCGCCTCTGGTACGCCAGCGCCATCGGAACAGAGACTTTCCTCGCGGATGTGATCGTCGCCCAAGCGGAGCAATTTCAGGAGGAGCATAGTCCCGCCGCCTCAACTTCCTGCGAAATATCATTCAGCCCTCACGCTGAGTTGTCTCATTTCCTCCAAACCCATCCCGCACCATGGAAAATTGGTGAAGTAGCGATCGTCCCGGAAAAAGAAGGGGCCTTCACCCTCACCCATTGGGATGACCTTTCCTCGTCTCACGCGAATTTTCACATTCTTAAAACGCTGAAAGATATACGCGAATTGATCCGGCTCGATTCGCAGGACAATTTTCGTCCACTCCGTGCCGCCCCTAATCTCCGTCGCGAATGGGTTTATTGCGCGCCCGATCTCCCCGCTCTCCTTCAGGCCCTCGATTACCTCTATCCCGCCGAACTGGCCAACTGGACGCTAGCCTGCCACGACCAACTCCCCATCACACCTTGGAAGGAAACCGCCGAACGCCAAACGGGCCGCTTCCGTATTGTGCGGGAGATCGATGAAACCGCGCTTGGCGAATTAGTCAGGGATCACTGTGCGAAGGGTTGCCTGAAGCATCGGCTCTGGTCGGCCTCCATGGAAGAGGTTCCCACAAAACCTGGCGAGATTTCCCTTCTTTGCCCAGAGGCCTGCAATTTTCTCGTTGGCAAGGCTCGAGAGAAGTTGAAAGGCCCAAGCGAGGAATAAGCCGCAAGCCCTCGCGCTTGTCTCCGGCAAGGCGAGTCTCTATTTTAAGGTCACGATGAAAGGCATGCTTTTTTCTGGCTCACGATTCGCGCTGCTTGGCGGGTTCATTCTGCTTCTTGGCGTTTCCAATCTTTCTGCCAAGCCCAAGGCCCCCAAGGCGCTGGATATCGCCGATTCGATTGCGACTAACCGCATTACCACCCAGTTTGCTGCCATGTTGCAATCCTCCGAGATGGCAACGTTCCTCAGCAGCCGTGGACCTTTCACGGTCTTTTTGCCGACTGATTCTGCCTTTTCGAGATTGCCACCCGGCACGCTGGACGCTCTGCTTCAACCGCAAAACAAGGAACGCCTTCAAAACATTTTGCTTTTTCACGTCGTGAATGGGAAAGCTTGGACCTCCAAGGACCTGCAGACCGCAACCACGCTACTGTCATGCGAAGGGAATCCTCCCAGCCCGTTGACCATTCACAAAACCAAATCCGGCACGCAATTGGTGAATAAGGCCAAGATCATTCACGCGGACATCAAATGCTTGAACGGTGTCATCCATGAAATCGATACGGTGTTGATGCCCCCGGAAAAATCGTTGCCGCCGTGGGCACCGCCACCGGTAGCTCCCGTGACGAACGCTCCCGCTGCTATGCCCCCTGCAGATACAAACGCTGCTCCCGGGGCGATCAATTGATCACGCGACGAGTTCTTTTTTCAGGAAGGCCTTGAGCTCATCAAGCCCTTCGGGCTTGTCACCGGCAATCGGAATGGCCTTGCGACGGACCTTCTTCTCGAATTTCTTGAGGTTCTCTGCAGCTTCGGGAAGATCCATCTTGTTGGCAATAATTTGATAAGGACGCTCGCCCAGTTCCTTTTGATACAGGCTGACTTCCTTTCGAAGCTGGGCAAAATCGTCGCGCGGATCGCGGCCTTCACTGCCGGCCATATCGATGACGAAGAGCAGCATCTTGCAGCGCTCGATATGGCGAAGGAATTCGTAGCCCAGACCGATGCCTTCGTGCGCACCTTCGATCAAACCGGGAATATCGGCGACCTGAACGCGGCTGAAATCTGGATATTCAATCACGCCAATCATCGGCTCCAGCGTGGTGAAGGGATAGGGCGCGATCTTGGGATGCGCGGCGGAAAGACGAGAGAGCAGGGTCGATTTGCCTGCGTTGGGAAAGCCGACCAGACCGGCGTCCGCGATCGATTTCAATTCGAGCTGGAACTGGCCGCGCTCACCTTCCTCGCCATTCTCATAGCGCTTGGGCGCCTGATTGGTCGAGGATTTGAAATTCATGTTGCCGCGTCCACCCCGACCGCCCGTGCAAAGAACGAACTTATCGCCCGGCTTAACGAGATCGGCGACCGGTTCAAGAACCGTGGGATCGTCCGGAAGACGGGTCAGGTTGTCCGGTGAGCTGATACCTTCCTCGGTGGCTTGCGCCTGGACGATCTCGTCCGGAATGCGACTGACAACGGTGCCAGGCGGTACGACGATGATGCAGTCAGCGCCTGATTTTCCGGACATCTGCTTCTTGCCGCCGTTCTGGCCATTCTTGGCGAACTGGTGGGGCGCGTAGCGATACTTGATCAGATTGTTGACGTGG
>Ga0068858_100001731_pt1 | contig 22321 bp, 20 predicted proteins | sample KBSSwiS12_FD_66589 | JGI IMG/M metagenome (GOLD analysis project Ga0068858, IMG submission 66589) | Switchgrass rhizosphere microbial communities from Kellogg Biological Station, Michigan, USA - KBS Switchgrass S1-2 | ecosystem: Host-associated > Plants > Roots > Rhizosphere > Soil ...
GCCTCGTGTTCGCGTTCGACGAGCTGGCCGACAGACCGCGCCATGCTCGACAACGCTCTTCCAAGCTGTCGCACCTCCGTGGGGCCCGCGATCGGGACCGGCTGACCGAACTGTCCCGCCTCCAATACGCGGGCTGATGCCGCGAGCCTGGCGAGGGGCCTCGTCGCGGCTCGTGCGACGATCAGCGAAATGATCGCGCCCGTGAGGATGCACCCGAGCGATGCGAACGCGAACAACCGCCCCAGACGCTGAATCGGCAACAGCGCGTCCGCGTACCGGAGATTGGCGACAATGCATCCGCCGCCGATGGCAGGAACCGGACGAAATCCGCTGAGCACCTCGGTTCCGCGGTAGTCCGGCGCCACCGTTTGTCCGGTGGCTCCTTCCAGGCACGGGCGTAATGCCGTTTCGAGCACTTGCTGTTCCGGAGCGACCGGGTATCGTGCCAACGTCAACAACTGCCCTTGCCGGTCAGTGAGAAAGACCTCGCCGTTGGCTTCCAGTCCCGAGCGATCCTGAAAGATCGCGCTGATGTCGTCGAGGGGGAACTGAACACCCAGTCTCACACGCCCACGAGCGGACTGCATCGTGTAGCTTCTCTGGCCGCCGCTCGCTGTGATGGTCGCCAGTTGTGAGTCGGGAGTGACTTCGGCCGGCAGCCGCCAGGAGCCTCCCGCGGCCAGGCGACGCCTGCCATAGATCAAATCGGCGGCCGTTGCGCGTTCTGCCCTCTGGAATCCGCTCAGCGCGACCCGCACGCATTCGCCCTCCCAGCCGAGGTTTCCCTTCGGCGTGGATTCGGCACACAAGGATTCGACGTTGCTCAGGAAGGCGTCCATCCGCTCCCGACGCCGCTGAAGCAGCTGGACGAGCGCTTCGTCGCGTGCCTCCGCGACGATACCGACGTCGCGAGTGGCTTGAGCTTCGAGGCTGGTGCGGGAAGCGCGGTACGCGAACATCGCCAGTCCGGCAGTGCCGATCACGTTCAAGCCCACAAGGGCCACGGCGAGCTGGTAGCGAAGAGGAAAAGACATTACAAGCTGCTGTTGCTGGGCCGTGATGCGGGCCTACGAGCATAGCATCGATGAGCCTTTCCTCAGCTCATCTATGAGACGTCCCGCTTGCTGATAGTCAGATCGAGTTGCGAAGGCCTTTTCTCGCGGGCCTCGAGGAAATGGAAATAGTATTGATGTCTATGCCAATCGTCGTTGAAGTCAGCCTGCGGATCCCGAATATCAAGAACCGCTCGTTGGACGAGAATGGTTATCCGATCGATCACAGCACCATGAGATTTACCAAGCTCATCGACGTGCCTTCCATTCCGAAGCCAGGGGTGGCACTCGAGCTCACGACAAGCTCCGGTCAGGCGCTGGCATGTGAAGTGACGCGAGCCGACTGGCACGAGGAACGTGCGATGTTTGTGCTCTCCTGCCGGTACTCCCGCCGTTCGATGCCGCAGGATGAATACAGTGCGTTGGTCAACGATGCTGAATGGAGGATGAAGCCGCTCTTGTAACCCAGCCCGAGGACGTGAGGTCCGCGTCAGGCGGACAATGATCCTTCTCTACCGACGCGGCAATCGGCCGTACTCCTTCCGGAATCCCGTCCGTCCATTCGCCACGCTGAAGCTGCCACGTCACTTGCGCGCAGCTTGATCCAGTCTGCGACGTCCTTGTCGTCATCGACCAGATTGGCGATGAACGATTCGTCGGAGTTCTCCGCCCCATCGCTCTCCGACAGGTGGAGCTGCCACACGCTTTCCAGGCCCGGCCAGTGGTGCAACGTATCGAGGGCAGCGGCCGCGCCCCCCTTCCACATGCCGTTGTCGACGACCGCCACGCGCGGCCGCAGCGCGGCGAGAACCGCAGGCACATTCGAATCGACCGAGATTCACCTTCCATTTTGCCAACGGACCACGATATAAAGTGACATCATCCAGCCGTCGAAACAGGGGGCCAGAGCGCCCCGGGAGCCGCGTATGACATGGAGAGTGGTCGCCCTCGGTAGCGTCCTGGTCGGCCTTGCGGCGTTGACGGTTCCGATGCGAGCCAGGGCGGCCGACGATGCCGCCCCGGTCACGTTCAACAAAGACGTGCTCCCCATCCTGCAGAAGAACTGTCAAAGCTGCCATCGGCCGGGCGAGATTGCCCCGATGTCGTTCCTCACCTACAAAGACACACGGCCGTGGGCAAAGGCGATCAAGGTGGCGGTCGCAAGCCGCCAGATGCCGCCCTGGTTCGCCGATCCCGCCTACGGTCACTTCGCGAACGATCGGACGCTGAGCGACGCGACGATTTCGACGTTGTCCGCCTGGGCCGACGGCGGCGCGGTGGAGGGAGACGACCGCGACAAGCCTGCACCGGTGGACTTCCCGCAGGGATGGAGCTTCAAGCCGGACATGATCATCGAGATGCCGCAGGACATCAACCTGCCGGCGACCGGCACCATCAACTACAAGAGCATCCTCGTGAAGGCGAATTTTCCGCAGGACGCGTGGGTGGTGGCGGCAGATCTGCGTCCAGGAAACGCGACGGCCGTGCACCACATGCGCGCCATCGTCAGGCCGCCAGGGTCGCAGTGGATGAAGGATGCGGTGCCTGGAGTGGCCTACGAACAGGGCGACCCTGAGCTCGGTCGACAGGGAGAAGGCGCGGATCTGCTGGGCAAGTTCAATCCCGGACTGGGCGGACAGGACTTCAGCATGTTCGACTCGGCGAAGTTCGTGCCGAAGGGGTCCGACATCGTCTTCAGCATGCACTACACCGCGACGGGAAAACCGACGACCGACAGATCGAAGCTCGGGTTGGTGTTCGCGAAAAAGGCGCCCCGGCTCCGATACTTCGTCAGCGATGGCCCCACCGCGGGAAATCTCGCCATTCCCGCAGGCGATCGCCATGCCGAGATCGTGTCCGAGATGACGGCGCAGGCCGACACCGAGCTCGTGTACCTGCAGCCTCACATGCATCTGCGAGGGAAAGACTACGAAGTGCGTCTGATTTCTCCCGCGGGCGAATCCAGAACGATCTTCAAGGCGAAATGGGACTTCAACTGGCAGCTGGGGTTCGACCTGGCCGAGCCGGTTCCCATCCCCAAGGGCACGCGCATCGTTGGCATCGCCCATTACGATAATTCAGCGGGCAACAAGTACAACCCGGATCCGACGAAGCTGATCTTCTGGGGACAGCAGAACTGGGACGAGATGCAGAACTGCTTCATGGGGTTCCTGGTCGATCCCGCGCTGAAGAATCCGGCGAGGTTGTTCAGAGCCTCGGGGCCGAGTTTGCTGCCCCGGAGCACGTCCGGTCCGACACTCGCTGCACTGGCCCTGCCGGAAACGAAGTAAACGTTTCAAATGCACTCTGAGGGTTGGCTCGAAAGGAAGAAACCAATGAGACGGACGGCTATTTCATGGCTCCTGCGGATCACCGCCCTGGCCTGTGTGATCGTGGCATCAGCGACGCTGCACGTTGTCGGTCAAGGTGGTGCGGCCAGCGGCGAGTGGCGCAGCTACGGCAACGACCTCGCCAACACCCGCTACTCGCCGCTTGACCAGATCAACAGCGGCAACTTCAAGGACCTCGAGATCGCCTGGCGGTTCAAGACCGACAACCTCGGTCCCCGGCCCGAGTTCAACCTCGAGTCCACCCCGTTGATGGCGAACGGCGTCCTCTATTCGACGGCCGGAACCAGGCGCGCGGTGGTCGCGCTCGATGCAGCGACGGGCGAGTTGCTGTGGGTGCACGGCGAGAACGAGGGTCCGCGCGGCACCAACGCGCCCCGCGTCCTCTCAGGACGTGGATTGGCGTACTGGACCGACGGCCGCGAAGAGCGGATTTACTACGTCACGCCCGGTTACCGCCTCGTCGCGCTCAACGCGAAAACCGGCAACCCGGTACCCGCGTTCGGCCAGAACGGGATCGTCGATTTGAAGCTGGACGACGACCAGGAGATCGATCTCGTCACCGGCGAGGTCGGGCTCCACGCGACGCCGCTCGTGACGAAGAACGTGGTCGTCATCGGCGCGGCGCATCGGCCTGGCGGCGTACCGCGCAGCAAGACCAACGTGAAGGGCTTCATTCGCGGCTTCGACGTCCGCACGGGCAAGCGTCTGTGGATCTTCCATACGATCCCCGGGCTCGGCGAATTCGGCAACGACACCTGGGAGAAGGATTCGTGGAAGTACACGGGCAACGCCGGCGTCTGGGGCCAGATGGCGATCGACGAGGATCTGAACATGGCCTACCTGCCGGTCGAGTTGCCGACAGGGGACTATTACGGCGGCAATCGGCCGGGATCGAATCTGTTCGGCGAGACCTTGGTGGCTGTCGATCTCACGACCGGGCAGCGCAAGTGGCATTACCAGTTCGTGCATCACGGGATCTGGGACTTCGACATGGCGGCGCCCCCGATCCTTGCGGACATCACGGTCAACGGGCGCGCCATCAAGGCGATCGCCCAGCCGACGAAACAATCGTGGCTCTACGTCTTCGATCGGACCAACGGCCAGCCGGTCTGGCCGATCGTCGAGCGGCCGGTCGCCAAGGGCGATGTGCCCGGCGAGTGGTACTCGCCGACGCAGCCGTTTCCCACCAAGCCGCCGGCGTTCGATCGCCAGGGGGTGGCGATCTCGGATCTCATCGACTTCACGCCGGAACTGCGGGCGGAAGCCGTGAAGTTCGTGGCGAAATACAAGATCGGCCCGCTCTTCACGCCGCCTTCGGTAAGCAAGGTCGACGGCCCGATCGGCACGTTGATGCTTCCCTCGGCAGGGGGTGGCTCCAATTGGGCGGGCGGCTCGTACGATCCGGAAACGCATTTCGCTTACGTGTATTCCCAGACCACTCCAACGTCCCTGGGTCTCGTGCCGGCACCTGAGGGCAACGACTTTGGCTGGGTTTCGGGGAACGCGGCGGTTGCGGCAGCGCGCGGTGCGGCGGCGCGGGGCGGGGCCGGGGGACCGGGTCGCGGCGGGGCGCCAGGCCGCGGCGCTGCTCCAGCCGCACCCGCAGGCGCGGCGGCGGCACCAGCAGCTGCGGCCGCAGAAGGCGGCGGCGGTGGTGGGTTGACGATACGAGGGTTGCCACTGATCAAGCCGCCCTACGGGCGCATCACCGCCATCGATTTGAACAAGGGCGACATCGTGTGGCAAGTCGCGCACGGAGAAACGCCGGATAACGTTCGCAATCACCCGGACCTCAAAGGACTGAACATTCCGCGCACCGGCCAGACCGGCGTCATCGGCACACTCGTCACGAAGACGCTCGTCGTCGCGGGCGACCGGCAAGTGACGACGACCCCGGATCGACCTCGCGGCGCGATGCTGCGCGCCTACGACAAGGCGACCGGGACGGAAGTGGGATCGGTGCTCATGCCGTCGGGGCAGACCGGTGGCCCGATGACTTACATGCTGGGCGGCAAGCAGTACATTGTCGTCGCCATCGGGGGCGGCAATTTCCCGGCCGAGTTCATCGCGTTCCGGCTGGCAAGCTGACGCGCCTGGAAACCGCCGAGAACACCAAGCCCGCGGAGATTGTCCGTCTTGGTACGTGCGCCGGGCCGAGACGTGATGGGCACTTGCCTTGACGATCCGCGGCGGGACTAGTGCTTCGTTCGAAGGCCTGTGTGGTTTCGGCCGGCCCCGCCACGGATCGTCAAGTCAAGTGCCTCTTGGTGTAATCAGGCCCGGCTCGTTCACGCACACCGCCCTCTTGCGTCTCGCGCATCAAAATGACATGAGGCCGGCGGAAGCCGGCCCCCTCATTTCGTACGAGCGTCGAGAAAGCCCGTCGTCATGAGACGCCCATGAGCATCCGCATCGAATGCGTCCAGCAGTGCGACAACCATCTTGGCGAAGGCCCGGTCTGGGATGTCGAGGAAGGTTGTCTGTATTGGGTCGACGGGACCGGGCGGCGCGTGGGCAAACCGTCACTGTGGCGATTGGATCCACGCACGGGCCTGACGAAGAACTGGTCGCTGGACCACGACGTCGGCGCCCTCGCGTTGCGCCGCAGCGGTGGGGCGGTGCTGGCACTCGACGATGGCTTCTATTTCTTCGATTTTTCCGGCGGCCGGCTCGAGCTGATCGCGCACGTTGACGCAGAACAGCCGCGCACGCGATTGAACGACGGCAAATGCGATCGCCTCGGACGATTCTTCGCCGGCGGGATGGACGACAAAGAGGAACTGAAGATCTGCGGGTTGTGGCGTCTCGATCCCGACCTTCGTGTCACGGAGGTCGACGAGGGCATCATCTGCACGAACGGGCCGTGCTGGAGTCCCGACGACAGAACGTTCTATCTCGCCGACACGTTCCAGGGGGAGTACTGGGCCTACGACTACGACATCTCCCAAGGTGCGCTGTCCAACAAGCGCGTGTTCGCCTCGTTTCGTGATGATGCCGGGGTGGCTGACGGTTCCACCGTCGATGAGGAAGGGCATCTGTGGAATGCACAGCTGATCTCAGGGGACCTTGTCCGCTACGCGCCGGACGGCCGCGTTGAACGGCGTATCGGCATGCCGGTCAGGAACATCACCAGCGTGATGTTCGGTGGCGACAAGCTCGACGAAATCTTCGTCACCTCGATGGCACGGGTCAAACATCCCGCCGTCCACGACCTGTTTGCAAAGGAACTGAAACCCCAATTCCTCGCCGGCAGTCTGTTTCGCATCACAGGCCTCGGTATCCGCGGGGTGCCAGAGCCCCGGTTTGCGGGGTGATGTCGAGTGGCCACGTCTCGCAAAGTCATCATCACTTGCGCGGTAACGGGCGCGATTCATACGCCCACCATGTCGCCGCACCTGCCGGTCACCCCGGAGGAGATCGCCCTGGGAGCGATCGGTGCCGCGAAGGCCGGCGCCGCGATCGTGCACCTGCATGCACGTGCCCCGGCCGATGGCAGACCGGTGCAGGATCCCGATCTCTTCCGGCAGTTCCTGCCCCGGATTGCGGCGGCCTCCGACGTGATCGTGAACGTGACGACCGGAGGCGCGCAGACCATGACCGTCGAAGAACGGCTGCAGCCTGCGCTCCAGCTCGAGCCGGAAGTCGCCTCGCTCAACATGGGCACCATGAACTTCGGCCTGTACGAGATGCTGCCGCGCTATCAGGCCTGGCAGTGGCCGTGGGAGCCGACGTACCTCTCCGGCACCGAGGCGGGTCTGTTCAAGAACACGTTGAAAGACATCGCCGATATCCTCAGAGCTTGTAGTGGGAACGGCACGCGGTTCGAGCTCGAGTGCTACGACATCGGGCACCTGTATACCGCGGCGCATTTTCTCGATCGAGGACTGGTGCGGCCGCCCCTCTTCATTCAATCGGTGTTCGGCATCCGCGGCGGCATCGGCCCGCATCCCGAAGACGTGCTCCACATGAAGCGCACGGCCGATCGCCTGTTCGGCGACGACTATCAGTGGTCGGTGGTTGGGGCGGGTCGCCATCAGATGCAGGTCGCCGTGCAGTCCGTCATCCTGGGCGGCAACGCGCGCGTCGGTCTCGAGGACAGCCTGTGGATTGGCAAGGGCACGCTCGCTACGTCGAACGCCGAGCAGGTGGCGAAGATCCGTCGGATAGTGGAGGAGCTTGGGCTGGAGATCGCCACGCCCGACGACGCGCGCCGGATCCTCCAGTTGAAGGGCGCGGGACACGTGCGCTTTTAGCCCGCCCCCGCCGGCGAAAGCGAGTTAGCGCTCCTGCCGGGACGAATCGGACACCAGCATCGAGAGGATCGTGCTGACGATGCTGACGACGAGCGCGCCCCAGAACGCGGCCCAGAATCCGTCGACGCGGAAGCCCAGGCCCAGACCCTCCGACAGCGACGCTGTCAGCCAGAGCATCAGGCCATTGACGACGAGCGCGAAGATGCCGAGCGTGACGATGATGAGCGGGAAGGTGAGAATCTTTGCGACTGGTCGAATGAAGGCGTTGATCACGCCGAACACGACGGCGACCCCGAAGAACGGCAGCCACCCTCCAGAAAAGGTCACACCCGGAACGATGCGCGTCGCCACCCACAACGCAGCGGCGTTGACCAGCAGTCGGGCGAGAAACGGCATTGTCGGACCGTCCCTAGCTTAACGCGTTTGCGGTCGGGACGGAGGCTGGTCGGGAGGCGACGGCGCCTCCCGCTGCACTAGTGGGGAGTGGGTTCGTCTCGCAGGGCGCGAAACGAGGAGTGACCGCCAACAGTTGCGCTTACAACGACACCCGTCGTCCAGTAATCAGCTGCACGAGCACCAGGACGATCGCGATGACGAGGAGCACGTGGATGAACGCTCCGATGGTGTATCCGCTGACCATTCCAAGGAGCCACAGCACCAGCAGGATCACTGCAATGGTATACAGCACACGTCCTCCTTTCATTCGGCGACATCTACCGACTTCATTCGCCGGCGGCCGCCGTGGCCATTACCTCTTCCGGGCGCCGCCAACACCCTCGCCTCGAATAACAGCGCGAAGTGACCGGCTCTGGCGAGGTCTTCGTGCTGCACTCGAGCAGCAAGGCGCGTACCACGACACTGTCCTGAGCAATCAAGCTGATTACGGGGTAGATTCGTTGAGGTCTATGTGGCGGACACGCTCCTCAGCAGGGTGCGGCTCCCGCTGAGAGTGGGCGGCGGCATGGTCTGATCTGGCAACTGGACGGCACAAGCGGTGTCTTCATTACATACCGACGTCAACACGTATGTAGTGATCGACGACGCAACTTCAGAAAACGCCCCTGCAGAGGTCATCACGTCGCCTCTGTCGAGGTGGTGGACGCTGGTCCATTAATTGCAGTCCCCTCGGCAGACCTTTCACCAAACGACTCGAACCGACGGTTCAGAGCATCAGGAGAACAAGCACCATGAAACAGACCATCGTCACTCTCGTCTGCACCGTATCCCTGCTCGGTGGGCCGGTCGTCGGGCGTGTCCTCGCTTCTCAAAGCGCCTCGGTAAAGGCCGGGAGCCATGCAACCGAGGAGCAGATTGAGCACCGCATTCACGACGATTCGATCCTCAAGCAGCACGACGTCAAGGTTTCGGTGTCCGACGGCGTGGTCACGCTGACCGGTACGGTCGCGACGACCGCCCAGCGGAGTCGCGCGGCCCGACTCGCGAACGTCAAGGGGATCACGCGCGTCGACAATCAGATCGTGGTCGAGAGGACCGCCAGCGGCACGTCCGGCTCGATCGACAGAGCTGCCGAGAAGACCAAGTCGGGAACCAGCAAGGCCATCGACAAGACCAAGGAAGGGCTCGAGAAGGTTGTCGGGAAAACCAAGGAAGGCGTCGCCGTGGCGGCGGAGAAGACAGGCCAGGGTGTACGAAAGGCCGGCAGCGAGACTTCCGACGCGGCCCTTCTGGCCAGCGTGAAAACGCGGCTGTTTGGTGACGACGCCCTGAAGGGAAGCGACATCAACGTAGACTGTGATGCGAAGGTGATCACTCTGCGAGGCACGGTGCCCAGTGAAGCTTCCCGTGCGCGTGCCCTGGACCTGGCCCGCAAGGTCGAAGGCGTAAGTCGCGTCGTCGATCACCTGACGATCGGGCCGAAAAAGTAACGAGGCGCTCGTCGGAATGCGCCCGCGGAGCGATTACATCGAAGCCGCTTTCGCTTGCGGTCTGGGGCCGATGTAATTGGACAGCGGGCGCATCAGGCGGCCACGCCGCCGTTGCTCCTCGTAATGAGCGCACCAGCCAGCCACTCGTGAAACGGCAAATGTCGGCGAGAAGAGCGGGCGCGGAATCCCGATCGCTTCGAGCAGGACGGCCGTGTAGAACTCCACGTTCGCGCGCAGCTTTCGGTCCGGATGCCGCTCCGCGAGCAACGCTTCGGCTTCGTGCTCAACGCTTTTGGCCAACGATAGCCGCGCACCGGCAGTTCCGGATGCCGGCAGTCGTGCGGCGGCTCGTTCCAGGGCCGCGGCGCGCGGATCCCTCACGCGGTACACGCGGTGCCCCATTCCCATGATCCGCTGGCCGGCAGCGATCTGTCCGGCAAGCCAGGTTCGCGTCCGTTCCGGGCTGCCGATAGCGTCAAGCATGTCGAGAACAGGTCCCGGTGCCCCGCCGTGCAGCGGTCCCTTCAGGGCCCCGACGCCGGCGACCACGGCGCTCACGAGATCGGAGCCTGTCGACGCGACGACCCGTGCGGCCAGCGTCGAGGCATTGAGACCATGGTCCACGACGCAGCAGAGATACGCGTCGAGGCCTTCGATACGGTCGGATCCGACCGGTTCGCCGCCAAGCATGTGAAGGTAATCGGCGGCGTGCGACATCGAGGTGTCGGGCTCGATCGGCGCCTCGTTCGACTGTCGGCGCGCCCAGGCGGCGGCAAACACGGCGGTGGCGCCGATCAGGAGATACGTATCGCGCAGGACGTCGCCGGTTGCTGAAAGGTGTCCGATGGCCGCCCTGAGCGCGTCCATGCCATCCGGCAAGGCCAGCGCGCTCCCAATCGACCCGAGATGCCCGAACGCCTCGTTTCTGCCAGCGGCTATGCGAGCCCGCCAGCCTTCCCGTTCCGAAGCTGCAGGCAGGCGACCGGACCACAACAAGGCACAAGCGTCTTCAAAGGTCACCTGTCCGACCAGATCCTCGACTTCGTAACCCCGAATAATCAGTTGACCGCGTTCGCCATCAACGTCGCTCAGCTCGGTTTCGGCGACGACAACACCTTCCAAACCCATCGAAGCACTGGACATGCCGCTCCTCAATAATTGTGAACTTCGAAGTTCGAAGTTCGAAGTCTTCAGACTTCACACTTCATTGATGTAACCCCTGACTGATATATGGATCCCTGAACTGTCTGACGTCAATCTTGATTCGACGATCAACTTCAGACTGCACACTTCAGACTTCGAACTTCAAATTTTCTTGATAGGCGAGAGACCTTTGTATGCAGCGCGTGGCCGTATCAGCTGGTCGAGCGCATACTGCTCCATCGCGTGCGCGATCCATCCCGCCGTTCGACCCAACGCAAAGAGCACCAGCGCTGATCCCCGCGGCAGGCCGAGTGCCCGGCGCAGGATGACGAGACCGTAGTCCAGCGTCGGGTAGTCTCCGAGCAGAGCGCGACCTGCACGTTTGCTTGCGCGTAGAAAGGCGGTCGCCGTCGATGCCGGCGACATCTTCTCCACGGCTGAGAAAAGCGCGCGTGCTCGAGGGTCGCCCTCCGGATACAGGGGGTGGCCAAATCCCGGGACCGACTTTCCACAACGGAGTCGATCCGTCATCGCACGCCGTACGCCGTCAGGAGTGCCGGATTCGTCGAGGAAACGTTCGACACGGGCAGTGTAACCGCCGTGACGCGGTCCACGCAGCGCAGCAAGCCCGGCGCCCACCACGTCGTAGGGCGAGCTCCGAGTCGATGCCACGACACGCACGGCGAATGCAGAGACGTTGAGCTCGTGGTCAGCGCAAAGAACGAGCGCAAGGTCGATCAGACGACGGGCCGCGTGGGTTCGCATTTTCCAGCCGCTCGCAAGCTGTGCCGCAATCGGCTGAGACGTGCAGGTGGTGTCGAGCGTCGCCGCGGCAGTGAGCAGATTCAGGATGCGCCAACCCGTCTGCGCGACGTTGGCCGCTCTCGTGTCGAACGCTGTTCCATCGTCGGCCGCAGCGATCGGCAGGATCGCCTGCAGCCGTTCCATCGTTGGCAAGGAGTGCAGTCGCCCGAGCGCCTCACGACACGGCACCGGGATCGGCGCGTCCTGTAGCTCTAGAGCTCCGTCCGAGCTCCACAGCAGCCGGACGATGTCCTCGAACTGGGCATGCCGGGCGAGCGCCAGGGCATCCCGCCCTCGATAGTAGAACCGTCCGTCGCCTATCAGGGTGAGACTCGACTCCAGAACCGGGATTCCCCAGGCAAGCGTTTTCCTGGCCGCAGCCTCCGGATGCAGGCGCGCTTCCTTTCGATCGCGGAGGCGCTCGACGTCAGCCGTCAGGTATCGTGACCGTCGGGGTTTTCGGGGGTCGGATTCCGCGTGAATGCGTCCCCGGCTGACGTATGCGTACAACGAGCTGCGACTCACGCCGAGAAGGGCGGCGGCCTCGGCCGCCGTCAAATAGCGGGAAAGTTTTGAGCCTTCGCTCATGGTGCGACGCGTGCGGTCTGCTTCGCGCGAGCGCGGGGAGATAACGGCCGAGAATACCACGGCCGTCCGGGGCTTCAGATGGCTTGCAGGGCGGCGATCTCCGCGCGCTGCGGTGAACGTCGGTATTTCTTCAGGCTGTACAGACAGCGACGCGGGGTTGAGGACAATTCAGCGGTCGTCGCGAATCGGCGGGGCTTACAGCGCTCGCGGTCCGTTCAACAGTCTCGCGGGAAGCATGATGATCCCGCGCAACAGCCCGAACACTCCGTCGACGGCAATACCCACCAGCCGGAACGGAATCAGGAGAATCCAGACGAGCGGGTAGAGGACCAGTGCCAGGAGGGCCAGTGGCCAGCAGACCACGAGCAGGATGCACCAAAGAAGAAGCGTCCCCACAGTTGGACATACGATCTTCGGCCAATTAGGTTCATTGACTCCAGGAAGTCTTGATTTCCGGGTCGACTCAGCCGATAGTCAGGAGTCAGCTGTCGCTTGAAGCGAGCCGGTCGCTGGACTATCCTCCAGGGCCCAAAGGGAATCGAGCATGAGCAAAATCACATTGAAGGTGAACGGCGCGGCGCACACTGTGGATGTCGAGCCGTTGACACCGCTCCTCTATGTCTTGCGGAACGACCTCGGCCTGCAGGGTCCGCGGTTTGGTTGCGGGCTTGGGCAATGCGGGGCGTGCACGGTCATCGTGAACGGCGTCGCGACCCGCTCGTGCATCACGCCGACGTCGACCGTGAAGAGCGAGATCACCACGCTCGAGGGATTAGCCAAAGACGGGCGGCTTCATCCCTTGCAACAGGCATGGATCGACGAGCAGGTGCCGCAGTGCGGCTTCTGCCAGAACGGGCAGATCATGACCGCCAAGGCGTTGCTCGACCGGAACCCGAGTCCGACGGACGCGCAAATCCGTGAAGGGATGGCGCGAACGCTCTGCCGCTGTATGACGTATTACCGCATCCAGGCCGCCATCAAGCGCGCGGCAAAGGTGGTCGCATGACAGCCTTCACGAACATTCCGAAATACATCGAAGATCTGCTGGAGAAGCAGACCGCAACCCCTTCCCGCAGGGATTTTCTCAAGACCTCGGGTTTGCTGGTGGTGAGCGTCAGCGCCTCGGCGATCGCGCGTCCCCTCGCAGCGGCTCCCCAATCCGCCGGTCCGTATCCCGATCCCGACTTCAGACAGCTCGATTCGTGGATCGTCATTCATGAGGACAACACCGCCACCTTCTACGTCGGGAAGACCGACTGCGGCCAGGGCACCGGGACGGCGTTCCGTCAGATGATGTCCGATGAACTGGACATCGCCTACGACAAGACCACCTGCATCATGGGCAGCACGGACATCACCGTCGACCAGGGCGGATCCGGCGGTTCGGATGCGATCCAGACCGACGGCTGGCCGATGAGGCGCGTCGCCGCCGAAGCTCGGCGAGTGTTGCTGGAGATGGCATCCACACGGTTCGGCGTCCCTGTCGATCAGTTGGCCGTCAGCGCGGGCGTCATCACCGTGAAAAGCGACCCATCCAAACGCGTCACCTATGGACAGCTGATCGGTGGAAAGAGGTTCAATGTCGCGTTGACGGGGACCAACGTCGACGCGACGACCGGTGTGGCCAAGGTCAAGCCGGTGCAGGAGTTCAAGATCGTCGGCCAGTCTCCTCAGCGCTACGACATTCCCGCCAAGGTGGACGGTTCGCTGAAGTGGGCCGCGGACGTCAAGCTGCCCGGCATGGTCCACGCGCGTAACGTGAAGCCGCCGGTGGCGGGCGCGAAGTTGATCGGCATCGACGAATCGTCCGTTAAAAGCATGCCGGGATTCATCAAAGTAGTGAGCAAGGGCAACTACGTCGCCGTCGTCTGCGAACGGGAAGAGCAGGCGATCAATGCGTCCCGACAGCTCAAGGTGAATTGGGAAAAGCCGGCCACTGCGTCCTTCCCCTCGTCGGAAGACCTGTTCAAGTACATGCGCAGCGCGACGCCCACGTCCAGTTCCAACCCGAACGTGGTCGGGAACCCCGACCAGGCGTTCGCGGGCGCGGCAACGGTGATCGATGCCGAATACGATGTTCCGTTCCAGGGACACACCGCGTTCGGTCCGGCCCATGCCACGGCGGATCCGTCGAACAATCAGATGACGATCTACTCCAACGACATGAAGTCGTATGGCATGCGGACAGGCGTCGCCACGTTTCTCGGGATGCCGCGGGACAAGGTGCGTGTCGTGTGGATGGAAGGCCCGCAAGGGTACGGCCGTACCGCCGCCGACGATGCGGGGTGTGAGGCGGCCTATCTGGCGAAGGAGATCGGCCGGCCGGTTCGCGTGCAGTGGACGAGGAACGAAGAGACGGCCTGGGACACCAAGGGCCCGGCGTTCACATTCAAGCTGCGCGGCGGGTTGGATGCGAGCGGAAACCTCGTGGCATTCGACTACAACGCCCAGTCCGCCGACTACAATCACCTCGGGTACAACGAACCAGACACCGTACTGATCGCTCAGCTCATGGGATCGAGGCGTGCCAGGCCCGCCGCCGGCAGCGCGGCCACTCCTTCGGAAATGTACGCGATCCCCAACCGCCGCATGGCTACGCAAGTAGTGAGCCTCCCCCTCGTGTGGGAGACACCGCTTCGCACGGGGAACCTTCGGGATCCCAACGGCCCACAGTCGACGTTCGCCTCCGAGTCATTCGTCGACGAACTGGCGGCCGCGGCCAAAGCCGACCCGCTGGCGTTCCGCTTGAAGCTCCTCACGGCCAGCACGAGCGACGACACCGGGTTCAAGCGCGCGCGGTCCATTGCGGTCGTCAAGGCGGTGGCGGAAGCGTACGGCTGGGACAACCGTCCTTCACCCAAACCGCGCGGCACCGGCAACATCCTCACCGGACGCGGTCTCGCCTACTCCTTCCGCAACCAGACAGTCGTCGCGCAGATCGCCGACGTGGAGGTGAATCGTCGAACCGGCCATGTCTGGGTGAAGCGGCTGGTGTGCGCGCACGACTGCGGGCTGATCATCAACCCCGAGGCGCTGCGTCGCACGATCGAGGGCGGCATGCTCCACTCGCTGAGCCGCGCGCTTCACGAGGAAGTGCAGTTCGATACCGAAAAGGTCACGAGCGTGGATTGGATCTCGTACCCTTCTCTCACCCACACCGACACGCCGGAGAAGATCGACATCGTGCTGGTGAACGGAGATCCCAATCCGAACCGGCCCGACCTCCCTCACTACGGAGCCGGCGAGACGGTCTGCAAGCCGCTCATCGCCGCAGTCGCCAATGCCATCTTCGATGCCACCGGTGTTCGGCTGCGCCGGATTCCGTTCCGGGACGGGCGAGTGCTTGCCGCACTCAAGGCGGCGGCTGTGTAGTAGTGATACGTTGATTCCGGCCTCATAAGATGTCTAAGAGGTCGTCTCCATGAAAGCGTCTCTGATCGCCGTCATGACGGTCGCGTTGAGCGTGCCGCTCGCGGCACAATGGTTGAACCACCCCACGCCGGGAATCCCGCGCACACCGGACGGCAAGATGAATCGTTCGGCGCCGGCGCCGCGCACGCCTGACGGCAAGCCCGATCTCTCGGGTCTGTGGAACAAGATTTCCCCCAAATACTCCCGCAACATTGCGGCGGACCTGAAGCCCGAAGACATTCAGCCGTGGGCGAAGGCGCTGGTCGAGCAACGCACGGAAGATCTCGGCCGGGACTACATGAACATTCACTGTGTGCCTTTGGGACCTGGCTACGTGACCGCCGCAGACAGCACCGGCGCGGAGATGATGAAGATCGTCCAGACCCCCGGGCTCATCATCATGCTCAACCCCGATCTCACGTATCGCCAGATCTTCCTCGACGGCCGCGCTCTGGAATCTGCCCCGAATCCGACGTGGATGGGGTACTCAGTTGGTCATTGGGATGGAGACACGCTGGTCGTGGAGAGCTTTGGATTCAACGACCGCACCTGGCTGGATCATGACGGCCATCCCCACACCGAAGCGTTGCGCATGACCGAACGCTACCGCCGCCGCAACTTCGGCAGTCTCGAGATCGAAGTGACGCTCTCGGACCCGGCGGTGTATGCCAGACCCTGGACCGTGGCCGTGAAGGCCGAACTGGCGGCCGATACCGAGATGATCGAATGGGTTTGCAACGAAAACAGTCACGGCGCAGAGCACCTGGTCGGCAAGGCATCTGATGATCGGAAAGACGAGGTGCGGGTGGGCGCCGGGATTCTCGCGAAGTACGTCGGCACCTACGTAGAGCAGCCGCCGCTCTGGAGAACCGTCCCCCGGGTCGTGGAGATTACGCTCACGGATGGCAAGCTTTTCGGCGACATGGACGGCCGGGGAAAGGTACCGCTGATCGCATCGTCCGAGACCGCCTTTGCCGGTTTGTACGGACTCGGAGTCGAGTTCATCCAGGGTGGCTCAGGCGGGCTCTTTGTGAAGCATGTTTCGGGCAATTACCGGTTCGCCCGGAAGTAGGTGCGAATCTCCTCTGCGCAGACCTCGCGTCAGGGAAAATCTGTCGAGCAGGTGCTGTTGGCCGGGATACTATTGGCCCGTCGTTGAACGGAGGACCTATGGCCGGACAGAATCGAGCTTGGTCTCATCAAGTCAAGCTCTGTGTGATCGCGGTGCTGTGTTGTGCTGCGTCTGCCGTTCACGCGCAGTGGTTGAACTACCGCATTCCGGGAGTCCCGCGCACTCCCGACGGCAAGGTGAATCTCACCGCGCCGACGCCCAGAACAACGGATGGCAAGCCCGATCTCTCCGGGACCTGGCTCGACGGTGGGGGGTACTTCGGCAATCTCGGCAAGGATTTGAAGCCGGGTGAGCTTCAAATGCTCCCGTGGGCAGAAGCCCAGGTGAAAGAGAACCAAACCAACCTGCACAAGAACGATCCGATGGTCGGATGCCTGCCGCCCGGCGTTCCTCGAGTCAACCTCGGAGGAAGCCGGGGAATGCCTCACCCCTTCAAGGTCGTGCAGACCCCGACGCTGGTCGTTCTCCTGTACGAAACCTCTACGAACCAGACGTTCCGTCAGGTGTTCCTCGACGGCCGTCCGCTGCCTGCTGACATGCAGCCAAGCTGGCTGGGCTACTCAATCGGACGCTGGGAAGGCGACACTCTCGTAGTCACCACCGCCGGGTTCAACGGTCGCGCCTGGGTCGATACGGGGTCAGGCCACCCGCAGACCGACGCGGCGCGTGTGACCGAGCGCTTCACGCGGCGCGACATCGGGCACATGGACATCGACATCACGATTGACGATCCTAAAGCGTACGTGAAGCCATGGACCGCGAAGGTGCCCGTCAATCTGCTTGCGGATTCCGATCTGATCGAAACGTTCTGCGAGAACGAAAGAGATCTTGGACGCATGGACAGGTCAACACGCAAACCCTGACAGGTACCTCAGCGCACGACTGACCCCATGCGGCGGGTTGACGAGGATCACCAACACTGACATCGGATCGGGCGTGTCCAGCGCCAGGAGTCGGGAGTGTCCGCCGAGCGGGCCTCGCGGGTTCACGCGTAAGGCAGGTGGCTAACCGGTTGTCACGTCCGCACGGCCTGTCTCGTCTTACAGGTATGCGCACCGACTCACTCAAAGCCTGGCTCGCGGCTGCCGTCATCGTCCATTTCGCCGTCAGCGTCGTCCACGGCGTCGCACACAGCGGTGCCCACGTCTCGCTCACCCCAGCTGCGCTCACCTTTGTCATCATCGTGATTCAGCTCGGACCGCTGGTCGGGTTGGCGCTCACCCGCATCCGGCCGCGTGCGGGAGCCGCGGTCGTGGCGCTCAGCATGGCCGGGTCGTTGCTGTTTGGGGTGGTCAATCATTTCCTGCTGCCGGGCTCCGACCACGTGTCGCAGGTCGATCCTGGGTGGCGAGCGCTGTTTGGCTCGACGGCCGCACTGCTCGCGCTCGTCGAGGCGGGAGGGACGATTGTCGGCGCCGTCGCAGTCCGCCGCTACGCGCGAAGGCTGGCATGAGGATCTTCGTCGCCGGTGGTTCGGGCACGATCGGCGTCCCGCTCGTCCGATCGCTCTTGCAGGCCGGACATCAGGTGACGGCGACGACGCGGACGCCAGAGAAACAAGACATGTTGCGGGCGCTCGGGGCAACGCCGGTGGTGGTCGACGCGCTCGACGCGAGCGCGCTCGCCGACGCTGTCGGGGCCGCGTCGCCGAGCCATGTGATTCATCAGCTCACGGCGCTGCCCAAGGCGGGACCCAAGCGCGCTTCGGAGCTGGAAGCCACCAATCGTCTGCGGGACGAGGGCACGCGGAATCTGTTGCGAGCTGCCATCGCCGCTCGAGCGACGCGAGTGATCGGCGGATCGTTCGCACTCATGGGAGCGGCGCCGGCGGCGGCAGGTTCCGGTATCAGCGCCGCGGGTGACGCGGTCCGTTCGATGGAATCGCAGATCACGAACGCCGCCCGTGAGGGGTCGATCGAGGGGATCGTGCTGCGGTACGGCATGTTCTACGGCGCCGGCAGTCCGTCGACTGCGGAGCTCGTCGATCTCGTGCGGCGCCGCCGATTGCCCGCGATCCGGCACGATCGCGGCCAACTGCCGTTCATTCACCTGGACGATGCCGTCAGCGCGACGGTCGCGGCGCTCGATCGCGGGCGCTCCGGCGAGAGCTACGACATCGTCGACGATCGGGCGATGAGCTTCAGCGACATGGTCCGCGCGCTGGCGGCAGCGATCGGTGCACCGCCGCCGTTCACGGTCCCCGCCTGGCTTGTGCGGCTCATCATGCCTTACCGGTCGCGCCTCATCGCGATGCGCGTACCGCTGTCGAACGCAAAGGCGGCGGCCGAGCTCGGCTGGCGTCCGAGGTATCCAACCATTCGCGAGGGGCTGGCGCAGATGCTCGCCGACGCCGCGTGACCTCCTCTGGCGTCGCTCTGTTCGAAGCGCATCAGCCGCGGATGTTCGCGGTGGCCTACCGAATGCTGGGCAGCGCGAGCGAAGCCGAAGACATCGTGCAGGACGCTTGTACGCAGTGTCCGGCGTTAAGCCGGATGGTGAGCAGGTCCGCCCTTATGCCGTTCGGAAATTCACATCGATGGGCCGGCGGATGGCTCGCAGGACGCCATCTCGCTTCGCGAGCCGTAGATCGGCGATCCGAAAAACCGTCGCTCCGGCTCGCCGTCCTGCCGTTGCCGCGGCGGTCCTACCCGTTCGTCACGTCCGCGCACTGAAGAGCGGCGTCGAGGCCAACGCCCCCGCTCGTGCTGTTGCCACGAGATCGCCGCGGATCCTCGCTTCGCGACGGTTTTCGTGCCACCAGACGGCTCGCCTTCAACCCTCGCTGCGCGAGACGGCGTTCCGCGAGTCTGATGACGGCCGTCACGCATCCAGCAGACGCGTCGCGAGCCTGCGGGCGATGGGCCGTTGGACTTCGCGTGCGCAGGCGCCAGACGGCAACCGCGCCCGGAAGCGGACCGGGCAAGCCGCCGCCGATTCGCCACTGCGGTCCGGATCACCCGGCTGCCCAACCGATGGTTGGCTGTCGCTCGAACGACCCCGGGCGGCGTGCGCTTCGTCAGCACCCGCGCTGGAGGGTGCGGGTGCCACGCGAACCGTCCACGGACCGCGACCGCAGGCTTGCGAGGGCGTCGTTCAGGCGATCTCGATCCGACTCACGCACCAACATGTCGACATCAATGAATCTTCGAAAGGCACTGGCCTGATGGCGGACGCCCCGTACAAGAGGAAATGGCTGAAGCGCATCGAGAATCGAAGTCACGCCTCCCGGAGGTGGAACCGCTGCACTTTTCCGGTGGTGGTCTTCGGCAGCTCGCTCACGTACGCCACCCGATGCGGATACGTGTAGCGTTGCAAGCGCTCCTTGCACCAGTCCTGCAACGCCCGAGTCAACTCGTCCGACTCGCGATAGTCCGGCGCCAGAACGATCACCGCACGGATGCGCGTCATCCCTTCGATCGAGATGCCGACGACGGCCACTTCCTGAACTGAAGGGTGTGCAATGAGGGCGTTCTCCATCTCGATTGGCGAAACCCATTCACCTCCGACCTTGATCATGTCGTCGGCTCGACCCTCGTACCAGTAGAAGCCGTCCTCGTCCACGCGGTACAGATCGCCGGTGACGACCCACTCGCCGCGCATGGTCTGTTGCGACCGTGCGTGCTGGCGCCAGTAGCAGGGAGCCGAGCTGTCGCCCCTGACCTCGAGAATGCCCGGGCTCCCGTCCGATACGACGTGGCCTTCGTAATCGATCCGGCGCAGATCGTAGCCGGGCACCGGCTTGCCAGTGGATCCTGGTCGCACCACGCCTGGGCGGTTGGAGCAGTAGATGTGCAGCATCTCGGTCGATCCGATACCGTCGAGAATCTCCTGGCCGAATGCCTCCTTCCAACGCCGCCACGTCTCCGGCGGCAGTGGCTCTGCGGCGGAGATACACGCGCGGATCGAGCTCAGATCGAACTGCCGACTCGCCGGATCGTTGAGAATCGCATTGAACAGGGTAGGCACGGAGAAGAAGAGTGTCGGCCGCAGATCCTGGATGGTCTTGAGAATGCCCGGAGGCGTCGGCCGGTCCGGATACAGGACCGTCGACGCGCCGACCGAGAACGGAAACGACAGACAGTTACCGAGACCGTACGCATGAAACAGCACGCGCCCGAAAGTGATGTCGCTCTCCTGGATGTCCAGGACATGACGCGCGTACGTCTGGCACGTGTACGGGATGTCGTGCTGCAGATGCACGACGCCCTTCGGCCGTCCCGTCGATCCTCCACTGTAGAGCCAGAAGGCCATGTCGTCGCGATGTGTACTGGCCGGCGCGAGGTCGGACTCCTGCGCGGCGAGCAAACCCTCCAGCGGAAGGCATCCGGTGACTGGTTCTCCCACTGCGATCGTCGTGACTGGATCGGGATGACCGCGCAGCGCTCTCTGCAACTTTTCGACGTACATCGCCTCCGCGACGACGACCGACGCGCCTGAATCCTCCACAAAGTGGCGGTAGTCATCGTCTCGCATGAGCGGGTTGATCGGAACAGGCACCGCGCCAATGCGGATGGCGCCGAAGAAGGCTGCGGGGAATGCCGGCGTGTCGTTGAGCACCAGCAGCACGCGTTGCTCCCGTGCGACGCCGAGCGACCGGAGTACGCGCCCTGTGCGGCAGACCCGCGAGTGCAAGTCGTTGTAGGTTACCCGCCCGTCGCCGCAGTAGATGGCGACCTTTTCGCCGTTTCCGGCCTGGAGAACGGCGTCGATCAGCGTGCTGACGTTGTAGCGTTCAGGAAGATCGAGCACGGAATCACTCGCCAAGGCGAAGGGGGGCAGCGGACGGGCCACGTCCCCACCACTGCATTGAGGAGTGTAGTCCCAGGGGCTGGTTCCAGAGGATTTGACGAACGGTCGAAAGGCCAGCTGATCCGCACGCCAGACAGATCGCCATGTTGATCAAGGCGGAGGTTCAGACCCCGGGCGGGGCGGAGTAAGGGCCACAAACGCGCGAGAAAAACTCGAGGGTGGCCCTCGTTCGCGTTACGCTACACTTGACTTGTTTTGGGACGGGGCGCGGCTGGAGTTCAGTCGCCCGCGAAGTTCAAGGTCGGATGTCAATGGGAGGTCTCGCATGAAACGCATTCTCTTCATCATCGTCGTCACCGTTTCGACCGGCGCGCTGGCGATGGCGCAGGGCCGGGGCGCGCCGGCGCCGCCACCGCCGCTGGAGCCCGGAGCCTCGCAGGCCGACGTCGACAAGGCCTTGATGGCCGCGCCGCCGCAGTTGAAGGCTCAGGCGACCGTCATCAAGTGGAAACCGGCCGACTGGACCTACGACACGTTGAGGAAAGGCACCAACAGGCTGGTCTGCTTCGACAAGTCGGGCCTGCCCGGGCAGCCGGCGTTCTTGATCGAGTGCACCATGCTCGGCAACCTGGACCGGGCCGCGCAGAACATGAAGTTCGAGGCGATGGGCGACAAGAAACAGGCGATGCTCGACGCGGCAGAGAAAGACGGAACCCGTGTGAAGCCCGAGTTCGGCTCGGTGTGGTACCACCTGATGGGCGACCCGGCGAGCCCGCGCACGCACTTCACGATTGCCGTGCCCGGCGCCACCACGCAGTCCATGGGACTGCCCGATAACGGCAGGGGTGGTGGCGTGTGGATCATGAATGCGGGCACGACGACCGCTCACCTCATGACACCAGGCGAATAGAAGGCGTCCATCGGTCGCGCGCAGGTCGCCCTTTCTGAAGCT
>Ga0068858_100001733_pt1 | contig 22277 bp, 25 predicted proteins | sample KBSSwiS12_FD_66589 | JGI IMG/M metagenome (GOLD analysis project Ga0068858, IMG submission 66589) | Switchgrass rhizosphere microbial communities from Kellogg Biological Station, Michigan, USA - KBS Switchgrass S1-2 | ecosystem: Host-associated > Plants > Roots > Rhizosphere > Soil ...
TAAATGGCGTCCCCGACGGGATTCGAACCCGTGTTACCGCCGTGAAAGGGCGATGTCCTAGGCCTCTAGACGACGGGGACGCTGTGTCTTGGCAATGCCGGTGGCCATTCGGCAGGGCGCGCAGATTACACACATTGGGGTCTGGGGTCCATGAGCTGAGTGAGGGCGAGAATTCGGGTCGTGGCCGGGCCGCGCGCAGGGCTGGAGTGGGCCACTCGCTGCACGGGCCTGGGACGGGCGTTGCATGGGCGCGGAAATAGAGTGGAACTCCGCTTGGCGCGAGAGCGGGGCGTTGCATGGCGGTCCCCACGGGAGCAGGGCATCGCTTGGCGCTGGAATGGGGCGCCGTCTGGAGCTGGAACCGTTGGCGTCGGAGCGGGGGCGCGTTGCATGGCGGTCCCCACTGGAGCAGGGCATCGCTTGGCGCTGCAATGGGGCGCCGTCTGAGGCTGGAACCGTTGGCGCCCGAGCGGGGCGTTGCATGGCGGTGCCCACGGGAGCAGGGCCGTTCCTGCGGTGTTACAGTGGAAATATGCATGCGAAGGCCCCTGCCAGCCGCACCCCCCGCGAACTGGTAGACGACAATCGGCGGTTCTACGACTCCTTGTGGTCCGGTTGTCGGCTCATTGAGCCCGATCGGTTCAATACCTGGCCTCTGGTGCAGTCCTCATTGCCGGCGTCGGGGTTACGACTGGAGGTCGCCCCGGGGTTGCGGCCGAGGCTGCCGATCGAGGGCACCCAGTTTGTGGATATCAGTGCTCCCGCACTGAGACTGCTGAGTGAGCGGGGTGGGCGGGTGACGCTTGCAGAAGTCACTGCACTGCCATTTGCGGAGGCTTCATTCGATCTCGTGTGCGCGCTGGACATTATCGAACATGTTGAGGATGACGACGGTGCGCTGTCCGAAATTGCACGCGTTGCCAAGCCGGGAGGGATGCTGATGATCTCGACGCCTTTGCATCCGTCCCGCTGGACCTCTTTCGATGACTTTGTCGGGCACAAGCGCCGTTACGAAACGCCCAATTTGCTCCAGAAGCTGACTCAACAACATTTGACTGTTGAGCGTAGCGCCGTGTTTGGGATGCAACCGCGCTCGTCGCGTCTGCTCGACTGGGGCATGTGGTGGATGACCCACCAGCGTGAGCGTGCCATGTGGTGGTACAACCGGGCGTTCATGCCGTTGGGTCTGCGGTTTCAAAAGCCCCTGGATCTGTCGCCGGGGCTCATTCCAACCGATACGGTTGATGAGATACTGCTCGTTTGTCGCAAGGAGTCGGCATCTTGAACGGATATGGTGGATTACTGTTCATTCTGTTTCTAATTGTCATCGTCCTGGCCGCCTCCTTTCGCACGGTGGAGCAGGCGACGGTCGCCGTGGTCACGGTGTTCGGCAAATATCACCGCATCATGCGCGAGGGGCTCAACTTCAAGTTGCCCTGGGAGAAGGTGGCCTACCGCCTGTCATTGCAGAACCGCGCAATACAACTCGAATTCCAGGCTATTACGCAGGATCAGGCCAATGTCAAATTTGCCACGATGGTGCTCTATGCAGTGGCAGCGGCTGAAGAGGAGGCAATCAAAAAGGCGGTCTTCAGCTTCGCCTCCGGCCGTGAGTTTCTGCTGGCCCTGCAGCGGACGATTGACGGCTCCATCCGCCAGTTTGTAGCGACCACGAAGCAGGCGGACATTCTGGGGATGCGGGCGGAGATCGTTGAGCACACGAAGCGCAACCTGGATGAGGTGGTGCTCGCTTGGGGCTATGTCGTGCGCGATATCCAGATCACGGACATGACCTTCGACAAGGAGATTATCGATTCGATGGCGCGAGTGGTCTCGTCCAAGAACCTGTTGGCAGCTGCGGCGAACGAAGGTGCGGCACTGTTGGTCAAGCGCACCAAGGATGCAGAAGCGGAGGCAGCCTACAAGACGATTGGCGCGGAAGCGGACAAGAAGGCGGCTGCGCTCCGCGGTGAGGGCCTGGCGCTGTTCAGAAAGAACATCGCCGCGGGTATGCGCGAGGCCGTGGAGAATCTGCATGCCTCGGGCGTCAATGCTCAGTTCCTGTTGTTCCTCGAGTACACGGATGCATTGAAGTACGTCGCCGAGCATTCGGATGGCAAGGTGATTTTCATGGACAGTGGTGCCTCGGCGGCTGCGCGCGTGGTGCAGGGAATCGCGGGCCTGGATGCAGCGGGTATCGACAGTGTGATAACGCCTCCCGTGCCTCCATCACCGCGGCGGGCCTGAGCCCGCAACGACGCTGCTCGAGCGGAGCCAGCGGTGTTGCAGACAAAATGTGAACCAGCGCACGGTTGCCCACCCGCAACCCCGGCGCCCCCGCCGTCAAATGTTAACTTTCGGATTCAGCTATTCGGGGGAATCGAGGCATGAGCGCAAGCTTCTGGTGGGTCAATCATTCGCACACGTTCCGCGCCGAAATCGATGGCTCGTATCTGTGGTTTGCAAACAAGACCCACAAAAGCAAAGCTCGCAGTGAGTCTGAGAAAAACACTCAGCGGCTGCTTCCCGGCGATGTCATCTTCTCGTTCGCGCAGGGTGAGATCGGCGCCATTGGCGTCGTTCTCGGCGCTGCGCGCGAGGCTGCCAAGCCGCTGGAATTCGAGGCGATTGCCGAGCACTCAGATTCGCAGACTGGCTGGATCGTCCCGGTGCGATTCACGACCCTTTCGACACCGCTGCGGGCCGAGGAGCGCATGAGTGATCTCGCTCCTGCGCTGCCGCGCAAACATGCGCCGATTCTGGCCAGTGGGGCCGCCAACCAACACATGGTGTTGTCGGCTGTGCCGCCGGCGATGGTAACGGCCCTGAGCGGACTTCTGGATGGCCAGCTGGAGCGTATCGTTGGAACGATCATCGAGAAGGTGGGCCGCAGCCTCATGGAGGATGTCGCCGAGGCGGCGATCCAACAGCGGACCGACATCGGGCCGTCGCAGAAGTCGGATCTGCTGAAGGCACGCTTCGGAGCAGGCGAGTTTCGCTTCAATGTGGAGCAGAACGAGCATTCCTGCCGGGTATCAGGCGTGCTCGACCGGCGTCATCTGTGGGCCAGGCACATCAAGCCCTGGTGCGAATGTGATGACACGGAGAAGTTGGACGGCGCCAATGGCCTGCTGATGTCCCCGCACATCGCTCATCTTTTCGAGCGTGGATATATCTCGTTCAGCAACGAAGGCGATCTGTTGGTGTCACAGGACCTGAACCCGGTCGTGCTGCACAACTGGCACATCGAGTTGCCGCTCAACGTGGGCGAGTTCCGACCGGAGCAGTGCTATTACCTCGACTGGCATCGCCGCGAGGTGTTCGAGCAACATGGGGCGGGCAGGCGGCAGAAGAAGGCAGACGATTTCGAGGCAGTGCCCATAGTGCTGGTGCCCGAGCCCACGGTCGTCCAGCCGGTCTGAGACTTCGGGGCATCTTGCGAATCCCGTTAGGAGCTGTATATTTGTACAGCCAGACCCGCCCTCGGAGTTTTCGCAAATGAATACCAGCCCTCGACTGCTCCTCGACACCTCTATAGCCCAGCTTCAAACGCTGGCGTCCTTCCTTGCCGAGGAAATGGGCGAGTTCCGGCAGAAAACCGTAATCGCCACGCCTGAGGCGCGCGCGTGCAAAGAGATCCTGATGACCATCAGCGTGCTGATTCCCAAGCTGCAGGCGGCTCGATACGTCGTCGTTGACGAGAACGCGCGACTGGGACGCTGCGTCGAGTGCGAGGAATAGGACCCTGGGTCCCTGGTGTTGCAACCTGAGTGCCTGGTGTTTGCCTGCAGCGGCCGAAGCTTCTCCCCGCCTGTACGCAAGTCACAGATCTGACCCAAAACTGAATCAGCGGGGCCCGTAGTAGTAGCGGCCGCCATAGTACCCGGGATGAACGACGACGACGGGAGCCGCTACGTACGCGCGGGGACGGGGCCCATAAGGAGCCACTACGCAGCCGCTGAGAGTGGCGCCAAAGCTCAGTAGGATCAATACCTTAGACAGGGTTCGCATGTTCAGCTACTCCGCGTGTTCCTGGAGCTTTAAACGCGCGACGGCGGGCTGGGCTGACATGATTCAGCCGCGCTCCGGCGAGGATCCTCTCGAACCCGCTCGGACGTCGCGGTCAATTCAAGACATAGGTCGATTTGCCGCTATACAGCGGTGGCTGAGTTGCATGTAAGGAAAAATGCGCTACCTGGAGAGTAAAGAACGCAGCACCGAGATCCTGCGTCTCGCGTTGCCATTGATGGCACGTCAAACCGCTGCATTTCATCCATTGAGCTATGCGCTGTGGTACGAACACTGCGCCGGCATGAATCCGGATCTCAGCCGGATTCTCGACACGCGCCTCACAACCAACGTTGCGCTCTCTGAAGCCGATGTCTGGCGCCTCTACGCGCAACACATCGCCGCGCGTGACATGGAGGCATTCGAGCGGTTGCAGTTACAACTGCGCAACCTCCTCGAAGACACGGCGCAAAGCACCGCAACTGCCAGTCATCAGGCGGCGCAGTTCGGCCATTCGCTCCAGGGCCATGCGAAGGTGCTCGAAAATCCGCAGGACCCCGAAAGGCTGCGCGAGATTGTTGCCGAGATGCTGGTGGGTACTCAGAAGATGCAGCATGTCACGGCCGATTTGTCGGCCAACCTGCAAGCCCGCACCAACGAAGTCAACGCGCTCACCGAGAATCTGCGCCGCGCGCAGAGCGAGGCGCTGTTGGATTCCCTCACCGGTTTGAATAATCGCCGCGGCCTGGAACGTGCCGTGGACGATCTGCTTCGTGAGCCGCCGGGTCTGCTGGGCTCGGCGCTGCTGCTCGCTGACATCGATCATTTCAAAGTCGTGAACGACACATACGGGCACGTGTTGGGCGATAAGGTTATTCGCGCTGTCGCGCATGTTCTTCGCTCCAGCATCAAGGGCCGCGATGTTGCCGCGCGGTTGGGCGGCGAGGAATTTGCGATCCTGTTGCCGCAGACGTCGCTTTTGGGCGCGACGGCGGTCGCGGAGCAGATCCGGGGGACGGTCGCTCGTGGGCGAATCCAGCGTCCCGACGGTAACGAGTCCATCGGGCAGGTTACATTGTCGGTAGGTGTTGCGATTGCGAAGCCAGGAGATACCCTGGAGGCGCTGTTGGAGCGCGCTGATGCCGCCATGTATGCGGCAAAGCGCTCAGGACGCAATCGAATCAGCGTGGCAAACGAAACAGTCGCGCCGGCGCCAGCATTTCAAAGTTAGCGGCGGGTCAGATCATCCCGCCATTGATGGAAATCACCTGGGCGGTCACGTACCCGGCTTCATCTGAAGTCAAGTAAGCAACCAGACCAGCCACTTCCTCCGGCAATCCCGCTCGTTTCATAGGCACCATGCGGCCTATTGTTTCAGCGTCGAAGGCGCTTTCGCTCATGGGTGTTGCGATGATCCCGGGCGCCACCGCATTTACGGTGATGCCACGGCTGGCTACTTCCAAGGCCAGCGATTTGGTAGCTGAATTCAGCGCGCCTTTGGCGGCAGCGTAGTTGACCTGTCCGCGGTTGCCAGTGATGGCGGAGATCGAGGACGTGTTGACGATCCGCCCCCAGCGGGTGCGAATCATGGGCATCAGCAATGGTTGAGTCACGTTGAAGAAGCCATCAACGGATGTGTTGATCACGCTGTGCCACTGGTCAGGGCTCATGCCAGGGAAGACAGCGTCGGCGTGAATGCCTGCGTTGTTGACGAGGATTTGAATCGGGCCGTCGTTGAGGATGGCCTCCAGGGCGGTGCGAGATTTGTCGGCGTTGGTGACGTCAAAACGGGCAATCTGTGCCTTACCGCCTGCGGCGGTAATATCAGCGACAACAGCGGATGCGGCCTCGACGCTGCGGTTGGCGTGCACGTAAACGTGGTGCCCCTCGCGAGCCAAACGCTTACAAATGGCAGCACCAATTCCACCACTGCCGCCCGTGACCAGCGCCCGTCGTCTCACGGTCGCTCCGGCTTCTGGCTCAATGACGCGCCAGCTGTGTCGGCGAGCCCACCGGTAGTCGCCGCCACTGCAGCAGACAAATTAAACGCAATAGCCGCCCGCCCCATCACCAACACCACATTGTCCGCCAAAACAGAAAATTCATACAAAGCCGTATTCTCATCGCCAGCAACCCGTTTCACCGAAGTCACGAGATCAACCTCGAACACATCGAGGCGATCAACATTCAAACGAACACCCCGCACACTCGCCAGGAACCCAGGCGGCGCCGTTCCCCCGGACGCTGACGCAACCAGCGCCCCGTGTACCGCCATAGTCTGGGCGGCGTATTCGATCCCACAGGCCGAACCGAGCCGACCGTTCGAGCGCAAGGGGTTGTCGGGCGAGCGGTGCGTGGATGTGCGGCATTGCGTCTGTGTGAGGTCCCAGTTCAACACCTCGTCCAGCAGACACATTCCGTGTTTGTGGGGAATGTGCTCTTCGATCCAACGTCGATCTAGGAGCACGGCACAACCTCCACGGCGAGACTGCGCCCGTCGAGGTACTCGATGTTCACCACGCCGGCTTTTCGCTGTGCGAGTTGCTGCAGCAAGGGCAGGGAGCGTGCGGCGGGAATGGATGCGCGCAGGGCTTCCAAATCGGCGTTGTCCATACGGTCGGGAGGCGAATCGCTCAACTCCAGCGTCAGCCGTCCCAAAGTCCCCGCTGACCCAACGGCGGCCGCCACGCCGTGCGCTTCTGCCGCTGCGCCCGCCATGCCATCGCGCAACGGCGCCAATACAAACGCCACCCCAAACGCCTCAGGAATAGGCCGCTTGGCAAACAACGGTTGCGGATAGGGCGCATCATACGCAACCAGCAACACCCGAGTCTGGTCCACAACCACCTGCGTCATTGCTTCCAGCAGCCCAGCCCCAAAGCTCCAATCAAACGCACACAGTGCGTTTGATGCCGCCCGTGATCGCGTCGCGATACTCCAATAGCCGGCAGCAGCATTGTGAACCGAGTTGTGGAATCGCGTTGGGGAAATCAATCGCTCATCGTTAGCGAGCCCCTGACAGATTTCATGGCAGTTCTGACCGTCACCGCCGGAGGACGCGAATACCGCGGGCAGCGCGTCGGGTTCCACACCTGCTTTCGAGATCGCTTCCAAGCCTACGTTCAACGCCAATTTCACCACCAAGCCGAGTCGCCGACGTTCAGCAGGCGGCAGGCCATCCGGAATGGGCACGTTCGTAGGCTGCCGGACATACAGCGACCGGCCTTCGAGCACAGCGCCCGAATGAGTCCAGCCATCCAGGCCTGGCCCCAGGAGACCCAATCCTTCTATGTGCGCGCAAAGTCTGACCATTAATCAGGCGCCTCAGCCGGCACGGCCGAGCAGGAGGCTGCAATTGGTCCCACCAAACCCGAAAGAATTGCTCATCGCGTACGTCACACGGCCAGGTCGATTTTTCACCAGGTACTGAATCCCCAACTCAGGATCGATTTCGCGCGTATTGATACCACCCGGCGCAAATTCATGCTGCAACGCGAGCGAGCAAATCACCGCTTCGAGTGCGCCCGCCGCACCCAGCGAATGCCCCGTCGCGCCTTTCGTCGAACTGCCGCCGACAGAGGCGCCAAACACTGAGGCAACGGCGCGACTTTCCGCGTTGTCATTGCTCGGCGTTCCCGTCCCATGCAAATTGATGTAGTCGATGTTCCCGGGTTCCATCCCCCCGGCTCTGAGGGCCTCGAGCATCGCCGTCCGGGCCCCTTGCCCCTCCGGGTGTGGCGATGACATGTGGTAAGCGTCGCTGGACTCACCAACGCCCAACAGGGTTACCTCGTCAGCATCCAAAGAGTTCGGCACCCGTTCCAACAGGGCGAAAGCCGCCGCTTCGCTGATCGATATCCCATCCCGCGTGGTATCGAATGGCTTGCAGGGCCCGCGAGCCGTGAGCTGCAGAGCATGAAATCCGTATAACGTGGTGAGACAAAGCGAATCGACACCACCGACAACTGCTGCATCGATCAGGCCTGCGTCCATCATGCGTCTGGCAGAACCAAATACCTTGGCGCTCGAAGAACATGCCGAACAAATGACAACAGCTGGCCCGTCCAGATCCAACGCCTGTCGAACGTATTCGGCGACCGAGAACGAGTTCTGACTTGCCTCATAGTCGAAGTCAGCGGGCAGGGCGCCCGTAGTCGGGTCGCGGTGCCGATACGCCATCTCTGTCTGCAGGATTCCTGAAGTGCTCGTCCCCAGGAAAACCCCAATACGGCGACGACCGTATCGGCCAACGCTCTGCGCAACCGAGTCGGCAAACCCGTCTTGCTGGAGTGTCATTTGAGCGAGGCGGTTGTTTCGGCAGTCGAATCGGCGAAGCTTGCCCGGGAGTCTCACATCGTCAACGCCGCTGACTTCGCCAGTCCACGTATCTAATTCAGCGCGCTCAAACGTGCAGGGGGCAAGCCCGCCCCGCTGGGACCGCAGGGCGTCCAGTGTTTCGAGCCTTCCGTGACCGACGCAACTCGTCGCCGTGTAGTCCTTCAGCAGCAGTTCAGTCATTGGGTAATCAAAGAGTCCGTCAAAGTTCGCGCTGGCCGCGCTTTTTTGTGTGGCCGGGCAATCAGCATGGTATTCGCAAAGGGCGTGCCTGCGCTCATAGGCATGAGCTCACTCCGAAACCCCACTGAGCTGAGCACGCGCTCCCATTCAGGTATGGGACGACAGTAGACCTTGGGTGCCCGCCAGTAATGGGTAACCATGACCGTCAAATCTATGTATTTGCCGACAGTGTGTCTGATGCCGCTCCCAGCGTCGGATACACGCAGCAGCATTATTCCGTCAGGAGACAACGCAGCGCATGCTCGCTCCAGAACACGCAGTTGGGCCTGGTAGTCCAGATAGTGGATCACATCCAGAATGACCACCGCGTCGACACTGCCGAAGTCGGCTTCCGCGATGTCGCCGACCTCGAACTGCGCGCGGCTGCCTAACGCCACCCGGGCCCGCCACACATCGCGGCGCTGCAATTCGATGCCTCTGAATGAAATGGGGCGCGGGGGCGCCTGCCATTCCTCCGGCCACAGGTGGGGGCGCTCCTCATTGCGTCGGCGGGCTGCATCCAGCCAGGCGGCCAGTAACCCCTGACCACAGCCGAGATCGAGGATCCGCTGCGCACCCGCCAACAGCCCCTCGCTGAGAATGCCGGCGAATGCGGGATCGCCCCGCAATTTCCCACGGGCTCTGAAGTATCCAAACAAGTCTGCCTTCCAATACGACGCACTGGCCGCTTTTACGAGGGCTTCAGTGGTCGCCTGCGCTTTCATGTGAGCACTGACCGCAAGGTGACGGGAGTGAGCCTGGCTGCGGCAATGGCCTCCAGCACTCGTGGCAAAACCTCCAGAATGACCGGCATCCCCGATGGGGTATGAGCGGCATGGCCGTCGTGGAGCAGCAGGATGTCGCCACCCGCGAGGCCCGTGGTCAAACGGTTGTACACAACCGTAGGGTCCGGATTCACCGTATCAAACCCACGCCGGGTCCAACTCGCCAGCCGCAACCCCGAACGCGCCAGTACCGGCTCCAGAAACGGGCTGCGCAATCCCGCCGGTGCCCGAAAAAACTCAGGCCGCTGACCGGTCACCGCTTCAATGACCTCCTGGGCACGGGCCACTTCAGCTCGCATGCCTCCAGGTCCCAGAACCGAGAACCGGCGCAGGTGATGTTGACTGTGATTCTCGATCGAGTGCCCGCGTCTGATGATTTCCTGCGCCAGCAAAGAATGTCGCTCGACGAGCTCGCCGATACAGAAGAAAGTCGCCTTGGCTGAGTGTCGATCCAACAACTCCAATACCTGTGGCGTCACCGCCGGATCCGGGCCGTCATCAATCGTGATCGCGACCGAGCCGTTCGCGGCGGCCTGGGCCGGCAAGTGTGTCCAGTTCGGTCCCAACAATTTGCTTCGTGGCCAGAGACTGGCCGCCGTCAGGATCATGTGGTCAACGAAAATGACCGCTAACACCCACGGCCACAGATGAGACCATGCGATGAGAACAACCACGGCAGCGACATGCAACGCCAATGATGCCTGGATTGCGAATGCCGGTTTCCAGCGTTCAGCCATTGGATGCCGCCGCTTCCGTTTTCTGTTGCATGAACTGGCGGTCGAGGAAGTCAGTCCAGAGTCTGGACCAGGCAGGCCACTCGTGGCCGCCCGCGACTACCTGCACCGCGTGCGGATCGAGCGCCTCCGCCATCATGCGGTGACTGTTGGCAAAGCGATCCTCGCGGCCATATCCGAGGTGCACCTCGACAGGATAGCTGGCCCGAAGCTTGATGAACCGCCAGACGCGGCGTTCATCATCCTCGGGTCCCAACTCGCCGGGCTCCCAGCCGGCCACTCCGCACGCGCGCTCGATCTCCCCCGTGATCATGTGGTTACCGAGGTACGGAGCCAACAGGCACAATCCATCGATCTCGGAGGAGTAGCGTTCGGCGTAGGACAGTCCGAGAAATCCGCCGAGCGATATTCCGCAGATCCAGATGGATTCACAGCCCAGGGCGCGAGCCGGCAACACGAGCTCGTGGCGCACGCGGCGCAGAATGCTCCTGTCAGTCAGGTGCTGGAGATTGATGTCCGCAAATACCAGATCGAGAGGCAGGCCCCGCTCGCGCACGGCGGTTACGAAACCTGCCTGCACAAAGTCATCAGGCCCGGTATAAGCGGCCGGCAGAAATAACACTCGCGTATTGGCGACTACACCGGATTGCGCGCAATCACACAACGTACGCATGGGATCAGGCCGCCGCCGCTGCTCGCGGGCCTGTACCCGCCAGGAGCGCCGAGAACACGAGCGCGAAAAACGCGCCCGGTGCAACAGTTGACCCCAGGGCTGACAGCACCGGCACGGATGAGAATCCCAACACACCGAACCCGAGAACGGTCGCGGTGTTGGCAATGACGAGGGAAGCCAGCGTCAAGGGCGCCGAGCCCGCGTGGGGATCATTTGAGCTGCGGTCAAAAAACAGGGCGTAGTTGGAACCGACGGCCACAATCAGCAGCATGCCGATCAGGTGCAGAATCGTGAGTTGCTGTCCCAGTAACACCAGGCCCGCTGTGACAGTCAACACCGCCAGGGCCAGTGGCGCTACGACGCGAGCGGTGCGGGCGGGTGAGCGCAGGAAAATAGTCAGCAAAACGACGATGCCAGCGAAGCCTGCCAGCGACAGCCGGACGACTTCGGACAGATAGCTCGAATAAAGCCTGTCGACTTCGCCCTTCACGTCCAGAACCACCGCCTCCACGCCTGCTCCGAGAGCGAGCTTCGAGATAGCAGAATGCACACGGTCAATATCAATGGCAACCGTTGTGGGTACGTGCAACGGTAGCAGTGCGCTCCATCGCGTACCGTCGTTCAAGAGGAGGGCGTCTACCCCCGCGGCCAGGGTTGTTCCTTCGAGGTCCTTGCGGGTCAAAAGGGGCTGATTTCGGGCCGCATCGATGTCCTGCAGGAAGGGAGAGAGGCGGTCGATCTGGATGGGCAGGCCGCGCAGGGCGTTTGCCAGGTTGCCTTTGAGAGCGGTCGCTTCCGGGATGCTCATTTGGCGCGCTCGCTGCGCTTCGAGGCTGGGAAGGTAGCGGGCGGGGCTCTCAAAGCCGGAAATTACCTTTTGCTCCACGAGCCCATCGAGGGCGGGATCGACAGCTTCCGCCGAATGGAGGACTGCCTCCTCACTGGGTCCCGAGATAACGACCAGATAGCTGACATCCGGCGCACCAATGTCGGACCGCAGCATCGCGTCCAGATCCTGGTCCGCCACTGACACCGGGCTCAATGCCGACAGTTGGTGATTCCAGACGGGACCGCGGTGTGTATACAAAACGACGGCCGCGAGGGCTGGAATGACGAGCAACCAAGCGCGGGCTGCCGTGAAGCGCCGAAGGAGTGCCGCAGCGGCGGAGCCCAGGGGCGTTACGTCACCGATGTTCAACCTGGCAGGCATCAGGTTGGGGAGGACGTACCGCGTAACGAGGGCAGCGACGACGAGGCCACTGATGGAAAACAGGCCCAGTTGTGCCAGGCCGGTAAAGCCCGATGGCAGCAATGACATGAAGCCGACTATGGATGTCAGCACGCCCAGGCGGATGGTAGACCAGAGGGCGGAGTTGCTTTTTTGTTGGGATTGAATGAACAGGTAGATGGAGTAATCGACGGATTCGCCGATCAACGTGACGCCGAAGCCCAATGTGATGCCGTGGACGGACCCGAACCCGAGTGCCACGGCGCTGATGCCGGCGAGGGCGCCCGATGCCACGGGAATGAGTCCCAACACGAGGGCGCGAAATGAGTGGTACACCCACAGCAACATGAGGGTGATCATCAGTGTGCTGATGATGGAGAGCAGGGTCACCTGATGCCGGATGTTGGCGCGCGCCGCCACGGAAAACACCCCAGGGCCGCTCATCTCCAGGGTCGCCGACGTCCGCGAGCCATTAGCCAACGCCGCGTCAAACGCCGCGCGAACCGCGGCAACGGCCGCCTCCTGCCCATCCGTATCCGACCCCGCCGCGCGCGTCTGTGCCACCAACAAAGCGCGCTTCCCATCTCTCGACGCCCAAACTCCGTCCACGGACGGCGGTTGTCGCTCACTCCCGAGCTGATCGATGATCTGCAGCATCTCCCCCGTGGGATCACGGGGAAGCAGTGACTTGGCGAGCATTCCCATCGGGGATGCCAGCAGATCCAGCGTTTCCTGGATCGCGTCCCGCAGCCCTTCAGCCGTAAACCGGGAAGGGGTTACCGCCTCACTCAACAGGTACCGGTGGTTGAACAATACCTCACGGTCCCGCTCCACCCCCACAGGCTCTCCGTTGGAGATGGCCACAAACCTCGGATCCGCGCGAAGTCGCCGGGCCATTGCCACAGAGATGCGGGCCCGCTCAGCGGAATCGGCGCCTTCGATGCCCACCAGGATCAAGCGAGACGCGATCCCCTCACGCAGTTGATCCACCAGTAATCGCTGAGTAGCCGTAGGGCTGCGCGGCAGGAACGCCGACAAATCGGTGGTGTAGTGGGCAAACGCGACCACGAAGATGGCGGCGACAACAAAGGCGGCCCAAACCACCGTGGCAACCCGCCCGCTGCGAGTCATTGCGCGCCGCCCCATGGCCGCCTCGTGCGAGTCATTGCGCGCCGCCCCATGCGCGCCCCAAGCGTGTCATCGCGAGCTTGCCCGCGCGCGTCACTGCGGCCCCGCCCCACGCGCGTCAATGCCATCCGGCCGCTGCGAGTCATTGCGACCCGCCCAGTGCGCGCACCGTGGACGTCATAGCAAGCCGGCCCATGCGCACCCCAAGCGTGTCATCGCGAGCTCGCCCACGTGCGTCAATGCCATCCGGCGCGCGGCGTGTCATCGCGAGCGGCCGCCCATGCGCGTCGATGCGAGGCCCATGCGCGTCATTGGCTGCCGTCGGTGCCAGCCGCCGCGCTGATCGTCATCAGCGAGCGGTCCCCATCCGCCTCGCGAGTCTCAACAGAGTGAATGAAATCCTTCTCACCCTCTATGTGGATCCCCTTGACCGTCCTGGCCAGCCTGGCATCCAGGGGCACCAACTCCAGCGTCCAGTGCTCGAAATCGCCGCCAAAATCTACCTTGAAAATCTTTTCCAGCGCGGTGCGATCACCCGCCAGGGTGGCCCGGATGCTCTCGATGAATGGCAGCACCTGCGGATACTGCTTCAGATCCAACGTGTAGTGGCGCTTGCCACGTTGCGCTGAAACGACGCCACCTTCCAACACCAGGTCCTCGGGCTTTGGCCGAAGCGTCTTCTTCTCCAGCCGATCGGGCGCGTCATACAGCAGCTCACCGGACGACTCCACCGGCTTGTCCAGCACGGCGATGAACTTCTTTTCCGTGAAGCTCACGTGCCCATGCTTGCGCTCGGCCAGCGCCCCCATGACGCGATCGAGATCGGAGATGTCGGCGGCGCCCGTGAGCAACAACAGTGCGCCGACGGCCAGTATCCTATTCATTGCCGCCCCGCCAGAAGTCAAAGAAGTTGAACCAGTTGTACGGATCGCTGCGGAGATACTTTTCCAACAGCGCCGCATATCGCGTAATGGCCTGCTTCACGGCGGCCTCGCGTTGCCGGGGATCGACTGCGGAGAAATCCGCCAGCATTTCGAACGCAACGTGATATCGGTTCCGTCCGCGATACAGGCCAATCATGAAAATCACCCGCCGCCGCATGATGGCCGCTGCGCGCATGGCACCGACCGGAAAGCGGGCCGGCTGCCCTAGAAAATCCACGCGCATGCTGGCTTCGTTGCCGAGTGTACGATCACCCAACACACCCACGAACCTGCCCTGATCGAGGTAGTCCTGTATTTTGAGCATGGCATCGAGGCGTCCGAGCGCGATCACCTCCGTGGCGGCGTTGGGGTTGATGGCCTCGAGCATGGCATTGATCTGCCGCGCATTGTCTTCGTACATGGCCATCGCGACGCGCATCCCGGGCCGCTGCCGGCCAATCGCGCGGATCATCTCGAAGCTGCCCACGTGCGAGCCCATCAGGAACGCACCCCGGCCGGTTTCCTCCGCCTCCTGAACCACCGCTTCTCCATCAATGGTGATATCAAACAGATCGAACTGGTTCCTCAGAAGATAGACCCGATCGTGGATCGTGGTGGCAAATGACAACACGTGCCGATAACGTTCGGCGGCGGTCGGTTCACGGCCCAGAGCCTTGCGAAGGTATGCACGGTCATGGCGCCGGGCGGTGGGAGCAAACGTAAAGAAATACGCCGCAATCAAATGCAGAAACGGCCGGCTTCCCAGGCGGCCCAGCCGCAGCGACAGGAAAGTCATGATCCGCAGCAGCGTCATGCTGCCGCGTTCGCGATGGGTGACCCACTCGGCCGCGGACTTGCGCGGCCGCGTCACCTCGTCAGCTTTGCTCGCCACGTTCGTGACCCGCCGCCGCAGGTGAAGGGACGATGAGGCCGTTGGAAACGGCACGATCCGCTGCGCGGATGGCAAATCGGATCGATCCGTTCGGCAGGCTCTCGTGGTGGAGTGTCAGTGTTTCGCCAGGGCGTACCACGCTCTGGAACTTTGCGCTGCTGATTTCCCAGTGCCCCGCGGGCCCTTTGCCGGCCTTTTCGAGCGCATCAATGGTCGCGTCCAACAGCACGACGCCGGGCAACACCGGTGTTCCCGGGAAGTGACCCGCGTAGGCGGGGTGATCGGCGGCAATTGGCAGTGCAGTGACGATCATGAGCGTTTCATCGCGGCTGCGGCCAGCGTACGCAAGGAATCGTGTGGCAGTTTGCCGGTGTCGTTACGCGGCAGAGAGTCAACGAATAACAGCGGCCGTGGCATGAACACAGCGTCGATCCGCCGCCGCAGTTGCTCAGTCAGGTCCGCAGCACTCAATTCGGGCGCGACGACGACCGCGGCAACTCGAGTTACACCAGTAGATGATCCCTCTTCGGGCTCACGCACAAAGAAAGCTCCATCCACGACACCGGGAATGGCATTCAACTGGTGATTCAAATACGACAGTGAGCTGCGCTTGCCGGCAATGTTGACCAGGTCAGACAGGCGTCCGTGCAGCAGGAAGCGATCGGCCGCGGTGATTTCGAGCACATCGCACATCGGCGTACGCTGCTCGATGTGTCCGCCCTCGGCCCAGGTATCCTCGCCCTCGGCGATCAGGCGTACCCCGTCAAACAGTTGCCATTCAACCGTCTCAGCGGAGCGGCGGCTGGCAATCTGGCCGGTTTCCGTGGAGCCGTAAATTTCCAACAGCTGCGTGTGAAACCGTTGTTCCACCTCGCGCGCCAGGTTCTGGGAGAGCGGGGCGGTGGCAGACAGCACCAGCTCCATTTCGGGCAACTCAATGTCGGTGCCCAACAGCGTGCGCAGATGAACCGGCGTCGATACCAGCATCCGGGGCTCAGGCACCGATGCCAGCTCGGCGCAGACATCGGCTGGATAAAAGGGCTTGCCGGCGCTGAAGGCGTTACCGCTCTGGAGGGCCACCAGTACGGTCGACTCGAACCCGTACATGTGTTGCGGCGGAACCGTTCCCACGAGCGCGTGCGAACGGCCGTCCAACAGTCCGAGCCTTTGAGCCTCAAATCGTACGCAGTGGACCAGGCGTCCCCAGGTCTTCCTGTACGGCAGCGGTGTCCCGGTTGAGCCGGACGTAAACACATAGGCGGCCAGACGATCCTGCTCGATGTCCACCTGTTGCCACGGCACGGTTTCGCCCGGCACCAACTCTGGAAAGCGTACCCGCGGCAGATCGATCTGACAGCGTGCGTCATCCGTCAGACAAAACACATCCGGCGCAAACTCGGTGAGCTGGCGAATGACCTCCGGAGTATGGGTCGACGGCAACAGGCTCACCTTGTTCGCAACCAGACTGGCCGCGAACGCCACCGTGAATCGATACCGGTCCTGACAGGCATTGAGTACGTGCCGCCGCGCCGGCAGGGTCCCGGCCACACGCATTACATCGGCGAGGAAGTTTCCCGCACGCAGCGGAGCTCCCGCGCGGTAGGCAACCACCGCATCGGCCGAGCTGTGCGTTATCAGCGGAAGAGTAGCCAGGACGCTACTTCGTCCTGTGGGCCGCGATGTAGTCCGCCAGGTACGCGAGTGAGCGGAAGATTTGCTCGTTCTCTTCGCTGTCGGCACGAAGCTGGATGCCATATTGCTTGGAGACGACCAGTGCGATCTCGAGAATGTCTATGGAATCGAGGCCCAGCCCATCCCCGTAGAGAGGCGCCTGTACATCAATGTCGGCGGCGGCCACGTCGAGATTCAGGGCGGCGACAATCAAGCCGGCAACTTCCCGCTGCAGAGCTGCGTTGTCAGCCGGCGGCGCCGGTTGTCGGAGAGGCGACGCTTTATCGGACATATACCTTGTAATTCAATGGACGGCCGCAGCCGTAATAATACTTGGGTTTGGCTGTAGCGCCAAACCAGCCCCCTTCAGCGCTTCCGGCGCCCTGCAAGGCGTGCCAGAAGCAACGGTAGACGTAGCAGGAACCCGGCAAAGAGGCGGGTATGCATGGATGTCAGGAGCACATTGTCGCGCAGGTAATTGAAGTGCGAAACTCCGCCTTCTTCGGGCGTGAAATAGCGCACTTTGGCGGGCAGATTGATGGCTTCGACACCGCTCCAGCTCAGCCGCACGACGATTTCCACGTCGAAATCGAACCGTCGCATCCAGAGGTGGCTGCGCATGATCCGGGCAAGAGGAACCGCGGGATAGACCCGAAAACCGAACAGGGAGTCCTGGATTCCCGCGCCCGCGGTCTCGACATTGGCCCAGAAGTTCGAGATCCGCCGCCCCTTGACCCGCACGCTGGGCGCGCTGGCATCGAAGATGGGTACCCCGAGGACCATGCTCGCCGGATTCGCCGCGGACGCAGCCATGAAGTCGCGAATCCGATCCGGAGGATGTTGTCCGTCCGAGTCCATGGTCAGGACGTGGGTATAGCCCTCAGCCAACGCGGCTTCCGTACCTTCCAGTACGGCAGTGCCTTTCCCGCCGTTCTTCGGCCTGATGAACACCCGTAGGCCCGGATCGTCCGCGGCCATCGCCTGGAGAGCTTCAGCGGTGCCGTCGTTGCTGCCGTCAACGACAACCCATACAGGATTCCACTGTTCGCGGGCTCCCTGGACGGTTTCGAAGACTTTGCGTCCCGGGTTGTAGCTGGGAATGAGGACCAGGTGGGTCGCTGACCGCTCAGCGACAGGGGCTGCCAGCGTACTCATCGTCCAGATGACTGGCTGGACGACTGACCATAGGCATCCAGTTGGGTGCTGCTGTCCTCGCTGGTGAGCCACTCCGTTTGCGGTGCGCCTTCCAACTGCTGCCTGAACTCGCGCTGCAGTTCAATCATGAAACTTTCGACGTTCTCGGGCGGATCAAACCGTCGTCCGAGCCTGACGCGATACGTGATCGGCAGGTTGGGGCGTCGGAACAACGGCCACCCTTTGCGCAGATACGGAGAGTCCGTTTCAATGATCGCAACCTGCACAGGCACGTTGGCGTGTTTGGCAATGATGCCGATGCTGGCCTTGAGCGGATTGATCGGATCCTGAGTGGTGCGCGTGCCTTCCGGGAAAAGTAACAGCGTGCCGCCTTCACGCAGGTCCGCTACCGCCGTCTTGATCATCTGGCGGGGCTGGTCACTGGGAATGTATCGCGCCAGTCGCGAGCCGGCCCCCAGGAACAGGTTGTCCATGAGCTCCGCCTTCAATACGCACGCAATGTTCGGATGCCGGGTCAATATCAGCAGGGCGTCGATCAGCGACGGATGATTGGGCGCGAGAATGACAGGAGGGCCGTCGCGCAGGGAGTCGATGGCGCTCAAGTCGAGCCGGTACGCGCCCGTCATGGTCAGCGACCAGGAAAACATCCGGAATCCCGCGCTGATTCCCAAGCGGCCCGCAGCCGTCCCCAGGCGCCGTGGCAGCAACGGATAGGCCACCAGCGCCCACACGGAATACAGCAGGCAGATCATTCCCAACAGCGTCAATACCGCGTAGGCAACAACGTATTCATGAATGATCTTGAGCGGCCGCAACATTCCGCGCACTTCCGTTGATGTCAGTCGTCAGTGTCGTCCACCCGCTGCTTGGACTGGCGGATGATCCATGCCATGCCAACGCCGGATGCCCAGTAGTTATCGCGTTTCACGAGCGGGCTATTCTCGAAGACTGCGCCCGCGAGTGTATCGTGCCGCACGTAGGCCCCCACCCAGAACTGAGGATAACGTTTCGACAGCGCAACGAGAAATTCAGATCCCGAGTAGCCGGCGCTGGCTTCATAGGCCGGCCGCTGCAGTGTCGCGAATTGGGGCGCGACTGTGTAGAAATAATCATGATAGCGGTGGTCCGCAAATATGGGACCCGCCAGCGCACCGAAATACCAACCTTGAAATCCCAGGATGTCCTTGATGTCGATGGCGGCATTGGGAGCGAACACCGCGCCGATCGAATGCGGGCGGGCTTGGACCGTGAAGACTCCGCGCAGCGGCAGGCGCACATCGAACTTGATGCGCTCATCAGCCGATTTGAACAGATGCAGATCGATCGACGGGCCGATCTCCACGGTGGAGCGCAGATCCGGCATTCCGGCCCGCGTGGCATTCCTGCGCACGGGCGTGGTGGCGGCGGCGCTGATGTTCAGCTCTATCCAGTCCTGCCGGAACAGCTTGCCCCGGATACCGTTCCGGTCGGCCTTGAGGAAATTGCCACGATAATAGAGATACGGTACGGGAAGAACATACACATGCGTCGTGTCCGCGCCCCGATAGTCGGCAAAACTCACAGCTCCGATGCCCAGTCCGAAATCCCAGACCGGTGGCTGTTTGTCTTTGTCCTCATCAGCCGCGGCGGCCTGCAGGCTGAATGCGGCGATCAGCACGCCTCCCCATAGCTTCCGTTTAATCAATTGGCCCGTCCTACGGCTTCGATTTCGACCAGCAGATCCTGCCGACAGATATCGGCATGCAGGTAGAGAACCGGCGCTTTTGGACCCAGCGCCGGCTCGAGTTGAGATTGGATGAGTGGCAGGTCCGCGCTGTTGCGGACGTAGACCTTGTAGGCGAGAGTCTGCGCGCTGAATCTATCGGTGCCCGAAACACGGTTGGCTTCGCTCAACAGCGCTTCGATGTTGGTCAGTGTTTCGCGTGTTTGAGCAACCACGTCGCCGAGGTGGACCGTTTCGTGGCCCACGATGCTGGCCGTCCCGGAAATAAAGAGAATGTCTCCCAGGATGCTCGCCCGCGAAAAGGCCGGCTTGGGCCCATATTGCGGGGGATAGTCATAGGCACTGACCTGTCGCGGATTCTCCACGGCCGTCGCGGCCTTGCGGCTCGCCAGGAAATACACCACCAGGGGGCTGCCGGGAGCGGAGCCAAGTGCGCACGCCGCGGGAACGTTTCCCGTCAGCTCCCGCCTGTAAGCGATGAGTGCGTTCCGTCGTGCGCTGTTGAATTGGCGGTACCGCTCGAGGCCGTCCGTTTCAACGTTGATTTGCGGAAGATAATTCCAAATGCGGGCGAGGTGGGGATAGCCCAACTCGTTGACCGCCGCAAAAACCTCTCGATATGCCGCTTCCGTTGCAGCAGGGAGCCCGGACGCCTCGGTCAGCGAGACGCATCCAAACAGCAGGTCGTCGCTGCGGCGATATTTAACTTGGGAAAACTGTCCCGACTCGACTGGCTGAGCGGTCCGCCATACTTCGCGGACGTTCGAGCCAAGTAGTACTGGCGTGTGAACGTGCGCGACAGGGATGGCTCCGGGCAGTGGCGTACCACCACCGTCGAATGTCGCAACACCCAATACATCATCCCACCGTGCCGGGGTTCCTGCGGCAAGTGAAACGTAGTCGAACTGGAGGCCCGCTTCTAAAGCCATCAGCCCGCGGCAGCCCGCTCGGGCTCGGTTTGACGGATGTTCACCGCACGCCTGCGCATGGCAATGAGCGAACGCTTCAGATTCAGCGTCGAGAAGATGTAGTAAACGCCCTTGAACGCGCGCAGTGACTTCCAAATCGGCGTACCACCATAGATGTCGCCAGCGAGCAGGCCGAGCATGGCTTCCTTCATGCGGAAATCATTGCGTGGCGCCATGAACAGGTCACGCATGGTCGGATTGGTGATGCGATAGATGAACCAGGAATACTCTTTGGGGCCGTGCCGGACAATGCGATCGAATTCCTTCATTGCCGCCGCGTACTGCTGCGGCTGGTCCAGGCACTTGTCCAGAGCCTCCGCGCCTGCAATTCCACTGACCATCGCCATCAGGACACCGGAAGAAAACATCGGGTCGATAAACGTAAACGCATCACCCGCCAGAAGATATCCCGGGCCATAGGCCTCGTCGCAGGTATAAGCGTAGTTCCCTGTAGCTTCCACCTCTGAAACGAGCTCCGCGTTCTTCAGCCGCGCCGCCAGGGTCGGGCACATCGCGATGGTCTCGAGGAAAAACTCGCGTACGGGAATCTTCCGACTCTTTAAATAGTAGGGCCAGACGACTGCGCCGATGCTGGTAACCCCGTCTGCGAGGGGGATGAACCAGAACCAGCCGTGCTCAAACCAGTAGATGGAGATGTTGCCCGCCCGTTTCTTTTCCGGGTAACGGTCGGCGTCCCGAAAGTGGCCGAAAAGGGCAGCACTGTTGTGTTTGGCATTGCGGCGCTTGCTTCCGAGCTTGTTACCCAGAAACGTGTCCCGGCCAGAGGCGTCTATTACATAACGTGCCAGCCATGAGTGGGTCGAGCCGTCGTCGGATTCGGCTTCGACGCGCATCTGGCCGTCGGCCTGGCGCTCGACGCTGCGTACCCGGCAGCCTTCGAACACCTCGGCACCCTGGCGCCCGGCGCGCCGGAGCAGAATCTCGTCGAATTCAGAACGTCGCACCTGGTAGGCAAGCGGCAGCGATTTGTTCCAACCTTCGGCGAAGTTGAAGGTTTCGCCGCGTCCACCGTGCCACGGCGACACGAACTCGGCGCCCCATTTTTCCATGCCGATGGCTTTGACCTGCTCGGCGACGCCCAGCCGCTCGAAGATCGGCAGGTTGGCGGGCAGAAGGGACTCGCCAATGTGGAAGCGGGGGTGGCGGGCCTTCTCCACCAGGACCACCCGGCGGCCGCGCTCACCGAGCACTATGGCAGCAGAGGATCCCGCGGGCCCGCCGCCGATGATCAGTACGTCGGCCCCGGCGGAGGCTGCAGTGTTGTCAGTTGGGACTTTCATCGCAGGGCGGGGAATTTATCATGGCCTGCAGCGGAAAGCGGACCGTAACAGAAGCTTAATGATTGGTTCGTCTAGGTTTTTTCTTACTTGTTATCGCTGCCAACAGCTGCCTTGACCTTGCCGGCATCCTGCTTTGCTGCAGTGCCCACCTGTTGGGCGCCTTTCTTGATGGCAACGCCCGCTGCTTTCGTCTCGCGCTTCACTGCCTCGCCCGTTGCCTTGGCGCCCCGCGCAATAGCCTGACCTGCCTGTTTGGTGTCGCGTTTGACGACGGCGACCGCCTCTTTGGTGTCGCGCTTGATGGTGGCGCCTACGTCCTTGGCGTCCTGCTTTATAGAGTTGCCGGAGGAGTCACCCTGTCCGGATGACGTCGATGCGATTGCCAGACAGGCCGTCGCGGCCGCCAGCAAAAGGTGTGCTTTCACGCCGATCTCCCACGTTAATGTGGGTATCGTACCCGCGCCAGGCGTCCAAATCCTCCGGCTCGTCAATATCGAGAGCCAGTTCACCGGAGTCGAATACCCGCATCTC
>Ga0068858_100001735_pt1 | contig 22259 bp, 19 predicted proteins | sample KBSSwiS12_FD_66589 | JGI IMG/M metagenome (GOLD analysis project Ga0068858, IMG submission 66589) | Switchgrass rhizosphere microbial communities from Kellogg Biological Station, Michigan, USA - KBS Switchgrass S1-2 | ecosystem: Host-associated > Plants > Roots > Rhizosphere > Soil ...
TAAAGTCGACAGTACCATTATGTAACTGAACCGCCCGGTACGTCATGGCCAGTCCGATGCCGGAGCCGCGTTCCTTAGTCGTGAAATACAACTGGAAAACTTTATCCCGGACCTCGGGAGGGATGCCCGGGCCGCTATCGTCGATTTCAACTGCTACCGTGTCACCGGCCCGCTCGACTTTTAGGCGCAGACTTCCGCCTCTACCGCCTTTCATCGCCTCCAGCGCGTTGGTGACCAGATTGAGAATGGCCTGCTTCAACAGGTCCGCATCGCCGCGCATGATGGCGGGCTCGGCCGGCGCTTCGAAATGCATCTCCACTCCCGATGCGCGGGCCTGCGGAGTCATCAGATTCGCGACCTCTCCGGCCAAGGCCCCCAGGTTCACGTCCGTGAAGCGAACTTCCAGGGGCCGCGAAAAATCCAGAAACGTCTTCACCACGCGGTCCAGCCGCCGAACTTCGTTCGAGAGAATATCGATTTCAGGAATCAGCCCGTCCTGCTGCGCCTCGGCGTGAGCGCGCAACAGATCCAGGCGCAGCGAAATCGCATTCAACGGGTTTTTGATTTCATGGGCCACGCCGCCGCTGATCCGGCTGATGGCGGCCAGACGCGTCGCCACGTCGAATTGCGAAGCCATGCTGGCAATCTTGTCGTCAAGGCTCTGCTTCAGCAGAGTGTTATCCTCCCGCGCTCCGCTGTACTTCTGCCCCAGCAGATTGAGTTTGCTTTCCAGCGCCACGAATTCGGGCGAACGGCCTTCGCCGCTGTTCGGCTCTTCGCCGTGATAATCGCCCTGGGCGATGCGGTCGATGGTGGCCTCAATGCGCTTGAGCGGGCGCAGAGCCTGGCTGGTGGCGAAGCCGGCCAGCAGCAACGATAGGAACAGCGAACCAGCCGCGACTTCCGCCACCGTACTCACCTGCGGCAACACGGGATCGATCAGAAATACGCTCGACGTAACCACCTGGATGGTGAAAATCGATTGCTGGCCTACACCCAGCGGCACCACCACCTGGTAATCCGGCTTACGGACCATCAAATCCACCAGCCGGCGGTACAGCGAACGGCCCCGCCAATCCGTGAAACTTTCCAGCTGCGCCAGCGGCTGGCCGATACGCGAAGGGTTAGACGACGCGAGTATGCTGCCGTCCTGGCCGGCGACGTTGATTTCGAGCAGCGCGGCCGAAAGCGCCATAGTGCGAAACAGCATGTTGGAAATATCCGGATCGTTGGCTACAATATCGCGCCATTGCGTCTCGGTTTGCGTAAGGTCGGTAGGGGCCGGTTCCACCGCTGAAAATCGGTTGATGCGGTCGTTGATATAGGCGTTCACCTGCTGGCTCGCAAGCTCGGCGCGGTCGAGAGCCGTGTCGGAAAGCGAGTTTACCAGGCTGGCGAGGTACAGCCCGGAAAGAATCATGACGACCCCGGTGACCAGCGCCACGATCAGCAGGATCAGACGGATTCGCAGCGACATGGGCCGTTAGGCTGCGCCCGAGCCGTCTTGCGCGCCGTACTCGCGCAACTTGTTGAATAAAGTCTTTTGGCTGATGCCGAGAATCTCGGCGGCCCGGGTCTTGTTGTTCTTGGTGTGCTCCAAGGTGAGCTCGATCAGGGCGCGCTCGGCATGGTCGATAGTCGATCCCACCGGAATGCGCAATTCGTTTCCGCCACCGGCGGACGATGGTGCTGCTGCAGCCGCGGCAGTGGCGCGGGCTGCTCCGCCTGCCGCTCCTCCGGCCTGCTGGAATAGCGGAGGCAGATGTTCCAGGCGAATGCTTCCTTCGCCCGCCAATATCGCGGCGCGCTCGATCACGTTACGCAATTCGCGGACGTTGCCGGGCCAGGAATGCGTGCGCAGGATGTCGAGGACCGCGGGAGCGGCGTCGGTGACTTTAATCGAATGCTTGCGGTTCATGTCGGCGAGCAGCGCGGACACCAGCGCCGGGATGTCCTCCAGACGATCGCGCAGCGGCGGAAGCGGTACCGGGAAAACGTTGAGGCGGTAATACAAATCCTCGCGGAAGCGGTTCTCACGCATGGCGGTTTCGAGCGGAGAATTGGTTGCTGCAATCACGCGAACGTCCAGTTGAATTTCCGTCTTGCTCCCCAGGCGGCGCACGCGCTGGTCTTCCAGCACGCGCAGCAGCTTGGCCTGCGTACCCATCGGCATGTCGCCGATCTCGTCCAGCAACACGGTGCCGTTCTGCGCCAGCTCGAAACATCCGGCGCGGCGTTCCAGGGCTCCCGTGAAGGCTCCCTTCTCATGCCCGAACAGCTCGCTTTCGATGAGGGTCTCCGGCAGCGCCGCGCAGTTGATGGCCACAAACGGCGCGCTACGCCGCGGACTCAGGGCGTGGAGGGCGCGGGCCGCCAGTTCTTTGCCAGTGCCGCTCTCTCCCGTAATCAACACCGCCGCCCGGCTAGGAGCCACTTGTTGGATCAGCGCGAAGACCTCCTGCATCTTGGGCGAACCGCCGGTCATTTCACCCAGCACGCCGTGGTAACCCAATTCGCGTTCCAGCCGCTCGGCGTGCTCCGCGAGCCCGTACTGCGCGACCGCGCGCTCAATCAGCAGGCGCAATGCTTGGGATTGCACCGGCTTTTCCAGGAACCAGAATGCGCCCAGGTCGTGAATCAGGGTGAGCGCGGTTTCCAGGCTCCCAAACGCCGTCTGCACAATGGCGACGGGGGAGTTCCCCTGGTCCTTGAGATTCTGCAGAAGCTCCTGCCCAGTCATGCGCGGCATGTTGAGATCCGTAACGATCACGTGCGCGCGGAAGGCGGCGAGCTTCTCGAGGGCGTCCTGCCCGTCGGTGGCGGTTTCAACGGCATAACCCCATAACGCGATCATGCCGGCCAGGCCGGTGCGCTGATTCTCTTCGTCATCCACCACCAGAACGCGGGCGGGAGTGTGCTCAGTCTCAATCGTCATGGTCGCTTCCTATTGTGCCAGTCAAAGCCTACAGATAGGAGGGGTTAGACGAAAAAAACGTTTCTTAAGGCGGTTCAAGGGCTTAAAGGTGGGCCGGAGGGCCCCGCCTGCCTAGAATCGCGACAGTTTATTAAGGCCGTTGAAGGCCGCGGCTTTGTAACACTCAGCGAGAGTCGGGTAATTGAAGACGTTATCGACAAAATAGTCGATTGTGCCCTTCAGCACCATGACTGCCTGTCCGATATGCAAAAGCTCACTCGCACCCTCGCCAATGATATGGACGCCCAGGATCTCGCGCGTCTCGCGATGAAAGATGATCTTCAGGCGGCCGGTGGTATCGCCGCGGATCTGGCCGCGCGCGATCTCACGGTAATAGGCGACGCCCACTTCGTAAGGCGCGTCTTCGTCGGTGAGCTGTTCCTCGGTCTTGCCGATGAAGGAGATCTCCGGGATGGTGTAAATCCCGTAAGGGTAGGTCGCCGGATTGGTCTGTGCCGGTCGGGCAAAGGCTATCGCCGCCGCCATGCGCCCCTGTTCCATGGATACCGACGCCAGGCTGGGAAAACCAATCACATCCCCCACTGCGAAAATGTGGGGCTGCTTGGTGCGGTACTCCGCGTCCACCGGAATGCGTCCGCGCGCATCGGCTTCGATGCCGGCTTTATCCAGCGCCAGTTCTTCTATGTTTCCTTGACGGCCGACCGCATAAAGGAGGGCATCGCCCGATAGTTTCTTCTGGCTCTCCAGATACGCCACTACGTTGCCGTCAGGAGTCTCCTCCACGCTCGATACTTCTTCATTGAGGCGCATGGTGACGCGCTGGTCGCGTAAATGGTAAGACAGCGCCTCTACCATTTCCGCATCCGCGAATTCCAAAAGCCGCGGGCGTTTTTCAATCAGGATGACGCGCACTCCCAGCGTGGCGAACATACAGGCGTATTCCACGCCGATGACGCCACCGCCCACCACGATTAACGTTCGCGGGATCTCAGGGATGTCGAGCACCTGATCGCTATTAATAATCGTCCGCCCATTGATGGGCACCTTGGGTGAAGCCGCCGGCTTGGTGCCAGTCGCAATGATGAACTGTTGCGCCTGGAAATCGGCCGCGCCCAACGCGGATGTCACCCGGACGGTGTGCGGATCGAGGAAGCTGGCGTATCCGACCAGCACCTGAATATTGTTGCGGTTGAGCTGCGAAATGGTCACGTCGATTTCGGTGCGGATCACATGCTGTACGCGGAACGCGAGATCCCGCATGGAAATCTTTTCCTTCACGCGATAGTTGACGCCGTACACGTTTTGATACTGGTAACCCGACAGATGCAGCACCGCCTCGCGCATGGTCTTGCTGGGGATGGTGCCGGTATTGATGCACACGCCTCCCATGCATTCCACTTTTTCCACCAGGGCGACGCGCTTGCCGGACTTCGCCGCTTGAATAGCAGCGCGCTGCCCGGCCGGGCCGGACCCGATTACGATTAGGTCAAAAGTCTGCATTGTTGTGTTCGGCAGTATAATCGGCTGATTTTGCCGGGTTATTTACAGTACATCGGCAAAGCCGCGCTTCAAATGGCGAAAAAACAGCCCGCCGGCGATGAAGGTTAGGCCCGAATAGGCGGACAGTACCGCGAATTCCTCCCAGGAGGGCCAGTGCGCCGAGAGCAGGCGGTCGCGGTAAGCGCGCACGATCCAGGACATGGGGTTTAAGCGCAGCAAGGGCTGGAACCGCGCCGGGATCTGCTGCTCGCTGATCATAATGGGCGTGAACCAGAACCACAGCGTCATCACTACCGTGAGCACCTGCGCGGTGTCGCGCAGATAAACCTGCAGGCTCGACACGAACCAGCCCACCCCTACCGCGAAGAGTCCGATAAACAGCATGTACAAAGGCAGCAGCAGCACCATCGGGCTGATCGATTTCAGCACAATGAGCGACGCCATCATCACCACCAGCAGCGCGATCAGATGATGGATCAAGGACGACAGAAAGATTGACACCGGCACCACCTCCGCCGGAAACAGCGTGCGCGTGATCAGCGTGGCTTGTTCCAGCATGCTGGAGGCCGAGCGCAGCACAGTGTCCTGAAACAGCAGCCAAGGCAGCATTCCGCAGAACAGAAACATGGTGTAGTTTTGCGTGACCGAGCCCGGCGGAAGCTTGGTTTTCAGGCAGACCTGAAAAATGAAAGTCCAGCTGAGCAGCAGCACCAGCGGGTGGATCACGCCCCAGATCCAGCCCGCGGCCGAGCCTACATAGCGCTGCTGGAAGTCGCGGCGGACTAGCTGCGCCACCAGCGAGCGCCGCTGCACTAGATTGCGAGCGAAGTGCCGGCCAGGTATATGCTTCACGATAAGAGTGTAAACTGATCGTGTGCGCTTTGTCCTTAGAGGAGCGCCGGTTCTCGCCGCGGCCCTGTGGATTTTCCCGGCGCCGGCGTCGGCTGGCCCCCCGCCCCCCGATCTCGGCAAGCTGACCTACTACATCGAGTGGCGCCTGATCCATGCCGGAGACGCCGTGCTCGATCTGCACAATTCCGACGGGCGCATGAAGCTGGATTCCGCCGGCCTGGTCTCCGCCCTGTTCAAAGTGGATGACACTTATACGGTGCGCTTTGAGCCATCCTTGTGCGCCGCCGAAAGCAAGATGGATTCGAAGGAAGGCAAGCGCCACCGCCAGACCACGGTCGCTTACGATCGCACCCAGAACCGGGCTACATGGGTGGAACACGACGTGCTCGATAACAACAAGGTGTTGCGAAGGGCCCAGGTCGATGTTCCGCATTGCGTTCACGATGTGCTGGGCGGGCTGCTGGCGCTGCGCGGGTCGACGCTCGAGCCCGGCCAATCTACGCTCACTCCCATGAGCGATGGCCGCCGCGCCGCTCAAGTGAAAGTGGATGCGCAGGAGCGCGAGGAAGTGACCACCCCGGCCGGGACTTTCAAAACCATTCGCTACGAAGTGAATCTGTTGAACGGCGTGATTTACCAGCGTAAAGGCCGGGCGTTCGTGTGGTTGTCGGACGACGCCAAGAGGATACCGGTGCAAATCCGGCTGCGGCTGGCATTCCCCATCGGAACCGTAACGCTGCAGCTCCAAAAAGAGGAACCGAAATGACGCGGCCGATGCTATTGGCGGCGGCGATCCTGCTGGTGAGCGCGGGCAGCGGACCGGCACAGGCGCCCGGCGTCCAGCCATCGAGTCCCCTAATGCCCAATGCCCAGGTGAACGAGCTTTGCGGGCGGCTGGGCGAACTGATGGAGGCGGGAGGCGTGGCCATCCCGGACCTGCAGCGCGCCGCGGCCCCTGTAATCGAAAACACCCGGCAGAATTGCATCCAGTTGCGCCTCCGCCCCGGCCGCGCCCAGATCACTTACTCGCTGCTGACCAATCTCCGCGCCTACCTCGCGCTGGCAGATTCGGTACCCAAGCCCTTCCCGTTTTCCGAAGCCGCGCAGCAGCAGTTGACTGAGCTGCGCAATGACGCCAACCGTTTGGATTCCCACTTCCGCGCCCTGATCGAGGCCCGCGACCGGCAATTGACCAGCCCCGATCCGGCGAATCTTGCGCGCTATGCCGAGGCCAACCGAAAACTGCCCGTCCCGACTCCCGGTAAATCGCGAGTCGTGTTTTTTGGCGATTCCATCACCGACATCTGGCGCTTGAACGAATACTTTCCGGACAGCGATTACCTCAACCGGGGCATTTCCGGACAGACCGCCGGGCAGCTAGTGCAGCGGATGCAGGACGACGTAGTCAATCTGCATCCCGCTGTGGTGCTGATACTGATCGGCACCAACGACCTGGCCCGCGAGACTCCGGTGACCACCATCGAGAGCGATTACCAGATGCTTGCCGACATGGCGACGGTCAACAAAATCAAAGTGATTTTCGCTTCCGTGCTTCCCGTGAGCGACTATCACAAGGATCAGGACCCCACGTTCGAGCGCAGGCTGCAGCGGCCGCCGGTTTTCATCAAGGCTTTGAATGATTGGTTACAGAAGTTCTGCGCTCAGCGCAGCTTCACCTACCTCGACTACTACTCCGCAATGGTCGACCCGGCAAGTCAATTGACAGAGGATCTCTCAGATGACGGCCTGCATCCCAACGCCAAGGGATTCCGCATGATGGCTCCGCTGGCGTCCGCCGCCATCGCCAAAACCGTCGCGCCGCCCGTCACTTCGGAGAAACCTAAGAAGCGTGGGTTCGCGTCTATCTTGAAGTAGGCGGATCTGAAGTAAGCAATGAAACGCTACTCCCAATTCGTGTGTTTGCTACTGGTGTTGACGACCGCTGCTTCGGCGCAAGTGAAGATGACCGTGGAGCAACTGGTGGGCTTCGTCAAGTACTCGGTCCAGTCGCACGAAGACGATCGCAAAGTTGCCGAAACGCTCAAAAAGGTTCATCTCTCCAATCAACTTGACGCGCACACCGTAGAGACTCTGCAAACCATCGGCGCGGGACGCCTGACGGTGGCCGCGCTCCGCACGCTGATGACTGACTCTGCCAGTCTGCCGGCCGCGCCGGAACCCGCACCCGTGCCGAAAGTAACTGCCGCGCCTATGGCCCCACCGGACGCCGCGCAGCAAAAGGAAATCCTGACGGCGGTTACCGCAAACGCTCTCAATTATTCCGACAGCCTCCCGAACTTCATTTGCCTGCAGGTAACCCAACGCTATGTCGACCGGTCTGGCGGCGATCATTTTCTCGCCACCGATAAAATCGCCGAGCGCCTGAGCTACTTCGAGCACAAAGAAGACTACAAGGTGATTTCGGTGAATGACACGCCGGTCACCAATCGCAAACACGAGCAACTGGGCGGCGCCACCTCCAGCGGCGAGTTCGGGACCATGCTGCGCGAAATCTTTGACCCTCAGAGCCAGACCGAGTTTCAGTGGGAACGGTGGGGCAAGCTCCGCGATCACATCATGCACGTTTACAGCTTCCGCGTCCGCCTGGAGAATTCGCAGTACCGTATTACCGCGGAAGACGTGAAACGGACGGTGACTGTGGGCTATCACGGCCTGATTTATGCCGACCGCGACAGCCGCTCGGTGATGCGCATCACCATGCAGGCCGATGATATCCCCGCCGATTTCCCGATCCGCGCCGCGTCCGAAACTCTGGACTACGATTCCATCGCGATCTCCGGCGAAAAATTCATTTTGCCGCTCAAAGTCGAGATGCAGATGCGCGATGGAAAAAGTGCCATGAAGAATGAGGCCGCATTCCGGCTCTACAACAAGTTTGGCGCCGATACCAGCATCACGTTCGACGCGTCCGACGCTGCTGCGCCCGAGCCTAAGGGCGACGACAAGGCCGTAGGCCCCCCGCCGAAGTAACTGCGAAACCCCAGCGTGCCAAACTGGGTCTATTATTGGAATAGAAATGAAGCACCGGATAGCACGACTGGCCTTCTTGGTGTTGCTCGGCCTCTTCGCCGGAAGCGCGCAGGCGCAAAGCAAACTGACTGTCGAGCAGTTGATTAGCTTCGTCAAATCCTCCGTCCAGTTGCATCACGACGACCGCCAGATCGCCACCTTCATCAAGAAGAACGTGAAGCTGTCCAATCGTCTGGACGCGCGCACCGTGGAAGAACTGCAAGGCGCGGGGGCGGGGCCGCAAACCGTGGCCGCCCTGAAGCTCCTGATCACCGAATCGGCCAGCATGGAAGCTCCACCGCCGCCCGCTCCGAAGCTGGTAATGGAAGGGCCGCCGCCGCCGGATTCCATCGAGCAAAAGCGAATTCTCGCGGAGATCACCGACCACGCCCGAAACTACATTGCGGGTTTGCCCAACTTTATCTGCCTCCAGGTGACCCGCCGCTACGGTGATGTTAGCGGCCTCGAGAACTACCGCCTGATCGACACCATCGCCGAACGCCTTGGCTACTTCGAACAGAAGGAAGACTACAAGGTGGTTTCGATCAATGGCGTCCCGGCAATGCCGGGCGCCAGGCACGAACAGAAGAACGGCGCCAGTTCCTCGGGTGAATTCGGCTCCATCCTGCGCGAGATTTTCGCGCCCGAGACCCAGACGCAATTCGACTGGGAGCGCTGGGCCACGTTGCGCGGCAAGCGCATGTACGTCTTCAATTTTCATGTGAGCCAGTTGCGCTCGACGTACAGCATTTATGCGGAAGCGGTGAAACGCACCGTGATCGCGGGGTATCACGGGCTGGTGTACGCGGACCGCGACACCAAGATGGTGATGCGCATCAAGCTCGAAGTGGAAGGCTTGCCGGCCGATTTTCCCATTCAGAGCGTGGATCTCGACATGAATTACGACTTCACGAAAATCTCCGGGCAGGAGTTCCTGCTGCCGCTGAAGTCCGAGATCCGCTCGCGCGAAGGCCGTTTTCTATCCAAGAACGAAACCGAATTCCGCATGTACAACCGCTTCGGCGCGGACACCACCATTCAGTTCGGCGACGTGCCCGACGCCTTGCCCGACGATGCCACCAAAGAGCAGCCCCCGAAATAGCGGCGCGTCCTAGCCGCCATAAACGCCCCCATAAACGTGGGCGCGCGTCATCGGCGCAGCCCCGTTGGCGCCGCGTTTCGCGAAGAGAACCTGGTGCAGCCCCAGTCCGCCCTCATCGAAAGCGATGGAGGAACCCGCCAGATATAACTGCCAGGTGCGCCACGTGGCCTCGTCTACTACTTGTAGGCAAGCATCGCGCTGGGCCATGAGGCGATCCACCCAGGCGCGGCAGGTGAGCGCGTAATGCCGCCGCAGGTTCTCTACGTCCAGAACCTCGAAGCCGGCGTTTTCAGCCGCATGAATCACGTCGTGCAGGCATACAATCTGGCCGCCCGGAAACACAGCACGCGCGATGAACAGGCTTTGGGCATCGCTTTGCACTGGAGCGGGCCGCGTGATCCCATGATTCAGGAACAGGCCATCGGGAGCGAGCATTTTCGAGACAGTGCGGAAATAATCTTCCAGGTGAGCGCGACCCACGTGCTCGAACATGCCGACGGAAGAAATTTTGTCGAAGGTTCCCGTGAGATCGCGGTAGTCCATCTCGCGGACCGCAACCTGCCCGGCGAGTCCCTCCGTCCGAACCCGCTCCGTCGCGTAGTCGAATTGCCGCTGGCTCAAAGTGCAGCCATCGGCGTGAGCCCCGAAGCAGCGCGCCGCATGCCGGACCAGCGCGCCCCAGCCGCAGCCGATGTCAAGGAAGCGATCGCCCGAGCGCAGTACCAGCTTGCGGCAGATGTGGTCGAGTTTGGCCGCTTGCGCCTGATCGAGAGTTGCGTCGGGCCGGTCGAAATAGGCGCACGAGTACACCATTTGCGAATCCAGGAAAAGTTTGTAGAACTCGTTGGAGCGATCGTAATGGAAACGGATATTGCGAGTGGTGGCGCCGCGAGTAGCCCAGCGCTGGGTAAGCCTCCAGGGACTCCAGCGGCAAGCGGCGTCGAAAAACTGGCGGCGAACGGTTGTCGCGGATTGCGTTAACTGATACCGAACCGCAGAGACAAAATCGCCGTAAACATCGATCTCACCGTTGACGAAGGCCAGTCCTACGGAATAAGCATCGGCGCGGGCGAGCCACTGCCGTCCGCCTTTGTGGCGCGGAACGATCTCGAAATTCTGCGCTTGAACGGGCGCAGCGGCGGAGGAACCAGCCGGCACGGTATTCTCTCCGGCCAACTAGATATCACATCGGGACGGCGGGGTAAAGGGGACTATATAGGGCCCCCGGGTTGCGCTGGTGAAGCACTGATGCGGACGGCAGGAATGCCGTCCGTTTTCTTAGTGCCCTTCGCCTAAGAACCGCTCGACTTCGATAGCCGCCATGCACCCGGCCCCCGCGGCAGTGACAGCTTGACGATACGTCCGGTCCTGCACGTCACCCGCGTGGAACACGCCCGTGATATTAGTGCGCGCGCCCCCGTGGGAAATGATGTAGCCGTCGGGGTCGAGATCGATCTGGCCGACGAACGGCTTGGTATTGGGAATGTGGCCGATCGCGACAAAATATCCATCCGCCGACTCATCCCACACGCGATTGGTCTTGAGGTCGTGCAGCTTCACGCCGGTGACGATGTTCTTCGAGACGTCATAGATGTCCTCGACCACCGTGTTCGTCAGGAACTTGATCTTGCTATTGGCGCGCGCCCGGTCCAGCATGATCTTCGACGCGCGAAAGTTCTCGCTGCGATGCACCAGCGTAATGGTGTCTCCGAAACGCGTGAGGAAGTTGGCTTCTTCCATCGCGGAATCGCCGCCGCCGATCACCACGATCTTGCCGCCCTTATAAAACGCGCCGTCGCAGGTGGCGCAGGAACTCACGCCGCGCCCGATCAGCTTCTGCTCGTTGGGCAGTCCCAGCCAGCGCGCCGAAGCGCCTGACGCGATGATCACTGTGCTGGTCTCCTGCCAGTCGCCGTCGATATTCAGCCGGAACGGGCGCTTGGAGAGATCGGCCTCAGTCACCGTGCCGTGCATGTAAACCGCGCCAAACCGCTCCGCCTGCTTCTGCATGTTCGCGACCAGGTCGGGGCCGTTAATCCCGTCCGGAAATCCCGGAAAATTCTCGACTTCAGTAGTGAGCGAAAGCTGGCCGCCCGGCTCATGTCCAATCACGACCAGCGGGTTCAGCCCCGCGCGGCCGGTGTAGATCGCGGCCGTGCTCCCAGCGCAGCCCGATCCAAGAATGATTACGTTATGCACGTTTTATGTTACCAACCGGCTCCTATAGATGATTGGGACGCGGTTTCGATTCAAAACCACCCCGGTTGGCATCAAAACCAGGATGACACGATGCGATTCGCCAGAAACGCAAAGACATACGCGAAGACCGTCATGTAGGCAAATTGAATCACCGGCCAGCGCCACCCTGCCGTCTCGCGCCGCACCACCGCCACCGTCGACATGCACTGCATTGCGAACGCGAAGAACACCAGCAATGCCGCGGCGCCCCCCGGCGTAAGATCGTGCCGCAACGCCGCCTGCAGGCCCATCGATTGCGTCGTGCCCTCGATGCCATAGATGGTCCCGAGCGTTCCCACGATCACCTCGCGCGCCGCCAGCGACGTGAGCAGTCCGATGCCGATCTTCCAGTTGAAGCCCAGCGGCTGGATTACCGGCTCCACCGCGTGTCCAATCATGCCCGCGATGCTGTCGCCGATGGCCGGAGCCTTACCATCGTGCAGCGGCACGTGCGCCAGCACCCACAGCACAATCGCCACCGCCAATATGACTGTGCCGGCGCGCCGCAGGAACACCCGTGCGCGGTCGATGAGCCGCAGCACCAGCGACGTCACGGTGGGCCAGCGGTACGGCGGCATTTCGAGAATAAAGGGAGCGCGCGTGCTCTTGAGCACCGTCGATTTCAGCAACCGCGCCGTGATGATTGCCGCCAGGAAGCCCAGCACATACAAACCCAGCAGCGCCGCCGCACGGGTGCCGAAGAACGGGCCCAGCAGCGGCTTTTCGGGGATGAAGGCCGCGATCACCAGCGTGTAAACCGGCAGCCTCGCCGAGCACGTCATGAACGGCGCGATCAGAATCGTCGCGATGCGATCGCGCTTGTTCTCGATAGTGCGTGTCGCCATGATCGCCGGCACCGCGCAAGCGTAAGCCGACAGCAGCGGAATAAAACTTTTCCCTTGCAGCCCAATCCGCGCCATCGTCCGGTCCGCGATCAGCGCCGCGCGCGCCAGATAGCCCGAGTCCTCCAGTACACCGATGAACAGGAACAACAGCAGGATCTGCGGCAGGAATACGATCACCGCGCCCACGCCACTCCACACGCCGTCGACGATCAACGATCGCAGAGCAGTGTCGGGCATCGCCCCTTCGATCCATTTCCCGGATGTCTGGATCGCCGCCGCCACCGCGTCCATCATGGGCCGCGCTCCGGCGAAGATGGTCTGGAAGACCCCCGCCACAACCATCAGGAACACCAGTGGTCCCATCACCGGATGCAGAAAGATTCCGTCCAGTCGCCGCGTCCACAGCGGCGGCGCCGGCGCCCGAAAGTTCGTTCTGCGGCTCATATTGGCCGCCCAGTCGCGCACCTTGGGCACGTCTTGCAGTACCGGCAGTTGCAACAGCGGCGGCTTGGGAGGCAGGTGCAGCGGCGCTGCATTAAGGAACTCAAAAACTTTTTCGACGCCCGTGCCCTTCGATGCGCTGATCAGTACCACCGGAGTGTTAAGCTGCTTCGACAGTTCCGCCGCATCCACTTCGCCGCCGCGGCCGTGGAGGTCATCGGCCATGTTGAGGATCACCAGCGTCGGCAATCCCAGGCTCAGAATCGGCGCAGCCAGCGACAGGTGCCGGCTGAGATTAGTGGAATCCAGAATCAGCATTACCGCGTCCGGCTTAGCCAAACCTTTCATGCTTCCCGCCAGGACGTCGTGCGTGACGCGTTCGTCTTCGGTGCGCGGTTGCAGGCTGTAAACGCCCGGCAGGTCCACTACGAAAATTTCGCGCAGGTGCCCCAGCTTTGCGCGCCCCATGCGATGTTCCACCGTTACGCCCGGAAAGTTCGCGACTTTCTGGCGCAGTCCGGTCAGCCGGTTGAAGAGCGTCGATTTGCCCGAGTTCGGTGGCCCGACGATCGCCACGATATGCTGCTTGCCGGAGGTATCCGGCGGCGGCAGAGTGGCGGCAGCGGGGCCGTGGCAATCGTCCATCAAGTATTCCTTATCGCAGAATTAAATGCACCGCGGTTTCATGTCGCAGCGCCACTTCCGATCCGTCCACGCGAAACACTCGCGGATCGCCCCCCGGGGCCGAATGCGCCCGCGTAACCGTGTGCCCCGGCAAAAAACCCAGCTCCATTAAACGCTGCGCGTCGATGTCGGACATATCGATACGGTCGAGAATCCCCGTCTCGCCCTTCTTGAGCGCGGTCAAGTTGCGAGATCCAGCCGGAGCTACGTGGCCCTTCTTATTGAAACCTATTTGCATCCCGTATTTATTATGGCTCTTACTGGGAGGGTTTTCAACTGGGTATTGCAAGTCACTTGCAACTAGCCATGCCGCCAATGCGCGGCGGCGGCCAAGGTGAATGCAAACGTCAGTAGCGTAAGAATCCCGCCCAGCATCACGGATTCAGGTTCGTAATCGACAGTAACCACGCTTTCTCCCTGCGGAACCGGAATGCCGCGCAACCCGCCATGCATTTCGTCGATACGCTGCGGACTTCCGTTCACCCGCGCCTCCCAGCCCGGATAATACAGTTCGCTCAGCACCAGCGTGCCCCCGCTGGCGGTGCTTACTTTGACGGAAATATGGCGGTTTGAACTCTCCTGAACGGTAGCTGGCGTCAAGCCTGGCTCAACCCAAGCTCTTGGATAACCACTGGGATTCGCGTAAACCTTCCAATTCGCATCGGCGTAAATCGGGTTAGGCTCCGCCGCCGAAGCCGGCTTCAGAAAATAGCGGACGTTGAGCAAGTCCGCCCCGTGGCCCTTGCTCGTGACCTCCATAAAGTTGGCCGCCAGCGTTACCGCTCCGCCGTTGAGCGTCTCGATCCCCCAGGAGTCGCCGATATTCAGTTCCGGCGGCGCGATCACCTGAACCCGGAACGGCCCCGGCTGCGCTTTGAGAAAATCCGCCGCCCCGCGCATTCCGATCAGCCGTTCGAACTGGTCCGCGCCCTTGCGCCCCTCCTCGATCTTGTTGAAGGCGACCGTGCCAAACAGATGCAAATCGAAAAGGATGAAAGCCACAACCAGAAAACGTCCCGCGTCGCCGACGCCGCCTCCCGAGACGTATCGAAAAAGCGGATAGGCCAGGATGATGAACAGCAGAGACCACTCGGTCCAGGGCTTCAGCACCGGCTGGCCGAATACAAAAGGAATCGCCCAAACCACGCCGGAGCCGATCGCCGCCCACATCAGAACACGATTGAATCGGGCCCAGCTGGTTGCCTCTTGCGTACCGTAAAACAGCGTCTGCGCGCCGTAGGCCGCCAGAATCACCAATCCGAAGTGGGCGATGTACAGGAAGCGGCTGGCCTCGCGCGCCATCCATAGCAGGGGCGCCAGCGCGTAGACCAATCCATACAGCAGCGAAGGCGCGCCCAGCGAAAACAGAAATGCCGCCAGCGCAAGCCCCGCCGCATACCGCACCCATGGATGCTCGCGATGTTTCCAGAAACCGATGATGGCCAGCAGCATCGGAAATACGCCCAGGTAAGGACTCAGCGCCTCGCCCGGCCCCATTTTGTTCTGCGAATTCCAGGCGAATAAATAACTCAGCACGCTGCTGGGCCAGAAGGAATCAACTAAATACGCGATGGGTATTTTCTGCGTAGCGGGCAGCGACGTGCCGGAGATGAATCGAATTGCCCTGGCGCTATACTCCGCCGACGGCAGCAGCTGGACCGCTCCCGCCGCCAGGCCCGCGATGATCGCCACCGCAGGCACGCACATCGGACGCCACCATCCGGTGCGCCGGTGCACAGCGTAATACGCGGCTGCGGAGACCAGCACAATCGCCTGCATCATCACGATGTGCAACCCACCCGCCAGGATCGACAAACCGAGCGTCAACCCCGCCAGCGCCGCATAGGTCAGCGACCTCCGCGTCGTGTGAGATTGCAACGCCCGCAGCGTCAGCAGGAATTGCAACGGAAGCCACACCGCGCTTTCGAGCAGATGCGGCCACGGAGCCGCTCCCAAGAATCCGCCCAGTGAGTAACACAACCCGGCGACCAGCGCGGGGAAGCGCTTGAGCCCCATTTCGCGGATCAGCGCGAACATGAAGTACGCCGCCAGCAGATGCGTGAATACGAAGTAGAGATGATACAGCCGCGTCGATAACAGCCCGTTGCCATTCGCCGGGAACAGCGCAAACACCAGGTGAAGCGGATAGAACGCCGCTGTCTGCATCTCGCCGATGAAACTGTGTCCGCCGAAGGTGTAAGGATCCCACAGCGGTACGCTTCCATGGCGCACGCTTTCCGCCCAGAAGTGGAACCACGAGTACGCCTGGTTGACGGTTTCGCCCACCGTCAGCATCGAAAACTGCCCCGTGAAAACGATCTGCCAATAGAACGCCACAATCGCCAGCGACAGCCAGCAGAGACACGTGCGGGTTGCCTTGGCGCTATCTGGCTTGACCATTGCAAAAGGGGAAAAGGCGGCTCCGGTGTTCCATTCTAGCGCAGGGTTTCAGGTCACGCGGCCGCCTGCACTCTACTAATTGGCCCGCAGATAAAAAACGGATGAACACAGACTAAAAACATTAGATCTTGTCGAACGGTGCCCCGAGCCACGTCGCCTGGAATTTTAATCTATCTGTGTCCATCGGTTTTTTATCTGCGGGCCAATTCTTAGATTCGTGGCCGTTTCCGGCGCGACTCATTGAATCGTCAGCCTCCGATCGAATACATCGGTCGTGGCGGCGGCACGAACTTCGCGGTATTGATCTGGTGGCCGATCCACTTGTCCTTCACCGAACCGCGGATGGCGTCGGCGATGGCTTGGTCAGGAGCCCCATTACGAAGCAGCCCGCGCATGTCGGTCTCATCGATCGCAAACAGGCAATAACGGAACTTCCCGTCGGCGGTCAGCCGGATGCGGTTGCAATTCAGGCAAAACGGCTTGCTCACCGAAGCGATAAAGCCGATGCGGCCCTTGCCATCGGCGAACTCGTACTCGGTAGCAGGAGCGCGCGGATCGCGATCCGGAATCTCACGCAGTGGGCCAATCTCACGCGTCAGCATCGCGATCATATCGTCGGTCAGCAGAACTTTGTCGTGATCCCAGATGCCCTGCGCGTCCAGCGGCATGAACTCGATGTAGCGGATCTCAATGCCGTTCTCGCGCCCGAAACGCGCCAGCGGAACGATGTCGCCTTCCACCAGATTCTTGACCGCCACCGCATTGATCTTGATCACCGGATACCCGACGCGCAGCGCGGTCTCGATGCCGTCCATTACCTTGCCGAAATCGTCGCGCCGCGTGATTTGCTTGAAACGCTCGCGATCCAGCGTATCCAGGTGAACGTTGAGCCGCCGCAATCCGGCGTCGTAGAGTTCCTGCGCCTGCTCGGCCAGCAGCACGCCGTTAGTCGTCAGCGCCATGTCCTGAATGCCATCGATCGCACCTAGCCGATGGATCAGCTTCGCCAGATCCTTGCGCAGCAAAGGCTCGCCGCCGGTGATGCGCAGCTTGCGCACGCCCAACGACACCGCGACCCGCACGAAACGCTCGATCTCCTCGAAGGTCAGGATTTCCTCGCGCGGCTGGAACTTCACGCCCTCCTCCGGCATGCAATAGAAGCACCGGATATTGCAGCGGTCCGTTACGCTGATGCGCAGGTTGTCGTGGACGCGGCCGTAAGTGTCGATAAGAGGGGTCACGATGTCAGGCGATGTCGGGCCTGGAATTCAATCCAATTGTAGCGCCTCGCGGCTGGCCCGCCGCACCACCAGGCCCAAGGCCGCGGCTAGTACCACGCCCAGCGCCAATAAGTACCAGCCGTGGTCCCGCAGCCAGGTCCCCGAATGTTCGCCCAGTGTGGAGCCTAAGTACGCCAGCGCAGCGTAGCGCGGAATCCGCGCGGCGGCCAGCACCAGCAGGAATCGCTTGCGCGTAACCCCCATCGCCGCGGCGCACGCGCAGAAAACTTTGAAAGGCAAAACCGGAATCGGCAGAAAGCCCGGAATGAATACCGTGATCATGCCGTAGCGCATGAACCAGGCGCGGAAGCGCTGTCCGCGTCCCGACGCCGTGTGTTTGGCCAAAAACTTTTCGCCGCCGCGCCGCATTAGCTCGAAGAAAAACATGCTGCCTACCAGCGACCCGACCACAGCCAGCGCGGCGCTCAGCGCGGCGTCTTCCGGACGCGCCGCTGTCATGAACAGCAGCAGAACGTCGGTGCCTCCCGGATTCGGAATGCCGGCCGATTCCACCATCGCCAGCACCAGGACCCCCACCGGCCCCAGCTGTTTCAGAATTTCAAGGAAATGATGCATCCGTTATGTGGCGTCGTTATCGGACTCGTCCCCAATCATAGCGAGTAGACCGGCCTCGTCGATAACCGAGACGCCTAACTCGCGCGCCTTATCGAGCTTCGACCCCGCTTCCTCGCCCGCCACCACGTAACTGGTTTTCTTGCTGACCGATCCCGCCACCTTGCCGCCCGCGGCCTCGATGCGCTGCTTAGCTTCATCGCGCGAGAGATTCGGGAGCGTGCCCGTCAGCACCAATGTCATCCCGGCCAGCGGACCACCCACGCGCTTCTTAACCGCATGCGTGAAGGAAAAGCCGGCTTGGCTCAAGCGCTCCACCAGCTCTTGATTGTGTTTCTCGTGGAAAAACTGATGGATGCTGTGCGAGACCTTCGGCCCCACCTCTTCCGCCTTCTGCAATTCCTCTTCATCGGCGGACGCGATCTTATCCAGATCGCCAAACGCTTCTGCCAGAAACTGCGCAGTGCGTTCGCCCACGAAAGGGATGCCCAGGCCGTTAAGAATGCGCGGCAGCGGCGCGCGGCGCGATGCGTCAATATTGGCCAGCACCTTCTCGGCCGATTTCTTGCCCATCCGTTCGAGTTCCATCAGGTCGTCGAGCTTTAGCCCATAGAGATCGGCGACATTCTTCACCAGGCCTTTGCCCACCAGTTGATCCACCAGCGCTTCGCCCATGCCGTCGATGTTCATGACGCCGCGCGCCGCCCAGTGCAGGATGGTTTCCCGCAAACGCGCCGGACAGTTGATATTGATGCAGCGGCTGGCGGATTCGCCCTCCACGCGCACGATCTCACCGCCGCAGATGGGGCACTTCGTGGGCATGCGGAACGGGCGGCGGTGCGCGCCTTCTTTTACAACCCGCACCACATGCGGGATCACATCGCCCGCGCGTTCCACCAGCACAGTGTCGCCGATCTGGACTCCCAAACGCTCCACTTCGTCTTCGTTGTGCAGAGTCGCGCGCGAAACCATCACGCCGCCGACATTCACCGGACGGAAGGTCGCGCCCGGAGTCAGCGTGCCCGTGCGCCCGACGGTGACGCTGATGTCTTCGACGAGAGTTTCTTCCTGCCTAGCCGGGAACTTGAACGCAATGGCCCAGCGCGGAGCTCGCGCCCTCCATCCCAGGCGCTGCTGCTGCGCCACGGAATCCACTTTGGCGACTACGCCGTCGATTTCATACGGCAGCGCATCGCGCTTCTCTTCCCACTCTTTGCAAAACGCTAGCAGCGCCTCGATGTCCGCGCACTTGCGCCAGTTCGGATTGACTTTGAAGCCAGTCTTGGTGAGTTGTTCGAGAGTCTGATGCTGCGTAGGCGGCGCCGGAACCACGAAATAGGAATAGTAATCCAGCCGTCGCGAAGCCGTGATCGTCGGGTCCAGCACGCGCAGCGATCCCGCCGCCGCGTTGCGCGGATTGGCGAATACCGGCAGCCCGGCAGCCGCGCGTTCCTCATTCAGTTTGTCGAAAGCCTTGCGATTAAAAACCACTTCGCCGCGCACTTCTTCCACCGGCGCTCGAAACGGAATCGAGCGGATGGTGCGCGCATTTTCAGTGACGTCCTCGCCGGTCGCGCCATCGCCGCGGGTGACCGCCTGTGTCAGCTTGCCCTCGCGATAGCGCACGGCGAGCGAAAGTCCATCGAGCTTCAGTTCGGCGACGTACGCAAACTTCTCGTCCCCCAGCAGATCGCGTACGCGCCGGTCAAAGTCACGCAGCTCGCTCTCGTTCAAGGCGTTGTCCAGGCTCAGCATCGGCGACGAATGTGGCACCTTGACGAAGCCCTCGCGCGGCTTGCCGCCCACGCGCTGGGTGGGCGAATCGTCCGTGATCAGTTCCGGATGCGCGGCCTCCAGCGCCTGCAGCTCGCGCAGCATCGCGTCATACTCCGCGTCGCTGATTTCCGGCGCGTCGAGCACGTAGTAAAGGTGCTCGTGATGCTGCAATTTCTTGCGCAAAGCCTCGATTTTCTGGGGGACGGAGCTCACGGGGACGCTATACTTGAGAAATCGCTAAATATCAGCAGCCGGTCTTGATCTACAATCCTGTCGCGGGCAAGTTCCGGCGGCAGCCTGCGCGCATTCTCCAACGTACCATTGATGCTTTGAAAAAAATAGGCATCGTGGCGGAGTTGACGCCCACGGCCGCGGCCGGCCATGCCACCGAACTGGCGCGCGAAGCCGTGGCCGCGGGCGCGGACCTGATCCTGGTGCTGGGCGGCGACGGCACCATCAATGAAGTCGCCAATGGCATGATTCCTTCGCACGTGCCGTTAGGCGTGCTGCCGGGCGGAACCGCCAATGTGCTGGCAAACGAATTGGGCTTGGGCAATTCACTGGAGCGCGCCATCGAACGGCTGGGACGCTGCGACGAACGGCGCATCGCGGTGGGCGCGCTGTGCAACGGCCACGGCCCAGCCCGCCACTTTTTGATGATGTGTGGGGTGGGCCTGGACGCGACTGTCGTGACCAAGGTGAATCCCGAGTTGAAGGCGCGCGCCGGCAAACTGGCCTATTGGGTTGCGGGACTGGGGCAGTTCTTCGACACCGTCGGACAGTTTCAAGCAGAGACCGGCGCCGAACAGCAGCAGTGCGGATTCGCGCTCGCCTCGCGGGTGCGCAATTACGGGGGCGATCTGGAAATCGCCAGCGGCGCCTCGCTGCTGAGCGATGACTTTGAAGTAGTGCTATTCGACGGATCGAATCCGTTGCGCTACGCGGCGTATATGACCGCGGTGACGTTGCGGCAGGTGAAGTCCATGCCTGGCGTCAGAACGCTGCGCGCGCAGCGGGTCGCCTTTACCGGCGACGCGCATCTGCAGATCGACGGCGAATATGCCGGTCGCATTCCCTCCACTCTGGAGATGGTGCCGCAAGCGCTGACCCTTCTGATCCCGGCTTCCTATCGCTAAGCGGCACGAAGAAACATGGATAACCTTACGCACTCGCTGGTGGGCCTCACGCTGGCTCGCGCCGGTCTGGAAAAGACTACGCCCCGCGGCACCGCCATGCTGGTGCTGGCCGCCAACGCCCCCGACATCGACGCCGTTTTCTGGTTCAGCGGCACCCAGACGTATCTTCAATGGCATCGCTCCTACCCGCATGCTTTCTTTTTCACGCCGCTGGTGGCGCTGCTGCCGATGCTGCTGGCGCGGGTCCGCTTTTCCTGGCCGTCTTTTCTGGCCTCCCTGATCGGCGTTTTCAGCCACCTGCTGCTCGATTGGACCAACTCTTATGGCGTTCCGCTGGCGCTCCCGTTTTCCTGGCATCGTTTCCGATTGGATATCGCCAACATCTTCGACCTGTGGATATGGGCGATCCTGCTGGGCGCCGTAGTCGTGATGGCGCTTGCCCCGCGCGCTCGCCGCAGTCTGGCGTGGGCAACCCTGGCAGCGCTGCTTATGTTCGAGGCATTCCGCACCGTGAGTCACGCACGCGCCATCGATGCGATGTCCGCGCAATCATACGAAGGCGCGCCGCCGCAACGAGTCACGGCGCTGCCGGGCGCATTCAATCCGCTGATCTGGCGAGGCGTGGTCGAAGGATCAAGCTTTGTGCTCATCCTCCCGGTGGATGCCGTGAAAGGGCCCGGAGCCGGGCGCCTCTACCCGATCGCGCCACCCATTCCCGCCATGGATGCAGCGCTCGGTACGCGTCCTTTTCAGGTCTTTAGCAGTTGGTCGCAGTTGCCATTCTGGAAGGTCACTCCCGTTGCCGAAGGCGTGCGTTTGGACTTAATCGACTTGCGTTTCGGCACTCCCGACCGCCCGGGCTTTGCCAGCGTCTCGGCCGTCGTTGACCGCACCGGAAAAGTGTTACGCGCGGGATTTGGAATTTAGCGCCGCACCCAGCGCGAGCTAAAGGCGTCGTCGATCATAGCTGATGCGGTGGCCTCAGTATCCACTTGCAGGTTGCCGCTGGCGTAGGCGCGCATCAGGCTTTGGATCTTGGCCTGGCGCTCCGGTGAATCCGCCGCGAGCGCGCAAAGGCTGCGCACCAGCTCGGTAAGGTCAAGATCTGATGTGGAAGCCGGCGACTCCTCAGCGCGGGCGCGAGCGGTGGCCGCCGAAGAACTCGAAGCAGACCGATTCGGTTGGTTGACGTTCATCGTGCCTCCTTTGGCCCAGCATTGACGATTTCCATATCGACCAGGTTAAGACAGTTATGAGTTCCCTGGCCAATTTGCTGGGCTAAGGTCCTACTTAGTGATTGTACTCCCATGGACTAGTTGGCTGGTGTTCGCCCGCAATTGAGGGAAACTGAGCTTGGATGTTGTATGCTACAAGTGCAATGAAACATTGGGCCATCTGCGGTTTTCTCCTGGTGGCCACCAGGGCTTTTGGCGCCGACGGTCCTCTGCCGGAAGGCCAGGGCAAAGA
>Ga0068858_100001738_pt1 | contig 22236 bp, 18 predicted proteins | sample KBSSwiS12_FD_66589 | JGI IMG/M metagenome (GOLD analysis project Ga0068858, IMG submission 66589) | Switchgrass rhizosphere microbial communities from Kellogg Biological Station, Michigan, USA - KBS Switchgrass S1-2 | ecosystem: Host-associated > Plants > Roots > Rhizosphere > Soil ...
GTAGACGTGGCGCAGCAGCTGCCGCTGCGACGCGCCGAGCATGCGCGCGTTGGCGAGGACGACCGGGCTCACTTCCTTGACGCCCTGGTAGACGTTGAAGAAGACGATGAAGAAGACGAGCGTGACGCCGAGCGCGACCTTGCTCGCAATGCCGAGGCCGAACCAGACCGCGAAGATCGGCGCCAGGATGACCCGCGGCATGCTGTTGAGCGCCTTGATGTACGGATCGGCGATCGCGCCCGCGAACGGGCTGAGCGCGAGCCAGAGGCCGAGCGCGAGGCCGAGCGTGCTGCCGATCGCGAACGCGAGCACGGTCTCGACGAGCGTGACCATGAGGTGCTCGTAGATGTCGTGGTTGGTGACGAACCAGGCCCAGATGCGGCCGAGGATCTTCACCGGCTCGCCGAAGAAGAACGCCGCCTGGCGGTCGTTCTCGAAGAAGACGTTGGGCAGCAGGCCCGGCGCCGTCAGCACGTGCCAGACGACGAAGACGGCGGCGAGCAGCGCGAGCTGCCAGAGGCGAAGGTGCTTCATGGGCGTCGTCATGGCGACTGTAGCGAAGCCGATCCGTCGGGCGCGCACGCCCGTTCGTCGGCCGGTGCGCCGAATCGTCGGTCGTGCGTTTTGCCGGCGTCAGCGTCGTGTAGTGTGTGGCGAATGGGCGAGCAGTCACTGGAGAGCGCGGGCGGCGCCGGTGCGACGGAGAATCGCCCGGCGCGCGCCGCCGACACGCTCGCCCACGACCTGCGCCTGATGCTCGGCATCGCAGCGGTGCTGGCTCTGTCGCTTGGGCTCTGCGACACGGCGGAATTCCTTCCGCGATCGGGCCCTGCCGAACTGCTCGCGATGTTCGTTTGGCGCACCATCTTCGCCTTCTGCGGCATCGCGCCGGCAATCGTCCTGCTCGTTGTTCTCGAGTCTAGGCTGCCAATGGAGCGGCGCAAGCGGTGGACGGCGCTTGGCGGCGCCGTGCTGCTCGCTGCAGCGCTCGGCTCATTGCTGCAAGTGGCCGCGGAGCTGACGCTCGGCAACGACGACGTCAGGCGATGGAATTGGGGCGGCGAGGTCAAGGCCTGGGCGTGGACCGGAATCATCTCGAATCTCATCGTCTGGCTCGTCCTCGTCGCAGTCCGGCGCGAAGCGCTCTGGCGGCGCCGCGCGGCGCTCGACGCGCTCCACCAGAGCGAGCTGCGCGGCGTCGCGCTGCAGGCGCGCCTCGCGGAGGCCGAGCTGCAGATGCTGCAGGCGCAGATCGAGCCGCACTTCCTCTTCAACTCGCTCGCCAACGTTCGCCGGCTGAGCCGTCTCGACGTCGCCGCCGGCAAGGCGATGCTCGCCGATCTCCTCAAATACCTGCAGCAGACGCTGCCGCGCCTGCGCGACGCCGACGCGACGCTGGCGCGCGAGGCCGAGGTCGCACGCGCGTACCTGGCCGTGTACAAGATCCGGATGGGCAGCCGCCTCGACGTCGAGTTCGCGATACCGCCCGAGCTCGGCAGCACTCCGGTGCCGCCGATGATGCTGCTGACGCTCGTCGAGAACGCCCTCAAGCACGGCCTCGCTCCGCTGCCCGAAGGCGGCCGGATCCGCGTCGCCGCCGAGAACGAGGGGCGCACAGCCGTCCGCCTGAGCGTCGCCGACACGGGCCGCGGCATCGTCCCCGGCCGCGGCGCCGGGAACGGCCTCGCGAACGTGCGCGCCCGATTGCGCACGATGCACGGCGCGAAGGCTGCACTGAGCCTGGAGACGAACGTGCCGCACGGCGTGATCGCCAGCATCGTCTTGCCGCGCCCATGAGAATCGGCCCTCCTTCTTTCGCGTTCGCACGTCGCCTGCCGCGCAGCCTCGTGCCGCTGCTCGAGGCGCTGCGCGCACTGGGGCTGCGCCATCTCGCTGCCGCGCTCGGTGTCAGCCTGCTCCTCGCGCTGCTGAACGGCTATTTCCTCGTTGCTGAGTTCGCGCGAGGGAACAGGTTGCTGTTGGCGGCGCCGGGGTTTCTCCTGACCGGAACCGCGATCGTCGTCGCCTTCGTCATTGCCGACGCCTACGTGCTTCACGGCGCACGGCCGTTCCTCGCGCATGGAACGGCCGTGTTCGCGACCGCCGTGGGCACGTCGATCCTCAGGTGGCATGTGAGCCTCGCGATCGGCGGCGACAACTTCCTCCCCGCCGACCTTCCGCTCACGCAACGGCACATGGAGATGGTGGTCGTCTCGATCCTGATCATGGTCCAGGCGGGCTTCGGCACCGCCGCGTATCTCCAGTGGCGCGAAAGCGACGCGAGCTCGCGGCGCCTGCGGGCGAACGAGATGACGCGTGCCAAGACCGAGCGCCACCTCCAGCAGACGCAGCTGCGGGCGATGCAGGCGCGCGTCGACACCGAGCTCCTGTTCGGTGCGCTTGAGCGCGTCGGCGAGTTGGCCGGCACCGCCGCGAACGAGCGGGCCGATCGCCTGTTGGACGACCTCATCGCTCTCCTGCGACTCTTGATGCCCGGAGGCAGCACTCCCATGGACGGCGACTCGACGACCGTCGCGCACGAGCTCGCGATCGCCGCCGCCTGGCTGCGCGTGCACGACGGGTGCGTCGGCGCGAGCCGCGAGATCGACCTCGCGATCGCCGCCGACGCCGCCGAACTGCCGCTGCCGCCGATGGTCGCGCAGCGGATCGCTCGCGCGATCGCACGGCGCGAGGGAGCAGTGCACGCACCGCTTGTCATTCGCGCCGACTGCGCCGACGCCACCCTCACGGTCGGATTCGTCTGTTGCGACGGCTCCTCCGGGCCGATCCTCGACGACAGCGAGCTCGTCAAGTTGCGCGCGCGATTCGATGATGCCTTCGGCAGCGATCGGGCGAGCATCGTCACCACCGAGTCCAGCGCGACACTGACCGTGCATCTGCCGCATCGACCGTGACCAAGATTCGACCCACCGCGTTGATCGCCGAGGACGAGCCGCTCCTCGCCGGCGAGATCCGCGACGAGCTGGCACGCGCCTGGCCCGAGCTCGACGTCTGCGCCGTCGTTCACGACGGCCATGCGGCGCTCGCCGCGATCCAGCGCCTCGCGCCGCAGATCCTGTTCCTCGACGTCCAGATGCCGGGCCTCAGCGGGCTCGACGTCGCGCGCCTGAGCGGCGGGAAGGCGCACGTCGTCTTCGTCACCGCCTTCGACCATTACGCGGTGCAGGCGTTCGAGGACGGCGCCGTCGACTATCTTGTCAAGCCGCTGCAGCCGGCGAGGCTCGTCCGCGCGGTCCAGCGCCTCAAGGATCGGCTGGGCACCGTGCCGACCGACCTACGCCACCTCCTCGAGCGACTCGCCAAGGTGCCGGCGGGCGACGAGCGCACGCGCTGGATCACCATCCTGCGTGGACGCGAGATCCGCCTCATCACGATCGAGGACGTCCTCTGCTTCGTCGCCGACAGCAAGTACGTCGCCGTCGTCACCGCCGAAGGCGAGTCGCTCATCACCACGCCGCTGAAGGAGCTCCTGCGCGGCCTCGATCCGCAGGTCTTCTGGCAGATCCACCGCAGCACCGTGGTCAACGTCAACGCGATCGAGGCGGTGCAGCGGCTGCCGACCGGGCGGCTGGAGGTTCGCTTGAAAGGCGTCGACCGCCGCTTGCTCGTCAGCGACCCCTACGTGCACCTCTTTCGCCAGATGTAGGCATCGCGCTCACGCCGCGAGCTGCTGCCGGTAGCCCGTCAGCACCTCGTCGCGCAGCACCGCCCAGATGGCCTGGTGCAGCTCGACGAAGCGCGGCGTCGTTCGCACTTCGGCGACATCGCGCGGCCGCGGCAGGTCGATCGCGAACTCGCCGATCGGGTGCGACGCCGGCCCCGCCGACAGGCAGACGACGCGGTCGCTGAGCGCGATCGCCTCGTCGAGGTCGTGGGTGATGAAGAGCACCGCCTTCTGTTTCTCCGCCCAGAGCGCGAGCAGCTCGTTTTCCATCAGCTGGCGCGTCTGGACGTCGAGCGCCGAGAACGGCTCGTCCATCAACAGGATGTCGGGATCGAGGACGAGCGTCTGCGCGAGGCTGACTCGCTTTCTCATGCCGCCGGAGAGCTGGTGCGGGTAGCGGTCGGCGAACGCGCCCAGGCCGACGCGCTTCAGCCACTCGTGCGCGCGCGCGTTCGCGTCGTCGTTGCCGCGGAACTCGAGCCCTGCGGCGACGTTGGCGAGCGCGGTGCGCCACGGCATCAGGCTTTCGGCCTGGAACATGTAGCCGGCGCGGCGATTGATCCCCGTGAGGCGCTCCCCGAAGACGTCGACCGTGCCGCTGCTCGGCGCGAGCAGCCCCGCGGCGACGTTGAGCAGCGTGCTCTTGCCGCAGCCGGTCGGACCGACGATCGACACGAACTCGCCGGCGCCGATCGCGAGGTCGACGTCGCGCACCGCGGTGTAGCGCTCGCCGGATCCGCCGCGCTGCGCGAACGCGCAGGTGACACCGCCGAGCGCAAGCGCCGTCTGGCGTGGCGATGGATGCGCGGCGGCGAGGGCGGGGGCGGCGGCCAAGTTTCGTCGGCTTCAGGTGGCGTTCGCGGCAGCAAAGACGGCATTCGTCGTATTGACGATGACAGCGCCGTGCACGAAGTCTAACTTTCGTCCGCGGCCACCAAACGGTCGACAGGAGTCCGAGATGAACGCACTTCGCCTTTTCGTTCTGACCGCCGTCGTCGCCACGCTGGCAACGCCGTTCGCCGCCTCGGCGGCACCTTCCGACGCGACGGGCGTCTGCGCGTCGCCGGCGCGCTCGCCGCTCGAGCGCAGGATCGAGGAGAACGCAGCGCGCGGCATGCCGGCGCTGATCGCGTTCGTCCACCGCACGCAGCCGTTCTACCAGCTGAGCGTCGAAGACGCGGTCGCCTGGGTCGACAGCGACCGCGAGCGCCGCACGGCGTGCCTGCGCGCGTCGGCGGACATCAAGTCGGACTGATTCGCGGCGCGAAGCCGGCGCGCGCGCGAAGGCGCCGCGCCGGCGTCGTCCCGACGCCGCGGCCAACCCGCCGGCGCCCACCAGACCGACGAGCGCGTCGATCGCGGCTTCTGGCGACTCCGCCCGAAGCCATTTGATCGCTGGCAGAGCGAAACCGTTGCCGCCCAAGGCCGTTTCGTCGCACGGCCGTTCCCCGTCGCCGCCACCCCGACCACGCTGTGCACGGTCGTCACTGCGGACCGCGAGGCGCTGATCAGGAAGTCGATCGAGAGCTCGTCGCCGAGCTCGCCCTCGACGTCTTCTGGCAGCTGCACGCCAGCACGATCGTCAACGTCGACGCCGTCGCATCGCCGCAGCGTAGGGCTCGGCCATCCCGAGCCGCGCCTCAAGCAGCGCAAGGAAACCCTCACGGCGAGCGCCCTACGCGCACCTGTTCAGGCAGATGGGACCGCCAGCGGCGGCGCCGTGGCCGGATTTCGTCGCGCTCGCACCGTCGTTCGCGGCTGTCAAACCGCGTTTCGTCGCTTTCGCGGTGACGCGGCGGAGCGCGAAGCCTACCTTTCGTCCGCGGCCACCCAACGGTCGACAGGAGTCTGAGATGAACGCAATTCGACTTTTCGCCCTGACCGCCGTCGTCGCCACGCTGGCGACGCCGATCGCCGCCTCGGCGGCACCCTCCGATGCGACGGGCGCGTGCAGCGCTCCTTCGCGCGGGCTGATCGAGCGCCGGGTCGAGGAGCATGCGGCGCGCGGCATGCAGTCGCTGATCGGCTTCGTCCACCGGACGCAGTCGTTCTACCAGCTGACCGTCGAAGACGCGGTCGCCTGGGTCGACGCCGAGCGCGAGCGCCGCACCGCGTGCATGCGCGCGTCAGCCGAGAAGACCTCCGACTGATCGCTGCGGCGCGCGGGCCACGCGCCCGCGCGCTCTCGATCAACCCTTCGGATACTTCGCGTTCGCGCGCTTGACGTAGTCGTTGGTCCAGATCGCGGCGAGGTCGACCTTCGCGTTCGCGATCTCCGGATCGATGCTCGCCAGCGCGCGGCGCGCGGTCTCGGCGCCGGCCTCGGGAATCGCGCCGTCGGGAGACAGCGCACCCTTGGCGGCGAGGAACGCGTCGACGTAGACCGCGCGATCGCCGAGCAGGTAGCTCTCCGGCACCGCCTTGATGATGTCGCTCGCGCCCGCACCCTGGATCCACTTGTCGGCGCGCACGATCGCGTTGGCGAGCCCCTGCGCGGTCTTCGGGTTCTTGTCGAGGAACGTCTGCTGCGTGTAGAGGCAGCCCGCCGGCATCGGCCCGCCGAAGACGCGGTCGGCCTCGGCGACGATGCGGGTGTCGGACACGATCTTCAGATCACCCGAACGCGTCAGCTGCGTGATCACCGGGTCGAGATTCGAGATCGCATCGATCTGCCCGGTGCGCATCGCGCCGACCGCGCCGGTGCCGGTGCCGACTCCGATGATGGCGACGTCGCCCGGCTTCAGCCCCGCCTTGGCGAGGACGAAGTTGGCGAGGATGTTGGTCGACGAGCCCGGTGCGGTGACGCCGAGCTTCTTGCCCTTCAGCTCGGCGATCGACTTGAAGTTCGGCATCGTCTTCGGATTGACGCCGAGGACGATCTGCGGCGCGCGGCCCTGCAGCGCGAACGCGCGCAGCCGCTGGCCCTTCACCTGCATGTTGATGGTGTGCTCGAACGCGCCCGAGACGACGTCGGCGCTGCCGCCGATCATCGCCTGCAGCGCGCGCGAGCCGCCGGCGAAGTCGGCGATCGTGACCTCGAGCCCTTCTTCCTTGAAGTAGCCGCGCGTCTCGGCGATCGTCAGCGGCAGGTAATAGAGCAGGTTCTTGCCACCGACCGCGACGGTGAGCCTGGGCTTCTCGACTCCCTGCGCGCGGACGATCGCGGGCAGCGCGACGAGCGCCGGGGCGGCGGCGGCGGCGCGGAGCAGGTGGCGGCGGTGCATGCTGTCTCCTCGGGGGCGTGCGGCGGTCGTGCGGGGCGGCCACTGTAGCAGCGGGGTCGGCCGCCTCGCGTCCGTAGAATCGCGCGAGATGAGACCGCGCATCCGGCGCTGGGAAGCCTTGACGGCGCTGGCGCTGGTGGCATCTTCGCCTGCCTTCGCGCAGCCGCGCCCGGCGGCAGCGCCGCCGCCCGAGGTCGCTGCGTCGGCGGCGGCGGCGCCGAGCGCTCCGGTGTCGCTGTCGGCGCGCAAGGTCTACGAGCAGGCGCGCTCGCAGCTCGTCCAGATCCGCACCGTGCTGAAGGGCCGCGCCAGCCAGACCTCGGTCGGCTCGGGCTTCTTCGTCAGCGCGCAGGGCCACATCCTCACCAACTTCCACGTCGTCAGCGAAGCGGCGCTGAAGCCCGAGCAGCACGACCTCGTCTACGTCACCGCCGACGGCCGCGAAGCGCCGCTCGTCATCCTGCAGCTCGACGTCCTGCACGACCTCGCGCTGCTGCGCGCCGGCGACGCGGCGCCGAGCGGCGCCGGCAGGCGGTTCGACGCACTCGCGTTCCGCTCCGCGACCGAGCCGCTGGCGCAGGGCGAGCGCATCTACTCGCTCGGCAACCCGCTCGACGTCGGCTTCGCGGTGACGCAGGGGACGTACAACGGCCTCGTCAAGCGCAGCTTCTATCCGCAGATCTTCTTCGGCGGCGCGCTCTCGGCGGGGATGAGCGGCGGGCCCGCGCTCGACGAGGAAGGCCACGTCGTCGGCGTCAACGTCGCCCGCCGCATCGACGGCGAGCAGGTGAGCTTCCTCGTGCCGGCCGAGTTCGCGAGCGCGCTGCTCGCGCGCGGCAAGGACGCGGCGCCGATCGTCGGCTCGGCGTACCCGATCGTCGACGAGCAGCTGCTCAAGCACCAGACGCTGCTCACCGACCGCTTCATCCAGCAGGGCTGGAAGGAAGCGACGCACCCGCGCTATCGCGTCCCGGTGCCGCCCGACGTCTTCATGCGCTGCTGGGGGACGAGCACCGTCTCGAACAACGGCGGCCTCGACTTCGAGCGCTCCGACTGCGTCATGGACACGCGCATCTTCGTCGGCGAGTTCACGACCGGGACGATCAGCCTGCGCCACGAGAGCTACGACGGCACCAAGCTCGGCGCGCTGCGCTTCGCCCAGCGCTACGCGGCGAGCTTTCGCAACGAGTCGTTCGTCCGGCTGTCGTCGCAGCACCAGACCAAGCCGCGCTGCGAAGAGGACTACATCGAGCGCGACGGCCTGCCGCTGCGCGCCGTCGTCTGCATGCGGGCGTACAAGAAGCTGCCGCAGCTGTACGACGTCGCCGTCCTCGTCGCGACGCTCGACCAGAGCCGCAACGGCGTTCAGGGCCGCTTCGACGCGCAGGGCGTGAGCTTCGCCAACGCGCAGCGGCTCGCGCAGCACTATCTCGAGGCGTACCGGTGGGTGGCGCCGCACTAGGCGAGCCGGCAGCGCTGCTCGAGGCCGTCGACCGCGACGGCTTCGTGCGCCAGTCGTGGCGGATCGAGCGCTTCCCGGTCTCGATCGGCCGCGCGCTCGACAACGCGGTCGTCCTCAGCGACTCGCACGTCGCCGCCCACCACGCGACGATCGACGTCGTGCCCGGCAGCGACACCGCGCCGGCGACGATCGTCGTCGCCGCGCGCGAGACGAGGAACGGCGTCGTCGTTCGCGGCCGCGAGCGCGTCGCCGGCGGCGCCGCGAAGGAGTTGGCCGACGACGGCCGCGACGTCGAGCTGCAGGTCGGCCGGGTGCAGCTGCGGCTGCGCCTGCCGAACCATGCGCTCGCCGCCGAGCAGGCGATGAGCGCCCTCGCCGACACCGACCACCGCTGGCTGCCGACGCTCGGCGTCGCCGCCGCGGTCCTCCTGTTCGTGCTCGCGACGACCTGGATCGAGACCGATCCCGAGCCCTTCGTCCGCAGCGCCGGCATGGCGGTGCTGACGACGATCGCCGGCGCCGCGGTCTGGTGCGGGCTCTGGGCATTGCTGTCGAAGACCTTCACGCGGCAGAGCCATTTCGGCTGGCACGTCCGCGTCTTCGTCGTCGCGAGCCTCGTGCTTCTCGTGCTGTCGGTCGTGCCGGCGCTGGCCGCGTTCGCGTTCTCGTGGCCGTGGCTCACCGACTACAGCTTCGTCGCCATCTACGCGACGGCGGCCGCCGCGATCTACTTCCACCTGCTCGCGGTCGAGCCGGGGCGGCGCAAGCTCATGCAGGCCGTCGCCGTCACCGGCTTCGTCGTCGGCGTCGCGCTTTCGCTCTGGTTCAACGTCCAGCGCACCGGCCGGCCCGGCGAGGAGCTCTACATGAACCACCTGTTTCCGCCGCAGCTGCGAGTCGCCCGGCCGACCTCGGTCGACCGCTTCGTCGCCGGCCTCGCGCCGATGCAGGCGATCCTCGACAAGAAGGCGAAGGAACAGAGCGGCAGCGACAGCGAGGGCGCAGGCGACGATGACGAATGACGCCGGCGCTCGCGCGCGCACCGTTCTCGTCACCGGCGGCAGCCGCGGCATCGGCGCCGCGACGTGCCGCCTCGCGGCGCGCGAGGGCTGGGCGGTCGCGGTCAACTACGCGCGCGACCGCGGCGCGGCCGAGGCGGTCGTCGCCGCCATCGTCGCCGCCGGCGGGCGCGCGCTCGCGTTGCCCGGCGACGTCGCCAGCGACGACGACGTCCGCGCGATGTTCGCGACGATCGATGGCGAGCTGCCGCCGCTCGCCGGCCTCGTCAACAACGCCGGTGTCATCGACCTCGCGGCGCGCGTCGACGCGATGACGGTCGAGCGGCTGCAGCGGATGTTCGCGATCAACGTCTTCGGCAGCTTCTACTGCGCCCGCGAAGCGGTGCGCCGGATGTCGACGCGGCCGGCGGCGCCGGCGCCGGGCGCGCACGCCGGCGGCGCGATCGTCAACGTGTCGTCGGCGGCCGCCAAGCTCGGCGGCCCCGGGCAGTACGTCGACTACGCCGCCGCCAAGGGCGCGATCGAGACGTTCACGATCGGCCTCGCGAAGGAAGTCGCCGGCGAAGGGATCCGCGTCAACGCGGTGCGGCCGGGGATCATCGCGACCGACATCCACGCGTCGGGCGGCGCGCCCGGCCGCGCCGAGCAGATGGCCCCGCAGGTACCGCTGCGCCGCGCCGGCACCGCGGAGGAAGTCGGCGAAGCGATCGTCTGGCTGCTCTCCGAACGTGCCAGCTACACGACCGGCTCGATCGTCGAGGTGACTGGAGGCCGCTGAAGGCGGCCTCCAGTCACCCGACGGTCGTCGAACAGGGCTGCTCCCTCCCCGCTTCGCTCCCCTCCCTCCGGGAGGGAGGGGCCGGGCCCTTCGGGCCCGTATTTCAATTGCAATCGTCGAGCGGCAGGGCGCAACCGGGCGGTCACACGGGGGCGCGAATCTGGCGCACCGAAGGAAGCGCCGATGGACGACGACTCGATCACCTACCGCGGCACGGTCTATCCGTGGCAGTGCGACCACATGGGCCACATGAACGTCATGTGGTACGTCGGCAAGTTCGACGAGGCGATCTGGAACCTGTTCGCCAGGATCGGACTCTCGCCGTCGAGCCTGCGCGAGGCGGGGCGCGGCATGGCGGCAGTCGAGCAGACGATTCGCTACCGGCGCGAGCTGCTCCCCGGCGACGTCGTCGCCGTGCGCTCGCACGTCACCGCCGTCGGCGAGAAGGCGATCACGATCCGCCACGAGCTCGTCAACGTCGAGCGCGACGAGATCGCGGCGACGATGGAGGTCGTCGGCGTCCATCTCGACACCGTCGCCCGCAAGGCCGTGCCGCTGCCGCCGGCGGTAGCGGCGCGCGCGCGCAGCCTCGTCGCGGCAGTCGCCGAGGGGGCGGTTCGGAGCTAACCTGCGCGCCGCGGCGCCTTCGCGGCGCCGGCGCACACGGGGGTCCTGTGAGCCAGATGAGCGAGCCCGCCGGAAGCGACGTCGACCGCACGATCGCAGCGCCCGTTGTCGCGGCGCCGGCGCGCGGGCGCGCGCTCCTCGTCGACGTCGAGCCGCCGCTCGCCGCGCTGATCGCCGAGTGGCTCGCCGAGATCCGCGTCGAGGCGTGCTGCGAGGCGATGCATGCGGCGCGCGATCGCGCCGTCGATCTCGTCGTCGTCGATCTGCCCTACCCGCGCCTGGAAGGGGCGCGACGGCTGCGCGCGATCGCGACGGCGTTGCCCGACGCCCCGATCCTCGCGCTGTCGCCGACCTTTTTCGCCGGCGTCGCCGCGAGCGGCAGCGTCGCCCGCGACCTCGGCGCGGCCGCCGTGCTGCCGGCCCCGGTCGGCCGCGCCGCCCTCGTCGCCGCGGTGCACCGGCTGCTGCCGCCGGCGAGATGAAGACGCCGGCCTGGCTCGCCGACGACGCCGGCGCGCACTCGTGGCGCCACGTCGCCTGGCTCGGCGCCGTCGTCGTCGCCGCGATCGTCGGCCTCGCGGTCTTCGACACGGTGCGCGGCTACGATGCCGCGGTCGCCGCCACCGGTCGCGAGCTCGAGGGCCAGGCGATCGTCTTCGCCGAGCAGACCGCGCGCAGCATCCAGGCGGTCGACGTCGTCCTGCGCCACCTCGCCGAGCAGGACCGCAACGGCGCCCTGCGCACGCGCAGCAGCGCCGAGCTGCACGAGCTGCTGCGCGAGCAGGCGGTCGGACTCGTCCAGGCGAACGGCCTGTCGCTGCACGACGCTGCCGGCAACACGCTCGCGCTGTCGTGGCGGGCGACGCCGCAGCCGGAGATCGCGAACATCGCCGACGTGCCGGGATTCGACATCGTTCGCGAGAGCGACGGCACCGTCGTCGGCGAGGCGCTCAAGAGCCGGGTCGGCGACGAGGAGTTCTTCCCGATCGCGCGCCGGCTGACGACGCCCTCGGGGCGTTTCGCCGGCGTCGTCGCCGCGCGTGGGCGGATCTCCTACTTCCAGAATTTCTACCGCGATGCAGCCCGCGACCCCGGCACCGCGGTGTCGCTGCTGCACCGCGAAGGCACGCTGCTCGCGCGCTACCCCGAAGCGCGCGCAGCGCTCGGCAAGCGTTTTCCCGTCGTCGCCGAGATGCTCGCAGCGGCCGCCAAGGGCAACGGCCCGGCGCGCGCGGTGAGCCCGATCGACGGCGTCGACCGCTTCGGCGCAGTCGCCGCGGTTCCCGACTACCCGCTCGTCGTCACCGTAACGCGCGACGCCGCGGCGGCGCTCGGACCGTGGCGCGCGCAGACCCTGCGCTCGGGCCTGCGCACGCTCGTGCTCGCCGGGCTGGCGCTGGCGCTGCTCCACCTCGTGCTGCGTTCGCTGCGGCGGCTCGACACGGCGCGCGCGTCGCTCGCGGCGTCGAAGGAGCGCTTCGCGCTCGCCGCCGCCGGTGCCGACGACGGCATCTGGGACTGGGACCTCGTCGCCGGCACCGCGTTCGAATCGGCGCGCGCGCGCGAGCTGCAGGGGCTGCCGCCGGGACCCGAGACGCAGCCGCTCGCCGAGCTGCAGGCCTCGCTCATGGTCCACCCCGACGACGCTGCGCGACGCGCCGAAACGATGCAGGCGCATCTCGACGGCCGCACGCCGGCGTACGAAGTCGAATACCGCGTTCGCCACCGCGACGGCGCGTACCGCTGGATCCGCGTGCGGGCGCTGTGCATCCGCGACGGCGACGGCCGGCCGTGCCGGATCGCCGGATCGGTGAGCGACGTCGACGACCGCAAGCGCGCCGAGGTCGCGCTGCGCCAGAGCGAGGATCGCTTCGCGGTCGCGGTCGCCGGATCCGATGACGGCATCTGGGACTGGGACTACGTCGGCGGCCGCGCATTCGCGTCGCGCCGCGCGCGCGAGATCAACGGCATGGCCGAGGGCCCGGAGGAGCAGACGATCGCGTCGTGGTTCGCGCAGATGGAGGAGCGCCTGCATCCCGAGGACGTTGCACGTCGGCAGGCCGCACTCGACGACCATCTCGCCGGCCGCGCACCCGCGTACGAAGGCGACTTTCGCGTCCGCAACGCCGACGGCAGCTACCGGTGGATCCACGTGCACGGCATGTGCCAGCGCGACGCCAGCGGGACGCCGCTGCGCATGGCCGGCTCGGTGGGCGACATCGACGCGAGAAAGCGCGCCGAGGAGGCGCTGCGCGTGTCCGAGGAGCGCTACGCGATCGCCATGACCGGCTCGCACGAGGGCCACTGGGTCTGGGACATCCACTCCAACCAGGTCTACGTCTCCGAGCGGCTCGCCGAGATCTTCGATCTGGACAAAGAGCAGCGGATGACGACGCTCAACGAGTTCTTCGCGAAGGTGCCGATCCTGCGCGACGACTACGCGCGCGTCGAGCAGGCGGTGCGCGAGCACATCGCCGGCGCGACACCGCGCCTCGACATCGAGTACCGCATCGTGCGCGACGGCGAGATCCGCTGGGTGCTCAACCGCGCCAAGTGCTTCCGCGACGCCAACGGCCGCGCCGAGCGGATGGCCGGCGCGACCGTCGACGTCACCGAGCGCCACCACGCCGAGGCGGCGCTGCGCGAGAGCGAGGAGCGCTTCGCGCTCGCCGTCGCCGGCTCGAACGACGGCGTCCTCGACTGGGACATCGCCAACGACCGCATGTTCACGTCCGAGCGCGCGATGCAGATCGCCGGCGTCGTCTCGGACCGGCAGGTCCACACCCGCGCCGAATGGACGCGGCTGCTTCAGCTGCATCCCGACGACGTCGAGCGCCACGGCGAGGACTTCCGTCGTCATCTCGCCGGTGAGAGCGAGGTCCGCGTCGGCGACTACCGGCTGCGCCATCCGGACGGCGTGTACCGCTGGGTGCGCGTACGCGGAAGGTCGGTGCGCCACAAGGACGGCCGCGCGATCCGCTGGGCCGGCTCGGTCAGCGACATCGACGCGCAGAAGCGCACCGAGGAGGCGCTGCGCCGCTCCGAGGAGCGCTACCAGCTCGCCGTCGAAGGCTCGAACGAGGGGCTTTGGGACTGGGACCTGGCGAGCGACCTGCTGTTCCTGTCGCCGCGCGCGCAGGACATCCTCTGGCTCGAGCCGTGCGAGCCGTTGCAGTCGCGGCGCTTCTGGATCGACCGCACGCCGTACCACCCGGACGACGTCGCGCTCGTGCGGCGCGCGATCAGCGACCATCTGCGCGGCATCACGCCGCACTTCGCGATCGAGTACCGGCTGCGCCACCACTCGGGCGAATGGCGCTGGTACCGGCAGCGCGGCGTCGCCCTGCGCGACGCGAGCGGAAAGCCCTACCGGATGGCTGGCTCGATGGAAAACATCAGCGCGCGCAAGGACGCCGAAGCCGAGCGCGACCGCCTCGAGCTGCAGCTGCGCCAGGCGCAGAAGCTCGAAGCGATCGGGACCCTCGCCGGCGGCATCGCGCACGACTTCAACAACATCCTGTCGGCGATCCTCGGCTACGGCGAGCTCGCGCAGAAGGACGCGCGCGAAGGCACGGCGCTGCGCCGCAACGTCGACGCCGCGCTCGCGGCCGGCATGCGCGCCAAGTCGCTCGTCGAGCGCATCCTCGCCTTCAGCCGCAGCGGCATGGCCGAGCGCGTGCCAGTGCACGTGCAGTCGGTGGTCGACGAGGCGCTCGACGCGGTCGCGGCGTCGCTGCCGGCGAGCGTCAAGCTGGTGCGCCACGTCGTCGCCGGCGACGCCGCCGTGCTCGGCGATCCGACCCAGCTCCACCAGGTCGTCATGAACCTGTGCGCGAACGCGGTGCAGGCGATGCGCGCCGCCGGGCCGCTCGAGGTCACGGTCGACGTCTGCACGCTGGCGTCGACGCTGCCGGTCGCGACGAGCACGCTCGCGCCGGGACGCTACGTGCGCCTCGCGGTGCGCGACAGCGGCTCGGGGATCGCGCCGCACGTCCTCGAGCGCATCTTCGACCCGTTCTTCACGACCAAGGAAGTCGGCGTCGGCACCGGCCTCGGCCTCTCGCTCGTCCACGGCATCGTCACCGACCTCGGCGGCGGCATCGCCGTCGAGAGCCGCCAGGGCGCCGGCTCGACGTTCACGGTCTACGTGCCGTCGCGCAGCTGGGTCGGCGCGCCGGCCGTCGTCGAGGAACGCGTGGCGCGCGGCGACGGCGAGACGATCCTGCTCGTCGACGACGAGGAGGCGCTCGTCCGCCTCGGCGAGGAGACGCTCGCCGAGCTCGGCTACGAGCCGGTCGGCTTCTCCTCGAGCGCGGCGGCGCTGGCGACATTCCGCGGCGAGCCCGACCGCTTCCACGCCGTGCTTTCCGACGAGTCGATGCCCGGCCTGACCGGATCGGAGCTGGTGCGCGAGATCCGTCGCATCCGCCCGGACGTCCCGATCGTCCTCATGAGCGGCTACGTCAGCGCCGGCCTGCTGGCGCGCGCCCGCGACGCCGGCGTCGCCGAAGTCCTCGCCAAGCCGCTCGTCGCGCGCGACATCGCCAGGAGCCTGGCGTCGGCGCTGCGCGGCGCCGCCCACTTGCACGGCGCGGCGCGCTGAACGAAGCTTCGCGCCGTGACCGCCCTGCCGCACGTCCTCGCCGTCGACGACGACCCGCAGATCCGCTCGCTGCTGGTCGACTACCTCGGCGACAACGAGATCCGCGTCACCGCGGTCGCGAGCGGGCGCGAGCTCGACGACGCGATGGCGCGCGACACCGTCGACCTCGTCGTCCTCGACGTCCGCCTGGGCGGCGAGGACGGCATGCAGATCGCGCGCCGCCTGCGCGAGCGCTCGGCGATCCCGATCCTGATGCTGACCGGCCGCGTCGAGGAGGCCGACCGCGTGATGGGCCTCGAGCTCGGCGCCGACGACTACCTCACCAAGCCGTTCAGCACGCGCGAGCTGCTGGCGCGCATCCGCGCCCTGCTGCGGCGCGCGCAGGCGCAGGCGAGCGTCGCCGACGCGATGGCGCGGGTGCGCGCCTATCGGTTCGCCGGCTGGGAGCTCAACGTCGGCCTGCGCCGGCTGAAGAACCCGGGCGGCGCCGCGGTCGAGCTCACCAACGGCGAGTTCAGCCTGCTCGCAGCGTTCCTCGCGTCACCGCAGCGCACGCTCTCGCGCGACCAGCTCCTCGACCTCTCGCGCCTGCACAACGCCGAGGTCTACGACCGCTCGATCGACGTCCAGATCCTGCGCCTGCGCAGGAAGATCGAGGCCGACCCGTCGCAGCCGCGCTTCATCGTCACCCAGCGCGGTGCCGGCTACGTGTTCGACGCCGCAGTCGAGACGGTGCGCTAGCGCCGCGTGCGCCGGCCGGCGCGCCGGCCGCTTTTCTTTCAACGGTAACTCCTCGCCGCCGCCGCGAAACCGCGGCGCAACGGCGGCGGCGCGAAATGCAGCCTGTCGCGAACGGCCACATGCCGTCGCGACGAGGCCATGACACACCGCACCGTCCCCGACCCGAGTTCCCTCGCCGCCGCCGCCCTGTCGGCAACGCTCGCGACCGCGGCGATCGCCATCGTCGCGGCGTTCGCAGCGTTGCTCACCGACAGCGCCTGCGCCCAGGACGCAGCGACGCCCGCCGCGGTCGTCGCGCTGTCCATCGTCCAGGAGAGAACATGAGCACCTTTGCCATCTTCGCCGAACGCTTCGCCGCCGCCGTCGGCGACGCCGTCCACCAGCTCGGCCGCCGCGGCGACCGCCTCGACGACCTCGACGATCGCATGCTCGCCGACATCGGCGTCTCGCGCAGCGAGATCGAGTCGATCGAAGCCGAGGCGCACAGCGGCGATCGGCCGACGCGGCTGCGCATCGTCGCGGAGATGCGCCATGCGTGATGCCCTGCCGACGCGGCTCGCCGCGCCGACGCGCGTGGTCGCGCCGCTGCTCGTCGCGCTCGCGCTCGCCGGCTGTGCGTCGCTGGCGCCGGACGCGGCGACGCGGCCGACGCTCGTCGCCAGCGAGCTGCCGACGCTCGCGCCGAGCGCGACGGCGACGGCGTCGGCACTCGCGATCGAGCGCTGGTGGACGACGTTCTCCGATCCCGCGCTCGAGCGGCTGATCGACGAGGCGCTCGAACGCAACCTCGACCTCGTCGCCGCCGCAGCGCGCGTCCGCGAAGCGCGCGCGCGGCTCGACGAAGTGCATGGAGCGCAGCTGCCGCGCGTCGACCTGCAGGCGCAGGGCGCACGCTTCCGGCAATCGACCGACGGCCTGCCGGCCAACGTCGGCGCGCTCGGCTCGAGCCACTCGGTCTCGCTCGTCGGCCAGTACGAGCTCGACCTCTGGGGTCGGCTGGCGTCGGGCAGCGCCGCGACGCGCGAGCGGCTCGTCGCGCAGGAATGGGCGCGGGCGACGATCGCCTGGAGCCTCAGCGCGCAGCTCGCCGAAGCGCACTTCACGCTGCGCGCGGTGCAGCGCCAGCTCGCGATCAGCGAGGCGGTGCGCGCCAGCCGCGCGAAGACGCTCGAGCTGCGCCGGCGCGAACAGGCCGCGGGGATCGGCAGCGAGTTCGACCTCCGCCGCGCCGAGGCCGAGTTGGCGTCGACCGACGCGACCGCGGTCGCGCTCGCACGCCAGCGGGTCGAGCTCGAAGCGACGCTCGCACTGCTGAGCGGCCGGCCCGTCGCCGAGATCACGGGCGCCGACGCGCCGCGCCAGCCGCTCGATCCGGCCGAGCCGTTCACGGCGCGGCTGCCGCAGGGCGACGCCGCGGCGATGCTGCTGGCACGCCCCGACGTCCGCGAGGCGGAAGCCGGGCTCGCGGCGGCGCGCTTCGACATCGGCGCCGCGCGCGCAGCGACGCTGCCGGCAGTGAGTCTCTCGGGCGCGGTCGGCAGCGACGTGCGCTCGCTCGGCAACCTCTTCAGCGCCTCCGGCTTCGTCTGGTCGCTCGCTGCGTCGCTGACCCAGTCGGTCTTCGACGGCGGCCAGCTGCGCGCCCGCGTCCACCAGGCCGATGCGCGCGCCGACGCTGCCTACGCCGACTACCGCAAGGCCGTCCTCACCGCGGTCGTCGAGCTGCGCGAGGCGTACGCCGACCTCGACGTCAGCGAGCAGGCGCGCCGCGCCGACCGCGATCGCGTCGTCGCGCTCGAGCGCGCGCGTCGGCTGGCCGCGCTCGGCGTCGCTAACGGCAGCCTGACCGCGCTCGACCTGCTCGACGCCGAGCGCAACGCCTTCCAGGCGCAGCTCGACGAAGCCGCGTCGGCACGCGACCAGCGCATCGCGCAGGTCGCCGTCTTCAAGGCGCTCGGCGGCGGCACCCCCGCGCCGCTCACGCTCGCCAGCCTTCCACATTGAACGGAGCCACGCCATGACGCTTGCTTCCCTCTCGCACCTGAAGCGCCACCGCCTCGCGATCGCGCTCGCCGCGGCGATCGCCGGCGGCGGCGCCTTCGTCGTCGTCGGCAGTGGCCACGATGGCGCGCGCGCCGCGCCGGCGACCGTCGCCGCGCCGGCGCTCACCGTCGGCACCGTCGAGCCGACCGTGCGCACGATCGAGCGCACGGTCTCGGCGAGCGGCAGCGTCGCCGCGCGCGACGAGCTCATCGTCGGCAGCGACGCCGGCGGCGTGCGCGTCGTCGAGGTCCTCGTCGACGTCGGCGACACCGTTCGCAAGGGCCAGCTGCTCGCGCGCGGCGACGACGCCCAGCTGCTCGCGCAGCTCGCGCAGCAGAACGCGCAAATCCAGCAGGCGCGCGCCGAGCGCGTGCAGGCCGATGCCAACCTCGAGCGCGCCGAGCGCGTCGAGGACTCGGGCCTCTACAGCGTCGAGGCGGTGCAGACGCGCCGGACTGCGGCGCTGCAGGCCGCCGCGAAGCTCGACCTCGCCGTCGCGCAGCGCCGCGAGCTCGAGGTGAAGATCGCGCACACGCGCATCGTCGCGCCTGCCGAGGGCGTCGTCGCCCGACGCAGCGCGACCGTCGGCGCGGTGATGCAGTCCGGACAGGAGCTGTTCCGGGTGCTGCGCGACGGCGAGCTCGAATGGCTCGCCGAGCTGCCCGACCACGCGCTCGCGCGCATCCGTGCCGGCGACCGCGTCCAGGTCGCGGTCGACGGCGCTGCAAGCGTCACCGGCAGCGTGCGCATGGTCGCGCCGACGATCGACGCGAAGAGCCGCAACGGCCTCGTCTACGTGACGCTGCCGAAGGACGCGCCGCTCAGGCCCGGCGGTCACGCGCGCGGCGAGATCGTCGTCGCGAAGGCGTCGGCGCTGACGCTGCCCGAGAGCGTCGTCCTGACGCGCGACGGCCAGCCGTTCGTCTACACGCTCGACGAGCACGAGGTCGCACACCTGCGCCGCATCGAGACCGGCGGGCGCCAGGGCGGCGTCGTCGAGGTGACCGGCGGCCTGCCGGCGGGAAGCATCGTCGTCGCCACCGGCGCCGGCTTCGTCAAGGACGGCGAGCGCGTCCGCGTCGCGACCGATCCGCAGCAGCACGCGGCCATCGACAAGGGAGCGGCATCGTGATCCAGCACATCTCCGCGGCGGCGATCAAGAAGCCGATCCCGCCGATCATCGTCTTCGTCCTGCTGACGTTCGCCGGCCTGCTCGGCTTCCACCAGCTCGGCATCAACCAGTACCCGGACGTCGACATCCCGGTCGTCAGCGTCAGCATCTCGAACCCCGGCGCAGCGCCGGCCGAGCTCGAGACGCAGGTCACGCGCATCGTCGAGAACTCGGTCGCGACGGTCGGCGACGTCAGCCACATCCAGTCGACGATTTCGGACGGCGTCTCGGTGACCGCGGTCGAGTTCCAGTTCGGCAAGGACATCGACCGCGCCGTCAACGACGTCCGCGACGCCGTCACCCGCGTGCGCGGCGACCTGCCCGGCGACATCAACGAGCCGGTCATCACACGGACGACGACCTCCGGCGGACCGATGCTCACGTTCACCGTCAAGTCGCCCGGCAAGACGCCGGCCGAGCTGTCGTGGTTCGTCGACAACGAGGTCGCGAAGACGCTGCTCACCGTTCCCGGGGTCGGCCAGGTCAAGCGGATCGGCGGCATCGACCGCGAGGTCCGCGTCGTCCTCGCTCCCGACCGCCTTGCCGCCTACGGCATCACCGCGGCCGAGATCAGCCGCCAGCTCGGCGCGATCAACGTCAACGTTCCCGGCGGCAAGGGCCAGGTCGGCGGCCGCGAGCAGAGCATCCGCACGCTCGGCGGCGCGACCAGCATCGATGCGCTCCGGGCGCTGCAGATCACCCTGCGCGACGGCCGCGCGGTCCGCCTCACCGATCTCGGCGCGGTCGTCGACGGCAGCGCCGACCCCGCGCAGGACGCCTTCGTCGACGACGAGCGCGTCGTCGCGTTCCAGGTCATCCGCGGCATCGGCTCGTCGTCGGTCGACGTTGCCAAGGCCGTCGAGAAGGCAGTCGCCAGGCTCGGCGTCGAGCACCCGACGATCGAGACCAGGCTCTTCAGCTCGACGGTCGCCTTCACCGAAGAGTCGTACCACGCCTCGATCGAAGCGCTCGTCCTCGGCGCGCTGCTCGCGGTCGTCGTCGTCTTCTGGTTCCTGCGCGACTGGCGCGCGACGCTGATCTCGGCGGTCGCAATGCCGCTGTCGGTGATCCCGACCTTCTTCTTCATGTCGTGGCTCGGCTTCACGCTCAACCTGATCACGCTGCTCGGCCTCTCGCTCGTCGTCGGCATCCTCGTCGACGACGCGATCGTCGAGGTCGAGAACATCGTCCGCCACATGCGGATGGGCAAGTCGGCGTGGCAGGCGGCGCTCGACGCCGCCGACGAGATCGGCCTCGCCGTCGTCGCGACGACGCTCGCGATCGTCGCCGTCTTTGTGCCGGTGAGCTTCATGTCCGGCGTGCCGGGGCAGTTCTTCCGCCAGTTCGGCATCTCGGTCGCGATCGCGGTCGTCATCTCGCTCCTCGTCGCCCGGCTGCTGACCCCGGTGATGGGCGCGTACCTGCTGAAGCCGCACGGCGAGCACGCCGACGACGGGCCGGTGATGCGCGCCTACCTGGCGTTCGTGCAGTGGGGCCTCGCGCACCGCAAGCTCGCGATCCTGTCGGGCGTGCTGCTGTTCGCCGGCTCGGTCGCGCTCGCGCCGCTGCTGCCGAACGGCTTCATCCCGGCGAGCGACCGCTCGCAGTCGACGATCAGCTTCGAGCTGCCGCCCGGCACCCCGCTCGAAGAGACGAGCGCCGCGGCGGCGAAGGCGCGCGCGCTGATCAAGCGCCACCCCGAGGTGACCAAGATCCTGACGACGGTCGGCAACGGCGCCCAGCTCGACGCGCTCGGCACGAGCACGACCGGCGAGGTCCGCGCCGGAACGTTCGTCGTCTCGCTGGTCGCGCCGCGCCACCGCAAGATGACGCAGCGCGAGTTCGAGAAGAGCCTGCAGGAGGAGCTGCGCGGCCTGCCGGGGTTCCGCTTCCGCTTCGGCGGCGGTGAAGCCGGCGAGATCCTCGACGTCATCCTCGCCAGCGACAACGCGACGGCGCTCAACGAAGCGGCCGAGCGCGTCGAGCGCGAGCTGCGCAGCGTCCCCGGCGTCGGCAACCCGGCGGCGACGAGCGGCCTGAAGCGGCCGGAGATCGTCGTCCGCCCCGACCTCGCACGCGCCGCTGACCTCGGCGTCACGGTCGACGACCTGGCGACGACGGTGCGCGTCGCGACGATCGGCGACAGCTCGGCGCAGCTGCCGAAGTTCCACCTCGACGAGCGCAGCCTCGCGATCCGCACCCAGCTCGCGACCGAAGCGCGCGCCGACCTCGATGTGCTGAAGCTCCTGCAGGTGCCCGCCGCCGGCGGCCGCAGCGTCACGCTCGAGACCGTCGCCGCGCTCGAGATGGCGAGCGGCTCGGCGCAGATCACGCGCTTCGACCGCCGCCGCAGCGTCAGCATCAAGGCCGACGTCGGCGGCGCGCCGCTCGGCGAGATCAACGAGGCGATCGCGAAGCTGCCGTCGATCCAGTCACTGCCGAGCGACGTCAAGCGGATCGAGTACGGCGACTCGGAGCGCATGAACCAGCTGTTCGACGACTTCGGCGTCGCGATGGTCGCCGGCGTCCTGCTCGTCTACTGCGTGCTCGTGCTGCTGTTCCACGACTTCGCGCAGCCGCTCACGATCATGGCGGCGCTGCCGCTGTCGATCGGCGGCGCGCTCGGGCTGCTGCTCGTCTCGGGCGAGTCGCTGTCGCTGCCGGCGACGATCGGCATCCTGATGCTGATGGGGATCGTGACGAAGAATTCGATCCTCCTCGTCGAGTACGCGCTGGTCGCCCGCGAAGCCGGCGCGACGCGGCGTGCGGCGGTGCTCGACGCGTGCAGCAAGCGGGCGCGGCCGATCATCATGACGACGGTCGCGATGGGCGCCGGCATGCTGCCGATCGCGCTCAAGATCGGCGCCGACGCCGACTTCCGGG
>Ga0068858_100001741_pt1 | contig 22223 bp, 14 predicted proteins | sample KBSSwiS12_FD_66589 | JGI IMG/M metagenome (GOLD analysis project Ga0068858, IMG submission 66589) | Switchgrass rhizosphere microbial communities from Kellogg Biological Station, Michigan, USA - KBS Switchgrass S1-2 | ecosystem: Host-associated > Plants > Roots > Rhizosphere > Soil ...
TTGCCCCAGTTCCAGCGATAGCTCAGCTCGGTATCGATCGAACTGATGGACGTGTAGGCCTCGTTGATCGGACCGATATGCACGGTGGTGATGTTGCCGTTGGCATCACGGCTCACATCGTCGATGACCAGCCGGCAATACTCCGAGCCAGCGCTGTGGTCCGTGTAGGGCGCACCGCTCGCCTGCAGCCCGGTGAGACACCCCGCCTCGTCGGTCAGGGCAGTATTGAGGTCGATGTTCTTGATGATGTTGTCGAGCTCGATGCGTACATAGTCGACCGAGAATGTGAGTCCCGGGACGGGATCGACGACGAAACCGTAGCTCCAGTTCTTGCCTGTCTCGGGCACGAGATTCGGGTTGCCGCCCGAGTACTGCGTGAAGTAGGTGTTGTGGGGTATCGGCGGACAGCTTGACTGATGCTGCTGGATGCACTGGTAATAGTCGGCGTAGATACCCACCTGCTGGGAGGCGCCTTGCGAGTAGATGGCTATCATGTCCGGCGCATGGAAGTTGGTCCCATAGCTTCCGCGTAGCAGCAGCTGCTGCAGCGGCCGCCACTCGAGGGAGCTGCTCCACGTTTTTGCGGTGCCAGCCTGGCTGGCATCCACATATTTATCGACGCGGCCGGCGAGGGTTCCGGTCAGAGTGGGTACAACGGGCACACGGACCTCGGCGGCCCCCGAGTAGCGCGTGCGCTCGCCGCCGCCGATGTTGTAGTTCTGGAACGGATCGCCGAAGCTGGTGGTGTTGCCTCGTGGATCGGGGTACAGCTGGAAGCCTTGGTGAGCAGCCTCGAAGACGGTGGCCGCGCCGAGCGGGCCGCCCCAAAGGTTGAGCAGATCATTGCCTGTCAGGAGCAACTGGCCCTGATTGACCCAGGAGGTCGCGCGGTTTTCTCCGGTCACGGCAAAGGTGGCGTAGTCCGCCGGCGTGATCGGGTTCCAGAACCGGTTGTTGTTGACTGCGTGGATCGGGTTGCCGTCCGCGGCCGTGCCGAGCTGGGGGCCGAAGAAGAAGTCGAACATGCCTTGCTCGTTGAGCCCGGTGTAATCCTCGTGTACCCAGTACAGTGCGCGGCCGATCGTCGCATCCCAGTCCAGCTTGCCGCCAAACAGTGAACCCTTGAGGCCGAAGTGGACGTCCCAATTCTGCTCACGATCGTAGGTGTTGCCCCTCGTTCCCATTTCCGCGGCCGTGAGCTGGCGCACATAGTTGTCGATGAGCTGGCCACTGTTCTGATCGTAGAAGGGGTTAGGCAGTCCCCCCATCGCGTAGAGGAACGGTAGCTGTGTGTTGGAGATGCCGGTCGTGTGGTACAGCGCAAATGCCCCGTAGGCCTTCACGTTGTTACCGAAATCGTAATCGCTGTAGACGTATCCGTTCCAATCCGTGCGTCCGGGAGTCAACACCCAGTTCTCGAAGAGCGCTCTTTGGCCACAGTAAGTGCCGTTGGCGTAGCGTGAGCCCTCAGGCCCGGTCAACTGCAGAAACTCGTTGTGGAAGCCAGGCTGTGTACAGGCGCCCGCGGGTGGGGTGACCGACGTGCCGCCGCTGTCGAGAAACGATCCCCAGAAGCGTTGGTAGCCATACTGCCGGTCGGCGGGAGACCACGTGCCGTAACCCGCGCTCGCATCAGAGTCCGTGTACGGGCGGTTATAGCCCCACAGCGCGCCGCGGTGAAAATACTGAAAGTTGTAGACGACGTGTAAATCGCCGAGACTTTTGCCGCCCGTCCAGGTGATGTCAGTCAGATCGCGACCCCCGCGTACCGCGGCACCGCCACGCACAGAAACTGTGTCGCCGACGTAGTCGTGCTTCAAGATGACGTTCACGACGCCGCCGACGGCGTCCGAGCCGTAGATTGAGGAGGCGCCGGTGGCTACCGTCTCGATTCGATCTACCATTCCGGCCGGCAGGTTGTTGAGATTCTGGAAGGTGTATTGTTTGTCGCCGCCCTGTGCGGGATACGGGTAGTCTGCTACACGCAGGCCATCCACCAGCAGCAGGGAGTGGTTGGCGCCGAGGCCGCGCAGATTCAATTGGCGCGCGTTGACCGTGGTACTGCCCCAGGATGGCGGGGACTCGGTCTGAAACGACTGCGGCAGGGCGCCCAGGGCCTCGTAGACCGTGGTGTATCCCTGGGCATTGAGCTGCTCCCCGGTCAGGACCGTGACGGGCGTCGGTCCCTCGAGCTCCGGGCGCGCGATACGTGATCCGGTGACGACAACCTCCTCGAGTTTTACCGGTTCCTCCTTTGGCCTGCGCACCGATTGGCTCTCATCGGGTGACGGCGACGCGGCCGTATTCTGCGCAAGGGCAGGCAGGGATAGAGTCTGTGCCAGCCCCAGGGCCAGGACACTCAAACACCGCAGAGACGTCTTCATTTGGCACCTCCCCCAAGTAGTTTTTCTGCGAAGGTCGTTCCAACAGGTCAGTAACGCAACAGCTAATGATGGGCGCGCGGCAACTCGTTCCAGATCGCAGGATCCTCCGCCCCGAGCACCCAGGAGCTGAACCCCACCAGGCCGCGCTGTCTGGTGAGCTCATAACGGTCGTGGAAGGCGCGGGCATCCGGCATCCACACCCACTCGCGCATCTGGTCGCGGTAGAACCAATAGAACGCCTCATGATCCTGGGCGTCCCATTGAATTCGCGCACCATACTGTTTCGCCAGCGGGATTGATTCGTCGGCGTCGATGTAGTCAGCCGAGATGTTGGAGCGCTCCTCGCTTCCCACTACGGGGTTGCCTGCGAACCAGTGATATCCATATAGCGGGATGCCGAGCGAGAGCTTCTCCTTCGGAATGAACTTCAACGCATAATCGAGGTGGGCGACGGTCCAGTCCCAGCCGGCCACGGGCCCTGGGGTGGTCCAACGGGTGTGCTGGTCGTAAGTCATCAGACTCACGAAATCCATGCAGTCGCCGAGCGCTTTGAGGTCATATACCCCGCGCCAGTACTCCCACATCCATTTCGAGAACGCGCCGCGGCCGGCGTGGCCGGGCTCGTTGGGCACGACGGCGATCGAAAGCTGGAACCCTGCCGCATGTAACGCCTCGGCTGTGCGTCGCGCAAAGGCGCTGAACGCGTCGCGATCAGTCCACGCGATATTCTCGAAATCCAGCTGGTAACCTTTGAATCCGTACTGCCGGGCCTGGACCAGCAGCGCCTCCAGGGCACGCTTCTGCGCTTCCACATCCAACAGCAGACGATGGAAGCCATCCCGGCCCTGGGTCATCGACAGGATGGGCATGACCGGCAGCTGCTTCTGGCGGGCCAACTGCAACACGGAGGGATTCGGAGCGCCCTGGACGAGTCCCTGGCCGTCGACGCCGTACCAGGTGGGCACCAGCAGGTCGATCTTGTCGACATGCTCCTCGAAGGAGCGCATCGATTTGGGAGTCTCTATCAAATAGAAAAGCGCCGCGGGCGCCTTCGCCCAGGACGAAGGGATACACAGGAACACCAGAATCCAGGTGAGCTTTCTCATTGGTATTATGAAGGTATGGGCATTGGTTCTACGGACTCGCCTTCCACATACACCGCGATGGGCCGCAGCTCCCGATCCAACACCACGAGATCGGCCCACGCGCCGGATTCGATCCGGCCGCGATCGGGCAGGCCCAGATAATCCGCCGGATACCGCGACACCCGCGCCGAGGCGTCCGCAATCGAGAAGCCGAGGTTGACGAGATTGCGCAAACCCTGATCCAGAGTCAGCGTGCTGCCGGCGAGGGTGCCGTCGGCCAATCGTACGCAGCCGAGGCTCTTGGTAACGCGCTGCCGGCCGAGGCGATATTCGCCATCAGGCATCCCGGCGCCGGCCGTCGAATCACTCACGCAGTAGGCCTTCGGAATCGCGCGCAACGCGGCGAGCAGCGCGCCTGGATGTACGTGCACGAGATCCGGGATCAGCTCGCAATAGTCCGCATGCGCAAGGGCGGTGCCCACCATGCCGGGAGCGCGGTGGTTCAACGGCGTCATGGCGTTGAACAGATGCGTAAAACCACGAGCACCACTTTCGAGCGCCTGCAGGCCCTGCTCGTAGGTCCCCAGAGTATGGCCAATTTGAGCGCGAATGCCCTTTTTTACGAGGTATCGCACGAGCTCGAGGTGTCCGGGGATTTCCGGAGCGAGCGTGACAACCTTCAAGGGGGCGAGTGAGCACTGGTGTTCGAGCTGCTCGATGCTGGCAGTAATCGCAAAATCGGGTTGTGACCCCAGCCGCCCCCGGTTGATATAGGGTCCCTCGAGATGCACGCCCAGGACGCGCGCGGAGGAGGGTGCCCGGGGCTGCGCAATGTAGCGTCCCAGCTTTGCGAGCACCGCCTCAATCTCCTCGCGCGGGGCGGTCATGGTGGTTGTCAGAAGCGACGTGGTGCCGTGCCGGGCATGCATTCGGGCGAGGACTTCGAAGGGTTCGCCGCTGTCCATCACGTCCGCACCACCCGCGCCGTGGACATGCAGATCAACGAAGCCCGGAATGATCAGAACGTCATCGTTCGTATCGGGATCGCCCGGCGCCTGTGGCACGAGGCTGATCCGATCCTGTTGAATTCCGATTGTTCCGTAACGCCAGCCCGAAGCCGACAGGACGTTTCCGGTGATCGTGTGCGCGTTCATGCCTGGAGATCAAAGCCTCGACACAGTCCAGGGTAGCGGTGTCATAAAACCAGTGTAATACCATTTTACGAAACTTAATACCACTGCAGGGCGCATGAGGCGTGCGCCGGGGACCGCTCATCTTTTCAGCTCGACGACGAAATCATGAAATTCACCGTGGCAGAAGGTGTCCGAGGACTCGAGCACCGCGCCATTTCGGCCGTAACCGATGCGGATGACTCTCAGGACCGCTTCCCCTTCACGCATTTCCAGCTGCTCCGCCATTTTCCGTGAGAGGTTGGCCGCTCGGAAGTACTGCAGGGCGCGCACGATGGGAGTCTTTTGCTCATCGAGCCACCGATAAAGCGAGTCACCCACGGCATTCGGCCTCGGCAGCACACTCACGGGAAGCACCGAACGCTCGTAAGCGATGACCCGTGCGTCCGCGCTGCGCAAGCGTGTCAACACAGCTACCTGGGCGTTCGGGGACAATCCCAGTCGGGTCACATCTTCTGCCGTGCCGGCACGGATCTCTCGTTCGAGCCACTTCGTGCCCGGCTCGTAACCCTTGCGCCGCAGCGTGTCACTGAAGCTGATGAGATTGCTGAGCAGATGCTCGATGTGTGGCGTTACGTAGGTGCCGGCCCCCTGCCGCCGGGAGATGAGTCCCTGCTCGGCAACCGCATCGAGCGCCTGGCGCAGAGTGACGCGCGAGACGTTCAGCTGCTCGCACAACTCGCGCTCCGCCGGCAGGGCCTCGTTGGGTTTCCACGCGCCGGCCTGAATGGCGCTGGCGAGCTTACGTGCCAATTGAACATAGCGGGGGGTGTCGTCGTCCGCTTCGGGCATCAGCTCCTTGAGCCGTCTTTCCATGGCGGACTTCCTATTGTTGGTCATAAACTGCAGTATAACCAATATGAAAATGGTATTGCCGCTGCTACTTCTGGCCTCGGTAGCAATCGCAGGAACCAGGGGGACTGAGCCGTCGCTCATTCCGTGGCCTGCGAAGGTAGTCACGGAACGGGGAGTGTTCGTTGTAAATGGACAAACGCCCATCTGTGCACGAGGGGCGGCCAACAGCGTTGCGCGGCAGCTCCAAACTACAGTCAGAGCGATGCTGGGACTCGATCTCGAGACGCGCCACTGCGGACGTGGCCCGACTATCGAGCTCGTTCTGTCCCCAAGTGCATCGGTGACTGACACGGAGGGCTATACCCTTGACGTGAGTGCCAAGGGCATACGGATCGAGGCACGTGCGGGCGCGGGCCTCCTTTACGGAGCGATGACTGCGGCGCAATTACTCTCGACTGACGACCGAGCGGTCAGCGAGGGAATCCCGAGCCGGGACGCTCAGGGGACGCCGGACGCGAAGCAAAATGTCGCGGTGCGGTACATGCACATTGAGGACTTTCCGCGCTTCAAGTGGCGCGGGCTCATGCTCGACCCGGCCCGACATTTCCTGTCGGTGTTGGAGGTCGAGACGATCATCGACCAGATGAGTCAGCACAAGCTCAACGTGCTGCATCTGCATCTGACTGACGACCAGGGGTGGCGCCTGCAGATCCGGCGCTATCCGGAATTGACGACGATCGGCGCCTGGCGCACGCCCCCAACTGCAGGCAAATCACCCTCCAGCGGCACACCCTCAGCCGGGAGTGGGCCGGGTGTTGATCGCGGCGTATATGGCGGGTTTTATACGCAGGAAGACATCCGCGATCTGGTGTCCTATGCGGCAGCTCGCTACATCACGGTCATTCCCGAAATCGACCTGCCCGGGCACGCCCAGGCTGTCGTCGCGGCCCACCCGCAATTGAGTGTGCCGGGCGATCACCCCGAGGTCTCCACCAACTGGGGCGTCAATTACTATCTCTACAACACCAATGCGGACAGCCTGACGTTTGTCAAAAACGTGCTCGACGAAGTGATGGATCTGTTTCCGGGCAAGTACATTCATCTCGGCGGCGACGAAGCGATCAAGACTCAATGGAAAAACTCACCGGCCATTCAGTCCCAGATGAAGGCATTGGGTATCCGCAATGAAGAAGCATTGCAGAGCTGGTTCATGGAGCAGATCGGGCGCTATCTCGCCGATCATGGCCGGACGATGGTCGGCTGGGATGAAATCCTGCAGGGCGGCGTGCCATCGACGGCCACAGTCATGAGTTGGCGCGGCACCCAGGGCGCGATCAGCGCGGCTCGTCTCGGCCACGATGTTGTGCTGTCGCCGGCACCGACGTTGTATTTGGATAATCTTCAAAGCCGACGGGATGATGAGCCCGCCGGGCGGTTGAGTATCGCACCGCTCTCACAGGTGTACACCTTCCAGGTAATGCCCACCGTCCTGAGTGCGGAGGAAGGCCGACATGTGCTGGGCGCACAAGCTAACATGTGGAGCGAGTACTTGATGTCTGCATGGTACGTTCAGCATGCCGCCTTTCCGCGCGTTGCCGCACTGTCCGAGGCAGTGTGGAGTCAGCCGGCAAGCATGAGTTGGGCCGGATTCCTCGAGCGCCTTCCCGCCCAGATGCAGCGCTATCACCGACAGGGCATCGCCGCTGCCGATTCCGCGTTTGCGGTGGACTTTCAGCTCGCCGATGGGCGAACTGCAGCTTTACAAGCCGGCCGGGGCGCGGTGACGCTCGGGAACCAGACAGCCTTCGGCGAGATCCGCTATACGGTCGATGGCTCCGAGCCAACGGTGCAATCGAAGCTCTACACCCGGCCACTCGTTCTCGAGTTCGGCACTGTCATCAAGGCGGCAGCCTTCAGTCAGGATGGTCGATTGCTCGCCGCAACTCGCAGCTACGACTTCAATGTCGACACACTTCTGAGGCGATCCTCCAGTGAATTGCAGGGCTGTCCCCCGGGTGATCTGGGATTACGCCTCCCATTGACACCTGATTCGCCTGCTGCGGCGCCGGTCTACGATATGGACGTGCTCCATAGCTGTTATGTTTATCCCAAGGCGTTCGTGACCGGCGCTCGAGCCTTGAGTTTCGACATCGCGCGTCTACCGCGCAATTATGGCCTCGCCAACAATTACACCACCGAGGAGGCCAGGGATCAGGTGAAGTCCTATCCTGCGCGCACGCCGTTCGGCGAGCTCGTGATCTACCAGGATCGCTGCGAAACGGGGCCTGAGCTCGCACGCGCCGCCTTGCCGGATCCCGCCTCGAGTGACAATCGTCAGAGTCTAAAGATCCCGATCGCGCCCCTGGAGGGTGAGCACAATCTGTGTTTTATCTTCACCGCCTCGACGGAGGGTCCCTGGTATGTCATCGGCTCGGCGCAGGTTGTGCGCCACTGAGTTCAGGACGCGATAGTTAGCGCGGATCCGGTAGTAGGTAGAGTCCAAATTCAGACACGACTGGCGAAGCCGCGGCTTTGATGATGCGCAGGCGCACTTTCTGCGTCGTAACGGGGGCGTGCAGACGGATCAGGCGGCGAGGACCCAGGCAACTGTGCTGGGCGAGGATTCGCCAGCGTCCGCCCTGCCAGATCTCAACAGCAAACTCATCGATTCGGACGCCGTACTCGAGGGCCTCCCGCAGCCGCACCATGTTGAAAGTCACGGCTTCGGGCAGGTTCAAAGACATCCAGGCTCCGGCGCGGTCGCTTTCGAGCGCTGCCCAGGGGCGGGCGCCGGAGAGGACGTTCGCTGGCGTGAACTCGGGCGAAAACGTGCTGCTGGCAAGAACGTCCGCGCCTTGCGCAAGATCGCGGCGCATCGCCTGGTCGAGCACCTCTCTGAAGGTCTTCAGGGCCAGAGCATCAGCCTCGAAAATACGTCCGCGTCGATCCGGTGGCACATTGAGCAGGAGGTTCGCACCCCGTCCGGCAGACTCGAAATAGAGTTCCATCAGCTGCGCCGGTGAGCGCACCTGATTGTTTTCACTCGCATGCCAGAACCAACCGGGACGAATGGAAACGTCCACTTCAGCAGGGTTCCACAGCTCGCCATTGCGAACACCGGAATTGCCCCGCTGCGGCGTAAAGGGCTCGTGGTCCATCGTGGGCCAACACGGATCGCCTGCAATACCCTTTTCGTTCCCGACCCAACGGACGTCCATGTGCTCGTCGGCGAACGTCACAGCATCGGGCTGATGCTCGCGTACCATCGCGCGGATAACATCCCACTCGTAATAGGTCGCAGCGTCAATTTTGCGTGTTTCGCGCGCGCCACCGTAATAACCATCGCCGCCGTTTGCGCCGTCAAACCACACTTCGTAAAGCTTGCCGTACCGGGTCAGGAGCTCATGCAGCTGACCGTGATAGACGCGAACATAACCGGGACGGCCGTATTCTGAGTTGTTGCGGTCCCACGGTGACACATAGACACCGAACTTCAGTCCATGCCGGGCACAAGCCGCTGCGATCTCCGCGACGACGTTACCCTTGCCACCTTTGTATGGACTCCGGGCGATCGTGTGGTCGGTGTGGCGGCTCGGCCAGAGGCAGAAGCCGTCGTGGTGTTTGGCGGTCAGGATCAGTTGTTTGAGCCCTCCGGCCATGAGGGAGGTCACGATCTGGTCGGCATCGAAATCGGTCGGGTTGAAAACCGCAGGATCTTCATCACCCGTTCCCCATTCACGGTCCGTGAATGTGTTCACCGTGAAGTGTACGAAACCGTAGGTTTCCAGGTCATGCCAGGCCCGCTGCCGCGCGGAGGGCAGGGGACCGTAGGGTTTAGGGCCCGCAGCAGGTGTCAGAGTATGAGTCGCAGCGGCCTGCGGGAGAGGGGTTGCGAGCAGCCGCGGGGTTGTTGACCAGAGGCTGCCGAGCCCGACTGACATGCGGATCAGGTCACGTCGGCTGGTTCGGAGCGGCTTACGCAAGGGGACTCCCATCAGGTGATTTATGATATCAGGCGCCTGATCGCCGGTATTGGCCTGTGCCGGGCTTCAGAAGCTGCGCACCAGGCCGAGCCGGATCAAACTCTCGGCGGTTGCGACAATGGCTTCCTCACTGGAGCGGGGGGCCCAGCCCAGGAGGCGTATGGCCTTCTCGCTCGTGGCATTCAGGTTGACGCCGAGAAAGGGCACAGCGCTTTTCAGCGCTGGATTTTTCAGCGCCACCAGCCGTACCAGCCAGTTGGGCAATACCCGCAAAGGCACATTGTGGGCCGCTGCGCCCAGACGGCGCCGAAGCACCGCTGCAACTTCCTGCATCCACAGGCTCTCGCCGGCAATGGCAAGAAAGCGTTCACCATGCGCGGCAGGGTGGATCATGGCCTTCAGATGTAGATCAGCGACATCGCGCACGTCGACAAATCCGGAGTTGAGTTTCGGGCAGCCGGGCTGACCCTCCATCAGCCGTTTGATCAGACCAATCGAGTGGGAATAGTCGGGGCCGAGCGCAGGGCCGAGGACTGTTGTCGGGTTGATTGCGGACAGCTCGAGCTCGGGGGCTTCGCGAGCGACAAACTCCCATGCAGCCCGCTCGGCCAGAGTCTTGGACCGCTGGTAAGGAGCCAGGTTGCTGGTGAGATCGCTCCAGTCGGTCTCGTTGAATGGCCGATTGAGGGGTTTGTGACCGGCTCCCACTGCACCGAAAGCGGAGGTCAGGACAACCCGCCTGACTCCCGCGGCACGCGCCGCGCGCAGGACGCGGAGATTGCCCTGGACGGCGGGTTCTATCCAATCCTGCTCGCGGACCTGGTTGCCGGAGGGTGTTGGGGAGGCGCCATGGATTACGTAGGCGCATCCGCTGGCCGCCTCGGTCCATCCACGATCGGCCGTCAGGTCGGCAGTGACGAATGACAACTGATCGCCGGCTACAACGCCTCCCACCTCGAGAGCCCGGCGTACTTCTGTTTCGCGCTCGAGAGTGCGAACGGTGGTTCGTACGCGGTAACCGGAACTCAACATTGCCAGCATGCAGTGTTGGGCGATGAATCCAGTTCCACCTGTAATGAGGACGCATTCGTTGCGCAAGCTGTTCGCCTTTGATTGCCTGTTTCATGAGAGGTGCCGGGAATCGGCACGTTGCAGGTGCCCGAGGCCGAGAGAATACGCACCCAGCGCCGGACTATGAATGCTTGAAAGTCCGCAATACTTGCGCCAGAGTACGAACATGAGCACCGACCCTTTCTCCGACATCCTCCGATTCGTCCGCGCCGAATCGCTGATGACCGGCGGATTTACGGCAGGCGGCGCGTGGGCCATCCGTTTTCCAGCACCGGAGAAGATCAAATTCTTTGCGGTGGTCAAGGGGCGATGCTGTGTACGCATCGAAGGTGTTCCTGAACCCATTCAGTTCGCGACCGGAGATGTTGGACTCCTGGCCGCGAAACGATCGTTCGTACTGGCGAGTGATCCTGACACCGAGCCTGTAGATGCGATGGCGTTATTTTCGGGTGCGGGCCAGACGTCGGCGAAGTTGGGTGACGGCCGCGACTTCGCTCACATCGGGGGTCATGTTTTGCTCGATCCGGTGAGTGGGCGGCTTCTGGCGGATGTGCTGCCTGCATGGATTCATGTGCCGGGCGCCTCAGCGCAGGCAACTTCATTTCGATGGCTCCTCGATCAGCTCGTTGAGGAGCGCGCCGCAGAGATGCCCGGCGCTCAGCTCGTGACGGCACAGCTCGCGCAGTTGCTCTTCATCCAGATTTTGCGTGCCCACTTGAAGACCTCGGGGCCCGTCAATGCCGGCTGGCTGCGTGCCTTCGGTGATCCTCGCATTGCGCCTGCGTTGCGGTTGATGCATGAGAAACCGAGCCAGGCCTGGCATCTGGAGGACCTGGCCCAGGCTTGCGCCATGTCCCGTACAACATTCGCATTCCATTTCAGAGCGATTGCCGGCGTCGCGCCACTGACCTATCTCACGCAATGGCGCATGCGCCTCGCTGAGCGCTCCTTGCGAGAGGAGAGTGCTCCCTTGGCTGTCATCGCACAGTCGCTGGGATACGCGTCTGAAAGTGCTTTCAGCAATGCATTCAAACGGGTCACGGGTGAGTCGCCCCGGGCGTACCGGAAGTCATGGCAACGCGCGTGCGATCACCTTGCCTGAGATCGGGACGGTGATCTCATAGTGCGTGCCCAGCAGGACATCACGCACGTTCCTGGGTCTCAGCGCCACAATGTTGGTGCCCTCAACGTGGCGCACACTGTCATACACAATCCCGTCACCTCCTGAAGCTCGGATGGCTTCACCGAAGGTTTGCGAGGCGGTGTAGTCATCCACTTTGTAGAGATCGGGGCGTGTGGCCGCCATGCCTCGAAGATCCTGATAGGTGCCCGCCAACTTCGCGCTGTAGGTGCGGTATTGGAGTGTGAGAGACGGTCGTCGCATGTTGACAGCTTCACGACGGAGGTGGTGAGCGACCTCGGCAATCGCTGTGCGTCGCGCAAGGCTGGCATACCAACCATTCAGGTCGGGCGATGTGAACCTGAGGCCCCCAGGTCCGCCGTGGAGGAAGGACGCCATAACGACGCTGGCATTCGGAATGCCGTACGCCCATTCGGCCTTTCTCAGGCGCGCCAGTCGCTCCAGCACCAGGCGATCGTTGGTCCAACCTTCGAGCTCCATGACCGCTTCGAGATCGTCTGCTGATGTAACAGAGTCGAACGCTGAGATGGGCGGATATCGGGAGGGAATCAGTCGATAGGTTGGCGCATCAACCGCAACGGTAGGCAACATTGAGGCCGCCGCTTCTTCACACGATGACGATGTCTTCGTCCGAGTAAGGCGTGAAGTCTTTATCGGCCGCATTGGGCGCCGCGAATACTCCTCCTCGCCAAGCGTCCAGGTAACGTCGCACGAGCATCAGTCCGTCCTGAGTGCCGCTCGTTACCAGGGCTAGCGGCGGCTGACCGCCGAATACCGCCGCGTCATTCGGGTTCGTGAGCCACGCAGCATCGTCTTCCGGCCGGGCAAACAGGATTCGGAGATTCTTATGAATCCCGAGCACCGCGGAGAGGCGCAGTAAAGTATCGACCGGCAACAGTACTTCTTTTTGGTTGCGAGCCTTTGCGAGCCAATAGTGATAAGTCGAGCGACCAGGGAAGCCCAGAATGCTCAGGCGCTGTGCCTCGGAAAGCTTCCACCTTTCCGCGATCGCCGCGAACGCGCGCAGGGCAGGCCCGCCGAGTCGCGCTCGAGCTTTGGGCTCGAATCGCTCAGGCGCGAGAAACAGGGGACCCGGGGGAAGGTCCTTGCGCGACGCTCTCGATGGATCCCGGTGGTTCTCCATGATTGGATATCATGTCCCAAATTGGACTCAAAGACAACGAGGCTTATAACCACGTTATATTCAATTAGTTAGACTTTAATCATTACAAATGACATTAACTACAGGCCGAAACTGACAGCAAGTCGAATCGCCATTGCGGGCGGTTCCGCGTCATCGCACGATACAAACCCGAGCCAAATCCTGGTGTGCACCTGAACCGCCGTACGCTCTCTGTTCGCGCCGCGCAGCTCGTCCTGGGAGTTGCTGTCGGAATACCGCCGGCAACGTTTGGCGCCGGTGTTGGTGAGTCTTCGTTCCAGCCTATCGGCGGGCTCGATCAGTGGATCAACATCAGGGGTGCAGATGCGCGTAATCCAGTGCTTTTGGTGGTTCACGGCGGACCCGGCGAAGCGCAGTGGCCCGTGGCCGAGATGTATCGTCCGTGGGAGAAGGCATTTACTGTCGTCCAGTGGGATCAGCGTGGTGCCGGTCACACGTACGGTCGTTACAGAGTCAGTACGCCGGACGTCACTCTGGAGCAAATCGCAAAGGATGGGATCGAGGTTGTGCAGTATCTTTGTCGCAGGCTGCAAAAAAGAAGAATAATCGTGCTCGGCCACTCCTGGGGTTCGATCGTTGGTGTGAGGATGGTGCAGCTTCGGCCGGAGTTGTTTGCGGCTTATGTCGGCACAGGGCAGGTTGCGAGTTGGAAAGAATCTGTCAACATGCAATTTGAACTGCTGCGGGCGAAGTCCCAACGGGAAGGTGACGCGAGCGCCATCAAACAGTTCGACGCCATTGGGAAGCCCGATCCAACCAATGCGCAGCAGTATTTTTCGTTCAGCAAAGGTCTGCGCGCCGCCATGGCGCCATCCGATCAGGCGTGGCTGCAAGCCTTGCGCGAGCGGGCGTCCGCGTTGATGGCCAGCGACCGGGAGGATTTTCAAAACGTGCTCGATGGGATGGACTTCAGTGCGAAGCAAGTGCTGCCGGATCAGATGAAGGCGGATCTGCCGACGACAGCGCGGAGGATCGATACCGCCTTCTTCCTGATTCAGGGCAAGGACGATGTGGTCACACCTGCAAAGGCGGCCATTGCCTACTGTGAGCGGGTTGAGTCACCTCACAAGGATTGCATTGAAATCCCGGGTGCCGGTCATTTCGCATTCATGACGGCACCCGTGGCCTTTCTCACTGAACTGACCAATAGAGTGCGACCGGTCGCGATAGCGCGAGGCGCCTGAACGCTACGCCCGCCCAGCTCCCGCTGGTGCGCCAATGGCGGGGCCGCCGCCGAATGGAGGCGCTGTATGTCACGATCAGCAGCCACACTTCGTCCTATTGTCAGGATCAGCGCCAACGGAGAGGCTTCATTTGGGCAGTCCATACAGAGAGATCTTTCAACCCCCGGGCACTATCGGGTTCGCCGCGGCGGCATTCGTGGCGCGACTTCCCGTCGCGATGGTGCCGATCGGTATCGTGACCATGCTGTCGCAGAGCCGCGGCGAGTACTGGCTGGCAGGGGCAGTCGCCGCGACATTCACGCTTGCGAACGCGATCGCCGCGCCTCAGATATCACGCCTCGTGGACCGCTTGGGACAGTTCCGGCTGCTGGTTCCAACAACCACCCTTTCAGCCGTGGCCTTCACCCTGCTGATGATCGCGTCTCACCAGAGATGGCCAGCCTGGTCCCTGTTCGTGACCGCGCTGTTTGCCGCTTCGATGCCGAGTATGGCGGCGATGGTCAGAGCGCGGTGGACGCAGTTGTTCCGTAATCGACCGCAGCTCAACACGGCATTCGCATTCGAGTCCGCTGCGGATGAGCTCGTGTACATTGCGGGAGCTTCATTGTCAGTTGGACTCAGCGTAGCGCTGTTTTCTGAAGCGGGTATCCTGGCCTCGACGCTTCTCCTGACCTTGGGAACAGCCGCGTTCGTACTGCAACGAGGAACCGAGCCTCCCCTGAGGCGGGACGAACCCGCGTCCAGAAGTGCAGCGATCTTTCTGCGACCCGTGCAGCTGATCACCCTGGCCATGGTATTCGTTGGCACCATTTTCGCGACTGCGGAGGTCTGCATCGTTGCGCTGACACGCGAGTGGGGAAAACCGAGTGCTGCGAGCCTGGTGATTGGCGTCTATGCGGCAGGCTCATTCATTTTGGGCGTGATCATGGGCGGACTGAAACTCAGAGCAGCGTTGCATCGGCAAATCGTCGTCGCAATGAGTTTGTTGCTGATCACGACCGTTCCACTGCTGCTGGCTGACACAGTTCCGGTTTTGACGGTCACCATCTTCGTGAGCGGCATCGCGATCGCGCCGACGTTCATCACCGCTTTCGGACTGGTGGAGCGACGTGTCCCGCCGGCGGTCCTCACAGAGGCTGTCACCTGGGTGGGAACCGGTATCGGCATTGGAATGGCCGTAGGCGCATTTGTGTCCGGGTGGGTAGTTGACTCATTCGGTGCCCGCAACGGCTTCTGGTTGTCAGTCGGCGCTGCCTCCGTCGCTGTCTCGATCGTCGCTGTAGGTCAACGCTGGCTGGCAGAAACGCCCGCCGACACGCACCAACAGGTTCTTCAGCGTTTTTGAAATAACGAGTGTCCGGGACCGGTCACTCCATGAACTCACCTACAGAGTTTCGCTCATGAGAGTCAGCATCTTCATCGCAGCCTTCACGTTACTGAGTATCCACTGCACCGCTCGAGCCGTTGCGCTGGAATCGACTTCCGCTTCGACTACTTATCATCGCGTGACGGTCGATGGCGTGAGGCTTTTCTACCGGGAAGCAGGGCCGAAGGGTGCACCGACGATCGTGCTCCTGCACGGTTTTCCGTCCTCCTCGCGGGAGTTTGATTCCCTGATCCCGCTGCTCGCCGGCCGGTTCCACCTGGTGGCGCCGGACTTTCCAGGCTTTGGGCAGAGTGAGAGTCCGCCGCCATCGACTTACACCTATACATTCGAGCAGTTGGCTAAAACCACCAATCACCTCATCGAGCAGCTCGGCATTGGCAGATATTCGCTGTACCTTCATGACTATGGCGGGCCGGTGGGATTTCGCATCATGGCGCAACATCCCGAGAGACTGCAGTCGCTGATAATCCAGAATGCCAATGCCTACCAGGAAGGCCTGGGCGCGAAATGGGCAGGCATCGCTCGCTACTGGGCCGATCCGAAAGGGCACCCGGAGGTGGTCGATGCATTCACCTCACTGGCGGCTGCCGAACAGCGACATACGCTCGGTACCTCTCACCCCGAGCGCTACAACCCCGATACGTGGACCGATGAGTTCGCCCATCTATCCATGCCGGGTCAACACGAGATCCAGGCGCAACTGCTCTACGACTACCAGAACAACATCGCTTCGTACCCGGCGTGGCAGGCGTGGTTGCGCGAGCATGAGCCGCCGACGCTGGTGGTGTGGGGCCGCAATGATCCCTCATTCATTGCCAAAGGCGCCGAGGCGTTCGCCCGCGATGTGCCACATGTCCAGATTCATCTGCTGGATGCCGGCCATTTCGCCCTGGATGAACAGACCGACGAAATCGCCCGGCTCATCATTCATTTCCTCGCTCGGTAAGATGGACCGAGAGATCGACATACGCCCGGGCGGCGCCCCGACGGCGCCGCCCGGTTGATCGAATTGACCTCGGTTGCACGAGACCTCGAGGCTACAACTTGGCTCGCACGCCCATGGTGAAGGTCCGTCCAATTTCATGTACGTTCAAAATCTGATTGTCGAAGCGACCGTGCTCGATGACCTCCGAGTTGGTCAGGTTGAGTGCCTTGAAGAACAGGCTCACGTGCTCGTTGACATCGTACTGCATGCTGAAGTCAACCTCTGTGAATGGCCGCGTGAACACGGGCTCGTTGCCGAATTCTCCGCCCGACTGCTCCTGGGTGGTCGCAATGAGCTGGGTCGCCGTCCAGTTCACGGCCAGCCGCGCCTGGAACCCGCGGTTCTGATAGAAGCCCACGAAGTTCGCCGAGTTGGCGAGCCCCGGCAGGAAGAACTGGGGACCGAGGTTGTACCGGTCATAGGGCCTGTTCGTGTGGACGAGGGTGCCATTCAGCTGGTAACCGAAGCCATATGCCAGCATCTGCTGCCAGCCGATCTCCGCCCCGTAGACATTCGCCGACGGCGAGTTCACGAAGGTGGTCTTGGCCCACTGGGCGGTCTGCCCGGTCGTGGGATCAACTACACCGGGGAGAGTGACATTGACCGTTTGCTGTTCGGGAAACTGACTCACGTGCTTGAAGTAGGTATCCACGGATAGATATTCGTTCTGGCCGTAATACCACTCCGCTCCCAGGTCAAAATTGTTCGCCACGTAAGGCAGCAGATCGGGATTGTTGCCCGACAAGCCCAATGCACCGACGCGCGATGAGGCCACGTTGGTCACCGGGGTGATCTCGTTGATCGGTGGCCGCGTGAGGGTCCGCGAGGCATCGAATCTCACCTTCAGGTCCGATAGCGGGAAGAAGTTCAAATCCAGGCTCGGCAGGAAGTAGCTGTACTGGCTCGCGGTCGTCAGGAACTGGGCGGGAGTGAAGTTGACAACGAACGCCGTGTGGTCCTGCGGATTCAACGCGAGCGTGGCCGGCAACCGACCATAGCCCCCGGTGCTGCGGTTGGTTCTCTCATAGCGCAAGCCGATGTTCACTGTCAGCGGGCGGTCGGCGATGTTGAGCTTCTGCTGCAGTCTTGCGAACGGCGAGTAGGTCTTCTCCTGGACGAAGGAGATCGAGCCCGGATCGAGAGGATTCGGCTCGGCTCCCCCGGCATAAGGTGAGAAGCAGCCCAGAGTGCCTGCCACACATTTGGGTGGAACCGGGTTGATGGTGTCCGGGTTCGCGCCGCCGGCCCCGAGGCCGGTCAGGTAGCCGTAAACCGCGTAGGGGTCGTACTGGAAAATGGGCGGCAACTGCCCGTTGTTACTGAAGCCGGGGAAGAAGCCCGAGGTGTTGATGCCTCCACTGTGTGCGAACAACGAGGCAGGCAGCGCCTGGCCACCCGAGTTTCCCGATGCCGGACCGTAGCCGGACCAGAGCTGCCAGGCGTTGTTGGCAAAGGAGCTGAGGTTGTAGCCGTTGCGTGTGTCCTCGACAAACTGCAGACCGACGTCTACGTCCGTGCCGCCCGAGTGCCAATCCGCGTCCAACTTTGCCTGGTTGATATAGTTGCTGGCGCGCTGCGACTGCACGGGCAGGACGTGAGAACCGAGAATGAGCGGATTCAGGCCGAACGCGTTTGCCGCATTATTGTTGGGGCCATACGCGTTGTAGTAAGGCAGGGTGTTGCTGCCGCCTGGCACGACGATGCCGCCCACGTAGCCGTTGGGAAAGCCCGCGGCCTGGTTCGCCGCGAAATTCGGCGACGTTACGGTGTACGCAGGACCGTAGCCGATATCCACGCCGATGTAATTTTTGCCATTGGGATTCAGATGGGATGCCGACTGGTCGGCATCGACTTGCAACCTGACATGCTCGTTCACGTCCCATTTGACATTGAGGCCGAGCGTATTGTTTTGCAGGTAGGAACCGCCGGTACCGGCTCCCAGGTCGGTCGGCGCCGGACCGTACTGGAAATCGGTGATCGTGCCGTTGGAGTCCTGGTGCACATTGTATATTTCGGAACTGTTGAACCAGGTGCTGTAGTCGAAGCGCTTGCTGAAAATCTGTTCATCGGAGTAGTTGTCATCCAGGGTGAGCAGCACCGCGTCCGTTGGATGCCATTGCACCACTGCGCGCCCGTCCTTGCGGCGGTCGTCCGTGCGATCGTTGTAGACCTGGTATTCCTGCGGGTACCAGCTCGGGAACGAATTGACGGGATTGGCGGGAAAGTAACCCTTACCGGTTCCCAGGATGAGCGAATTGGCCGGGATCACCACGCCGTCGGCGTTCACGCACTGGGGACCTCCGGCCATCTGACAGGAGTTGAGGTGCGTGCCCTTCCATCCCACGATATCCAGGTGATGGGCACTGACTCTCGTGTCGGAATAGTCGCCATCGATCAATACGCCGAAGGTGTCATCGAAGAACGTGTCGCTGAACAGTACGCCGCCTGACGGTCGGAACGAGCCGTCGTTCGTCGTAGTGGTCATTGAACCGAAGGCTCGCGCTTGCGGACCCGGATGATCGAAAGGCTTGGGAAACTTGATGTTTACCGTCGCGCCAACGGCTCCGGAGGAAAGGTTGAAGTCCGGCGTTTTGAGCACGTCGACCTCAGTTACGAAGTCGGCTCCAATCGAGGAGAAGTCAAACGAGCGGCCCGAGGAAGAGGCGGCGGCCTGTGGGCGCCCGTCGATGAGAGTCTCCGTAAAGTCGCCACCGAAGCCGCGAACGGTGACGCCTGACGGATTTCCGGTATAGAGCTCAGGACCGCCCATACCGCTGGCCGTTGTGCGTGTGACCGTCACGCCCGGGATACGCTGCATGGCGTCGCCGAGGCTCGCGTCCGGGAAGGCGCCGATATCCTCCGCGGAGATGGCGTCCACAACGCCGACGGCTTCCTGTTTGATATCGAGCGCCTTCTGCAGAGAGGCGCGGATACCTGTCACCACTACCTCCTGCAGCTCCCCTACATCCGATGTTGACGTAGCGGCAGGCTTATCGGCTGGCTCGGCAGCCAACAGGGTACTCGAGATGGCCATGGACCCCAATGTGAAACCTGACAGGCCTAACTTCCTGCCGGTGGAGTCGGTGGCGGCTGCGCGAAAAGAACTCTTGGAATTGCGATCGGCGTTTCGCCGGGTCTTGCGGCTCATTCGAAATTCTCCCCTTCATGCGTCAGTTTTCCAAACACGCAATGACAGGCCCGCCATCCTCAGATGGTCAGCCTGATATACAGAAGAACTGTTGAATCCCCCTCAACATCACCTTCCATTTCCGCGGTATCGCCGGGAATTTCGTCCAGGAGGTGTGGTAGCGCTATCTTGAATTGTCTGAGTATATGCACTCACCCGCGCCCGATGCAACTTCGGGACGGGCCACGGCGCTCAGGCCATGCCCCGGCTTTGCTCAGCCGTCATTTTTCGGACATTGGCCCCGGTTGCTCCGGCATTTTGCTGTGGATTGGCTCTTGCGAACGCCGGTCCGGGACTGTCAGCGCATCAGTTGGCTGCGCCGCATTGCCAATGCCGCATTTCCAACGCGCCAGCGTCGGGGCGTCGTGACTAAACCAACGGTATGCGCGGAGTTTGAACCGGAGTCCCGCGCGATCTCGCCGCAAATTGTCTATATATAGATCAAGAAACGCCAAGGCGGCGTCAGGCCGCCGATTTGGCGAGGGAACGATCCAAATCCCATTTTACTATATGATCTATATGATCTTTCCCGACCAGCCGGACTCATATCGAGCCCGATGGTCGGACCTGTCTGTTCGGAATACGAGGGGGCTTTGCGATGAGGATTACCGCATTACGCGCGTGCATGGTCATTCTGGGCATTGCGATGTTCGCTCAGGCCCACGCCACTCCGAGTGCCTCGAAGATCGCGCCGACACCCCAAATGGGTTTCAACAACTGGAACTCCACCCACTGCCGGGATGAGTTCAACGAGACGATGATTCGCGGGATCGTCGACAAGTTCGTCGCGCTCGGATTGAAGGATGCGGGCTACCGGTACATCAACATCGATGATTGCTGGGCCAATTGGCAGCGTGACCCCTCCGGCAACCTCATGCCGAATCCCGTGCGCTTTCCCAGTGGCATCCAGGCACTCGCCGACTACGTTCACGGCAAGGGACTGAAGTTTGGCCTGTATTCCAGTGCCGGAACCTGGACGTGCGAACCGATGAAGGAGAATCGAGGATTTCCCGGGGGACTGGACCACGAGGCGCAGGACGCCGCTCTGTTCGCGGCCTGGGGCGTGGATTATCTCAAGTACGACAATTGCAACAACCAGAAAATCGATGCCAGGCAGCGCTACACGGCCATGGGCAAGGCCTTGCGTAAGACCGGCCGTCCGATCTTCTACGCCGTGTGCGAATGGGGCGAGAACGAGCCCTGGAAGTGGGCGGGAACGCCAATGGTGGGCGCGAATTCCTGGCGCACGACCGGAGATATCCAGGACAACTACGCCTCGATGTTGAAAATCTTCAAGCAAAATGTAGTGTTGAACAGCGAAGCCAGGCCCGGTCATTGGAATGATCCGGACATGCTGGAGGTCGGCAATGGCGGGATGAGTGAGACCGAGTACCGCAGCCATTTCGGCCTCTGGGCGATCATGGCCGCACCGCTTCTGATCGGGACCGATCTACGAACCATCCAACAGCCGAACCTCGACATCCTGCTCAACAAGGAGGTGATCGCGGTAGATCAGGACCCCCTGGGAATCCAGGGCCGGCGCATCCGCATGGATGACGGCGTACACGTCATTGTGAAGCCCCTCGAGGGAGGGGGTCTGGCAGTCGCGCTGTTCAACGAATCTGAGGTTGCGAAGCAGGTCAATGTCACGAGGGCCGAGCTCGGGCTGAAGGGCGCCCGGAAATACAGCCGTCGGGACCTTTGGCAGCATACCGAAGCGCCGCTGGGGGATTCTCTTGCCGCCGAGGTGGCCGCGCACGCGACGGCTCTCTATCGCATTGGCGCTGCGCCCTAGTGTTGCGTTCGCCAAAGTGCAGCGGGATTGCGTCGCGGCGCCGTGATCCCGTCACTTCTCGTAGAGCGGCATTTCCCCCGCCGTCGCAAGGGCAATGCGATATATGCTGGTAGAGGCAGTGAAATAAGCAGCATGTCCACCCTCACCAAACCCCACATTCGCAGCAACCTCGCCAAACCGAATCAGCCCCAGGACGCGACCCTGCGGCGTAATGATGCGGACTCCGCCCGGTCCAGTAGTCCAGACATTGCCCGCCGAATCGACTTTCAGCCCATCGGGGCCACCCGGGCCGCTCGAGTTATCAGCGTACTCGATGAACACCCTCCGGTTGGACACGGTCCCACCAGGAGCGACATCGTACGCATTGACATACATCCTGGGTCCGTAGTTGGAGACGTACAGCGTTTTCCCGTCCGGCGAGAAGCCGATTCCATTGGGTAAGGTGAGATCCGTAATGACCGGTGTCAGGGTACCGTTGGCATACCGGAATACCGCGTTGAATTTCAGCTCCTTGCCAGGATCCCGGTCCTGGCGGGCGAGGCCAAAGGGTGGGTCGGTGAACCAGAGCGAACCGTCTGTCGCGAACACGAGGTCGTTGGGGCTGTTCAACTTCTTGTGTTGATAGCTGTCGAGGAACGGCGTGATATGCAGGTCCTTGCTCACCCGAACGATCTTACGGCCACCCTGCTGGACCATCAGGACCGAACCGTCCTTGTCCGGTGCCATCGCATTCGAGCCGAGGTACGAGCCCGGCGGCACAGTGTCCAGCCCTCCTGAGCGGTCGATGAGCAACTTCACCTCGCCATCGGCTGACACAGCGTACATCTTGTTGCCGCCGAGGTCGGAGAACCAC